>Ga0181593_10005561_pt1 | contig 11398 bp, 10 predicted proteins | sample 071ome_19_FD_133756 | JGI IMG/M metagenome (GOLD analysis project Ga0181593, IMG submission 133756) | Coastal salt marsh microbial communities from the Groves Creek Marsh, Skidaway Island, Georgia - 071413AT metaG (megahit assembly) | ecosystem: Environmental > Aquatic > Marine > Intertidal...
CTCGGGTCAACATCTTGGAACTGGGCTGCTTTGTGCCGGCCAACCGCTGACCAGTCCCGGCGGGCACTGTCACTTTTGGGGGGGTGAAGCGGGCACGTTAGAGGAGGCCATTGCAGTGCTGGATCGTCAGCATGCGAAGGGCGTAGACCTGATTAAGATAATGGCAACTGGGGGCAGTATAACGCCAAATAGCCGTCCAGGTGATGCGCAATTTGATCAACGGATCATGAATCATGTCGTTAGCCACGCGAGGGATTTAGGGTACGAAATAGCAGCTCATTGTCATGGTGTTGATGGCATTGGCCATGCCGCCAGTGCGGGTGTGACTACCATTGAGCACTGTTCATGGGTGGGGCCAAATGGCTGGGGTAAGCACTATGATCCTGCTATTGCTCAGACGATTGCTAGAAAAGGCATTTGGGTTTCGCCGACTGTTAATCTCAACTGGAAGCGTCATTTGAGTAACCCTCCTGGTCTCGAGGCTATTCAATCCCGTTTTCGCAAGATGAAATCAGCGGGTTGTAAACTCATTGCGTCCACCGACGCTGGAATTCCTAATGTCTTTCATGCTGACTTTGCGAAGACGCTGCCGATATTTTCTGCTATCGCAGAGCTCACGCCCGTTGAGACATTGATGGCCGCCACCGCGCACGCTGCTGAAGCGCTCGGTGTTTCCGAACGGGTCGGCAGGCTATCCAACGGCCTGATTGCCGATTTGATTTTGGTCGAACAGGACCCGCTCCTCTCCTTGGACGGTTTGGCGTCTCCGATTGAGGTGTTTCAACGAGGACGGCCTGCTATTGGTGTTCTTGCTTGAGTGCGCGGAGCTCACTTTAAAAGCGATCAGCCAAAGAAACAGAAAGCAAAGGATTCGAGCGTTTTCGCCGTAGTTCAACACTCATGGATAGACCTTCATTAAAGAAACCGTAGGCACGCAATACAGCTGTGTTTCCGCCGTAACCCATGTGTCGTGCTAGGCAGAATCGATACCTTTCAGCCGGTAGAGTGTAGAATAGGCGGGTTGGTTGAAAGGAGCCATTAATGCATTCCGGGCAGAAAATAAATTTAGTCTTCGGTATCTGTTTGGTACCTATACTGCTGCTTAGTCCTCTTGCCTATAAGTATGGCGCGATTGACCTGACTGCCTCATTAGGTGGGGTGACGCTCGCGGTGGCTGGCGGCCTCCTGAATTTATTGGCGATGTTCGTTTTAATTGCTCTATTCGCCATAAAAAAGATTCCCATTAGTAAAGCGGCTTTGTCTGTGACGGTGCTTTGCTCAATTGCTCCCATCATTGCCATGGCGCCACACCTATCACAAGCGCTTGCGGTTCCACGCATTCATGACATAACGACGAACCCGATCGATCCACCTGAGTTTCATGAAGTGGTCAAACGTCGAATTTACGCGACGAACGATCTGGTGTTCGGTGATGCTGATCACACGGCAGAGGATATGGAGGCGCTTCACGCAGATTTTTACCCATACTTAGAGACCAAGGTGGTAGCGATGCCGACGGCTGAGGCCATAGAGCGTTCGCGTACGGTTTTGGAAGAGATGGGACTCAACGTTATCAATGTGAGTGAAACGCTAGGAGTGGTGGAGGCAACTGATACGACTTTTTGGTTTGGCTTCAAAGATGACCTTGTAGTCAGAGTTCGATCTGAAGCCGATTTGTCTATTATTGACGTACGTTCCGTTTCACGGGTAGGTCAAACTGACTTGGGTGTCAACGCGCGGCGCATCAGGGCCTTCCTAGATCGCTTTTGATGTTGGCTTTGAGCGATCACAGTTTGTTCAACGCGCTGCCGTCCGATATGGCTTTTATCCGGCACTAGACGTGAGCAGCGCGGGGCCTCCCATACCTATGAAGTGCTCAAAGACTGAGCAATGAGCTAATGATGGAGTTGACCTGCTGAGGGTTCGCTTGACCGGATGTTTCCTTCATAACCTGGCCTACGAAGAAGCCCATAAGCTTGGTTTTGCCGCCTTTTAGGTCCTCTGCTTGTTTAGGATTCGCATCGATGATTTTTTTGATAAGCGGCTCGAGCGCTCCCGCATCAGAAACTTGCTTAAGGCCCTCGCGCTCAACATATTCTCTTACAGATATATTCATGCCATTCCACATGGCCAGAAAAACGTCCTTTGCAATCTTGCCGGAAATAGTCCCAGCTTCGAGGAGTTTGATTAGATCAATTAATTGATCTGGAGTAATAGGGCAAGTTGCGATGCTCTGCCCTTCCTCATTGAGCTTTCCTAAAAGATCACCCTTAATCCAGTTAGCTGCTATTTTTGGATCCGTTACTTCGCATGCGACAGAATCGAAAAATAGTGCCAAATTAAGGTCACTCGTCAGTAGGCGGGCATCAGCAGGGGAGAGTCCCAGAGATGCTTCATATCGAGTCGACCGGTCATCTGGCAATTCTGGCATCGTGTCGGCCACGGATTGAATGAATGCCTCGCTCAGTACTACCGGGAGCAGATCTGGCTCCGGGAAATAGCGGTAGTCAGTCGAAGTCTCCTTACTCCTCATTTGCCTGGTTTCACGCTTTTCAGAATCGAAAAGGCGGGTGTCTTGGGAAAGTGACGCTCCAGATTCCAGGGTCTCTATCTGACGAGTAATCTCATACTCGATCGCTTGCTCCAGAAATCTAAACGAGTTCAGATTTTTGATTTCACTTCGCGTCCCAAGCTCGACTGCGCTTTCTCGGCGAACTGAAACATTGGCGTCAAAGCGCATCGAACCTTCAGCCATGTTTCCATCGCAAACATCGAGGTAAGTCACTAGCTGGTGAATCTTTCGAGCGTAGGCGACAGCCTCCTCAGCCGACTTCATATCTGGTTCAGAGACGATTTCTAGTAGTGGTGTTCCTGCCCGATTAAGATCAATTGCGGTGGCGTGATCTACTGCATCGTGAATAGATTTTCCCGCGTCCTCCTCAAGGTGAGCTCGTGTGATGCGGATGAACTTCTCTTTACCATTAAGCTCGATGAGGACTTTACCAGCCACCACAATGGGCTCATCCATCTGAGTGATTTGGTAACCTTTCGGAAGGTCCGGGTAAAAGTAGTTTTTGCGATCAAATCGAGAGACGCGATTGATCTCCGCACCTATGCCTAGCCCAAATTGGATCGCTTTTTCGAAGACTGCCTTATTGGCGACAGGCAGCACCCCAGGGAGTCCCATGTCAACAAAGCTGGCTTGGCTATTGGGTGCTGCACCAAATCTGGTGGAACTTCCGGAGAAAATTTTAGAGTTGGTTTTGAGTTGGGCGTGAATCTCGAGACCAATATCCACTTGCCATCCGTTGGGAATCGTCATGAATGTTCGCTCGGTGTGCGTCTGTGCCAGTCAGATACTTTTTGATATTGATGCACACATTTGAGAAGAGTGCCTTCGTCCAGGTGGGGTCCAATCAGCTGAAGCCCTATGGGCAATCCGTTACTGTGACCTGCGGGGAAGCTGATGGCAGGCAGGCCGGCAAGATTGGCGGAGATCGTAAAGATGTCTTGTAAATACATAGAGACCGGGTCGCTGGTCTTCTCTCCTAGTGGGAAGGCAGTCGAGGGCGTAGTAGGCAAAAGGATCGCATCAACGTCATCAAATGCAGAAAGGAAGTCTGATTGAATCAATCTCCTCACCCGTTGTGCTTTATTGTAGTACGCGTCGTAATAGCCTGCGCTCAACGCAAACGTGCCCACCAAGATCCGGCGTTTCACTTCTTCACCAAAACCCTCTTCTCTTGAACGCAGATACAGGTCCTGTAAGTCGCGCGGATTGTCGCAGCGGTGACCAAAGCGTGCACCGTCATACCTTGATAAGTTGGCCGAACATTCTGCTGGCGCGATGACATAATAAGCGCCAACGCTATGAGTATGATGAGGAAGCTCTACCTCTTGGAAGGTTGCCCCAAGTGCTTTTAGCTCTTCCTGGCAGGTGTTATAAGCATCTACGATCTCTGATGATACGCCATCTAGCAGACCGGGTACGACGCCTATAGATAGGTCTTTAATCGGCTGCTCGATTAACTCTGAGTAGTTTGGAACTGTTTCGACCAGTGAAGTTGAATCTTTGGGGTCGTTGCCCGACATGACCTGGAGCAGCACTGCTGCATCTGCTGCAGAGCGGGTCATTGGTCCTGCTTGATCTAGGCTTGAGGCAAAAGCAATCATGCCCCATCGGGAGATTCGACCATATGTGGGTTTGATCCCCGTTAATCCGCAAAAGGCAGCGGGCTGGCGAATGGATCCTCCAGTGTCTGTTCCTGTCGCGGCAGTGCACAATCCTGCAGCTACGGCTACAGCCGATCCACCCGATGATCCACCGGGTACTCGCGTTTGGTCCCAAGGATTTTTTGCGGGGCCAAAATAACTGTTCTCGTTTGATGATCCCATCGCAAACTCATCGAGATTGCACTTCCCTAACCTAATGGCACCCGCCTGCTTCAACTTGTCAGAAACCGTTGAGTCAAAAGGAGAACGGTAGTTGGCGAGCATTTTGGAACCTGCTGTGGTTAGTCCGCCTGTGGTGCAAAATATGTCCTTCTCCGCAATAGGAATTCCAAGCAGAGGCGTCTTATCACCGGCAAGAATACGTCGATCGGCGTCCGCAGCGCATTTCAGAGCCTGGTCGTGTTCGACCGAGATAAAGGCGTTGAGGTCGGACATTGCATCGATACGGGAGAGGAAATGGAGTGTTAGCTCTGTCGCCGAAAGTGCTCCGCTCGTTAGAGCATGGCTCAAGTCGCGAATAGAGGCGTTCTCTAATTTCATTCGATGACCTTTGGTACCAGAAAATAATCAGCCTCCAATGCCGGAGCGTTGATTGCGATCGATTTGGAGTGGTCGTCTTCGGTTACTGCATCGGGTCGTAGTGGCTGGCTAATGGATAAAGGGTGCGCCATTGGCTGGATGTTCTCGGTGACAACGCTTTGGAGGCTGCTCACTAGGTCCAGCACGTCATTCATCGCTTTTTTCAGGCTGGGTTTCTGATCTTCGGGGAGGCTAAGCTGAGCGAGCTGAGCGACGCGTGCGAGGGTCTGTTCGTCGATGGGCCGCGTCACAAGTGACTCCTTTGGAAAAGCCCGTTATCGTAATGTTTCTCCCTGTAAGCTGCAACGAAACTAGGTCGCACTCCACTGTCCTGAGAGCTAACATGAAAGGAATATCTCAGTTGCCTTCACAAAAAATCCATTCAGAACAGTATGTTAACCCTTGTTTCGCTTGTCACTGGTTTGGCCTTGGTGCTAGAGTGGCTCGTTTGTGCTGCGCTGGGCCAGTAGACCGCTCATTATAATGGGCATTGAAATTGCGGGCGCGCTTAATTGACGATTATTGCTCGGTTAAAACCCTATGTTCAAACGGATTCGAGGATTATTTTCCAACGATTTATCAATCGATCTCGGAACGGCCAATACACTGATTTATGTTCGGGAGGGAGGCATCATCCTTGATGAGCCCTCTGTGGTGGCAATTAGGCAGCATAACAACCAGAAATCGGTAGCGGCAGTCGGCGTAGATGCAAAACGCATGTTGGGTAGAACTCCGGGCAATATCACTGCGATCCGCCCGCTTAAGGATGGGGTCATCGCCGACTTCCAGGTCACTGAGAAAATGCTGCAGCACTTCATCAAGAAAGTGCATAAAAACAGTTTCATTCGACCTAGTCCTCGCGTACTTGTCTGCGTGCCATGCCAAGCAACAGAAGTCGAACGTAGAGCGATTCGCGAGTCAGTAATCAGTGCAGGTGCAAGGGATGTAAGACTCATCGAAGAGCCGATGGCTGCAGCTATCGGGGCAGGGTTACCTGTTTACGAGGCTGTGGGAACGATGGTTATCGACATTGGAGGAGGAACCACTGAGATTGCCGTTATTTCGTTAAATGGGGTTGTGTATTCCCAGTCCGTTAGAGTTGGCGGTGATAGGTTCGATGACTCGATTATCGCTTACGTTAGACGAACTCAGGACAGCTTGATTGGCGACACCACCGCGGAGCGGATCAAGCAGGAGATCGGCGCAGCCTTTCCTAGTGACGTGGTAAAGGAGATTGATGTTCGTGGTCGAAATTTGGCTGAGGGGATCCCAAGGAGTTTTACCCTTAACAGTCATGAAATCCTCGAGGCTTTGCAGGAGCCACTGCAAATTATCGTCCAGTCAGTGAAAGGTGCGCTTGAGCAAACACCACCCGAACTCGCGGCGGACATCGCTGAATCAGGGATAGTGCTTACGGGCGGTGGTTCCCTCCTTCAGGGGCTCGATCAATTATTGGCCAACGAGACTGGGTTGCCGGTAATTATCGCTGAAGACCCCTTAACCTGTGTTGCCCGCGGTGGCGGTAAAGCCCTTGAAATGATGGACAATATGGGGCTCAGCGATCTTTTATCGACTTAGTGTTTTCCGTCATTGCCTGCTTGAGTTGCAAATAGGTCTATGTAGCCAGACAAGAGAGCAGTCCCGTTGAATACCTTATTCACTCGCACAACTCCATCGCCATCGCTTGCGATCACGTTGATATTGACCTGTGCACTCGTGCTGTGGATTGATAGCGCGAGCGATTATTTTCGCGGTGTTCGCCAGGCGGCTTCTGCTTGGATTGAACCAGTGATTGTGGCGGCTCACTTGCCTGGGCGACTTTCAGCTGTCGTCCTCGATGCCGCTCGAACGTTCTCGGATAAGGGTCAGCGAGTGGCGACTCTGGAAGCGGAGAACTTCGAGCTCAGAGCGCTGGGATCAAGAATGGCAGGATTAGCGGCGGAGAATGCGAGGCTGCGCGCACTGCTTGGTTCAACCTCACAACTCGAAAGTGACACTCTAATTGCTGAAGTTATCTCGCTTGAACAAAGGTTAGACCGTCATCGCCTGATTCTCGATAAAGGTGAACGGGATGGGGTTAGAGTGGGCCAAGCCGTGATTGATTCGACAGGATTATTAGGGCAAGTCACACAAGTCATGCCTGGTTTGTCGAAGGTAACGCTGGTTACCGACCCCTCTCACGCGGTACCCCTGCTGAATGAACGAACGGGGCAGCAGGTCATTGCCGAGGGGACTGGTGACCGACATCAGCTGAGCGTACGTTTTATTAGTGTTTCTGCTGATATCCGGGTTGGCGACTCTCTTCTAACGTCTGGACTCGGTCGTCGATTCCCTCGAGGCTACCCGGTCGGTGAGGTTGCGAATATAGAGATGATTCCTGGAGAATCCTTCCAGTCCGTTGACATGTCGATTTCGTCCAAGCCTCATGCCATCGATCACGTGCTACTGCTTTCCGCGCTAGAGCCGGTATTACAGGATGACGCTGTTGTGGAAGTGGAAGAATTAGAAGAATTAATAGAAGCGGCTGGTTCACCGTGATGCAGTGGACAGTAATTCTCACGACCTGTTCTTTTTCCCTCATTCTTATGGTGCTCCCAGCGTTTCGGGGAATGCCTGCCTACTTGTACTTTTTTCAACCAGAGTGGTTGGCGCTAGCACTGAGTTACTGGGTCCTTGCGGCGCCGGAAAGAGTAGGTTTAATCACCGCCTTCTCATTGGGCTTTGTGGCCGATCTGGCCACAGGTTCTCACTTTGGAGAACATGGCTTGCTTTACTTGATGCTCGTGCTATTTTTTGCCGCGACTTATTCCCAAGTTCGAGTGTTACCGATCTGGCAGCAGGCGATTATTTTTGCATTTGCGATGTTGATTGGTTTGATTCTTCAGTATTTGTTTTTGTCATTGACATCAGGATCATTGGCGAACGCTATGGTGTTTTTAAAGGCATTTGCGAGCGCGCTGATGTGGCCTTGGGTGTTTTTGTTGTTACGAATGATTAGGCGTAGATTCCGCTGAATCTTTTGCTCGTCGATGCTTTGTAACCTCTCAGTCCAAAAGATGAGTCCTGAACCAATGGTCCCTCGGGTGACATTCCAAGGCAAATTGCGAGTGCGAAGTAAAACAAGAAATGCAGCGGCTGCAACGGATTGCTTGGCGAAATATCAGAACCTAGAGGGGCCGAGTGAAGGGTGCATTGTCCCGATAATGCTTGGTCGAAAGCGAGGTCTCGTGGGTCTCGATTTCGGAATTGGCTTACAGAATGAGGCGACAACGATTGGCTGTCGTCATTGATAAGAGCGAAGAATTGATTAGGCTGGGGAGATAGATGGTGAAAGCGACTACAGAGCTTGATTTGATTTTGGCTTCCGCATCGCCAAGGCGCGCCGAGCTATTGCGCCAACTAGGTCTTCGCTTCGGCGTTCAGCCGGCCGATATTGATGAGACTGAGGTTGATGGTGAAACTCCATATGAGTTCGTTCGTAGATTAGCTAGAGAAAAGGCAGAGACGATTAGCTTTTCCTCGGAAGGCGTTGTTCTGGCAGCGGACACCGTGGTCGTTCATCAAGACCGTATAATGGGGAAGCCGCTGAATCCGCAAAGAGCAGGAGAAATGCTCCGCGCGTTATCAGGTTCGTGGCATGAGGTTTATACTGGAACGGCACTAGTTACTGATATAACTCGATCAATTGTCACTCGAACAAAGTTGAAGTTTAAGGCGATATCTGAGCAAGAAATTAAGCGGTACCTCGAGACAGAAGAACCATTTGACAAAGCAGGAGCTTACGGCATCCAGGGAGTGGGTTCGCTGTTCGTTGAGAGAATCGAGGGTAGCTATAGCAATGTTATGGGGTTGCCACTATTTGAGACTGAGGCACTCTTTGAGGAGTCTGGAACAACTGTGTGGGCATGGCGTAGATAAGCTCATGCGCCAAAAAATTTATAACAGCTAAAAAGAGTATTTGAGGACGGCATTGAAAAGAGAAATTTGGATAGCGCAATCCCAAGACGATACGCAAGTGGCTCTGGTTGAGGCTGGCAAGGTGCTTGAGGTGTTTGTTGAACATCAGGCGGTGCAGAATTTGCGTGGCAATATCTATGTAGGCAAGGTGGCCAGGGTTGTTCCTGCACTGCAGAGTGCATTTGTTGACATAGGCATAGATAAAACGGCGTTTCTTCACGTCACAGAAGTTGTTTCAGAGAGCAACCACGCTGGTGAGCTGGGTCAGCAACCTATTCAAAAGCTCCTCCGGGAAGGCCAGTCCGTTATGCTGCAAGTGACCAGAGAGGGAGTAGGCCAGAAAGGGCCAAGAGCGACTATGAATATTACGCTCGCGTCACGTTATTTGGTTCTCATGCCCAGAAAGGATCAGTTTAGTGTGTCAAAGAAAATTTCAGATGAGCAAGAGAGTGAACGGTTACGGGATCTGCTGCCGCAAGTGTCTGGATCATCGGGGCTTGGTTTGATCGCCCGCACAGTAGCCGAGGGAAAGTCTCTAGAAACGCTAGCGGAAGAGTTTGACGTGTTGGTTGAACAGTGGGACGAGATTGAAAGTGCTTATCTTCAGGATAGGACGCCCCGTAAAATTCATGAAGACCTTCCCGTAGCGCTTCGAACGCTAAGAGACTTGCTTGATCATCGGGTGGGTGTAGTAAGGGTAGATGATCCGAAGGTTCGTTTGGACGTAGCCGCCTTTATTGATCAGTTTGGGGCGGACTTTTGCGGAGAGCTTCGTGATGTTGAAAGCTCAATTAGCGACGAACTCGAATCCAGTCTCGCTGTCGAAACTGTTCATGACAAGCGAGTGAACCTACCGTCTGGAGGTTACATCGTTATAGAAAAGACAGAGGCCATGACCACCATCGATGTGAATTCGGGTGGTAATCTCGGGCAGAAGGATCTTTCTGCTACAGCGCTGCAAACGAACCTTGAGGCAACCGTTGCAATATCAAGGCACCTGAGACTGCGAAATATTGGGGGACTAACTGTGGTTGATTTTATAGATATGGCAAGCGATCAAGATCAATCAAAAGTTGCCAGAAAGATGCAGGAATTGTGTGCATCGGATCGGTTGCATTGCCAAGTCTCTGAGATGTTGCCCTTCGGACTGCTAGCGATCTCAAGGTCTAGGGTAGGCCTCCCATTGGACATCGCCATGGACGTGACAGAGGATTGAGCGACAAACTGCCTGAGGTCAGTGGCATTAGAGTCTCGCTGCTTGGACTTGACTCGGAGAGAGCTTGATTGTGACGTTCGATCGATTGCTCAGCTGGGTCCGTCTCTGGATTATCGTCTTATTGGTTGGTTTTGCGCTACTGGTAACGGGGCTCCGCTTCGCAGCCAATCTAGTGTCAGGGTATCGTGACCAGTTGCAGCGAACGCTGAGCGAGGCGGTCGGTATTCATCTCGAGTTTCAGACGATTACCGCTCGCATGAGTCAACTAGATCCAGAAGTCAAAGTCCAAGAGCTTCTTCTATTTGATGAAAGTCCTGAGCAGGCGGATGCCCAGGTCCGTTCGATGTCCGTTCGTGTGGACTTGTTTCGCTCGATACTGGAACAAAGACTCGTTGTTCGATCCCTGACCATCTCCGGACTTGAGTTGATTCTTAAGCAGATGCAAAGTGGGCGCTGGACCTTTGCGAGCAGATTGCTCGAGCCTGCTGAGAGGTCCCTGCTGGATTTCGCGCGTATCGAAGAACTGGCTTTAACTAACTTTGCGATTCGGCTTGAGCAAACGAAGCAGGATTGGATAGTCACTGCAGTGAATCCTTCTGGTCTATTCTTAGGAAGACAGGAAGGACATCGAGTCGCCAAAGGCACATTAAACCTCATGCTTGATCAAGGGTACGCTGGTCAATCCTTTGAGCTCCAAAATCTTCGATTTTCAGCTTCTTTTGATGACGAGCCTGGCCGGTTTTTGAGTTCGGATTTCACCGCTTATGTTGAATTAAACGGCTTGCCATCTAGTCTTTTTGAAGCTCGATTTCCCATGATTACCGGTCTAGACGGTTTGAGGGCGTCTACTTGGATGTCAAGCCAAGGCGGTTCTGGATCGTTCAAGGGAGAAATTATCGTTGATTCCGCTCGCCCTCAAAATGTAGCAAGCAATCCTTCGAATGATTCGGTTGCGGTGCTTTCCGCCAAAATAGTGATTGATGGCGGATTTGATCTCAACGATGCTGAACTTGATCTCACAGCGCGAGCGGAAAAACTGATGTTGGGCGATCGTCATTTCAAACCTGAGCCAATTGTTGTCGCTCTAAATTGGCGCAGTGCTTTGCCCTTGGCAGCCGGCAAACTTAGCAACATCAAACTCACTCAAGATACCCTTGATGGTTTGATAGAAGCTGGCGCAATGTCTCCGTCACAAGCAGAAAAGCTTCTGATGTTTAGGCCGATCTTCGACATCGATGATGTCATGATAACGGCCTCGGTGGATTCGCCTGCTGAGACGCTTCGTGTCCAGGCTGATGTAGGTTACGCATCGATAAGTACTGACGGCTCTTTACCAGCTTTTTCGGGATTGACCGGATTTCTGGATGTTGGATTGCGGGGAGGGACCGTCGGGATTAATGCCCGTGATTTTGC
>Ga0181593_10005567_pt1 | contig 11395 bp, 7 predicted proteins | sample 071ome_19_FD_133756 | JGI IMG/M metagenome (GOLD analysis project Ga0181593, IMG submission 133756) | Coastal salt marsh microbial communities from the Groves Creek Marsh, Skidaway Island, Georgia - 071413AT metaG (megahit assembly) | ecosystem: Environmental > Aquatic > Marine > Intertidal zone...
CAAGAGGGGTAAACATGCACTGAACCGCAGAAGGTAAAACTCTGACTATATCAGTTCAAACGGGGTCGGGTCAGCCAGAAGCGCCTGGTCGCTGCTACAGAAGACAAGGCGTGTCGCAACAGAGGACGAGCAAAGAAGACAGGACAACGTCAATGCGCTGTCCAGTCAGAAAAATCAGGCTTTACCACCGGGGAAGGAAATCAGCTCAGCCAGTTCACGGTTGACCTGAGAAGGCACCTCAAGGCTGCTTTCCAGCACCCCGCGGAGTGTTTCCTGACTTTCGAGATCCATGGAATCACAAGCGCAACCGACAACGTCTTCATCGAAGTGCACCAGCGAGCAATCCATTTCGATGACCCCTCCGTCCTCCAGAGTCAGCGTGATTTTAACGCTTTGCTCCAGTTGCCAGCTGACGTTTTCAGGAATCACGAGCAGCATGCCTCGCATGCTGATGTCGAGACAGAAGGTTTCGAGCTGCTGCTCACCATCATCCACCTGCACACGCTGAAAGAGATGTACACGCTTTGCTTGTCGTTGTTCCATGTTGAAAATCCTGTCTGGGATAAAACAGGTTTAGCTGTTTCTGACGATTGCGCAAGTAAGGTCGCCGGGTTTGTTTCCGTTCAGGCCAGCTCAGTGCAGTTTTATTCACTGAACAAATGGCCTGACACCGGCGCCTGCTCACAACATCAGGCTAAACGCTTATATTTCATACGCTTAGGTTGCGCTTCATTTCCCAGACGTTTTTTACGATCTTCTTCGTATTCAGTGTAGTTACCGCTGAAGAAGGTCACTTTCGAGTCACCTTCGTAGGCCAGGATATGAGTTGCAATACGGTCGAGGAACCAGCGGTCGTGAGAGACCACCATCACGGTACCAGGGAAGGCATCTACTGCCTCTTCCAGAGCGCGCAAAGTTTCGACATCAAGGTCGTTAGAGGGTTCATCAAGTAGCAGAACATTGGCGCCCTGCTTCAGCGTATAAGCCAGCTGTAAACGCCCACGTTCCCCACCGGAAAGTTCTCCTACACGCTTCTGCTGATCACCGCCTTTGAAGTTAAAACGACCGATGTAGGCACGGCTTGGATATTCTTTACCATTAATATCAAGCATATCCAGACCGTCAGAAATGGACTCCCAGACGGTTTTACTGTCGTCCAGCTCGTCACGTAGCTGCTCAACAAAAGCAAGCTTCACTGTCTCACCAATGACGACTTCGCCGGAGTCCGGTTGCTCAGTGCCAGCAATCATGCGGAACAGCGTCGATTTACCTGCGCCGTTGCCGCCAACGATACCGACAATCGCGCCCGGCGGTACGGTGAAATCAAGATTGTCGATCAGGACCCGATCACCAAAAGACTTGGTCACGTTATGAAATTCAATGACCTTGTCACCAAGACGAGGACCCGGTGGTATATAAATTTCATTGGTTTCGTTACGGCTCTGGAACTCGCGCGAGTTCATCTCTTCGAAGCGTGCCAGACGTGCTTTACTCTTCGCCTGACGACCTTTAGCTCCTTTGCGCACCCACTCCAGCTCGTGTTTGATCGCTTTGGTGTGGGCTTCTTCTTCTTTCTTTTCCTGCTCTAAACGTTTTTCTTTCGCTTCAAGCCAGGTGGTGTAATTGCCTTCGTACGGAATACCGTGTCCACGGTCGAGTTCCAGAATCCACTCAGCACAGTTATCGAGGAAATAACGGTCGTGGGTAATCGCGACAACGGTTCCAGGGTACTCTTCAAGAAATTTCTCCAGCCAACCGACCGACTCTGCATCAAGGTGGTTGGTCGGCTCATCCAATAGCAGCATATCTGGTTTGGACATCAGCAGACGGCACAGCGCAACCCGGCGGCGCTCACCACCCGACAGCTTGGTCACGTCCGCATCCCAGGGTGGCAGGCGCAGTGCGTCAGCGGCAATTTCCATCTGACGATCAACATCGTGACCATCCGCCGCTTCGATAATGGCTTCGAGCTTTCCCTGCTTTTTGGCAAGCTCATCAAAGTCAGCATCTGGCTCGGCATACGCCGCATACACCAGATCAAGCTCAGCCTTGGCGTTCATCAACTCGGCGAGACCGTCTTCAACATTGCCGCGTACGTCTTTAGCAGGATCCAGCTCAGGCTCCTGCGGCAGATAACCAATGTTGAGATCAGGCTGAGGACGGGCTTCACCAATGATGTCGGTATCGATACCTGCCATGATTTTCAGCAGGGTAGATTTACCTGACCCGTTCAGGCCCAGCACGCCGATTTTGGCGCCCGGAAAAAATGATAATGAGATGTCACGCAGGATCTGACGCTTGGGTGGGACAATCTTACCCAGGCGGTTCATGGTGAATACGTACTGTGCCATTTGCATAGTCTCCGGAGGTGATTTCGTCGCAACGCTACTGAAAACGCATTATAAAGGCAAATGAAGCCACGAACATTGAACACTAACATTGAGAAGGTGACAGACAATGACTAAGGTTATACTCCATATCCAGTCGTAAACGGACACCGCTCTTCATGCTCCCGCAACATGGAGCCTCACAGGCCACTGAAAATCACTCTGCGGTTACTGGTCGTGCAAATACCTTTCTCTTTGCACTCAGTTTCCTGTTCCTCACTGTTGTGCTCAGTTTTCAGAGCTGGCAACAGTGGCAGAACTCGCAGTACGTGTATCGCACCGATGTTGAACGCACCATCGACGACTACGTAAAGCAGTCGACGCTGATCATCCGTGCAGGTCTTCACGCGAACAAGATTTTTACCCGCAGCTATGGTGGACTGCTTGAGTCCTATGCACTGCAGCCTGAGACCGTCGATGAGGAACGACTGTGGGGGCACGCCACCGCGGCGATCTTTAATGGCACCGGGTTCTTCGTAGCCGACCCGGAAGGCAAAGTCCTTAACCATTACGGCCCGCTACTGAGCAAAACAGAAACCGTCGACATTGAAAAAGAACTGGTGTCTCTCGGGCTGGATAACGCCATCTTTTCGCTGCGCTACGGTCATCAGGGCGGTTATTACGTTGGCACCCGTTTTAAAACCGAATCCGGCCCGATGATCATGGTATCTCGTCGCGCCTACAGTGATCTGTCTGACACGATTTTCCGTGGTGGTTTTAACGGCTTCGAGAAAATCCTGTTCGACCGCCGCGATAACAGCGTGTCTATTCGGGAACAGTTTTACGCAGACAGCAGCAACCCAACACGACTGACCGACAGCGAGATGAATAATATTCTTTACCGGGTCAGCATTCCCCACTCCCCCTGGGATGTACTGGCTCTGCCAGTGAAGGGATACTGGAAAGAACAGTTCATCAACAGCATACGGATTCCAGTCACCTTCCTGATCGTCTTTGCCATCCTGCTGGTCATTCTCTGGCGCTACCTGAACCAACAGGGACGCGCCGTGAGGGCCATGCAGAAAGCGACACACAGCACGGAACAACGTGCTAACCGGGTACTGCGCTCCATCGACGAGGCGTTCATTTCTACCGATGCGCTGGGCAGAATTGACTATCTGAACCCCAAAGCTCTGGCGCTTCTCGGCCGGGATGACGCCGACCCTATTATTGGTAGGAACCTGAGCGACGTCTGGCCATCTCAACAGGCACTCTGGAACCGCGGTCTGGATGCAGACACTCTGGAAACGCTGACGACAGATGAACGCATCCTGCGCCTCGGCAGCCACGGAAATGAGCGCATTCTCGAGCAGAAGATGCAGCAACTGTACGAAAACCATCGTGTATCAGGGTTCGTCTGGCTGCTGCGTGATATTACTGAATCCGAAACAGCCAAAAAAGCGCTTGAGCACAGCCGTTCACGTTATAAAGCCTTGTTTGAGGAAGCTGGCATAGCACACAGCCTCGCTGACCTGACTCACTTTAACGGCACGTTGGAAACCCTCAAGCTGCTCAGCGTCAACGACGCGACTTTACAATTGGGCGACTTCCAGACAGTGGAAGAAATGGAAGCACATTACCGCAATCATCCGGAGGCGCTGGCGCCGTTACTGAAAGCGCTGAGCACCAGCCAGCAACTGCGGCTGATGCAGAACGAATGCGAGATCACTCTGGGAGACAGAAACGGTAATAAACGGGAAGTCTGGGTCAGCATCAGCTTCCGTTCGGGTTCCAGTAATCAGGTTCTGATGACCATGCTGGACATCACAGAGCGCAAACAAGCGACAGAACAGATCCGCGAACGAGAAATTTTCTGGATGCATGTCATGGAAGCCATGCCGGATGCCATTTACGTGCTTGATGTGAATGATCGCCTTGAGCAGCGCACCGTGTTCAGCAACCGACATATTGCTGAACTACTCGGGTATCCGGATACCCGTGAATACACAGAGTGCAGCTGGATCGACTACGTCATTGAGGATGACCTGGGGCGCTGCCGTGAGGCACTGCGAAGAATCCGTAACTCTACCGATGGCAGCACCATAGAAACAGTTGCCCGCTTCAGAAATGCAGAGGGGGATATCCGTGTTCTTAAGTTCCGGGATACCCCATTTGTTTATGAAGACAGTGGCAAAGTGGCACGTTACATAGGCACAGGCCGCGACGTCACCGACGATATTGAGAAACAGGAACAGATCGTCGAAAGTGAACGCCGCTATCGTCTCCTCGCCGAAAACATGAATGACATCGTCTGGGCGACTGACGCCAATCTGAATTTCAACTTCGTCAGTACCTCAGTACAACGCCTGTTAGGCTACCAGCCGGAAGAGTTGATCAACGGCGGTATCACACGAATTTTCTCCCGACCGGACCTGAAACGACTCAACCGTGCGTTGCAGAATCAGATTCAGATGGCTTTAAACAGTCCTGACGCTGCCAGGCGTCGCAGTACGGTTATCAGAGAAGACCTCTACGCATCAACCAATAACGGTACTCAGGTGTTGCTGGAACTTCAGGCCAGCCTGTTGTGGAGCGACAACGGTGATGTACAGGGCCTGCTCGGTATCTGCCGGGATGTCACCGAGTCGCGTAGCATTGAACAGGAACTTCAGCTTGCTGCGGAAGTATTCGAAAGCAGCAACGAAGCCATTCTGATCACGGACAATCGACTGAGAATTGCCAATACAAACCGTGCATTCCAGCACATCACCGGCTACAGCGCCGACGATGTCACGGGCAAGACGCCTGACTTCCTGATTTCCTCAGAGCAATACGAAGAGGACCTGATCGAAAAGATCGGAGAGCGCCTCATGGTGGATGGTTACTGGCAGGGTGAAATATCTTACCGACGTCGTCAGGGGGACCTGCGCACGGGCTGGGCAGGTGTCAGCGCCATCCGCGATAATAATCAGGAAGTACAGAGCCTGATCATCATCATGTCGGACATCACCGAGCGTAAAGCGAGTGAAGAGCGTATTCACAAGCTGGCCTACTACGATCCGCTGACGTCACTCCCTAACCGCAGCCAGATGCACGAAACTCTCGACGGTATGCTCAAACGTGCCCGTCGTGACGGTCTGTGGGTTGTGCTTCTCTTTATCGACCTTGATCGCTTTAAACCCATCAATGACTCCATGGGACACCCGGCAGGCGACGAAGTCCTGAAGCAGGTTGCGGGGCGTCTGCGCAACTGTGTAAAACAACGCGACCTCGTATGTCGTATGGGCGGCGACGAATTCACGATCGCCATTGCCGACCAGCCGAATCACAATGCCGCTACCGACACCGCCATTATTGTTGCGGAGCGGATTCTGGAGTCGCTGCACCAATCGTTTAACCTGAATCAGCGCGAAGTTTTCATCAGTGCCAGCATCGGAATCTCAATCTTCCCTAACGATGGTGCCAGCGTTATCGAACTGCTGAAAAATGCCGACATGGCCATGTATCACGCCAAAGACATGGGTCGTGACAATATGCAGTTCTTCACCTCTTCCATGAACCGTGAAGCCGTGCAGCTGCTGGAACTTGAGAATGACCTGCGCCACGCACTGGCACGCGATGAAATGGAGCTCTATTTCCAACCACAGTATCGCAGTGAAGATGAAACTGCGGTCGGGGTTGAAGTGCTTCTGCGTTGGATTCATCCGACGAGAGGAATGATCTCGCCAGGAGTATTTATCCCGATCGTAGAAGATACCGGCATGATCGTACCAATCGGGCAGTGGGTGCTGGAAGAGTCCTGCCGTCGCTTTGTGCGCTGGAAAGAGGAAAAACTCCTGTCGCTGGAGCGGATTGCCGTCAATGTATCTGCTCGCCAGTTCCGCTCTGAAGGCTTTCTGGATGTTGTTAAAGACATCATCATCCGCACCGGAATCCGCCCCGAGCAGCTGGAGCTTGAACTGACTGAAAGCATTCTGATGGAAGATGTCGAGCTGGCCATGGAGACCCTACAGGGGCTACGCGCTATGGGTGTGAAAACTGCCATCGACGATTTCGGTACCGGTTACTCATCACTGAACTATCTCAAGCAATTCCCGGTCGACACTCTGAAAATTGACCGGAGCTTTATTCAGAATCTGCCAGAGAACGCTGACGATGCGCAGATCTCGCGCACTATCATCGCAATGGGACACAACCTTGGCATGGGTATCATTGCAGAAGGCGTGGAAACCTCAGATCAGCTGACGTTCCTGCAAATAGCGAAATGCGAAGAAGTACAGGGGTTCTATTTCAGTAAACCCGTCGACGAAGCCACCCTGCTGGCCCAGCTCAACACCAGCGACAACCCTGAAAAATAAGCACAATCCGGGGCAGACAGTACCAATCAGACACAAGCTGAACATCAGTCATCATTACATGACACCTTCTCATGTGCGAGGCGGATAACTTTGCGGTAGAATGAGCGCCTTTCAGATACCCATTATCCTACGTGAGGACACCCTGATGTTTAGCCGTGACATGAACATAGCGGATTTTGACCCGGAACTCTGGTCTGCAATGCAGTCAGAAGATGCCCGTCAGGAGCATCACATTGAGCTGATTGCCTCAGAAAACTACACCAGCCCACGTGTCATGGAAGCTCAGGGTTCACAGCTGACCAACAAATACGCAGAGGGTTATCCCGGCAAGCGTTACTACGGTGGCTGTGAGCACGTAGATGTGATCGAACAGCTCGCCATTGATCGCGCTAAAGAGCTCTTTGGCGCAGGCTATGCCAACGTCCAGCCGCATTCAGGCTCACAGGCAAACGCCGCTGTTTACTTCGCACTGTGCCAGCCCGGTGACACTATTCTGGGCATGAGCCTGGCACACGGTGGTCACCTGACTCACGGTGCGGCGGTCTCTTTCTCCGGACGTGTCTATAACGCCGTCCAGTACGGTCTGAATCCGGAAACCGGTGAAATTGATTACGAAGAAGTCGAGCGTCTTGCGCGTGAGCACAAGCCAAAAATGATCGTTGCGGGCTTCTCGGCCTACTCCCGTGTCGTCGACTGGCAACGCTTCCGCACCATCGCAGATGAAGTCGGTGCCTACCTGTTCGTTGATATGGCTCACATCGCAGGCCTTATCGCCGCGGGTGTATACCCATCTCCGGTAGGTATCGCTGACGTCGTCACTACCACCACGCACAAAACTCTGCGTGGACCACGTGGTGGACTGATCCTCGCGAATGACGACGAAGATCTGAACAAGAAGTTTAACTTCGCTGTTTTCCCAGAGTCTCAGGGTGGCCCGCTGATGCACGTTATCGCAGCAAAAGCCGTCTGTTTCAAAGAAGCCATGAGCCAGGAGTACAAAGACTACCAGGCTCAGGTCGTTAAGAACGCACAGGCGATGGCGGGCACCTTCATTGAGCGCGGCATCAAAGTGGTCTCTGGCGGTACAGACGACCACCTGTTCCTGGTGGATCTGATCGGAAAAGAGTACACAGGCAAAGACGCTGACGCAGCTCTGGGCCGCGCCAATATCACTGTGAACAAAAACTCAGTGCCTAACGATCCGCGCTCTCCGTTCGTCACCTCTGGTCTTCGCATCGGCAGCCCGGCAATCACAAGCCGTGGCTTCAAAGAAGAGCAGGCAAGCCAGCTTGCAGGCTGGATCTGTGACATTCTTGACGGTCTCGAAAAAGGCGAGTCAGAAAGCATTGAAGCGGACGTTAAAGCCAAGGTCGTCGCTCTGTGTGAACAATTCCCTGTTTACAAATAAAACGCGCCCTTGAGAAAAAGCCCGGCGACGCCGGGCTTTTTTGTGCCTGAACAATCCGTCCAATGCAGCACATCCGGTCGTAACCTCCCTGTCACACATCCGTCATAGACTCCTCACAGAAGGCTAAAGAGGATTCCCACATGTCTGATTCATGGAAACCCGTGACCTACGTTCAGCTCGTTAATCTGCTCAGTCATAACGAAAGCCAGCTCGAAGAGCGAGTCAGTACATTCTGGCAGGCGATCCGTCTGCCCGCCGCCGAACTCTGGCAGCAACATCCCTGGGGTAACGAGGGCTGCGGCTTCTGGGTGATTGCTACAGCAGGGCGCACCTGTATCTACTACAACGACATCACCGAAGGCTTCTCCGTTGGTCACTTCCAACGTTGGGGTCATATCAGCGACTACCAGACCTCTCATTCAACGCTTCAGGCCACACTGAATGTGCTGATTCATGCAGAAGGAATCACTGAAACGGCCTGAGTGGCCGATTCACTTTCCGGCGTGGCAACAAAGAACCCCTTCGCCAGATGTTCAATACCTGACGCAGATCATATTTTGATTTCCGATCACTGGAAATATGAGTGCAGTGTCCTCCAGACACCCGGATCATGGGTTGCTCCCACCTCTGACGCCCGAAAATACTGGCAGACAGTCCCCTTACCCACCCTCTGCTTTTCGCAGTCTAATACGCTCAGACAACCGACAGCGACATCAACATAACAACACAGGATTTTCGGTATGACTGAGACAGTAACTCCAAAGACCAACGTTCGCATGACTGCTGGTGAACGCGCGGGCATACCTCCTCGTCGGATGGATTTTAAATTTGGCGACGACACCAAGCGGTACTGGTATGCGGACAACGCTTTTCTTACCACGTTCTGGACAACACTCTCGGCGCTCTTTCCCGCTGGCGAAACCTTCTTTATTGATTCAGTAAAGAATTATCGCCACGAGGTGACCGACCAGAAACTGAAAGACGAAATTTCTGGTTTTATCGGGCAGGAAGCATTGCACACCAAAGAGCACCAGGCTTTCAACGACATGGCAGACCGCCATGGGCTGCCCAGTGGCCGCATCGATAAAGAGCTATGGTGGCTGCTGGACCTGACGAAAAAGATCTTCCCGAAGAAACTGCAACTCGCGACCACCGTTGCCCTTGAGCACTACACGGCCATTCTTGCAGAGCAATTACTGCGGGACAGCGAGCATCAGGAAAATATCCAGGACCGGGAGGCCCTTAAACTATGGATGTGGCATGCGCTGGAAGAAAACGAACACAAATCCGTTGCATATGATGTCTACGAGCTGATTGGCGGTGGGTACTTCACACGTGTCTTCGCAATGATAGTGGCAACGATCGGTTTTATTGTTTTTGTCGGGCAAGGTCACCTGCGTATGCTCTGGGCCAATGGCACACTTTTTAGCCTGAAAGACAATGCCAGAGGCTTCTGGAAGCTTCTTGGCTGGAAGGGGCTGTTTCCGCGGCTTTTCTTCAAGTACCTGGATTTCTACCGTCCGGGATTCCACCCGAATGATCATGACACAGTCCAACTGCTGAATGAGTGGCGGGACCGGATGCTGAATGAGGGGGGCCTGCTGTCGGAACAGACATACAGCAAGGCAAACGCGGCGTGACTCTGCAGTTCACTGATATTTCACAATGATTAAAAATGAATGATTCTTGCCCGCTCGTGACGTTCTGAAAAATAAGAAGTTCTTCTAAATTGTAAGGCATAGCGCAACTAACTGAATATGCGCACCAGACAAAGGCAGGACTTCTTATGACGACAATCACACAAGCTCAGGGAACCCCGAGAATCACTGCAGGCGAGCGTGCTGGTATACCGCCACGCCGTATGGATTTTGAGTTCGCAGACGAAACGACAAAATACTGGTATGGCGACAGTGCATTTCTGACCACCTTCTGGGTGACGTTGTCAGCACTGTTTCCGGAAGGTGAAACGTTTTTCGTGGATAGCGTTAAGAACTATCGCAAAGGCATTAAAGACCAGAAACTGAAAGACGAAGTCTCAGGCTTTATCGGCCAGGAAGCATTGCACAGCAAAGAGCATGAAGCATTCAACGACATGGCAGAAAAGCACGGCCTGCCAGCGCTGAAGCTCGATAAAGAACTCGGGGTTCTGTTCCGCCTGATTCGCAAGTACGTGCCAAAGAAGATGCAACTGGCGTTAACCGTTGCTCTGGAACACTACACTGCGATCATTGCCGAGCAGCTGCTACGCGAAGACTTCCATCAGAAGATGTTCCGCGACCGCGAAGCACTGAAGCTCTGGATGTGGCATGCACTGGAGGAAAATGAACATAAAACCGTGGCTTTTGATGTCTACGAGCAGGCGGGTGGCGGCTACTTCACACGAGTAGGCACTATGCTACTGGGTACTCTGGTTTTCGCCGTTGTCGTCGTCAGTGGTCATATCCGCTTACTCAAAGCTGATGGCCAGCTCTCGAACTGGAAAGAAAACTGGCGCGGCCTGAAATTCCTCTGGGGTTGGAAAGGGCTGTTCCCCCGTCTGGGTCGACAGTACTTTGATTTTTACCGCCCGGGCTTCCACCCGAGCGACCATGATACCGTTGATCTGCTTGAGGAGTGGCGCCAGCGTATGCTGAATGACGGTGGACTGCTGGCAGAACAGACTTACAGTCAGAATAAAAAAGCCTGACTGACGCGGCAGAGAGACCACCTCTCTGCCGGATCTCACTGATTACCCACCAGGTTTTGGCGGTAACGGCCCCCCTTGGCAAAGAAAAACCCCCATTACCCCGCCTGAAAATGACAGAAAATCACCGATAGAGTGCTTTTTAGACACCTGTTTATCAAAACATATGGTTATTTAAGCCAGTCCTTACACTCCGCTGTCTTTCAGGCACCCGTCTGCCCGGGTAAAATTTGGCAGTCAGATACCTTCAACTGGAAACTGTTCAGACGTCTAATAGACTCAGATAACAAGACCTACAACACAACAGACAAAGCAGGTGTATCGTATGACTACAACAGCGACAGCAAATGCCACACCGCGCAAGGTACGCATGACTGCAGGCGAGCGCGCAGGTATTCCTCCGCGCCGTATGGATTTCGAGTTTTCAGAAGACTCAAAACGTTACTGGTACGCTGATAACTCTTTCCTGACTACATTCTGGACAACCCTGTCTTCCCTGTTTCCTGAAGGCGAAACCTTCTTCGTTGATTCAGTGAAGAACTACCGTCACGAAATCAAAGACCAGCTGCTCAAAGATCAGGTAGCGGGTTTCATTGGTCAGGAAGCGATGCACTCAAAA
>Ga0181593_10005571_pt1 | contig 11392 bp, 11 predicted proteins | sample 071ome_19_FD_133756 | JGI IMG/M metagenome (GOLD analysis project Ga0181593, IMG submission 133756) | Coastal salt marsh microbial communities from the Groves Creek Marsh, Skidaway Island, Georgia - 071413AT metaG (megahit assembly) | ecosystem: Environmental > Aquatic > Marine > Intertidal...
CACGATGTTGGTGTTGCGAAAGGTGAGGCCTTCGAACAGATGCCAGTTGCCCCCCATCATGTTAACAGGTTGTGGTTGCCGCCACCGTCGAAAATCACGTCGCCGTCACCGGCCGCCTTGATGGTGATGGGCATCTCCTCAGTGCCGTCGGCAGTCAGGTAATAGGTGCCGTCCCAGGTGGTCCCGCAGCAGGTGGTATAGCCCGAATCGATCTCATGGGTGTAGCTGCGGCGATTGAATTCCTTGTAGGTGCCGGCGTGAACCAGGATGGTGTCACCTGCCCGGACACGGGGATTGGAGGCGCGGCTCCAGTCGCCGCCCAGTCCCGCCATATAGTAGGCCTGCAGCAAGCCGTGATAGGCCGGCTGTTCTTCGGGGCCGGTATGGTCAAGGGGATAGACGTGCAGTACGCGGCCGCCGGAGAAGGCCTGCGGTTCGGCGCGGGTTTTCACGGTGACAATGCGCTCGGCCCTGCCGATGACACCGTCAGGATCGGAGATTTCGAAGCGTGCCTCGTATTCAGTGTCCGGCTCCAGATAGAAGATGCTGCCGGCAAACATGTTGGGCGCGGTGTAATCCAGGGTCTGGTCGAAGACCGAACGCTCGTTATGGATGCGCAGCAGGGGCAGGCCTTCCTGCCAGCGGCGTTCACCAACCTTGCGATAGGAGAGCGCGACCGAGGCGTCCCGGTCATCATCACCCTCGATCATCCATTCAAAGCCCAATGAGATCAGGGTAGGGGGTTCAACGATGAGTTCACCGGCAGTGACCGTGTTCTGGGCCAGGACGTGAGCACTGCCAAGGAGGAAGCCACCATACATGAGAGTGCGAAAGAGTTTGCTGAAAATAGTCATGGTTCCCCCCGGGGATGATAAAGCAGAAAGCAGGGGCTCATTCTGCTACACCCGGCACGGAAAGCAAAGTCAAGAACAGGCGTGGATCAGGGAGCAGGGGGATGGTTGTCCGCCGCGCTGAAATAGATGGCATTGACGAGAATCTGGAAATTCGGGCCTGTCCGGTCGTCCAGGGCATTGGGCTGGAACTCAGCTGGTTGCCAGGTGACTACCCGGCCCTGCCAGCCAGGGCGCTGCAGGACATAGCCCAGCAGGCGGGGGGTCCCGGAATCGGTGGCAAACAGGGGCGTGCGCTGCTCACCGGGGACGATATGCTCACGAATCAGTTCATAGCGTTCATCCGGTTTGCTGGTAAACGCCGGGTAGCGTCCTGAGGCAACGCCTGCAGCTCCACTGAACTCGTGATTCCCGGCATAATCAATGCCATGACTGGTAATGAAATGCCCGGGATTCACGTTGATCACCCGCTGGCCATCGGCAGTATTCCATTCAATGCTGTCGGCCTCGCTGCCGATCAACTGCAGCAGCGGCGCCTTGACTCCCCTGTTCCTGAAATCCACGTACAGGCCGTGATGCAGGACCACCAGGCCCAGGCCCTTTTCCAGTCCCTGTTCTATCAGGCCGGTCAGCGCTGGCTGGGCATCATCACCGTCACAGTGCCTGGCGCCACGATGGGCAAAATAGAGCACCACGTCGGGTGGCGTGTCTGATGACAACGCCAATAGCGCAGCATCCACACACTGGCTGTCCACGGTGCTGATGGCAGTCAGGTTCAGGCCACTGTCAGGGGCCGACAGGGCCGGGGCCAGATCATGGGGCTGGGTCAGGTCGGCATCATTCAGCTGATGCGGGTTTACCTCGTCAGCGATGATCAGCACGGTCATTGGTTCGTGCCCGGGCAGGGTGGCAGCACCGAGTGGCAGCGTAAAACACAGCGCCAGCCCGGGGACGAACGTTCTGAACAGGGAGTCAATCTTACCCATGGTGATGATCAGGTCGGAAGAGGCTATTTGGTGGCCGGCAGCATGCTGACCCGGCCTTCGGGTACCTGCTGGTCGATGGCGGTGAGTACCATGCCCACCATGATGTAGTCCCCCATGATGGTGATCAGTTCCACGACACCCTGGCGGCCAAACATCGCTACGGCATCGGCAAACAGGGCCGGTTCCACCCGGTGGTCGCGCATGATCTGGCGAAAGAGCCTGATAATCAGGTCCTCGTCCGCAGGCAGCCCCACCGGTTCACGGTTGTAGCGGATCGTCTCGATGGCGGCCTGCGAAATGCCGAACTGGAGTGCGGCCGGTTCATGGGACGCATACTCATAGTGCTGGCCGATTTCGGCGGCGGCAATGGTGGCGGCTATTTCAAAGTACTTGCGCCCGACCACGCTGTCGTTGCGCAGGTACTGGTTCAGCTCGTTCCACAGCACAGCGAGTTTCGGGCTGTACAGGGAAACAGAAACCGGTCCGGTGGTGGGAACGGGGCCATCACCCACAATTTCATCATAGACGGCCTGGCCTTCCGGGCTGAGATCCTCGCGGGTCAGCTGGGGCAAGCGGGTCAGGGTCTGTGCATTGACATCCGCGGGCAGGGCAGCCGTCTGTGCCTGCACGCAGGTAAACGGTACCAAGGGTGTGACAAGACAGGTCAGTGCAATCCAGGTAGTGATCTTCATGGCGTTCTCCTTTTGTTTATTGTTATTACAGGGCCAGTACCATCCGTCCGTGAATGCCATTGGCGGTACGGTCCATGGCAATGGTCAACTGCTGGCGGGCTTGCTCATTACCGCGCAGGACCAGATCCCGCTCGACAGTCATGGGATAAAAGCCACGTTCACGGTAAGGCGTCTCCTGATACACAAGCTTGTCCACTTCCGGCGGGGTAAACAACTGTGTGACAAAGGCGCTCCACTGCTGCGCACCCGGCAGGAGAGCACGCACATGGATATGAGGCAGGCGTCCTGAATACCAGCCGGGATAAATTGTCGTGAAATGCGCTTCTCCCTGGTCGTCAGTGACCTGATGGCCACGCAGGAAGGAGGGACGGTCACGGGTATCCAGTTGCTCGCCGCTGGGCAGCATGGTGGTGTTGTCGATGAAACCGTTCACAACGCCGGAATAGAGTCCTCCGGCATCGGAATGCCAGACGTCGACGATGGCGCCGGGTATGGGAAAGCAGCCATAGTCATCCACCACGGTAAAGGTGAGACGCAAGGGCACCCCGGGACGGTCCTCACGGATGTCCGATCGGCGCATGCTGTCCAGGGTGTAATAAGGGCCTGCAGTCAGTCTGACAGTGGGCTGGCAGGCCGGGTTTGGCATGGCCAGGTCTGCATCCTGTGCGACCGCAGTGCGGGCAATTGAGCTGCCGGCAAGAAGTAAGCCGCCGGAGGTTTTGATGAATTGGCGTCGTTGCATGTCGGTATCCCCCCATGAGATGTGTTCCGATTATGGAGGCTATATCTTGTCATTTGCAACCAGGGTGATGAACTTCACAGTGGTTTACATTCTGAGATGACCCGGGCCTGGTTTTTGTTCTTGACCATCTTCCTTGCGCAAAATCATCCTGACGGCGCCTGGTTGGAATACCTCAGTTCCACATTTGCCGGATTTCTTCGGCAAAATTCTGCATTCTTTCCTTGAAGGTACGTTTGACCCCTATGCTCATCCCGCCCATCAGGGCGAGGCCGCTGATGACGATCAGGGGAGCGTTGGGATCATTGCCGGGCTCACACTTGATTTCTGTGCCGCCCAGCAGGGGAATGACCTGGGATTTAACCCGCACACCTTCGGGAACATAAATCTGGGCGCCGCCCATGATATTGAGTGTCTTGATATGAGTAACGGGGGCAGAGAACCGTGCGAGGCTGTAGTCCAGTTCGCAGCCACCCATGATATTGATCAGGCGCAGGGTTTCAGGTCCCACTTCCCCATGATTGCGGTGAGTGCCGGAGAGGACATTGAAGAGGGTTTCGGATTTTTCTGCCAGGTCTTCGGGAACATACAGGAAATGATCACGAAAGGCGTCGTATTCCTCATCAGCGTAAGAGTCCAGATCGGCGACCAGTGACAGCAGGGTGTCATGATCTGTGGCCTCATGGGCCTGGTCCAACCGCCGTTCCAGTGCTTCGCGTGACAGCTGTTCATGACCATAGTTGAGGACCAGCTGCTCAATGATATCCTCGCGGAGCTGATGCAACGGCCGGTCTTTTGGTGGAATGGGCATGACAGAACTCCCGAAGCACTCTTTGCAGAGTCGCAGTGTAACAGGAAAATTTCGGCTTTAAACCCATGGAAATACGGGGCACAGACTGGTTTTAAGCAAAGGGATGTCTGCCATCCGTGCATGGTGTTAAATATCCACGCTGACAACATGGGATCTTATCCGGGATATGGCGACCCTGGGGTCACTGGGGGAATATCCTGAACAATATCCATTTAAAACTATGCTTATAATCCGGAGATAGTCAGACAAACTCAAGGTGCGGGATGAACGTCCGACGCGATAGACTCATAGGGAACTCCCTGTATGAATGCTATCTGGGTGATGCAGAGACATATCAGCTGATGTATGCCAATCAGACAGCCCTGGACATCCGGTTGGAAACTGTCGAGCGTGTTGTCAGTCTGACTGTCTAGAACCTGAGTCTCTGAAAATGGGTCACACAAAGACTTGGGGTCAGAGTGACAGATTCTGAAGCCGACGCAGAATCTGGTTGACCAGTTCGCGGCGCATTTCTTCTTCCATCAGTTCCCGTTCTTCAGCCTTGGCTACTGCACTGTTCGGGTCAGCCAGGTAGACTTTTTCGATGGTCAGGGTTTCCGGGCCAAAGATACTGGCGCTGCCCTTGCGCAACTGAACCGGTACACTGACACTGAGTTCGTATTCACCTGCCCGGGCATTGGAGTTCACCGATAATACCCGTTCGCTGCTTTGTTCATTACCGACCACCAGCTGATAGGCATCACTTGCGCTGCGCTCCAGCAGCGTGACGTTGCTGGCCTCAAGTGAGCGGCTCAGCTCACGGTAAATATCGCTGTTGCCGTCAGTGCTGATCAGTGCCAGGGACTGCAGTTCCGGTGCCAGGTCGGCAGCACCGCGAAGGGTGAAGCCGCAGGCAGAAAGCAGCGTGGTGGTAAAGATCAGGATTATTCGTAGTGATTTAGATTTCATGGCACTGATTATATCCGGTTATGGGAGGCATGAGACAGGAGACAGGAGGCAGGGGGTGTCCAGGTAAACTGGTTATTTATGGTCATTTTTTCACTATTAACCAAAGGCAGAGAAATATACTCGATCCTCTTTCCAGAAAATTCAACAACGCCCCTGCCTCCTGCCTCCGGAGCGAACGCTAGTTCGCGACAATATTCACCAGCTTACCCGGTACCACAATCACCTTGCGCACGGTCAGGCCGTCGGTATGTTTCTGGACGTTGTCGTCAGCCAGGGCGGCAGCTTCCATGTCGGCCTTGCTGATTTCTGCAGGGACATCCAGTTTGGCGCGCAGTTTGCCGTTGACCTGCACCACGATCTGGATGGATTCCTGCACCATGGCGCTCTCGTCAAATTCCGGCCAGCGGGCATCAATGATGCCTTCATCATGTCCCAGGTGTCCCCACAGCACATGGCACATGTGCGGCACGATGGGGGCAAGCAGCAGGACAATGGCTTCCACGGCCTCCTGGAAAACGGCCTGGTTCTGGGCGCCGTCCCGGATATCGTGTTTGCCTGCAAAGCTGCTCACTTCATTGTACAGCTCCATTACTGCCGCAATGGCTGTATTGAAGATCTGGCGGCGGTCATAATCATCTGTCACTTTCTTGATGGTGCTGTGGGTCTTCAAACGAATGGCTTTATGCTCATCAGTGAAGGTGTCCACATTGTTGAACAGTTCAGCCACTGTAGGATCATTGATATCCAGCGCCTTGTATTCCCCCATCAGTTTCCACAGGCGCTTGAGGAAGCGATAGGCACCTTCCACACCGGAGTCTGACCATTCCAGGCTCTGGTCGGGGGGTGAGGTGAACATGACGTACATGCGTACGGTGTCAGCACCGTATTTGTCGATCAGGCCTTCCGGGTCAACCGTGTTGCCCAGGGACTTGGACATCTTATGACCGTCCTTGAGTACCATGCCCTGGGTGAGCAGGCGCCTGAAGGGCTCGTCAGTGGAGACCAGGCCTTCGTCCCGCAACAGTTTGTGGAAGAAGCGGGCATACAGCAGATGCAGAATGGCGTGCTCAATACCGCCAATGTACTGGTCCACATCAAGCCAGTAATCCATGGCTTCGCGATTGAGCATCGCGCCGTCCTCACGGGGAGAGGCAAAACGGGCGTAGTACCACGAGCTTTCCATGAAGGTGTCAAATGTATCGGTCTCACGTTCGGCTTTGCCACCGCATTTGGGACAGCTGGTTTCATAGAATTCGGGCATTTTCTTGATGGGTGATCCTGAACCGTCAAATTCCACATCTTCGGGCAGCAGTACCGGCAGGTCGCTTTCCGGTACCGGCACACTGCCGCAGGTGCTGCAATTGATCATGGGGATGGGTGTGCCCCAGTAGCGCTGGCGGCTGACACCCCAGTCACGCAGACGGAAATTGATGGTTTTGCGGCCGATACCGCGGGCCTCAAAATCAGCGGCAATGTGATCGAAGGCCTCCTGGAATATTTTTCCATCCAGGTCGCCGGAGTTGATACAGACACCCTTGTCGGTGAAGGCGGCCTTGTCCAGATCACAGGCTGTGTGCTCATCTGCCGGTTTGATCACCTGCTTGATGGGCAGGCCGTATTTTTTGGCGAATTCATAATCACGCTGGTCGTGACCGGGCACCGACATCACGGCTCCGGAGCCATAACTCATCAACACGAAGTTGCCCACCCATATCGGCACTTCCGCACCGGTGATGGGGTGAATGGCCTTGAAACCTGTGTCGCAGCCGGCTTTTTCAATGGTGGCCATGTCGGCTTCGGAGACACCACCGACTTCCAGGGCCTTGATGGCTTTGGCTATGTCGGCATTGTGCTCTGCCGCTTTCTGGGCCAGGGGGTGCTCAGGGGCTACGGCGCAATAGGTCACGCCCATGATGGTGTCGGGGCGGGTAGTGTAGACCTGCATCACGTCGTCAGAATCCTTCACCCGGAATTCAAACTCCAGGCCTTCGCTGCGGCCGATCCAGTTCTGCTGCATCACGCGTACACGCTCGGGCCAGCCCTCGAGTTTATCCAGATCATCCAGCAATTCCTGGGCGTAGTCAGTGATCTTGATGAACCACTGGGGAATTTTGCGGCGTTCCACGGGAGCGCCGGAACGCCAGCCCTTGCCATCGATCACCTGTTCGTTGGCCAGGACCGTCTGGTCCACCGGGTCCCAGTTCACTTCGGCTTCCTTCTTGTACACCAGACCTTTTTCAAACAGACGGACAAAGAACCACTGCTCCCACTTGTAGTAGTCCACGTGACAGGTGGCCAGTTCGCGGTTCCAGTCATAGGCGTAGCCAAGCTGCTGAAGCTGGGTGCGCATGTCATCGATATTGCTGTAGGTCCATTTGGCCGGGGCCACCTTGTTTTTCATCGCCGCATTCTCGGCGGGCAGGCCGAAGGCATCCCAGCCCATGGGCTGCAGGACATTCTTGCCGCGCATACGCTGGAAACGGCTGACCACATCCCCGATGGTGTAGTTGCGTACATGACCCATATGCAGCTTGCCGCTGGGATAGGGGAACATGCACAGGCAGTAGAACTTCTCCTTGGCCGGATCGATGTCCACCCGGAAACTGTCATTGGTGTTCCAGAAAATCTGGGCCTCTGCTTCTACTGCTGAGGGGTTGTAGTCGTCTGAAAATGTGATGGTCATCGTATTTCTTTCACGTCCTGGTTTTTAGACTGAATGCCAGCTTAACAGGCGGCTGTTTGAAATTAATCAAATCACCAAAAAGTGGTCTATACCTGTAAGCGCGTCGTACAGGGCTTAAGAGCCCGAAAAAAGGCGCATAGGATACCAGAGAAGGGCTGAAAGAAGGAGGGCCAAAGCAGGGTAAATACGCTTAACCTGGCTGAAACCGGTGGGCTTGGCCAGGCAGGCAGACAGGGCATCGCATGTTGCCCGGAGTGATTGTCATGAAATATATCGTTGAAATTTTATCGAAAGATGTTGTCTGGCTGATCAACGAAAACCGGCGCCTGATCTCCCTGCACCTGAACATCGAAGAAGCACGTTATTACTGCCGGAAACACTTTCATGAGGAGCCGGAGGTGGTTGACCGGCGCAAGCGTTTTTAAGTGATCGCGATCATGGGTTTGTTCCCACGCGCCTTGGCTTCGGGCGCACTTCCTTAGCCCTCCACACGGAGGGCTTTTTTTTCGCTGATGGTTGGGTTAATTCAGGGTTGCAGCAGCTACTGCGCTCACCAGCTCTTCGTTGCTGAGGTGCTCAGTTGGTCATGTACTGCGTGTACACTCCCTCCTTGCGCGCCTCAGCGCCTTGATCTGGCTTCGCTCGCTACGCTGCCTGCTTCTGACTTTATTGGGCAGACTTCGTCTGCCAGATGTTGAAAACGGCTTCAATTATCAAGTTAATATGAAATGAAAAGCTGACGGGGAGTTAAAGTCCTGGATCAAAATCCGGCACTTGATAATCACCTAAATGAAAAAGGTATCTTCAAACTCCAATCTTGAAGGCATAAAAAACCGGAAGCGGCCGGTGATCGCTTCCGGTTTTCGTCGAACAAACTGAAATTTACAGGCGATCCTCGATCGGGGTTTTGACGAAGCCTTCCGGGTAATCGTCCACATGGTGGCCGACGATGGTGTATTCCTTGTTCTTGCCGGTGAACTTGTTCTCCAGGGCGATGTAGGCATGGGGGTCGAATAGCGGGGAAGCACTCATGCCCATTATGCCGGTGGCGTCTTTCTTGTTGCAGGTGTATTCCACACTCTGGCGTTTGAAGTTTTCCAGCCCATGTTCCAGCATCCCGTCCATGGCCGCCTTCAAGGTGTAATGGGTAGTCATGAAATTGAAGCCCATTTCCCAGGCTTCCTCGGCGGTGACTTCCGGTGAACCATCAGCTTTGACAGCGACGTCCGGGTACATCTTCCAGCCGGGCACGCGCTCGGATACATACTTGGCATCCGCATAGTTGGTGAGCTTGACCACGGTGGTCATCTGGGCTCCCAATTCCAGGGCAGCGTTGCAGCGGGCAATGCCTTCGTCCAGTTCGGTGGCGGGGTCGGCATTGGTGCGGGCGATCAGTATGCAGTCGGTTCCCTTCAGGGCTTCCAGGGCTGCCTTTACCTTGGCCAGGTACTGGTCGCGGGGCAGCAGGGTGGTTGAATCTTCCATATCACCGGCATCTTCCAGCTGCAGGGCGGTGGCGCCTGCCATGGCCATGCGCTTGGCTGAACGATAGACAGCCAGTGGACCGCCAAAACCGTCCTCGATATCGGCAGCCAGTGGAATGCCGGTGGTCTGGGTGATACGGCTGGTAATCCATTCCAGATCGGTCAGGTTGGTGAAGCCGTAGTCGACCACACCGTTCATGGCAACGGAGACTTCACCGCCTGAGAGCATCATGGCTGGAAAGCCTACCATTTGCACGGCATGGGCCGAGGCGCAGTCATAGACACAGGGAGCAAAGACGGTCTGGGTGGCTTCTTCGAGTACTTGGCGAATGGATTTCTTGGCCATTGGGATGTGTTTCCTTTTATTCAGTTCAAATCAACAGGGTTGGTTAAATCATCATGATTCTTCAAGGTATTCGCCGAGAATAAATCAGGTCAGGTTGCTGGCGATTTCCATATTTTGCCTGAGACCGGCATACGGCGTGAAGGCACTGCGCAGGAGCAGGAACATAACCGGTGCTGGAATACCGACCACGATCGCCAGCGAGTAGCGGATCTGATTGGGATCCTGGAAGACATAATCTGTCATCAGGCCGACAACAGTGGGGCCCACCACCAGGCCGATCAGGGTCAGGATGGTGATATAGATGGCAGTGACCTGCCCGCGTGCCCGGTTCGGGATGATCAGCTGGATCGACGTGCCGGCACAGGCGTACGGCGTATTGCTCAGGAATATGGTCGGGACCAGGAACAGCATGGCCAGTATGCCATTGGGCATCTGGGTAGCCAGCACGCCAAAGATGCCGCAACCGACAAAGCCAAACGCTGCCACTTTCAGGGGCGCTTCAAGTACCCCTTTGGCAGACAGGCGATCCGTCATCCAGCCACCGAAGAAGGCACCGGCCGTACCGAAGGTGAGGACCGTCAGGCCAAACCCCAGGCCTACCTGTGCGGTGCTCCAGTCATAGGTACGCTGCATGAAAGCCGGCACCCATACAAACAGGGTGTAGGACACTAAAGTGACCATGGAGAATCCGATAAACATGGGAATCAGGGCTTGCTTGCGTTCGGCAAGAACCTTGCCGACATCACCCAGGCTCATCTGGGTATCGCTTCCGGTTCCGCGGCGCTGGGGCTCTTTGAACATCAGGAAGCAGGGCACCAGTAACAGGCCCGGGGCACCAATAATAATAAAAGCTGCCTGCCAGGGCTCCAGGCCGGACAACAGTCCACCAGAAGTGAGAACCGGGGAATCATTGAGCCACTGCAGCAGCAGGCCGCCCCAGATGTAGGCCAGCCCCTGGCCCACCGGGGCGCTCATCATGAAGAAGCCCATCGGCTGGCCAAGCTTTTTCGGCGGGAAGGAATCCGAGAGCATGGAAAAACCGGCGGGGGTCACACTGGCCTCACCAATGCCGACTCCGATACGGGTCAGGAACAACTGGGTGTAGTTGCGGGTCAGGCCGGATCCCATGGAGAACAGGCTGAAGAAAAACAGGCAGATCGCCAAAACGGATTTACGGGCGAAACGGTCCACCAGTCGGCCGACCGGGAAACAGGCCACGGTGTAGAAAATACCGAAGGCGACGCTTTGTAGCATGCCGAACTGCGTGTCATTCAGGTCAAATTGGGCCTTCAGGGGTTCAACCGTCAGATTGATTACTGTGCGGTCGAACTGCGACATGATCGAGGCCAGGGCCAGCAGGCCTGCAAGTAGCCAGCCACGGCTGGGCGAGGGCCAGTGGTCTTGATGATTTTCAGGTGCCGACATGGTGGTTTATCCCCTTGTTTTTATTATGAAAGGCAGGATGCGCTGTTTTTTTTATTTTTGCTGGTGAGGCCCAGCAGCCAATGATAATAGCGTAAAATACCCTGTATTGTGACGATTTTCTCTGTTCTTCTCTTCGAAATGGTTGTGATTTTGGCAGGCTTCTTTTAGTTTGCTTGGCTGCACAGAATCAGGAGTTTTTATGTCTCTTTTCAGCCTTGAAGGCAAAACCGCACTGATCACCGGATCATCCCGGGGGATCGGCTACGCCCTGGCCACAGCCCTGGGCCGGGCGGGCGCCAACATTGTTCTTAATGGTCGCAGTGAGGCGCCCTTGCTGGCGGCCGTGGAGCAATTGAAGGCCGAAGGTATTCATGGTGATCTGGCGGTATTCGATGTCACCAGTCCTGACCTGGTTAATGAAGCCATC
>Ga0181593_10005572_pt1 | contig 11389 bp, 10 predicted proteins | sample 071ome_19_FD_133756 | JGI IMG/M metagenome (GOLD analysis project Ga0181593, IMG submission 133756) | Coastal salt marsh microbial communities from the Groves Creek Marsh, Skidaway Island, Georgia - 071413AT metaG (megahit assembly) | ecosystem: Environmental > Aquatic > Marine > Intertidal...
ACCACCTGTCGCTGTTGCCGCCTATGCCGCCAGTGCCATCGCAAATGCAAACCCTCTGCAGATTGCTGTCAATGCTGTGAAAATTGCAGTTGGCGCTTTTGTGGTGCCTTTCGCGTTCCTCTTTAACAATGCCTTGGTTTTGCAAGGTAGTCCGACTGAAATAGTTTTGGCATTCGCCTTTGCCGCAACAGGATTGGCGCTTATTGCAGCCGCAACTGAAGCGTTTATATGGCGCCCATTACACTGGTCCAAGTCCGTATGGCTTGCAGGCTGTGGGCTGGGGATGCTGGTGCCTGACCCTTTTTTCGCATGTCTCTGCGGCGGCAGCGGTTTAGCGCTTGTTTTTTATGAGTTTAGAAAAGTGAAGGTCAGCCGTTCGGCCTGACAAATGTGTGGCTGCATTCACAGACAGATTTTTTATCTCAATTTTGATTACGCAACTGCGTGGCTTTGACACACAAATGGCGATGGAAAAACACTGTGCTTTAGCATCAACACACTATCTATTTAATCCCTCAAATTTCATTGGCAGAAGCCGCTAAAGCTGAGTATCACCTCTTGGCTATCTAACCATCCGAAATCCGGGCCCCTGCTGGGATGGTGGGTTCTGCCCTGTTCAGCGTCTCAATGGCAAAGCCAGCCGCCTTTTTGTAGCCAGCCATGAATTCATCACGCTCAGCAGGCGGGATGATTGTGTCAATATCGTCAAAAATGCCGCCACATCTCTCATCGACTAGATTGAGCAATCCAAATGGACCGGCCCCGCGATTGCGCAGGACCAGCTGGGAAATCGGCCCGCACAGCGCCTGATTATAGGCGGCCAGCGCCTGTCTATTAACCCCATATTCCAGAAAATATTTGCCCATTATCCGGCAATCCATAATTGCTTGGCTGGCGCCGTTAGACCCGGTTGGATACATGGCATGGGCCGCATCACCCAGCAGGACAACTGACCCATCCAGCCAGCTATCAACCGGATCTCTGTCAATCATCGGATTTTCATATGCCGTATCCGCCCCGCGCAGCAAGTCAGGCACATTCAGCCAATCATACTGCCAATCTTCAAAATGATAGATAAAATCATCAATGCTAACCTGCCGGAACCAGCCGATATCATCGCGTGTTGCCGGATCATCATAAGTAACTTCTGCTATCCAGTTAATCTCAGCGAGACCGGTATCCGGATCAGGGTGCGAGATAGGATAAATCACCATGCGCTGGCGATGAGTTCCCAGCCCGATGAAAGACGAACCGCTGCGGGCTGGCTTGGCTTTGGTTGTCCCCCGCCACATAACAGCCCCACCCCAATGGATAGGCGGCTGGTCTGGGTGCATCTGCGCCCGGATTTCAGAATGGATGCCTTCTGAGCCAATGAGCAGCTGGCCGGTTTGTTCATCCTTGCTGCCATCTGATTTTTGGATAAGAGCAGTGACCGTTCCATCCCGATTGTTGCGATAGCCTGTCACCCGCTGGCCAAGGCGCACACAATCCTCTCCTGCCCGTGCCACCAGCTGTTGGTAGAGCATAATGTGCAGTCGGCCACGATGTACCGCATATTGCGGCCAGTTATAACCCGCCAGCTTGCCTCTTGGTTCTGCATAGATATCCCGGCCATTCAACCCGACCAATGCCCATTCCTTTGCTGGTAGACCAACCTTGTCTAGCTGCGCCTCACCAATGCCTAGATCACCTAGCTCACGCACCGCATTTGGCTGGATATTGATGCCAACGCCCAGCGGCTTGAGCTCGCGCACCGATTCAAAAATAACAAAAGGAATGCCGATTTGGGCACAGGTCAGGCCCATGACCATTCCGCCTATTCCGCCACCGGCAATCATAACAAGAGGCTGGTTCATAAAACTTCTTTCTTTTTTATTTTTCAGGAAAAGGGTTAGGTTTGCCCCTGCACCCTAATTTAGACGGACACTGCGCGCAAGGGCATGGTCAATGGTCCATATTCAGGCCAACGGGTCATTTGCGGGTCGTCCAATATTTCAAGCCTTCTGGTTTTTTGTGTCAGCTGCAGCAATACCTCACACAGTAATAATCTGGCCAGCGGCGCGCCGGGACACATATGCGGCCCGCGCCCAAAGGTCAGCAAGTCCCGGGCCGGGCGATCCAGCCGATAGCTGTGCGGACATTCAAAAACCGTCTCATCCCGGTTGGCAGAGGTAAAGACGATCGCAACTGCTTCGCCTTTTTTAATCTGGCGGCCTGCCAGCTCGGTATCTTCGCGGGCAGTGCGGGCAAAGCCGCGATAGGGGGTGTAAAGACGCAACAACTCTTCGGTAGCGGTTGGCACCAATTCTGGATGAGCTGTCAGCTCAGAATGATGATTTGGATGGCGGGCCAGATGCAAGGCCATGGACCCGATAAAAGTCGTCGGCGCGATAATCCCAACCAGCAGGAACTGGCGCAAAGCCCCCAGAACCAGATTATCTGCCAGCGGCTCTCCATTGACCCGAACCGCCAGCAAGCTGGCCGTGGGGTCGGTATCGGGATCGCGCGGATTGGCTTTCCGATCCGCGATCAGCCCGCCAGCAATTTCATACAGCTCATCTGATTTCTGGCGTAGCAACTCCATATCCTGGCGCTGCAAGGCCATATTGAATTCAGCCCCGACCAGACGAATTCGTTCAGCCTCATCAGCTGGCAAATTGAAAAATTCAGCCAGCAGGGTGATGGGCAGCAAAAATGAAAAATCAGAACATATATCACCGCCCCCTGCCGCAATATAGGGGTTAAGGAAGCGAGCGACCATTTCAGTGATGCGGGGCCGCCATTTTTCCAGCCTGTCCGGGGTCAAAAAGCGCAGTAGGGCGGTTCGGTAAGGCACATTGTCCGGCGGGTCCAGATGCAAGGGCGGCCTGCGCTGGGTAGTTGCGACAGGTGGGACCACATTTTGAATCGTTGTGGTGAAAAGCTGCCAATTTTCTAGGACAGCGCGCGCCTCGGCATGGCGAGTGACCGCCCAAAATCCACCCAAATCATTAGACCAGGCGACTGGGCAATGCTGGCGCAGATCAGCAAATAACTCGTGCGGGCTATCGAAATCTTCAGTTTCTGGAACATCAAAATCAGACTGTGTCATCTCTTCTTACTTCGCAAATCAAGGGTAAGGGCGGTAACGCCATATTCTGTCCATTTTGCCCATTTTGGCGTGTCGGCAACCGCCAATCCCGGCGCAGCGGCCAGACAATCCAGAACAATGCGCGTCTCTAATTTGGCCAGAGACAGCCCAAGGCACATGTGCGGGCCAATGCCAAAGGCAATATGGCGGTTGGGGCTGCGATCAGGTAAAAATTCCATCGGCCTGTCAAATTCTGTCTCATCCCGGTTGGCCGACAGGAAATTTAGCGCGACTGGGCAGCCAGATGGTATCTGCCGGCCGCCTATCTCGGTATCCCGAGTGGCTACCCGCACCAGAGCCTGATTGGCAGAATAGAAACGAAACAACTCATCGATCAGGGTTTTCTTGACAAGAGGATCATTGCGCCATCTGGCCAGATGCTCGGGATGGCTCGCCATATGCCAGGCAACCGAACAGAGAAAATTGCGCGGCACAATATGGCCGCCAATTAGCATCAGCCGCACCATGCCGGCCAATTCTTCAGCATCAAAGGGGCGATCTGGTGGGGGAGTGTCCAAAAGGCCAGAGACGATATCCTCTTGGGGATTTCGCAATTCCCGCATCCGGTCAGCAACCAGATCAATGGCAAAACCATCCACCTTTTGGCTGAGCGCGCCGGCTGATGCGATATCCTCTTTCTGGACCGCCTCTACATAAGCATGGCTGAGCTGGCCGATCTCTTTTGTCTCGTGGTCATCCAACCCGAGCAAGAGGCCCAATGCCTGCTGAGTAAAGGGCCCGGCAAATTGGCCGGAAAAATCAGCCCGGTCTGGGGTTTGCATCAACACATCAAATAATTCATCTGCGATCCGGTGCAAGTCCGGTTCAAAGCGGCGTATCCTATTTTCCCGGAAAAACGGGTTCAGACCTTTGCGATATCGCTCACTTTCCGGCGGGTCTTTTTGCAAAGGCAGGCGAGGCAGCCCCTTGCGCGGACTAGCAGGTATCACGGTCATCCGGCTGGCGGTAAATCTTTCGGGATCGCGGCTGGCCTCGACCACATCTGCATAGGCCATCAGCGTGAAAAACCCGCCCCATTTTCCGGACCAGGCAACCGGCGCATGCGCGCGCATCTCTTCATGAATGGCAGGGTAATCAGCCATCGACCGTGGATCAGAGGGATCCCAGTCCTCGGTTAATTCATCATCCTTGTCGGCAGCCACAGGCTTATCTCCGGAATATAGGTTATCAAAAGCAAAAATAGGACCATGACCAGAATAAAGGGGATCATTCCGCGCACTGCCTCGCCCATCGGCGCCTTGGAAATAGAGGATAGAACAAAAAGGTTCAGCCCTATTGGTGGAGTCAGGAAGGCAATCTCCATATTGACGATTAACACAATGCCAAAATGCACCGGATCAATGCCCAGCGGCTCCAGAACAGGTAATATCAGGGGAGTTACGATCAGCATTACCGCTACCGCATCCAAAAACATCCCCAGTAACACCATCATAAAATTCAAAATCAGCAGGAACTGCCATTTTTCCAAATCCATTTCCACTGCAAAATTCACTAGCCAACTCGGCACGCCAGACCCTGTTATCCAATGGGCGAATAATAAGGCAAACATCACAATAAAGGTAACAGCTGAGGCTGATTTCATGGCTTCGGTTGCCATTTCGAAAATTTGGCTTAGCTGAACCTCCTTGTAGAAGAAAATGGCGACCAGAACCGATACTACAGCAGCTAGGCCTGCACTTTCGGTAACAGTGGTATAGCCTGAATAAATGCCGATAAAGACTATAAAAGGTATCGACAAGGCTGGCAGAGCGCGCAGGTTTTTGGACAGGAACTCAGCCCGGCTGGCCCGCTTGCCAGAGGCATAGCCGCGTTTTCGTGAAAAATACAAAACAACCCCGGCCAGCAATCCGGCCTGCAAAATCCCGGGCACAATACCGGCAATGAATAGGCGCGGGACAGATTGTTCAGCAATCAGACCATAGAGAATCATCGACAAGGATGGCGGTATCAATATCCCCAATGTGCCGGATGCACCCACCAGCCCAAGCGTAAAGGGCCGGTCATAGCCGCGGGCCATCATGGCGGGGATCAAAAAAGTGCCCATTGCCATCGCCGTGACCACCGATGAGCCGGAAATGGCCGCAAACAGCGTTGTTGCAATCACTGCCACTAGTCCCAGTCCGCCGCGAAAATGGCCAACCCATGTTTCGGCTGCCTCAATGATGATGCGGGCGATCCCCCCTTTTTGCATGAAAGTTGCGGCCATCACAAAAAAAGGCACGGCAAGAAAAGTGCCTGAATTTATGCCATTGATCGCATGGGCTGCCGCATCCATCAGGGGCCTGCCCTCAAAGGATAGCATGGTCATTGCGGCCACGCCGAGCGCCACAAAAATAGGCGCACCCAGCCCCATCAATGCCAGCATTCCAAGCAGTCCAGCGAGCGCAATCATTCTAGCTTGTCTCCCGGCGACCAGATATCTGTTTGTGTATCTGTCATCTGATCGCCGCCCAGCATCAGCAGTGAAATGCGGAACAATATTAGCGCCATGCCAACCGGCAGGGCTAGAAAAACTGTATAGGCCTGAGGCGCTCGCAAGGTAGAGGCCGAGCATTCATCTAGCAACAGTGCAAAGTCAAAAGCTTGCCAGCCAAAATAAATCATTACCACACAAAAACAGGCGGTCAGCAAGCTCATCGCCCAGCCAATTATCTTGCGGGCAGGCGCGGGCAATCTTGAAATAAAGACTTCGGTAAAAATATGCCGCTTTTCGGCTACGATCGCAGACCCACTTAGAATCGTTGCCCAGATGATCCCGTAAAGGGCAACCTCTTCGGCCCAGTCAATCGCATGGGCTGGGGCAACGGCCCGCAAAAAGGCACCACCCAAAAAGACACACAGGGCAGCCAGGATAGACAAGCCGATGAGGCGGATTTCTACCCAATTCCATATTTTAAGGAGCTTTGCCATCATGGGTCAAACAAAACGGGCCAGCTGCCCCTTATGGACAGATGGCCCGTATCCAGATTTTCTTATTGGCTGTTCAGGGTTTTAGCAACACGGCTTACAAAATCACCATCCATGCCACCATCGGCCACGATCTTGGCCTGGACCCCCACCATCTTATCGCGCATGGCATTTATTTCTGCTGGCGAGGGATCATGATAGGTCACTCCATTTTGCTCATTTATAGAGCGGGCCTGTGCCAGCTCATCAGCTGAATATTGGCGCGCCCAGCCAACGACGTCACCCCATGCGTCATGGATGATTTTGGCTTCATCAGCTGACAGCTTGGACAATGTTGCCTTTGACACTAGCGGGATATATACGCCCCAGCCAGCATTGTCGGCATAGGCATTGGCAATGCCAGCTTCCCACAGCTTACCGCCTTTGATTGTTAGGTCGGTAACAGAACCAAGCCCGTCAATGCGCCCCTGGGTCAGCTGCATGACAATTTCTGAACGCGGGGTTGCCTGCGGGGCAGCGCCCATTTCCTTGAGCATTGCCACAACCACTGGCGAGGGCGGTGTCGCCAGCTTTGCCCCGACTATATCTGCGTAATTCTTGATGACTTTCTTGGTAGTATAGGCTGAATTGTTGGGCGCGAATTCAAAATGGCCACCCTTGGGAACAACGATGCCCTTGGCTTCGATCTTGCCCCATAATTCTGCACCGAGCGGGCCATCCAGTATCTGGCGCACATCTTCCCGGCTGGCGCCAAAGAACATCGGCAGGGTGATGACAGATAGATTCGGCTCCAGCCGGCTCAAGGTTGGTGAAGCCTGGATTGACATATCCAGCGCGCCAGAGGCCAGCGCGCGAATCGCATCAGCTGATTTATAGAGCTGGGCAGCCGGGAACACAGTCACCGTCAGGCTGCCGCCTGATTTTTCGGCCACCGCCTCGGCCCATTTTTCAGCAGCCAGATTGCGCACATGGCCAGGCGGTGTTTCGACCGAAAGGCGTAACTCAGTGGCCAGCACCGATCCGGCTAGCCCCGCCATCAGGGTTGTGGTCAGCATAATTTTTAACAAAGATTTCATTTCATCCTCCCTTTTTTGGATCAACGATAATAGACCCGGTTTCCACCACGGGTCTTTGGGCCAGAAAGTTATGATTATTGGCCCCATGTTCAGGGGCGCCCCGGTTCATTCCAGGCCCTCCTGATCGAAACTGATAACCTGCATTGAGAATTCGGTCGTTGCCTGCTTGAATGAACAGATCGCGAGAGGCCAGATGCGGCAGGTTAATCGCCTCGCACACCGGCAATACACGGGCAGCTGGAACCCCTGCGCTCTGAAGGGCCTTTTCCCATTTCTCTGCTGGCTTAAGGATGAATTTTTCTGCCAGATAAGGACGCATGGCCCGGGCATTGCGTATCCGCGCCGCCCGGCTGTCAAATTCAGGCCGCTCAAGCAATTCTGACAGGTCCAGCACCGCCAGCAATTTTGCCACCTGATTATCTTCTACCGCGCCGATGGTTATTGCCCCGTCCCGGCAATCAAATGTGTCGGCTGTCGGCGCCTGGCTGAAACCCAGATTGCCTGTTCGCCTTGGCGTCTGGTTGTTCATCAGCAGCGGGTTGACCACTGACAGCAACATCACCAGACTGGCATCCAGCATGGCGACATCTATTAGCTGGCCCTTGGTCTTGCCGCGCTCACGCTGGACAAGAGCTGTCTGGATTGCAAAGGCGGCCAGCAGCCCGGTAAAGGTATCAGCTATCGGAAAGCCAACACGCATCGGCGGATCGCCCTCATGCCCGGACAGCAGCGTCAACCCGCAAAGGCTTTGGATGATCTGGTCGATGGCGGCGACATCCCGAAGTGGACCAGCCTGTCCAAAGCCAGAAACAGAACAATAGATCAGTCTTGGGTTAATAGCAGCGGTCTCATCATAGCCAAAACCAAGCCGGGCCATGACGCCGGGACGAAAATTTTCTACCAGAATATCGGCCTCACTGACCAGTTCCCGCGCGGTGTTTCGGCCCGCCTTGGACTTCAGATCCAGTACCAGTGATTCCTTGCCGGCATTGATGCCGCGAAAGGCAGCGGCCATGCCTCTTTCTGTCTCATCTGTAGTATAATTGCGCAGCGGATCGCCAGCTGGCGGCTCAATCTTGATAACCCGAGCCCCGTTCAAGGCCAGAAAATGCGTCGCCAATGGTCCAGCCACTACATGGCTGAAATCCAGAACGGTTATGCCTTCAAGCGCTTGTGGCAAATTATCCCCCGAAACCAGTAATAGTTATATAAGTGAACTATCTGACTGGCCTGTCAAGCGATTTTGTTGTGGCTGATTGATCATCTGGCGCAGTGTTTTGGCCAGCTTTGCGCGCGCCTTTTTGCCATCCCAGCGCCGGCTATCCACCATATCGGCTTGCAACTCTATGACGGGTAGCCCGGCGGCGCGCAAATCACTGGCGATAAAACGCGTGCCATAGCCAGACGGGCGGTCATTTTCTGGAACCAGAATGACTGCCAGATCAATGCGATAATCTCGAGCCTGTTTTACCAGCCATTCGCTGGCCCATGGTGGTTGATGTAGCTGTTCATTCATGCTTAAAATCCGCGCAGCCAGAGTTCGCATCCAATCGCCGTGATAATGCCGGATATAGCCGTCAGCGGCAAAGGGCAGATACATTGACCAGGCAAAGACAGCCCCGAATTCTGTCTCAAAATCTGAATAGAAATCAGTGTCAAACCACAGCCCCGCCCCTATCCACATCATCCGTATCTGTTCTTGTTCGCAAACAGCCTGGTTCTGTTCGATGCGCCGACTTATTTCTGCATGAAAGCGGCGTGCATGATTGAGGGCAAATTCAGAGCCGCGATGCCATTGCGGGATCATTACATTCGGTATTTGTTCGCTTATCCGGATCGGCAGGCGCGGCGCGTTTGCGATCAGCCGGGAGACATCCTGAAAAATATATTCCTGTTCATTGATGCTGGCCATCAGCTTGCCAAACCGGTCGCGGTCAAAGGGCCGGCCAGTCAATTGTTCCAGACGGCTTACCATCTGTTCCAGCTGAGCCTGCATCAGATCAAGCCGGGCAAAACCGTGACAATCCTCCCAGCGATCGCGCAGATTATCCCACCAACCAGTCTGGTTACGCGGCGGCGATGGGGCATGGAGCAGCCATAAATCAGCGCCGGTCTGTTCTGCCCAGAGCTTGAAAATCTGGCCATGATCATCTGCAGATTGGCGGGCGCATAAAAAGGCTGGGTCAGGCAGCCCCCCCCAAGGTTGCATTGATGGGTCATTTTCCAGCCGGGCGATCAGCGGCAATGCTGAATATTTGGCCAGCGAATCATGAAAGCCCATTTCGGCAGCCCGATTGAGATAATAGCCTGATAATTGCTTAGCTGCGATCACCGATGACCACCATTGATTGACCACCAACGGGATGTCATGGGCATGGAAAATCTCATGCGGCGTATCGGCGTTCACAAAGCCATAGGCAGCGCCATCTGTCAAACGCGCCCGCAGGGATTTTGTCCATGATCGCTGATAGTCAAGTGCGGCCTGTGAGCAGGTAAGTTGCGGGCCGGGCATCACCGCTTCCTTCCTTGGGCCAGATGATTGGCCAGCAGCGATGCGGCCCGATCCAAATCTTCCTGGGCCGGCCAGCGCGGCATAAATCCCAAATCGATAAAACCAATTCCCCTATTATCCGAAATGTGCCGGATTTGCGGAGCCAGCCAGCCCCAGAGGTCATCTCTAGCATCTGTCTGCCAGACAATGAAATCCGCTTGGCAGCGGGCCAAATCATCAGCTAGCTGCCCGGTCTGGATAGGTTCGGTCAGGCGCGGCGCATAAGGGTTGCTGGCATAGGCTGATAGCGCTTGGTTCAGATCATCGCCGCCAGCGGCATAGCTGATGTTCTCAGCCTGTTGATCAAAAACCAGACAGCCATGCTGGTCCAGCAATTCATGCAAGCTGTCATTGCCCAGCGGTTCGCCCAGTAAGGCCAGCCGCTTGCCCGCCTGCCTGCTCGTTCCTGTGTCTGCTTGCGGTTCTGGAAAAAGCCCTTGCCATCGGGCCGGGTTTTCTAGTAAGGCCCGGCGTATGTGCCAGGCGGTCTTGCCATTGATGCGCCCCTGATTTTGCCAGCTGTTGATACGGCCAAGAATCTGACCCGGCCCAGCCAGCGGCGGCGCGCGGCCAATCCAATGAGCCAGCCGGTCACATTCTGACTGGTTAAAGGCCAGCTCTGGCTGGCCTCCTGCTGATAAAAGATTGCTCAAAAAAAGCGTTGGTGCATCACAGGATAACAGACCTCGCCTCTCATACTCACATGCATAGTGAAAGGCGTGAACGGCGCCCGGGCTATCCCGGAAAAAAATAATTTGGTCATAGATATCCAGCTGGCCTGCCACTAGCCGCCGCAGAACAGATCGCACAAAGGGATCGATGAATTCTTCCAAAAACTGGTCAGCCTCAGCACAAGGGTCGGCGGCTGCCAGGCTGATATCTTCTGCCGTTATGCCCAACGCCGCCATCACCCCAAGCGGCGCCCCATGCCCAAAAATAGCAGTGCGCATCTGTCCTGTTTCCTGTCCAGCAATATCGTTCATTGCGCGAACTAAATGGCTTGTCAAGCCTTGGCTGTCCGGTTAGACGGAAAACAACCAGCCTTGATCGGGCCAGTCAAAAGGAAAACAAATGAGCGGCAGAACAAAACCAATACGCCCAGCCATCCATCTGGGCCCATTAGCAGAAGACCTGCCTTTTATGATCCGGAATTTGCAGGCATTTTTGCGCCCCCATTCTGAAGCGCTGCGCCAGAGACTGGGTTTGGAGGCCGGGATGATTGGCATTCTGTCACTGGTTGGGCTGAATCCGGGGCTTTCACAAAATGATCTGGCGGCTTCGGTCGCGCTCAAGAAATCGGCGGTTACAAAATTGGTCAAGGAGCTGGAGGCCCGCCAGCTGATCGCCCGCCAGAGAGTGGCAGAGGATCGCCGCTGGAATGCCTTGTTTCTCACCGAGCAGGGCGAGGCTATGCTTGGCCAGCTGCGGCAGTTCTCAAAGACACTGCACAGCCAGCTTTTCAAGGATATTGACCCGGCAGACCGAGCTATTTTTTTTCAGGTTCTTAAACAGCTGACCGAAACCAGCCAGCACCTGCATATCCAAAATTAGACGCAAGTTTGGTGTCATTTTTAAATCTCTAGAAAACAAATCTGCGTCTGCGTCCGTCAACACATCCAGTCAGAGAAACCTAATCGAATAGGTAGGGTGGGTAATCCGATATCCCTTTACACTCTACTAAACTACGATAGCGATACAAAACCG
>Ga0181593_10005575_pt1 | contig 11386 bp, 11 predicted proteins | sample 071ome_19_FD_133756 | JGI IMG/M metagenome (GOLD analysis project Ga0181593, IMG submission 133756) | Coastal salt marsh microbial communities from the Groves Creek Marsh, Skidaway Island, Georgia - 071413AT metaG (megahit assembly) | ecosystem: Environmental > Aquatic > Marine > Intertidal...
CCGGCAGCGACGCGGCGACGCTGCTCGGCTACGTGGCCGGTGCGACGATGCTCATCGCTTCGCTCGTCGCGTTACGCCAGGACAACCTGAAACGCCGCCTCGCTTACTCGACGGTCAGCCAGCTCAGCTACGTCGTGCTCGGTGCGACGCTGGCCAGTGCGTGGGGCGTCATCGGTGGCGGCCTGCACATCGTCATGCATGCGTTCGGCAAGATCACGCTGTTCTTCTGCGCCGGGGCGATCCTGGTGGCCGCGCACAAGACCGAGGTCAGCCAGCTCGACGGGATCGGCCGGCGGATGCCCTGGACCCTCGGTGCCTTCACCGTCGGTGCCATGTCGATGATCGGCCTGCCACCGGCCGCGGGTTTCGTCTCGAAGTGGTACCTGATGCTCGGCAGCCTCTCCGGTGAGCATTATTTCGCTCTCTTCGTGCTGATCGCGGTCACGCTGCTCAACGCGGCGTACTTCGTGCCGATCGTCTACGCGGCATTCTTCCGTGCACCGAAAGAAGATGCGCATCACGGGCACGGCGACCATGAGCACGGTGAGGCGCCACTGACCATGGTCATCGCGATCGTGCTGACCGCGGCGATGACCGTGGGCTTGTTCTTCTACCCGGATCCGGCGCTCGAGCTCGTGCAGCAACTGGTTGGAGGACGAACGTGAACGATCGCGAGCCACACTGGCTGACGACGCCACGGGCGATTCGCCGTCTGTGGATCGGTTTCGCCGTGCTGCTGGTGCTGACGGTGCTGCCCGATTTCTTCGTCGAGCAGTACGAGCATTTCACCATCGACGGCACGTTTGGTTTCTACGCCTGGTACGGCTTCCTCGCCTGCGCGGCGATGGTGGTCACGGCAAAGCTCCTCGGCAAGCTGCTCAAGCGGCCGGACGACTACTATGACCGTTAGCTTCCCGCCCGCATTGCTGCTGCTGATCGGCGCACTGCTGCTGCCGGTGTGCCGTGGCGGGTTGCGTACGGTGGTGCTGCTCGGGCTCCCACTGCTCGCGCTCGCCGCCGCATGGGGCGTGCCGGACGGCACGGCACTGCGCATCGCCTTCCTCGGTCTCGAACTCGAGCCGGTGCGCGGCAGCGGCGTCGCGCGGCTGTTCGCGACGGTGTTCACGCTGATGGCCTTCGCCGGCATGTTGTTCGCGTTGCGTCAGTCGCGCCCACTCGAGCAGGTTGCCGCGTTCGTCTACGCCGGCGGGGCACTCGGCGTCACGTTCGCCGGCGACCTGCTGACGCTGTTCGTGTTCTGGGAGCTGATGGCGATCGGCTCGACGCTGGTGATCTGGTCGGCCGACACCACGCCGGCCTACCGGGCCAGTATTCGCTACCTGATGATCCACCTGCTCGGTGGGGTCGTGCTGATGGCCGGCATCGCGGGTCACTACGCCGAGACCGGCAGCATTGCCTTCACGGCGATGCAGGCCGATTCGCTGGCCCGCTGGCTGATCCTCGCCGGCTTCCTGGTCAATGTCGGGGCCCCTCCGCTGTCGGCCTGGATCCCCGACGCCTACCCGGAGGCCAGTCCGAGCGGTGCGGTATTTCTCTCCGCATTCACGACCAAGACCGCGGTCTTCACGCTGCTGATCGGCTTCCCGGGCACGACGCTGCTGGTCTGGGTCGGCCTGTGGATGATCTTCTACGGCATCATCTACGCGCTGCTCGAAAACGACATGCGGCGCATCCTGGCCTACAGCATCGTCAACCAGGTCGGCTTCATGGTCTGCGGCATCGGCATCGGCACCGCGATGGCGTTGAACGGTGCTGCCGCGCACGCGTTCGCGCACATCATCTACAAGGCGCTGCTGCTGATGAGCGCCGGTGCGGTGCTCTACATGACCGGGCGGCGCAAGTGCAGCGAACTGGGCGGCCTGTTCCGGAGCATGCCGCTGACGACGGTCTGTGGGACGATCGGCGCGTTGGCCATCTCCTCGTTCCCGTTCACCTCCGGGTTCGTCAGCAAGTCGATGATCACCCAGGCCGCGATCGACGAGCACCTGGCACTGATCTGGTTCCTGCTCGCCGCAGCGTCGGCCGGCGTGTTCCTGCATGCTGGCATCAAGTTCCCATGGTTCGTCTTCTTCCAGAAAGACTCCGGGCTGCGGCCACCCGATCCACCGTGGAACATGCGTGCGGCGATGGTGCTGTTCGCGTTCCTGTGCATCGCCCTGGGCGTCTTCCCGCAGCCCCTGTACGCGCTGCTGCCTTACCCGGTCGAGTACGTGCCGTACACCGCCGCGCACCTCGTCTCGCAGTTCCAGCTGCTGCTCTTCTCGGGCCTGGCCTTCTTCGCGCTGCTGCCGATGATGCGCCGTACCGAGACGTTGAGCCTCGACTTCGACTGGTTCTACAGGGTGCTGGGCAAGCGGCTCGTCCTGGCGCTGTTCGACCGGGGTCGGTCCGCCCGCGAACGGCTGACCGGGGTTGTGCGCCAGCGTGCCGAGCGCCTACTCGAGGGGCTGTTCCGTACCCACGGGCCGCACGGCGTGCTGGCGCGCACGTCGCCGACCGGGAGCATGGTGCTCTGGGTCGCGGTGCTGCTGGCCTGTCTGCTGATCGCCAGCTACGCCTGAACCCGCGAGCCCGCTAGTAGCGCTCGCTGGCGGCGAGGAACGCCTCGCGCAGCTGTGCGTAGTCGCGCGTGACCGGGAACTGAGGGAATTCGGCGACGACGTTGTCCGGCGGCGAGAACAGGATCCCGGCATCGGCCTGGCCGAGCATGGTGGTGTCGTTGTAGGAGTCGCCGGCGGCGATCACCCGGTAGTTGAGCGCCTGCAGCGCGCTGACCGCCTGGCGCTTGGGATCTTTCTGGCGCAGACGGTAGCCGGTCACGCGGCCGTCGGCGTCGCTCTCGAGGCGGTGGCAGAGCAGCGTCGGCCAGCCGAGCTGGCGCATCAGCGGTGCGGCGAACTCGTAGAAGGTGTCGGAGAGGATCACCAGCTGGAAGCGCTCGCGCAGCCAGGTAGTGAACTCCAGCGCGCCGTCGAGTGGCCCGAGCCCGGCGATCACCTCCTGGATGGCAGGCAGGCGCAGGTCGTGCGCGTCGAGGATGCCCAGCCGCTGGCGCATCAATTCGTCGTAGTCGGGGATGTCGCGGGTGGTCGCGCGCAGTGCGTCGATGCCGGTGCGCTCGGCGACGTTGATCCAGATCTCGGGAACCAGGACCCCTTCGAGGTCGAGGGCGGCAATCTCCACGTGACTCTCCGCGACGGTAAGGCGGCGCCAAGGTACACGACGCTCCGGGGCGTCGCTATCGCCGGCTCAGCCGTCCGTGCGCCGGAACACCAGCAGGCGGTTGTTGACCGGCATCTCGCGATCCTCCTCCAGGACCAGTCCCACATCGAGGCCGAACTCCTCGAGACGCAGTGCATCACGCACCCCCTGGCGCGGGTCGCGGCGCCGCAGCGAGGCGTCGAACGAGGCGTTGCTCTCGCTGGTGTGGCGGTCGCCGTAGCGAAACGGGCCGTACAGGCAGAAGCGGCCACCCGGGCGCAGGCGTGCAGCGATCCCGGCGAGCATCGCTTCGACCAGGCGCCATGGCAGCACGTGGGCGGTATTGGCGGAGAACGCCTCGTCGCACGTGGTGACCGGCCAGTCGGGATCGGCGAGGTCGAGGGTCAGCGGCGCGAGCATGTTGTCGAGCCTGGCGATCTCCCGCCAGCGGGCGATGCCCGGCAGCTGCTCGGGGAGATCGGTGGCCTGCCACGTCAGGTGCGGGAGGTTCGCGGCGAAATGGACCGCGTGCTGGCCGCTGCCGCTGCCGAGTTCCAGCACCAGCCCCGGCCGGTCGAAGAGCTCGGCGAGCACCGCGAGAATCGGTTCGCGGTTCTGTTCGGCGGCGGCATAGAACGGGGCGTTGTGCATGATGAGCTCAGGTTCCCGTGAGGATCATCTGCGTGCAGCGGAACGAGGCGAGCGGTCGGCCGTCGACGGCGCGCGTGACCTCGGCGTCCCAGACCTGCGTCGTGCGGCCGCGGTGCAGCGGCGTGGCAACGCACTCGATGGCGCCGTCGCGCGCGGTGCCGAAGAAGTTGCTCTTGAGCTCGACGGTGGTGAAGCCGTCGGCGCCACCGGGCAGGTTGACCACGGTGGCGTAGCCGCAGGTGGTGTCGGCCAGCGCGACGATGGTCGCGGCATGCAGGAAACCGTTCGGGGCCATCAGCTCGGTCCGCACCTCGAGCCGGCTGGCGAGCCGCTCCGGTGCGACCTCGACGATGCGCATGTCGATCAGGCCCGGGAGGTGGCCGGTGCCCAGCCGGTTCCAGGTCTCGACGTCGAGGCAGCCGGCGAGTTGGCGTAGCTCGGTGCTCAATTCCAGCGCTCCACCCGTCCGGGCCGTGGTCGGGAGTCCATGATAGGCGACGGCGACAAGCGACTCGACCGGCGCAGGTCAAGGAATCGGCTGTTTGCCTCCGGGTGACGCTAGGCCGCTCATCCACAAGCCTTTTCGCCTGCAGCCGATGGCCGCGCATGACGCCACGCGGTACAATTCCCAGCCCGATTGTGGGAGTTCCAGCAAAGTGATCGAGCATCCCGAGCGCTTCGACGTCATCGTCGTCGGTGGCGGCCATGCCGGCACCGAGGCGGCGCTGGCCGCGGCCCGAACCGGCGCGCGCACGCTGCTGCTCACGCACAGCATCGAGGCGCTCGGCCAGATGAGCTGCAACCCGGCGATCGGCGGCATCGGCAAGGGTCACCTGGTGCGCGAGATCGACGCCCTGGGCGGGGCGATGGGCCGTGCCGCAGACCGTGCCGGCATCCACTTCCGCGTGCTCAATGCCAGCAAGGGTCCGGCGGTGCGCGCCACGCGCGGCCAGGCCGACCGCGTGCTCTACCGCCAGGCGATCCGCGCACTGCTCGAACGCCAGCCCGGCCTGACCCTGTTCCAGCAGGCGGTCGACGACCTGCTCGTCGAGGGCGAACGGGTCGCCGGGGTCGTGACCCAGATGGGGCTGGTGTTCCGCGCGCCGAGCGTGGTGTTGACGGTCGGCACCTTCCTCGCCGGCCGCGTGCACGTCGGTCCGTCCAACTACGCCGCCGGGCGCGCCGGCGACCCGCCGGCACAGGCGCTCGCCGCATGCCTGCGCGAGCTGCTGCCGCGCACCGGGCGGCTCAAGACCGGCACCCCGCCGCGCCTCGACGGCCGCACCATCGACTTCGCGCGCCTCGAGGTGCAGCACGGTGACGACCCGGCTCCGGTCTTCTCGTTTCTCGGCGACCCGGCGGACCACCCGCGCCAGGTCGCCTGCCACATCACCCGCACCACGCCCGAGACCCACGCCATCATCCGCGCCGGGCTCGACCGCTCGCCGCTGTTCAGCGGCGCCATCGAGGGCGTCGGTCCGCGCTACTGCCCGTCGATCGAGGACAAGGTCGTGCGTTTCGCCGAGCGCGACTCGCACCAGATCTTCGTCGAGCCGGAGGGGCTCGACACCATCGAGGTCTACCCCAACGGCATCTCGACCAGCCTGCCGTTCGACGTGCAGTACGACCTCGTGCGCTCGATCCCGGGCTTCGAGCAGGCGCGCATCGTGCGCCCCGGCTACGCCATCGAGTACGACTACTTCGACCCGCGCGACCTGCGCCCGAGCCTGGAGGCCCGGTCCCTCGATGGCCTGTTCCTGGCCGGCCAGGTCAACGGCACCACCGGTTACGAGGAGGCCGCCGCGCAGGGCCTGCTGGCCGGCCTCAACGCCGCGCGCCAGGTGGGCGGACGGGAGGCGTGGTGGCCACGTCGCGACGAGGCCTATCTTGGCGTCCTGGTCGACGACCTCATCACCCACGGCACCACCGAGCCCTACCGCATGTTCACCAGCCGTGCGGAGTACCGGTTGTCGCTGCGCGAGGACAACGCCGACCTGCGCCTGACCCCGATCGGCCGCGAGCTCGGCCTGGTCGACGACATGCGCTGGGCACGCTTCGCCGCGAAGCGCGACGCCATCGACGCCGAGCAGCGGCGCCTCGACGGCCTTGCGATCGTCCCCGGCAGCGAAACGGCGCAGGCCTTCGCCGCCCACTTCGGACGCGCGCCGAGCCGCGACTGCCGCGCCAGCGACCTGATGCGCCGGCCCGAGGTCGACTACGCCGGCCTCGTCGCGCTGCCCGGACTCGGACCGGCGGTCGACGACCCGCGCGTCGCCGAGCAGGTCGAGATCCAGGCGGCCTACGCCGGCTACCTCGAGCGCCAGCAGGTGGAGGTCGAGCGCAACCGCCGCAACGAGTCGCTGGCGCTTCCCGAGGAGCTCGACTTCACGGCCATCAGCGGTCTCTCCAACGAGGTGCGTCAGAAGCTCGCGGCGCGGCGTCCCGCGACGCTCGGCCAGGCGGCGCGCATCCCGGGGGTGACGCCGGCCGCGGTGTCGCTGTTGCTGGTGCACCTGAAGCGGCACGGCGAGTTGCGCCAGGCCGGCTGAGCACACAAGGCAGTGGGAGAACGGAACATGAAAGACGGCGAGACAACGCAGGCCGAGGCCGAGGCGGTCGGTCACTGGATGGCCGGGGCGGACCGCTTCGCCCGCGGTCTCGGCATCCGCCTGGTCGCGGTTGCGCCGGGGCACAGCGTGGTCGAGATGCCGGTCACCGAGGCGATGCACAACGGTGTCGGCACCACCCATGGCGGGGCGACCTTCACGCTGGCCGATTTCGCCTTCGCCATCGCCGCCAACTCGCACGGCCGCACCGCGGTCGCCCTGTCGACGCAGATGAGCTACCCGGCTGCGTCGCGCGCCGGCGACACGCTGACCGCGACTGCCAGCGAGGAGTCGCTGGGCGGCCGCACCGGGCTCTACCGGGTCGAGGTGCGGCGCACCGACGGCACGCTGGTCGGGCTCTTCACCGGTACGGTGTTCCGGCGCAGTGACGCCATCGGTCCGGCGGTGGACAGCGGCGACGGCCAGGTGGGCGGATGAATCGGGCGCAACCGCAGATATGATAATCTGCATGGCCTTTTTTTCGGCGCACGCGGCGCAGATCGCAGCCGACCAGACAGGAGGGGTAATCCGTTGAGCGCAGTCCAACCCATCCCGGCGGCAAGCCGGCAGCTGATGTCAGGCAACGAGGCCGTTGCCCGTGCCGCCTGGGAGGCCGGTGTGCGCGTCGCCGCGGCCTACCCCGGTACGCCGTCGACCGAGATCCTCGAGGCGGCCTCCCACTATCCCGACCTGTATGCCGAGTGGTCGGTCAACGAGAAGGTCTCGCTCGAGGTCTGCATCGGCGCGTCGATGATGGGCAGCCGCACGCTCTGCGCCATGAAGCACGTCGGCCTCAACGTCGCCTCCGACGCCCTGATGACCCTGACCCTGACCGGCGTGGTCGGGGGCATGGTGCTCGCGGTCGCCGACGACGTCGGCATGTCGTCGTCGCAGAACGAGCAGGACTCGCGCCACTGGGGCCGCTTCGCCCACGTGCCGATCCTGGAACCGGCCGACGCGCAGGAGGCCTACGCCATGACCCTGGCGGCGTACGAGCTCTCCGAGACCTTCGCCGTCCCGGTGTTGCTGCGCCTGACCAGCCGCGTCTGCCACGTCAAGGGCGTGGTGGCCACCGGTGAGCGTACGGCCCACGAGCCGGCCGGGTTCAGCAAGGACCCGCAGCGCTGGGTGATGGTGCCGGGCAACGCCAAGCGGCGCATCCCGTTGATGTACGACCGCGAGCGCGCACTGGCGGAGGCCAGCGAGGCGAGCCCGCTGAACCTGCTCGATGACGGTTCCGACCGGCGCTTCGGTTTCGTCACCTCCGGTCCGGCCTGGCTGCACGTGCGCGAGGCGTTTCCCGACGCGCCGGTCATGCGGCTCGGCATGAGCTACCCGCTGCCCATGCAGCGCATCCGCGACCTCGCCGCCTCGGTCGAGACGCTGGTCGTGGTCGAAGAGACCGAGCCGCTGGTCGAGACCGAGCTGCGTGCGGCCGGGATCGAGGTGGTCGGCAAGGAGCACCTGCCGCGCGTCGGCGAGCTGACCCCCGACGTGCTGACGCCGGCGCTGGCACCGCTGACCGGAGCCGAGGTGGCCGCGCCGCCCGAGGCCGTGGAACTGAAGTCCGGGGCCGTCTTCCCGCGGCCGCCGACGCTGTGCGTCGCCTGTCCGCACCTCGGCGTCTACTTCTCGCTGTCGCGCCTGAAGAAGCTGGTGATCGCCGGCGACATCGGCTGCTACACCCTCGGTGCCGGCCACCCGTGGAACGCCCTGGACAGCACCATCTGCATGGGCGCATCGCTGCCGATGGCGCTGGGCGCGGACAAGGGACGTGGCGAGGCCGATGCCGACAAGCGCATGGTCGCGGTGATCGGCGACTCGACCTTCATGCACATGGGCATGCAGGGCCTGCTCGACATCGCCTACAACCGCGGCAACGTCACCGTGCTGCTGCTCGACAATCGCACCGTTGGCATGACCGGTGGCCAGGAGAATCCGGGCACGGGCCGCGACATCCACGGCAACGAGGCGCCGCGCGTCGACTTCGCCAGGCTCGCCGTTGCGATCGGTATCCCCGAGGACCGGGTCCACCTGGTCGACCCCTACGAGTTGCCGACGCTGTTCAAGCTGCTGCGCGAGGAGACGCGCAAGGACGGTCCGTCGATCATCATCACCAACCAGCCGTGCGTGCTGACCGATCACTTCGAACGGCGCGTCGCGCTCAAGGTCGAGCCCGAGCTCTGCACCGGCTGCAGCAACTGCCTCGACGTCGGTTGCCCGGCGATCTCGGTGACCCGTCGCGAGACGGTGGTCAAGCCGAGCGGCAAGGAGAAGGAACTCAATTTCGTGACCATCGAGACCGCGGCGTGCACCGGCTGCAACCTGTGCCTGAAGACCTGCGCGCCCGATGCCATCGTCCCGGCCGCGGAGCGGGTGCAATGAGCGAGTCGCAGACCACCAACATCCTGGTCGTCGGCATCGGCGGCCAGGGCGTCATGACCGCGGCGGAGATCCTTGCCGAGGCGGCGCTGGCCGAGGGCTACGACGTCAAGAAGACCGAGGTCGCCGGCATGGCGCAGCGCGGCGGCATGGTGACCTCGCACGTGCGCTTCGGCGAGCGCGTGCTGTCGCCGTCGATCGCCCCGGGCACCGCCGACATCATGGTCGGCTTCGAGGTCGCCGAGGCGCTGCGCTGGTGCCACTACCTGCGTCCCGAGGGCGTGGCGATGGTCAACACGCTGCAGCTCGCGCCGCCGGTGGTCAGCGTCGGCCTGTTCGAGTACCCGGACGACCCGGTCGGCAAGATGCGCGAGGCGGGCGTGAAGCTGCACGCCTTCGATGCCGGCGAGATCGCGCGTGGCCTGGGTGACCTGCGCCTGGTCAACACGGTGATGCTCGGCGCCATCGCCGACCATCTGCCGTTCCCCGCCGAGCACCTGCGCGAACGCATCCTGGAGCGCTTCCGTGCGCGCAAGCCGGAGTCGGTGCCGATCAACGAGCAGGCGTTCGAGGCGGGCCGCCAAGCCGCCTGATGCCGGCGACGGCGCTGCGCGCGGGGCTCGATGCCCTGGGCCTGGAACTCGAGGACGACGTGCAGGCGGCGCTGCTGCGCTACGTCGAGCTCTTGCGTCGCTGGAACCGGGTCTACAACCTGACCGCGGTCGACGATCCGCAGGGGATCGTCACCCGTCACCTGCTCGACGCCCTCGCGGTGCTGCCGTGGGTGCCGGACGGCCGGCTGGTCGATGTCGGCAGCGGCGCCGGGCTGCCCGGCATCCCGCTGGCGCTGGCGCGGCCGGGGCTCGACGTGACGCTGCTCGACGCCAGCACCAAGCGCGTGCGCTTCATGCAGCAGGCGGTGATCGAGCTCGGTCTCGACAACGCCCACCCGCTGCACGCGCGCGCCGAGGCCCATACGCCCGGGCGTCCCTACGACGTGGTGATCACGCGTGCCTTCGCGAACATATCTGATATGCTCGTCGCCTGCCGCCACCTGGTCGCCGCCGACGGTGTGATCCTGGCCATGAAGGGGCAGCGGCCCGACACCGAGCTCGCTGCCCTGCCGCCAGACATCGTCCTGCTTGACGTGTTGCCACTGGCGGTCCCCGGGCTCGATGCCGCGCGCCACCTGGTGCGTCTCGTGCCCGCGACGGCACGCCGCGCGCCCTGAGCGTCGGCAGCGCAGGAATCCCGATGGGCAGGACACTCGCGATCGCCAACCAGAAAGGCGGAGTCGGCAAGACGACGACCGCGGTCAACCTCGCCGCCTCGCTGGCGGCGCTGAAGTGCCGTGTGCTGCTGGTCGACCTCGATCCCCAGGGCAACACCACGACCGGCTGTGGTATCGACAAGCGGGAGCTCGAACGCAGCAGCTGCTCGCTGCTGCTCGGCGAGTCCAACGCCGCGGAGACGCGCGTGACGCTGCCGGATCACGGTTTCGACCTGCTGCCGGCCAACGCCGACCTGACGGCCGCCGAGGTCGAGCTGATGCAGGCGCTGGCGCGCGAGCAGCGCCTGCGCCGGGCGCTCGAGCCGATCGCGGACGACTACGACTTCCTGCTGATCGACTGCCCGCCGTCGCTGAACATGCTGACACTCAACGCGCTGGTCGCCGCCGACGGGGTGATCGTGCCGATCCAGTGCGAGTACTACGCCCTGGAAGGCCTGTCGTCGCTGCTCGAAACCGTTCGCCAGATCCAGGAGATGATCAACCCGTCGCTGGAACTCGAGGGGCTGCTGCGCACCATGTTCGATCCGCGCAACAACCTCGCGAACGACGTCTCGCGTCAGCTCGAGGAGCACTTCGGCGAGCGCGTCTACCGCACGGTGATCCCGCGCAACATCCGCCTCGCCGAGGCGCCGAGTCACGGCGTGCCGGCGATGCACCACGACAAGACCTCGAGCGGCGCGCTGGCCTACCTGGCGCTGGCCGGCGAGATGATGCGACGCCAGCGGCGTGGCGCGCCGGTCGCGGTCCCGGCCTGAGCATCCAAGGAGGGCGAGCATGACGGCGAAGAAACGGGGTCTCGGGCGCGGTCTGGACGCGCTGCTCGGCGGCAGCAAGGGCGTGTCCCGCGCGCCTGCACCGGCCGCGGGAGACGCGAAGCAGGACGCCACGCTGCGCCACCTGCCGGTCGACCTGATCCAGCGCGGCCGTTACCAGCCGCGCAGCGACATGCGCAGCGACAGCCTCGACGACCTGGCTGAATCGATTCGCGCCCAGGGCGTGGTGCAGCCGGTCGTGGTGCGGCCGATCGGCGACGATCGCTACGAGCTGATCGCCGGTGAACGGCGCTGGCGCGCGGCCCAGCTCGCCGGCCTGCACGAGGTGCCGGCCGTGGTCCGCGACGTGCCCGACGAGGACGCCGTGGCGATGGCGCTGATCGAGAACATCCAGCGCGAGAACCTCAACCCGCTCGAAGAGGCGCGCGCGCTGGATCGCCTGGTCAGGGAGTTCGGCCTGA
>Ga0181593_10005580_pt1 | contig 11377 bp, 9 predicted proteins | sample 071ome_19_FD_133756 | JGI IMG/M metagenome (GOLD analysis project Ga0181593, IMG submission 133756) | Coastal salt marsh microbial communities from the Groves Creek Marsh, Skidaway Island, Georgia - 071413AT metaG (megahit assembly) | ecosystem: Environmental > Aquatic > Marine > Intertidal zone...
GCCGGATTGTGGAGCTCTTGAACATCCTCCGCTGTCGTGTGAATGCGGTAGACCACACTCGGGGCCGTTGTAATCAGTTCAAGGCCGAATTCGCGTGCCAGCCGCTCCTGCACGATTTCCATGTGCAACAAGCCCAGAAATCCGCAACGGTAACCGAACCCGAGAGCAGCGGAACTTTCAGCTTGATACTCGAAACTGGCGTCATTGAGGTGAAGCTTAGCGAGACTGTCCCGAAGATCTTCATAATCTGAGGCATCAATCGGGAAAAGCCCGCAAAATACGACGGGCGTGGACGGACGAAACCCAGGTAAAGGTGAATCGGTCTGCCGCCGTTCTTCCGTAATTGTGTCCCCGACCTGACAATCTGCAACAGATTTAATACTGGCATTCAGAAAGCCGATTTCACCCGGTCCGAGCTCGGGTGTATCCACACGCTTAGGTGTAAAGACGCCAACACCATCGAGCTCATAGGTCGCGCCATTGGACATCATTCTAATCTTCATGCCCTTGCGCAGTTTGCCCTCGACGACACGCACGAGAATGACGACGCCAAGGTAAGTGTCGTACCAGGAATCAACCAGTAGCGCTTTTAAGGGCGCTTCCGCCGACCCTTTAGGAGCTGGAAGGCGCGCCACCAACTGTTCCAATACTTCTGGAACGCCAGCTCCTGTCTTGGCAGACACTTGCAGTGCCTCAGACGCATCGATACCGATCACATCTTCAATCTGTTGGCGTACGCGTTCCGGATCTGCCGCCGGGAGATCAATTTTATTAAGTACGGGAATGATCTCATGGTTTGCGTCAATAGCCTGATAGACGTTCGCAAGGGTCTGCGCCTCGACGCCTTGAGAGGCGTCAACAATAAGCAGCGACCCCTCGCACGCACGTAAGGAACGGCTAACCTCATAGGCAAAGTCGACATGTCCTGGAGTGTCCAGAAGATTGAGCTGATACGTCTGGCCGTTCTTTGACGTATACGCAAGCCTGACTGTTTGCGCCTTGATGGTGATGCCCCGCTCACGCTCCAGATCCATGTTATCGAGGACCTGTTCCTTCATTTCGCGGTCCGTCAAACCACCGCAAACTTGAATGAGCCGATCGGCGAGCGTGGACTTTCCGTGATCGATATGGGCGATAATGGCGAAATTACGAATCAAACTTGGATCGGTCATATGATTGTGAGAATTCCTAAACTCGCAGCTGACCGCCGACGGCTTTCTCAACCGCCGAGATGATTCGTTGAGATAGAGACTCGATGTCGGTGTCTGTCAGAGTTGCATCCCGCGGCTCAAACCTTACAGAAAGCGCAAGAGACTTGTTGCCGGCATCGACGTTATCGCCGGTGTATACGTCAAAAAGCGTAATTGCCGTAATCAAATCTTTGTCCACGCCGCGAATGGCACGGAGCACATCGTCAGCGCCCACACTATCGGCGACAACAAATGCGAAATCTCGCTCGACCGGTTGATAGTGAGACGGTGTAAACTTGGGTCTTGCGGGTCCGCCCGACTTTTTCGGGATCGGCACGCGATCCAAAAAGACTTCGAACCCGACCAAAGGTCCATTAACATCCATCTGCTTTAAAACATTTGGATGGACGGCGCCAAACTCCGCCAAGACGTTAGGGCCCAGGCAAATCGTGCCGGACTGACCTGGGTGATACCAACTCGGAGCTGCGGCCTTATCACTCCTGCCAATCTGAACGCGCTCTATTTGCACACCGGCGGCAGCGAGCGCAGCCAACGCATCAGCCTTTGCATCTAGCACATCAACATCCCGCCGTGATTCCGTCCAGTGGCGGGAAATGGCATCGCCTGCCCGCACACCGCCGGCTATCAAGGTCTGCTCTCCCGGCGCATCGCCTTCGAACCGGGGGCCGATCTCGAACAAGGATACATTGGGCATCGCACGTACCGCATTACGGCCAACCGCTGCGATAAGGTTTGGCAGCAAAGAGGGCCGTAATACATCAAGTTCGGCGCTCAGTGGGTTTTCAAGCGAGTGGATGTTGCTTGCGCTGACGAATAGAGCCGCCTGACTGTGAGCCATAAAAGACCAAGTCGTGGTCTCAAATAATCCTCGGCTTGCCAAACTGCGCCTGACCGAGCGCGCTCGGCGTTGCTCGATACTGAATGCGGGGCGCGTTGATGCGATTCGAGGCAGCGAGAGTGTGGGGATAGAATCGTAGCCCTTGATTCGCAGCACATCTTCGACAAGATCGTGTTCACCGTCGACATCTCGCCTCCAGGACGGCACATCGACTATCCAGGGAGTCTTTTGGTTATCGATACCGAATCCAAGGCGCGCGAGAATCTGCGACGCCTCCACTGGCGACACTTCAATTCCGCCCAATTGCGATACTCTCTCGGGCCGAAAAGATACTGTCCGGACCATCGACGGCTGATCGCCGCTAACCGCCAAGTCGGAAACCTCGCCGCCACAGATCTCCACAATCATCCGGGCAGCAACTTCAGCGCCAACCGCCGTCGATGCTGGGTCAACACCGCGCTCAAATCGATACCGGGCGTCAGATACAATTCCCAACGCACGCCCCGTACGGGCAATATTTATCGGATCGAATAAAGCAGATTCAAGGAAGATGTCTGTCGTATCTTCAGTACAGCTTGAATTCTCGCCTCCCATAATCCCTGCGATCGCAAGAGCGCCATGTTCGTCGGCGATAACGACCATGCTGTCGTCGAGTTCGTACTCCGTACCGTTGAGCGCAAGCATCTTTTCGCCTCGACGCGCTAGCCTCGGGCCGATTTGCGATCCGATCTTGCTTAGGTCAAATGCATGTAACGGACGGCCGAGATCGATGTTTATGTATTGCGTAATGTCAACGAGAGCCGAAACCGGGCGCAGTCCGATCGCTCGCAACCGCGCTTGAAGCCACTCAGGACTTTCACGGTTCCGGACACCACGAACGACGCGCCCAACAAAGTGAGGGCACAGGTGTTCTTGGTCCTCGGAGAGGCCAGAAGTGACTTGAATGCCACAAGGAAACGTGCCGACGACAGGTGAGACGTCAAAGGGCTTTAGTGTACCGATACCAGCCGCTGCAAGATCTCGCGCTACGCCCCGCACGCCCAGGGCGTCGACGCGATTGGGTGTTAACGCGATATCAATCACCGGCTCTAACTGCAACGCTTCAGCAGCAGCATCGCCCGCTTGGACATGAACCGGAAGGTCAATGATGCCGTCATGGTCGTCGCCGAGATTGAGTTCCCGGGCCGAGCACATCATGCCGTGACTCTCAACTCCGCGAATTTTACCGATCTTTAGTTTGTCGCCGCTTGCTGGAATGACATCACCGGGCTTTGCTAGGATTCCCTTCAGCCCGACTCTCGCATTTGGTGCGCCGCACACGACAGTGTGAGTTTCAGAGCCGGTTGAGACTTGGCAAACTTTCAAACGATCCGCGTCGGGGTGCTTATCGGCTGAGATAATCTCTGCGACGACCATGCCTTTAAGAGCGGCGCTTGGATCCTCGACACCTTCCACCTCAAGTCCGATTGCCGTGAGGGTGTCAGAAATCGCGCCTAGGTCGGCCTCCGTAGCGAGATGATCCTTCAGCCATGACAACGTAAACTTCATTGACTCAGCCCCCCCGCTAGGGATGGCACATCAAGAGCCGAGAACCCGTAGTGCCGCAGCCAACGCAGATCGCTATCGAAGAAAGTGCGTAAGTCAGGTATGCCGTATTTTAACATTGCGACGCGTTCGACACCCATGCCAAAAGCAAAGCCCTGATAAACGTCAGGATCGAGACCGCACGCTCGAAGAACGTTCGGATGGACCATGCCGCACCCGAGAATTTCTAGCCAATCCGCACCGGCGCCAATTTTCAACTCACCGCCGGAACGGGAACACCCGATATCGACCTCTGCAGACGGTTCTGTAAACGGGAAATAGGACGGACGGAAACGGATCGGCAGATCGTCGACTTCAAAATACGCTTTAGCAAACTCTATAAGACATCCTTTTAGGTGACCCATGTGAGTGGCCTTGTCGATCACCAACCCCTCAACCTGATGAAACATCGGTGTATGCGTAATATCGTAGTCACATCGATAGGTCCGGCCGGGCGCGAGAATGCGGATAGGCGGAGAAGAGGACTGCATGACCCGCACCTGCACAGGTGACGTATGCGTTCTAAGAAGATTGCGAGTACCGTCCTCTTTCCGCGGCATGAAGAACGTGTCGTGCATCTCACGCGCAGGATGATCGGGCGGAAAGTTCAGTGCCGTGAAGTTATGGAAATCGTCCTCGATGTCGGGACCTTCAGCGACTTCGAATCCCATGGGCGCGAAAATCTCGACGATCTCTTCGATAGTTTGGCTGATGGGATGGACGAGGCCGTGAGACTCTTGCCGAATTGGTAAAGATACATCTATCGATTCATCGGCAAGCCGGGCGTTGAGCGTACTTTCCTCCAAATCGGCTTTCCGGGATGCGATCGCGGCTGCGACTTCGTCTTTAAGCACGTTCAAAGCCTGGCCGGCGGACTTACGCGATTCCGCGTCCATACCGCCGAGCGTCTTCATCAACGCCGTAATGCGACCCTTTTTACCGAGAGCCTCCACCCGCACAGCGTCCAACGCAGCCAAATTATCCGCCGCGTCGACGTCTTTCAGAATTCCGCCTCTAAGCTCGTCTATCTGATCCATGTGTGCTTCTCGTTTCGACTTTTGATCCAATCGGCGACCGGGACATACGAAAAAGGGGGCCGGCCCATGGGCGGCCCCCCTCCGAGACTTGTCTCTTACGGGATTGACCGGCGCTCCTGTGACGCCGGTACAGCCTTATCCGAGTGCCGACTGAGCCTGTTTGACCAGGCTGGCAAAGGTCTCGGGCTCACGAACCGCGATATCTGCCAGGACCTTACGGTCCATTTCGATACCTGATTTGCGAAGCCCGTCCATAAATCGGGAGTACGTCAAGCCGTGCTCGCGTGCACCAGCATTTATGCGTTGTATCCACAACGAACGGAACGTACGCTTCTTAACTCGGCGATCACGATATGCGTATTGAAGGCCCTTCTCGACCTTTTGCTTCGCGACCGTGACGCTCTTTGAGTTCCGACCCCGGTAGCCCTTTGCAGCCGAGAGAATCTTTTTGTGGCGGGCGTGTTTTGTGACGCCCCTAGTAACACGTGACATGTGGCGCCTCCGTTACGACGATGTTCCGTAAGGCAGGAACGTCTTAACGATCTTGGCATCTGAGTCAGCCAAGACGAACGAACCACGCGCCTTACGTTTCATTTTCTGAGATTTGGATCCAAGGCAGTGCCGCTTGTAGGCAAAATTACCCTTCAGCTTGCCGGAACCTGTCGTACGAAAGCGCCGTTTCGTGGCGCTTTTTGTCTTCATTTTGGGCATTTTTACTTCCTTAAATTCGGGTTTTCCTGACGGTTGGGCATGCCCAGGCATTCGAAATGCCTCTTGCCGCACCGTTTTTGGCCTGAAAACAGGCTTCCCAAGCGCGCATGGCGCCCTGGAAAGGGCGCTGTATACATTCAGAGACGAGGGTTTGCAAGCCTTCAGGCCGCCTAAGAAGCCCGGAATTCCGCGCAATATGCCCTAAGGACCTATCTGGGAGCGACCACCATCACCATTTGCCGGCCCTCCATTTTGGCCTCTTGCTCGACTTTAGCTATGGCATCAGTGTCTGATTTCACGCGATTGAGAACGTCGACACCGAGTTCCTGGTGAGCCATTTCTCGGCCCCGGTAGCGCAGAGTCACTTTAACCTTGTCGCCGTCACTCAGAAAACGACGCATGTTGCGCATTTTCACGTCATAATCATGGTCGTCGATATTCGGCCGCAGCTTGATCTCTTTGACGTCGATGACCTTCTGCTTTTTCTTGGCTTCGTTCTTCTTCTTCTGTGCTTCGTACTTGAATTTACCGTAGTCTAGAATCTTACAGACGGGCGGCTCCGCATTCGGTGATATTTCGACCAGGTCCAGTCCAGCATCTTCGGCGTAGCCAATTGCTTCCCTGACTGTGACAACACCGATATTTTCACCATCTGCGCCGATCAGACGCACCTTTGGCACGTCGATATCTTCGTTGACGCGTGGTCCATCCTTGGACGGCGGCGTCGTCATCATTGGTCTAGATATGGATAAGTCTCCTCTAATAGTTACGGAACGAATGAAAGCGCTATCGAAACTGAATGAAAAATCTCGGCTTAACGCCGAAGGAAGGGCTACAGATCAAAGCACTCTGTAGATTTAGTTAGGCGGGTGGTGCCGCCTCGCTCGAAAGTGTATTCACCGCCTCGCTAAGAGCAAGGATTTCTTGGGTTTTTCCACCAAGGCGGCGCAGAGCGACCGTATTAGCTTCAGCCTCTTTCTGCCCCACAACCGCTATGACCGGAACTTTCTTGTTCGAATGTTCCCGAACTTTGTAGTTGATCTTCTCGTTCCTGAGGTCCGCCTCTACCCTGAGTCCCGCACTTTCCAGGGCTTTTGCGACCTCTTGCGCATAGCCGTCGGCGTCCGATGTAATGGTTGCCACGACGACCTGGCTCGGCGCGAGCCAAAGTGGCAGCTTCCCCGCATAGTTCTCAATCAGAATGCCGATAAAGCGCTCGAGGCTACCAAGAATGGCGCGGTGTAGCATTACCGGACGGTGTTTTTCGCCGTCCTGGCCGATGTAAACCGCATCGAGTCGCTCGGGCAGGACGAAATCGAGCTGAATCGTCCCGCATTGCCATGTGCGCCCGATGGCATCTTTAAGATGGAATTCAAGCTTCGGGCCGTAGAACGCGCCCTCGCCGGGTGTGATCCCGTACTCGAGATTCGCAGCATTCACGGCAGCTTCAAGCGCTGCTTCCGCCCTATCCCAGACGGAATCCTCTCCGGCCCGCGTCTCAGGGCGCGTCGCGAGCTTTACTTCAAGCTCTTCAAAGCCAAGGTCTTCGTATACGGACGTCAGCAAGGCGCAAAATGCTGTCGTTTCCTCGGTTACCTGGTCTTCACGGCAGAATATGTGCGCATCGTCCTGCGTCATTTGCCGGACACGCATGAGGCCGTGCAAAGCACCATGCGGCTCATTACGATGGCAGCATCCGAACTCTGCCATGCGAATGGGTAAGTCGCGGTAGCTGCGAATGTCATTCTTGTATATTTGAACGTGCGCCGGGCAGTTCATGGGCTTGATCGCCATGAATTTCGCGTCTGATGAGATTTTGGGGTTTTCCGTATCCGTATTGGGTATCTCATCCGGGACAACAAACATGTCCTCCCTAAATTTGGACCAGTGGCCCGATTGTTCCCAAAACCGCGCGTCAAGCAGTTGTGGCGTCTTAACCTCGACGTACCCCGCATTGGACAACCGTCGCCTGATGTATTGCTCCAGCGCCAGCCAAATCGTGTAGCCTTTTGGGTGCCAAAATACGGATCCCTGCGCCTCCTCCTGGAGGTGAAACAGATCCATTTCTCGGCCTAGTTTACGGTGGTCCCGGCGCTCGGCTTCTTCGAGCATTTGCAGGTGTGACTTGAGTTGCTTGTCGTCGGCCCAGCACGTCCCGTAAATCCGCTGCAACATTTCGTTGCGGTGATCGCCGCGCCAATACGCACCCGCAAGCTTCATCAGCTTGAACGATTTACCAAGTTTACCCGTAGACGGAAGGTGAGGCCCGCGGCAAAGATCAAGCCATTCGCCTTGACGATAGACTGAGACGTCTTCGCCTTGAGGCAGCCCTTGGATGATTTGAGCTTTGTACTTCTCGCCACGTTCATTGAAATAGCGAATTGCAGCGTCCCGATCCCAGACTTCACGTTTGATCGGCTCGTCGCGATCAACGATCTCTCGCATACGTTGCTCGATCTTTTCCATGTCGTCCGGGCTAAAGGGTTCGGGCCGGGCGAAGTCGTAGTAAAATCCGTTCTCGATCACCGGCCCGATGGTGACCTGCGTTCCCGGAAACAACTCCTGAACCGCCTCTGCCATCACATGGGCAGCGTCGTGGCGCAGCAACTCAAGTGCTGCCTCGTCCTTCGCCGTTAGAATCGCAACGTCGCTATCGCTCGAAATTTCGGTCGATAAATCCATGAGATCGCCATCGATATAGATTGCGAGCGCCGCCTTGGCCAAGCCAGGGCCAATATCGGCAGCCAATTCAGCGCCGGTGACGGATCTATCGAAGTCCCGCACACTGCCGTCGGGCAGGGTGATGGCAACCATGGCAGTACCTAATTCGTGTTTTGTTCACTTGAGCGGGCGCAATCTAAGTCTCCAGCCGCACAAGTCAAGCGACAGCTTTAACGTACAGTTTCTGCACAGCTTCGGCAGGGGCGATGGCATCAATTCTATGACGCCGGAGAATGGCAACATCGGGGCCCCGATGCCCTGTCAATGCGGCGTCAGAAACGGGATCGTAGAGAAGGATACAGCGGCACCCAGCGGCTGCGATGAGATGCATTGTATCGTTGTCGTATCCGATGGCCCCAGAAGCAGCCCACCCGATAAACACGATGTCTTCAAGAGATACGTGCCCGGCCATATCGATCGTTTTCGGCGCAAACTGGGCCACTTCGTCCGCCCGACGCGGATCAGGCGAACAACCGATTAAAACCGGTGTATGCCCATATCCTTCAATTAACGCGCAACATTCGCCAAGCAATGCTTCGGACCAGCCACTAGACCCGTCCGCCGCATCAACTCCGATCAAGATGAAACTCTGATCTAGGGAAAACGGAGTGGAGAACGAATTTGCAGCGCGCGAAACCCATGCCAGAGATGCAGGCGGCCTATCATGGACACCTGCCTGATTTATCTGGTTAAGCAAACGGTCTGCAATATGGGTATTCGCACTCTGATTCCGTTCTACCGGGAACGAGCAACCGGCAACGTGACCCGACCAAGGTGGCGGAGACGAACGCCCCAGTTTGCGGCCAAATCCGTATGCCAACCGATACGCCCATGCGGTTTGCGCCGAACACTCGAGATCGTAAACCATACTCCAGGACCGTGATCTGAGTAGTTTTGCTAAGCGGAACGAAGTACTCGGTCGCTCGATAACTGAGTCAAAGTATGGAGACAGGGATGCAAACGCGACGAGATCGGGGTCGATGATGAAATGTATCCTATCCGAGCCGTGATGCATCCTAAGAGCGGAGAATGCTGCCAACGCATGTACAAAATTTTGAAGTCCGCGTCCTGCGATTATCAGAACCTCCGGCCGCGCGCCGGTATCTGAATTATTTGGTGGGTCTAATTCAGTCATTGTTGCGCGCTGATACCGGGTACGCACCATTTAAAACGGAGTCATAGACAGCGAGCGTGGCGTCTGTCATTTGCTCAACGGTGAAATTTTTCGCGACGTGCTCTCGAGCCATTCTCTTAAGTTCGTCACGCTGGTCCCGAGTCAGTGCGATCGCGCGCGCAATAGATTGAGCAAGCGATACTGGATCGGACGGCGTGTATAGCCAACCTGTGACAGCCGGCAATAAGATCTCGGGTGCGCCGCCAAATGCAGGTGCGACAACAGGACGCCCCATAGCTTGCGCCTCCGCGACCACCCGCCCGAATGCCTCTGGGCGCGTCGAACCCGACACCACAACGTCAGTGACCATATAGGCTGCCGCGATGTCCCGGCAGTTATCGATAATTTGAACGCATCCCTCTAGACCGAGGGTGCGCACTTTCGCATCAAGTGAACGCCTGTAAGAACTGCGCGCCGGCTGAGGCGCGACCATCAAGCACCTTAGGTTTTCAGGCAATTCGCCTGCTTTTGCGAGCTCAGCTATTGCACTAATAAGCAGGCTCTGCCCCTTCCATCGCGATAGCCGGCCAGGCAACATGACCACGAGACCATCGTCCGGAAGCCGCCATTCACTGGCGAGCTTGATCATCCGTGCCGGTGTAACGGCCGCCGGGTCAAACATAGACAAGTCGACGCCACGGTGAATTAATACAACATCCTTAGGGTCCGTATGGTATTCAGCAATAATGTGGTCTGCGATAAATTCCGAAATCGCTATCACAGGCCGCCCTTTCGACATGATGCGGTTCCATATTTTTTTCAGACCAAACACCCCTGTTCCGTAGTAGCCGTGAAACGTTGTAACGAAGGGAACATTTGCCTTCTGAGCAGCGGCGTGCGCACTCCATGCCGGAGCCCGCGAACGTGCGTGTACAAGTGAAATTTTCTCATCTGATATTATCTCAGCCAATGCGTGACTGTTTCGGCGAATAGCCAATGGAGATTTCGTTTGTAACGGCAGTTCAATGTGCTCAGCACCACACTTCTCCAGCTCCCTGACAAACTGCCCACCGGCAGACGCGACGATAGAGCGCCAGCCCGACCTTACAAGAGCTTGAGCAACTTCGACCGTTCCACGCTCGACGCCGCCGACACTCATCGCAGGCAAAACCTGAAGAATTGTCTTCACGTTAGGATCACGAACGATATCAGTGTTACTGTCCATCACGGTCTTGATTTCCGAATTTCACCTTAGATAACGTTCGTTATTTTCGTCTTGAAATAGATTGACTGAGCAGTGAGCAGCGAGATCGCAATTCAAACTAACATTCTAACACGGCCGAACGGCTCAACAATTGCCTACCAGTCAGTTGAAGGAACCGGAATCGGCCTCGTTTTCCTTCATGGGTTACACTCTGATAAGTCTGGCACGAAGTCTCATCATCTAATGGAGTACTGTCGCAAAGTTGGCCATCCCTTTCTCGCACTCGATATGTACGGTCATGGCGATTCGTCTGGCAATTTCGAAGACGGGACAATTTCGCAATGGACTGAAGACGTGATCGACGTAATGGATCAGGTATGCCCTCAACCACAAATTTTGATCGGCTCGAGCATGGGCGGCTGGGTGATGCTGCGTGTCGCGCAACAGCATCCGGACAGGGTCGCCGGACTGATCGGCATCGCCGCCGCCCCAGATTTCACGGAAGATCTGATGTGGGCGAAAATGTCCGCAGCGGAGCGGAAAGAACTGACCAGATCAGGGTTCATTGCTTCGCCTTCGGAATATGGTGATGAACCCTACCGTATCTCGCTTGGACTTATAGAGGATGGACGGAAAAATTTGGTGCTACGCTCGCCACTTGAGATCGACAGGCCAGTACATCTCATACATGGACAGCAGGACTCGGACGTGCCCTGGCAAACAGCCCTTAGGCTTCAAGATAATTTGACGTCCAATCGGGTACTCGTGACCTTGCTAGCGGACGGTGATCACCGGTTGTCTCGCGGGACAGACCTGGACCTGCTGGAACGTGTTGCCGATCATATGATCCAAATGTGCAACGCAAACTCCTAGCGCAGATCAGATATGGCGTCACCGGACCCGAATTTGAAACGCGCGCTTGCCATACTGAACGATGCATTGGCACGCGATGCGCAC
>Ga0181593_10005582_pt1 | contig 11376 bp, 9 predicted proteins | sample 071ome_19_FD_133756 | JGI IMG/M metagenome (GOLD analysis project Ga0181593, IMG submission 133756) | Coastal salt marsh microbial communities from the Groves Creek Marsh, Skidaway Island, Georgia - 071413AT metaG (megahit assembly) | ecosystem: Environmental > Aquatic > Marine > Intertidal zone...
AGATGAAAATGGCTATCTTCAGGCTGAAATTGATCATGGCACTTCACACTTTGAAGTTAGTAAAGGCAATTTTCATTGTGAGGCCAATTTTTCAAATCCCGAAAGCAGTGACCTAATAGTCCAACTTGGAACACTTCAGTGCCTTTAAAATATTTAGGCGATATTCCTGGCTATATTTTTTTCTAAAATCTCAATGAGCATTTGAAAAGTAAAAGGCTTGCTGAGAAAGTCATTCATACCTGCTTCCAGACATCTATTGCGGGTTTCCTGCTGCACATCTGCAGTCAGGGCAATTATCGGAATGTATTGATAACGAGAATTTTTACTTTCCCTGATTTTTTCAGTCGCTAGCATGCCGTCCATAAGAGGCATTTGGCAGTCCATAAGAATCAAGTCAAAGTTCTGTTCCTCCAGTTTAGAAAGAACTTCATGACCATTTTCGGCGATAACGACATCTGCTCCGATTTTCTTGAGCATAGCCTCACTGACCAACTGACTGGGTTTATTATCTTCAGCCAGTAGTATCTTCAGATGCAGATCCTGTTTTATTGACATCTGCGGTTGAACTTAAGTTGGTCAGGCCGGGCTCTGGACAACATGCAGGTGCTCTCGAGCCTTACCTGTCTTGAATATTTTCTCACCCAGCACCAGCATGCAGGGGGTGAAAATCAGCGTCAGGATAGTGGCAAATAGCAGCCCTCCGGCTATGGCCGTGGACAATTGCACCCACATCTGGGTAGAAGGTCCGCCCACGATGATCTCCTGTTCAATGATATTAATGGAAACCGCCAGCACCATGGGTACCAGACCCAAGATAGTGGTTGTCGAGGTCAACAGCACCGGCCGCAGACGCTGGGCAGCCGTTTCAAGCACCGAATCAATGACCGAGAGATCGGTATCCCGTCTGACTTCGTTGTAAGTATCGATCAACACGATATTGTTGTTAACCACGATACCTGCCAGCGCAATGACGCCGATACCGCACATAACGATGCCGAAGGGTTGGCCACTGACAATCAGGAAAATCAGCACACCGGCAGTGGAAAACACCACGGCAGAGATTATCAGGAAGGACTGATAAAAACTGTTGAACTGTAGCAGGAGAATGACCATCATCAATACAATTGAAATCATGAAAGCCTGTGACAGAAATGCGCCGGCTTCAGCCTGGTCCTCGTCCTGACCGCCAAACTGTACCTGAACCTGCGGATCTAAACTCTGTTGCAACAAAAGGTCTCTGAGTTCATTAATCTTGTTGGCAGCCAATATCCCATCCTCAACGTCAGCCTGAATGGTCAGACTACGCGAACCGTCAATGCGGTTAATCACCGACGTTTTTTGTGAGGTTTCAAAACTGATGAAATTACTGATGGGAATCAGGCCACTGGCAGTGGGGATCGTCAACTGCATCAGTCGTTCTAGACTACGACTGTCATCGGTAAAACGAACACGAATATCAAGCTCTTCATCCGCATCATCAGGCTGATATTCGGTCAGTTTGAGACCGGTAGTCAGCAACTGCACGGCGCTACCCAGACTGGAAATATTCGCTCCATATCTGGCGGCCTCTTCACGATCAACCAGCAATTCCCATTCAATACCGGGCAAGGTGCGGGTATCCTCAATATTGGTGAAACCACCTACCTGATCCATGGCCGCACGAATCTGAGCAACTGTACTATCAAGCACATAAAAATCATTGGCCCTCACTTCCAACTGCAGGGGTTTACCAGTCGGCGGACCATTTTCCTGCTCGGCCATCTCAATCTGTATGCCCGGTACATTGGCCAGGCGTTGTCGAACTTCCTGTTGTAAAACATTGGCCGGGGGGCGCAACTGCCAGTCGACGAACTCCAGTTGCACGACACCGATGGTATCCTCGCTAGAGCTGCCGCCGCCAAATCCGCCACCGCCACCACCACTGGTACCAGTGCGGGTATAGACCGCTTCCAGATAATTCATGTCCAGCAGCAAATTTTCGACATTGCTCATGATCTGGTCTTTTTCATAAACCGAAAGGTCACCACGGGCATGCACCTGCACCTGAACAAATTCAGGCTCAATTGCCGGGAACAGCTCTACACCTTTACCCAGCATGCCATAGGCCACATAGGAGCCCATCAGGAAGGCGACCATCAGCACCAGTACTTTTGCCGGATGTCTGAGTAGAACACCCAGAAAGCCCAGGTATTTTTTCGTCAGGTAGCCAGCGGCTTCCAGGCTCTGATGAGGATTATGCTCGCTTACTTTGGCCGTGGTTGCCGCACTGATCTGACGACCGATAACTCCACCCACGACCGGGACAAACAGCAGCGCCATGAACAGAGAAGCCCCCAGTGTCGCCAGTACAGTTATCGGTAAAAATTTCATGAACTCCCCGATCATACCCGGCCAGAACAGCAAGGGCACAAACACGGTAAGCGTGGTAGCCGTTGAAGCAATGATCGGCCAGGCCATGCGTTTGGCGGCTCTGGCAAAAGCTTCCCTTTTCACCATACCTTCTGACTGCAGGCGTTCAGCCAGTTCAATGGTAATAATCGCACCATCGACCAGCATACCGACTACCAGAATCAGACTGAACAGGACAATCATGTTCATGGTCAGCCCCATGATATTCAGTATCAGGATGCCGGCCAGAAATGAGCCGGGAATGGCCAGACCTACCAGCAGGGCAGGTCTGACTCCAAGCGCAGCAATAATGACGATCATCACCAACAGGATGGCAGTGATAACATTGTTTTCCAAGTCTCCCAGCATGGAACGTATTTGTTCGGAACCATCCATCAGATAGGTCACCTCAATGGACTCGGGCCAAGCCTGCTGGGTCTGACTGATCAGGGCGCGAACACTTTCAATGGTTTCAATAATATTGGCACCAGTCCGCTTGGAAATTTCCAGTACAACGGCATTATCACCGTCAATACGGGCAAAACTCTCCGGATCCTTGAAGGTTCTGCGCAGGGTAGCGATATCCTTGAAAAGCACCACCTGGTCATCGACCACCTTGACGGGCATGTTCATCATGTCATCCAGTTCAGAAATGACACCCGGCACCTTGAGCACCATGCGGCCGGAACCAGAATCCAGAGCGCCGGCTGCAATCAACTGGTTGTTTCCCTGAACCAGAGCTGAAATATCCTGAAAAGAAATCTGATAGGCATCCAGCACATCGGGGGCAATCAGCACTTCGAGCATTTCTTCACGGTCGCCACCGATGGTGACATCCAGCACATTAGGTAGGCCCTCGATACGGTCTTCCAGATCACGGGCTATGGTGATCAGCGTGCGCTCGGAAACTCTGCCTGACAGGGACACCGACAATACCGGGAACTCGGCCAGGTTGACCTCACTGACGGTTGGTTCAAGAGTCTCGGGGGGAAGTTCGACTCTGGCCCGGTCAACCTGTTCACGCACATCATCCAACGCCTGATCGATATCATAACCGGCATCAAATTCCATCAATACGGAAGCATGGCCTTCTGAGGCCGTTGAACTCATCTCGTCAAGGCCTTCCAGACTCTGTAACTCCCGTTCCATTGGCAAAACCAGCAAACGTTCGGCGTCCTCAGGCGAGATGCCCTCATGCACCATGGAAACATAAACAATCGGAATTGGAATATCCGGATTGGATTCTTTGGGAATGGAAAAATAGGACGAAATACCGGCGGCAAAAATGGCAACCAAAACCAGGATGACTACCCGGGGCCGTGAAAAAGCTGCATCAATAATGGTTTGCATGGTTCTCTTCGCTGTTTTGTCAAATGGTTAAATTAATAGGTTTCAAGCAGGCCATCTACCACCGTCATGCGCACCGTTTCACCTATCGGCGCAAAACCCTGACCAGCGGTAATTACTCGTGCCATCGTCGGCAGACCACTGACCCACATGCCATCGACATCAGAACGCTCAATGGTAATTTGATGGAACTCCACCCGGCCTTCCAGATCAACAGTCTTGATACCAATATCACCGGCCTCATTCAGGGTCAGCAGACCGGCAGAAATATAGTGCGCCATCACCTGCCGCCGGGGAATGCTGGCAGTAACACTGCTACCCGAACGGAGTCCATCTGAATTTGGAATGGCAATTTCTACACGAAAGGTCCGGGTTAATTCGTTGGCTCTGGGTGAAATAAACCGCACCTGCCCAAAACGCTCCTGTCCATTTATAAGCTGAACGATTGCCTCTGTCCCCAGATTCAGATATTCGATGTCATTCTGTGAAATGTGGGCAGTAACAACGAGCGGATCATTATCGACGATGCGCACCATTTCATTACCGATGCCGACATACTCACCAAGATCAACGATGTTCTCTTCGATAAAACCGGCAAAGGGCGCCCGAATGTAGGTTTTTTCGATTTCCAGCCGCAAACGTTCCAGCTCAACTTCAGCCAGCTTCAGTTGCGTCAGCGCATTATCTACTTCTGTCTGCGAAGCAAAATCGCGTGCGTGCAGCGTGAGTGTGGCGTCATACATGCGCTGCTTTTCCTGCACATTAATGACAGCCTGCTCTTCACGAATGCCCCTGTCATCAATTTCCAGCCGCATAATGACGCTGCCGGCTTCGACGTAGGAACCTTCTTCTACCAGAATATCTTCAAGCTGACCGGCTGTTTCAGCACGCAGCACAACTTCTCTGTCCGGCGTGATACTGCCGTTACTGAGAATATAGGAGGTAATCTCCTGAGCCTGCATCGGCGTCACTTCCACCAGCACACGGTTATCCCTGGCTTCAGGCATGCCCTGACTGGCAGCCTGCATGGCAACATCGCCATCAGCACTCACCATCCCGGCACCCATCCAGATAATCAGGCCCAGGCAGACTGCCAGCGATATCAATAAGGAACTTTTCATGATGCTTCTCCTAATAAAACCTCAGCGTTTCCATTTAGCTGTTCCAGAAATTCACCCGACTTGCTTTCCAGAAATTCTTTTTCAGCACGAAATTTGGCTTCCACAAAATCCAGTAAAAACTGTTTACCCGCGGTATCACACATTTGCTTTCTGATATCCTCTGCTTCATTAAAGAAGCAGTTCAATTCATTCAGGCGCTCATTGAATATTTGCTCCAGACGTTCAGCAGAGAGTAATTCCGCAAAAAACATCAACAGCATGAACTGCGATCTGACTTTGTAAGTCGGCTGCAGTACCGCCAGTTCCTCGACCAGTTTTTCTCTGCCGGCATCGGTCAGCTCATAAATCTTTTTGTTGGGCAGGGATTCCTGTTCAACCACTTCACATTTGACCAGGCCTTCTTCATCAAGGCTTCTCAAGGCCGGGTAAACGCCACTATGGGCGAAATCGACAAAATGACTGAAAATCTCGTCCATTTTTTTGCCGATATCATAGCCGGAGGCCTTGCCCAGACTAAGTACTCCCAGACAGAGTGTTCGTGTATTCATGCTTTGACCACTCACTGTTAAATAATATATTTTAGAGTATGACATTTTATAATAGCCTAAATTGATTAGCAATGAATTAACATGCTAACTATTCAGGACTATGCAGATGCCGTGCCATTTTACTGGAAATATTATATCTTATTGATATTTAGTGATATTTTTTTTAAAAAGAGCAGCCTGAATGAGCCTGAAATTTTAAAAAGACCAACAATCAGTCAATTTGACCATGCCTGATTTAGCGCTACCGCTATCATTTTGTAGTGCTCTGTCGCGGATTGAGACTCAGAGCCCATTGAGTTATACGAAAGATCAAAAAAGTTGGATGAACGGATGGTGAGCAGGTATGCTCAGTGCCATCAAACAAAGCCAAAACTGACCGGAGAAGTCCCATGCCTAACAAAACATTATTCCCTAGCCTGTTCGCGCTTCTCTTCGCACTGGCCCCATTACATTTGTCAGCCCAGGGCGATATGAGCAATGTGGAAATTATCCCCCATCAACTTGCTGATGGACTCTACTACCTGGAAGGACAGGGCGGCAATATCGGCGTCTCTATCGGTGAAGACGGCGTCTTCATCATCGATGACCAGTTTGCCCCTTTATCCGGCAAAATTCTGGATGCCATCGCCGAATTGAGCAGTGATCCGGTACGCTTCGTCTTCAATACCCATAATCACGGCGATCATGTCGGTGGCAACGCCAATATGGCAGCCCAGGGTGCGGTCATTTTCTCCCACGACAATGTTCGTAATCACATCATCGCTGGCTTCGAGAACAGCATGATGCCCAGCGCCCAGGAACGCATGAGCCTGCCTGTAGTGACCTTTGCCGACAGCATGAATTTCCATTTAAACGGTCACGATATTCATGTCTTTCATCTGGGGCCGGGCCATACCGACAGCGACTCATTCGTCTACTTCCGGGATCTGAACTTCATTCATACCGGGGATGTGTTTCGTACCAATGCATATCCACGTGTTGACACCACCTCAGGCGGCAGCTTCTTCGGCATCGTTGAGGCTTATCAAGCCCTGCTGGATATCTCCAATGCTGATACCCGCTTCCTGCCAGGGCACGGGGTATTGAGTTCACAGGCTGATGTCCGCGATCAACTGCACATGTTCATCACCATCAGTAACCGCGTCAAAAGTGCGATTGCCAATGGCATGAGCCTGTCTCAGATTCAGGCTGCCGGGCTGACTGCCGAATATGATGATCGCTGGGGCGATCCGAGTGATATGCTGACAGCTATCTACAGCGAACTGCTCAGCATGTAATATGCTTGCCGGTGGAAACGATACGTTTCCACCGGTTTTTCACAATCGAAGCTATTCCCTCTTACGCTTTGGGTTAGAATATCGCGATGATGCGAACACTAGTATTGAGCCTTCTGTTTATTTGTTTGCCTGTCCACGCACAGACAGCCGAACCTTTCACCGTGGTGTTTCTGGGCGATTCATTAACTGAAGGTCTGGGTCTGGATGCCGAACAGGCCTACCCCAGCCTGATTGCCGATAGATTACACGAATCAGGCTATAGCCACGTCAACATCATCAATGCCGGTATCAGTGGTTCCACCTCGGCCAGTGCGCTGGAGCGCATGCAATGGTATATCCGCTCGCAGCCCGACCTGGTGTTTCTAGCCCTCGGAGCCAATGATGGACTGCGCGGGCTTAGCGTGGAAAACATGAAACAGAATCTGGATGAAACGATTGTTTTTGCCCGGCAAAATGGTGTTCAGGTAGCCCTGGCAGGCATGTTGATTCCACCCAACATGGGCAAGGACTACACAGATGCCTTTGCCGCTGTCTTTCCGACACTGGCTCAAACCCATGATATTCCCCTGATGCCTTTTCTGCTGGAGGATGTTGCTGGCATCAGTGAACTCAATCAGGCTGACGGTATCCATCCGAATGTGCGCGGGGCGGAAATTGTAGCTGAGCATGTGTATGACTTTTTACTGCCACTACTGCCTTAAGGCTGCCGATGATCCTGCAAGTCAAGCAACTCTATAAACGTTTTGAAACAGCTGCATCCCCGGAACCGATTGAAGTTCTTAAAGACCTTAACCTGTCCATGCAGGCCGGGGAAACCCTCGCGATCCTAGGTCAGTCCGGTAGTGGCAAATCCACCCTGCTAAGTCTGCTGGCCGGCCTGGACAGCCCCAGCTCGGGCGAAATTCTGCTGAATGAACAGGACATGGCCAAACTCAATGAAGAGGCCTTATCCAAATTCCGGGCACAGAACATCGGTATTATTTTTCAACAGTTTCACCTGATGTCGCACCTGACAGCACTGGAGAATGTCTCGCTGCCGCTGGACCTGTTCAAGGATAAAGATGCCATCGAAAAAGCCCGCATAGCGCTGGAACAGGTTGGCCTTGCACATCGTCTGGACCATTTCCCGCACCAGCTCAGCGGAGGCGAATGCCAGCGTGTGGCCATTGCCCGCGCCATGGTGGTCAGACCCGCTATCCTGCTGGCCGATGAACCGACCGGCAATCTGGACAATTCCACCGGTGAACATATCAGTGACATGATTTTCGATCTGGTCGCTGAACACAAGATGACACTGGTCTTTGTCACTCACAACGAAGCCCTGGCTCTGCGCTGTGCCCGTCAGCAGCGCCTGCAGGACGGGAAGTTTATCTGATGCTGTGGTTTCGTCTCGCGTTTAAGGAAATCACCAATAATTTCCGCTTCAGCCTGTTCTTTATCGTCAATCTGTCGATTGGTCTGATTGGCTTTATCGCGCTGGATTCCTTCAAGAATTCCATTGACACCCACCTGACCAACAATTCGCGAGCCATCCTCACGGCAGATGCCCAGATCAGCTCCAACTCGCCTCTGACCGAGGTGGAATACGGACTGGCCGACAGCATTTTCAATGCCGATTACGAATACTCGGACCAAATTTCCTTCCTCTCCATGGTGGCCGGTGAAGAGGCTTCTCGCATGAGCCAGCTCATTGGCATCGACGGTAACTACCCACAGTATGGCGAATTCATTTTGCGTAACGGCGGCCTGCTGAATGATGAGCTGCGGCAAGAACTGCTGAACAACAATATTATCTGGGTAGCGCAGGACTTGCTGCTGAGTCTGGACCTGGCTGTCGGCGACAGCATTCGTATCGGCAGCACTGATTTCGTCATCGCTGATGTCATCGACATTGACCCCAGCAGCACCATTTCAGTCATGTCGAACTTTCCGCCGATTTACATGGGTCTTGAGCAGATAAACGAAACCGGCCTGATTCAGCTGGGCAGTCGGGTCTCCTACTCCCGTTTCTACCGTTTTGATGAAGACCTCAACATGGACACCTGGGAAGATGAATTCCGTGATGCTGAACTGGAAGTTCTCGGCGACATGCGCCGTATCCGCATGACCACTCATGAAGAACAGAGTGAAGACCTCGGCCGTATTCTGGGCTATATGAATGATTATCTCGGCCTGATTGCACTGATTGCCCTGTTTCTGGCGGGTGTCGGTGCGGCCTACCTGTTCCGAACCTTTTTCACCAGTCGCTTCAAGGACATGGCCATTCTGATGTGCCTGGGTGGCACACCGAAACAGGCCTATATCATGACCCTCTTGCAGATCACTTTGCTGGGCACCATCTCGGCGCTGATCGCCACCCTGATTTCCTATGCAGCACTGCCGGTCCTGCCGCAGCTCTTTGCCAATTTTTTGCCGCGCGGCTTCGTCAATGAAATGGAAGTTTCCTCGGTAGTACTGGCCCTGTTCCTGGGCACACTGGGCTCAGTCATCTGCTGTCTGCCCATCCTGTCGAAAATCTACGATCTCCACCCGATTGCACTCTTCCATGAAAAGGTACAGCCCAGCAAAACCCTGCCTCACTGGCAGCGTCATGCGCTGAGTTATGCGCCGATTCTGCTGGTGTTCTGGGCACTGGGTGTCTGGCAATCCAGTTCGCTCTTGATCGGCTCGATATTCATCGCATCTTTTCTGGCGGCGATTTTTGTGCTCGGCAGCCTGGCCTGGTTCATCCTCGATTATTGTGATTCCCTGTCGGCTACTTCAGCAGTGACCCGCAAGCTGGCCCTGCGAAATCTGAGCCGCAACAAGCTCGGTGCCATTTCCTGTTTTCTGGCCATCGGCCTGGGTTCCCTGCTGATTAACCTGATTCCGCAGATAGAAAAAGGCCTGCAGGAAGAAATTTCACAACCGGATGATTTCTCGGTACCGGACTTTTTCATGTTCGATATCCAACCGGATCAGCTCGAACCCCTGCAGGCTATTCTGGCCAGCTATGGTCATGAGCTGAGTTACCTGTCACCGCAGGTGCGGGCACGTATGCAGGATATATCTTCCGGTGATGTCGATGCCTATGAAGAAAGCCGTGAGGAACAGATGCGCGAGCGACGCTCGGTTAACCTGACCTATCAGGATGTGCTGAAAAGTTCCGAAGAACTGGTCGCAGGCAGCATGTGGAGCCAGCCCTGGGAATTCAGCTCTGATGAGTTACCTGGCATATCCCTGGAAGAAGGTTATGCCGAGCGGATCGGCGCCAGCATCGGCGACACCATCACCTTCGATGTGCAAAGCGTCCCCATTTCCGGTCAGGTGATGAACCTGCGCCGGGTTGACTGGAACTCTTTCCAGCCCAACTTCTTTATTTCCTTTCAGCCCGGCGTGCTGGACCCGGCACCCAAGACTTTTGTTGCTGCCATCAGCAATGTTCCATCAGAACAGCAGCTGCCCATCCAGAACGCCATTGTCGGGGAACTGCAGAACATATCTATCATCAATGTCGGCCAGATTGTCGCCCGCATTCTGGATATCACCTCGCAGATCAGCTGGGGCATCAAGGTCATGGCCTACCTGGCGATTTTTGCTGGCCTGGTGGTGCTTTTCTCCATCGCACGCTATGAAGTGAAATCCCGTTTCTGGGAAATCAACCTGCTGAAGATTCTCGGCGCCAATTTCTCTGACGTCAAAAACATGATCCAGATCGAGTTCGGCATCCTGGGTTTTTTCGCCGCCTTCGCCGGCATCGCCATCAGCTTGCTGATGAGTTATGCCATCGCCTGGTTCGTGTTTGATTCCATCTGGCAACTGGCCTGGGGCAGCACCTTATTCAGCATCCTCGCCATCACGGTGCTCAGTGTGCTGACGGCGCTGATCGCCACGCTGTCAGTGCTCAGGCAAAAGCCTCTGCAACTCTTGCGGGCTGATTAGATTAATTACTGCTTATAGACTAGAATACGCGCCTCGTGCGGACGTGGCGGAATTGGCAGACGCGCTGGATTTAGGTTCCAGTACTTCGGTGTGAGAGTTCAAGTCTCTCCGTCCGCACCATATTAAGAAATAAAGAAGTCCATAATAGTCTTGTATCCCACATAAATCCTAATAGTGATAGTTTATTATGGCAATCTATACTCTATTGAGTTTGATGAAATTCCAACCCCTAAGAAATTAATTAAATATCTAGCAGGCCTGAATCTAGAACCTCATATTTATACCCAGAATAACAACAATGGAAATGAACCATATTGTATCGGAGATATAGATATGGATTTAGAAGCTGTTAAGAAACGTCTTTATAGATATAAAAAATTCTTTGATAGGCCCAAAAAAGGCCCATTAAGCAAGAAAAAGGCCCTTTAAAGACTTTAACTCAGCACTCCCCCCTTTCATGAGAAAGTACATACCGAATCCATAAACAAACAACGGAGATCGGTAATGACTAATACAAGATTTTTACGCTTACCAGAAGTATTGGAGCGTATATCCCTTAGCAAAGCCCAGATATATCACCTCATATCAATCAATGAATTCCCTGGACAGGTCAAGCTAGGCGATAGAGCCTCTGCTTGGCTTGAGTCGGAAATCAATCAATGGATTGAAGAACGGATCAGACTTTCAAGGACGGAGGTTAACAATGGCTAGTCTAAGAAAAGCAATCAACGCTCAATGCAAAGAGTGCATCTATGACTCTATTGCCAAAGGAAC
>Ga0181593_10005586_pt1 | contig 11370 bp, 10 predicted proteins | sample 071ome_19_FD_133756 | JGI IMG/M metagenome (GOLD analysis project Ga0181593, IMG submission 133756) | Coastal salt marsh microbial communities from the Groves Creek Marsh, Skidaway Island, Georgia - 071413AT metaG (megahit assembly) | ecosystem: Environmental > Aquatic > Marine > Intertidal...
CCGTGAAGAAGCTGGCAAAATTTGTGGAGCGGGACGAACTCAATTTTCAGCTACTCAGCGACGAGGATCACGCCACCGCGGACCGGTATGGTGCCTGGGGCCCCAAAAAGTTCATGGGACGGGAGTTTGACGGCATCCTGCGGACCACGTTTGTTGTCGGCAAGGATGGCAAGTTAAAAGCCGTAATGGACAACTTTAAAACCAAAGATCACCACAGCGATCTACTTGCTACGTTAAAGGCGCTGGATTTAGGCTAGCATCGACCCTTTAGGTCGTCCTCTCTGCGCGTAACCTCTCGGGATCAGGCGGGTGTAGTTCAATGGTAGAACGAAAGCTTCCCAAGCTTTAGACGTGGGTTCGATTCCCATCACCCGCTCCAAACCAAGCACACAAGGCGTCACAGACGCCTTTTTTTGTGCCTGAAAACCCCTATTTTACTGATATAATCATCACCAGAGATCCCAGAGCATCACGGGGCGTATCCACCAATTGGGGGTATCGGTGGGGGTATCGGCCAGGGCATGTGGGGGTATCGAGACAATCACAAGGAGCGTGACGATGAAGTTGACCGGTATAAAGGTATCGGAAGCGAAGCCGTCTGATCGTGAGCGAAAGCTTAGCGACGGCGGTGGTCTGTATCTGCTGATCAAACCGAACGGCACCAAGACGTGGCGATACAAATACCGGTTCAATGGAAAAGAGCTGACGCTGGCGATAGGTTTGTATCCCGAAGTCAGTCTTAAGCTGGCTCGGCAACGACACAAAGCTGCGAGGGAGCTACTGGCTAGCGGCGTTGATCCAAACCAAGACAAACGCGACCAAAAGCTCGCCGCTGAGCTTGCAGCAGGCAATACCTTCGGCATGGTGGCGGAGGAGTGGGCAGCGGTGAGGCTGTCCGGGCTTACTGACGCCACGATTGAGCGGAACACCTCGGTGCTGAATCTGCACCTCTTGCCGCACCTCGGAAACCGACCCATTGGTGCCATATCCTTTGACGACGTACAGTAGGAGCATGTAGTAGGCGTAGGGCAATGGTAGAAGTGCGGCACCCAGCGCAATCATTGCGCCTGTAAGAAGTCTAGGGTCGACTTTCAAATCACACCTGACCCACTAAAACTCAACATTTTGCTACTCCTGATCACTTAATTAGTGGGCTGAGATCGGCGCCAGTTACCCATCCCCGCCTAGCAAATCGCGCCTATTCCCTGACTAGTTCACGTTCACTACTTGGCCAAAAAATTAAAATGGCCACAGTAGATAGGGTGATCAAGTTGCCATAGGGAATTAATTCGTGCAGAAACTGGACTAATGCGAACGGCAAAAACCACCAACGCGATGCCCCGATATCCAGCAACCTTTGACATGCTAGACACCCGTAAGCTACCCACCACATCAGATAGAAAACTATTACGAACATGCCGCTTTGAAACTCAAAAAGGTATTGAGAAACGGCTATCAACGAGATCACAAAAGCGCCGCCAATGAATATAGCAGCTGCGAAGCTCGCTCTTTCGCGGCGCTTATTCAGAGTAAACCAGTCAGAGTAAAAGTTAACTGCGTACTCGGTCACGCTTAGTCCTGCGAGAGCATTGCCACAACAAATAGCAATAAGAGGGGGCCAAACATCAATGCGATTGAGCCGCCCCAAGACCATCCCCAAATGTCATGCGCTCCCAAAACGCCCAACGCGCCTCCCACTATTGGAACGCCCGCGAGCAAAGCAGCGCCTATGAAGGAAAAGAACCCGCCGTCACCTGAACTGAGAAAGTCCCAAATCGCAAAAAATTGGAGAAAGCCTAAAAGGAGATAACCTACGTAAAGGAATGCCTGCATTTTTCGCGCCTCTGTACTCCCCCCAATTACGAGGATATTTAAACCGGCCATGGGTTTCAAATATGCCGTAGTCATCCATCAAGCGCACCCACCCCCTAATGTATCTGGGCGGTAACAATTACAATCACAAAGGCAGTTAGCCCCCCCCGGGGGGGTGTATCTCACTGACAATCTGCTGACACTCGTAAGTCAAAATAACTACATGTAGAAGCAACTTAACTCAGGAGGGGAGGGTGTTTGACTTGTGTTTAGGCGGGTTATGTTGTGTTGTGCCGTAGTGAAGGGAACTTAAAATCCCCCGGCTATTGCGGCCGTGCCGGTTCAAGTCCGGCCCCGTGCGCCAACAGCAAATCACGAAAAAGAGTTTGAATGTATTTTTGTTTGACTGTGGCGCGACGGTACAACAGCGATCGTTGCATCTAAGCCGCGTCTCAACACACCTACCTGTGCCGATGGCCGCCTTGATACGATACCTCCGTACGGTATGTGAGGTCCTACTGGGTGGCAACTAATACAAAATTAAGGTTGCTGGCAAAAAGTTCTCTGGATGCTTAAGTTCTGTCACACTTTAGCTTCAAGTAGCAGCGAAGACGCAACCATGGCCAAACTAACGAATGGACTTTGTTGCCCGACCTTGGCGTTTTTAGCAGCCTTAACGCCTCCGCACAGCGGTGCGCAATCAGACTTAAATAACGACGAGGAGCAGGCACAGGCAACAACCGAGGCTCCATCTTTCTCTGCGCGGCTGGTTGAGGAGGTCGTGATAACTGGATCGCGGCTAAGACGAGACACTTTTTCGAGTGTCTCCCCACTCCAGATAATCACTACAGAGCTCTCTAAAGAAGCAGGAATCATAGACCCTGCCGAAATACTCCAGGGATCAACCGCGTCTACCGGTCAGCAGATCGATTTGACATTTCAAGGTTTTGTTTTAGATAACGGACCAGCTGCCTCCACAGTGAATCTTCGCGGTCTTGGCGCCAGCAGAAATCTTATTCTCATTAACGGTAGGCGAGTGTCGCCGTCGGGAGTGGAGGGCGCGCCCGCAGCCCCTAACTTAAATTTACTCCCCAGATCGTTAGTCGCGCGCTATGACATATTGCTTGACGGCGCCTCCTCTGTTTACGGGTCAGACGCTATCGCAGGTGTGGTGAACGCCGTCCTCAAGAAAGATTTTGCAGGCCTTGAACTCGAAATTTACAGTAACCATCCGGAACAAAAAGGTGGGGCTGACTCTACAATTTATGGCTCATGGGGTGTCAACACCGATAGAGGCTTGTTCGGTATCGGAGTTGAGTACGCGGGCACCAAAAAAGCCTCTCTGGGGAATAGGTCATGGACTTCGGGGTGTGAGACTCATATGGAGGTGGACGAGAACGGTAGGCTGAGAACGGAAGGCCAATACTTTTCCTCTCTAGGCTACGATCCCCTCGGCAATTGCCGACTTGGGAGCTTGGGTGCGCGAACTTTTATCCCAGGTCTGCCAGTGGGGAGTATTTACTACACTCCAGGATATTCAAACGGAGGGTGGGGCAATTTTTCTGAATCGGGAGACCCGTTTACCGGCTTAGCCGCGGATGGGAACGGTGACGGCCGAGGGGATGTTGATCTGCGTCAGTACGACTTGAATGGCAAGCCCAGTCAGCTCAACGCCGATCTTTTTCCCAAATCTACACGTTTTAACATTATGGCTTTCGGAGAATACACGATCGCTGGAGAGGCTAACCTAACGCCTTACTTTGAAGCTAATTACGCATTTTTGGAGGTGGCGGCAAATAGTGGGGAAGGTCAGCTATTTCCTGAGGTGCCCGCCCTCAACCCCTTCAATTTATGCAACCCAAACCAATCACAGGGGGTCGATTGTGGGCTGGCCATGGGGGCTTACCTAGATAATCCATCGATTGCCGCCAACATTGCTGCTGTATACGGGTTAACACCAGCTCAATTTCGGGATTTCGGGATTGTTAATCTGTACCCAGGCGCGTTGGGACCCGTCCCTACGGTACCTATCGTTTCTGTGTCCGGAGATCGAAACCTAGTTGAAGTGGAGCAGTCACAGGTTCGGCTAGTTGCCGGCATAAGGGGCGATATTCCCTCACTGTCTTTTGGACAACTAAACGATTGGCGCTTCGACACTTACCTAAGCTTCTCGCACTCAAATGGCAAATCAGATAGATATGGTGTCAGGGAGGACCGTCTTAATCACGCACTTGGTTACAACTCCTCCTCCTCGACCCCATGTAGCAATGATCTTGGTAACTCTCTCGCCTCAGACGTGAGCTCAGATTGTGTCCCAGTGAACATGTACGCCAATTCTTTATACCCTTTGGGGCGTGTCACGGGTGACTTTGCCACGCTGGCTGAGAGGGAATACTTATTTGACACAAGGCATTTTGATACTGATTACGAGCAAATCATTTTCTCAATTTACGCCTCAGGAAATGTGCTAAATCTTCCGGCCGGAGGCGCAGCGCTCGGAGTTGGTTTTGAGGCTCGCAGAGACGAGATCAAATCAAAGCCCGATGCAGTTGCCGCGGATGGGTTATTTTGGGGCTTCTTCGCCGACAAGGGTGCCTACGGCACTCGAGACGTTACTGAGTGGTTCGCCGAGTTGGAGGTCCCGTTGCTGGTAAATAAACCTTTTTTTACGGAGCTAAATTTGAATATCTCTGCAAGGTTTACCGATGATGAGTATTACGGAAACAATACTACCGAGGCCATTAAGTTGGGATGGCGTCCCGCAGAATCACTACTCATCAGGGGTACTTGGGGGACTGCATTCAGAGCTCCAAACTTGCGGGAGCTTTTTTTGTCAGGTTCCACTGGATTCCTGAACGTTTCAGATCCTTGCTATTTGCCTGAGGAAGCACTCAACAATCTAACGGGGGAATACATCCCCGAGAATGACCAACGAGATCCATTAGTCCTAGCAAATTGCAGGGCCACTGGCGTGGATCCGACAAAGGCCAACAATGGCGGCTTCAATACTTTTAGTGTGGAAGCTGAGGCCGGTGGGTCCTTAGATTTGGATCCAGAAGAGTCGGAATCGTGGACTTTTGGCTTTGCCTATGAGCAGAATTTCACCAATAAGTTCAAATTATCTTTTGGCCTCACGTACTATGAAATAGACATTACGAATACGGTCATTGAGCCCAGCACAGGCTTCATCGTTAGGGATTGCTATACCGACGAGGCTGGAGATGGCTCCAGCGCTTTTTGCAACCGAATCACTCGGGATCTCACTTCTCCAGAAAACCCCCAGATCACCTTTATGGATTTAGGGTTTATTAATCGCGACCAAGAGATAGCACGAGGCGTTGACTACAACATGTCTTTCAACGACCAATTCAACTGGGGGGCGCCAATAGACGTTAGTTTAAATCTTAATGCGACGCGTTTGATTGAACGCTCTACTCAATTTACTAGCCCTAGTGGCACAGTAGATTATGAAGAGTATGCAGGTGAGTGGGGGTTTCCGGAATGGCAGGTGCAGGGGGCGCTGCGCTTTAAATGGGACCGATGGACTCTCACTTGGGAAACAAGATTCCTCGATGGAGTAAAGCAGGATGCCGAAGCAGTAGACGAGTTCGACTCAATTGCTGGAGGGTCGGACACCTGCTTGGGCCCGCCCGCTGATGTGCTGTGTCGTGACTACGCAGAGGCAGACAACTATTTCAGGCATAGCACCTCACTATTCTACAAAGCAGATACCTTTATCCTGGGGGTGGGCATTAGGAATGTTTTTAACAAACAACCCCCTCGCGTTGATGGGTCAGAGGTGATCTCCTTTTCGAATACGCCTATTGGTTTTGGTTACGACCTCCAGGGTAGGACTTTCTTCGTCGACGCTGTCTATCTACTTGGAGAGACCTAAAATAATACTGGAACAACCGCAGACGAAATGCTGATCAAATTTATACTCCCAAGTGCAAAGTGCGCCCTACTGTTGGCAGCACTCTTAGCGCAATACTCAGGACCCTCTCAGGCAACCCCCTATCCCGCTGAATATTGGGCTAGAAGGCCAGCCATAAGCCATGTCTCTCTCTCTCCCGATGGCGGATCGTTTGCGTTACTGCGAATTACCGAGAAGGGCGCTAATCCAGTTATCGAGGTGTATCCCACAGACGATTTGAAAGCGACGCCTTTCAGGGTAGACGCCGATCCAATGGAGATAGTGGACATCAAATGGGTTGACGACAGCAATCTTATCTTCCTTGCTCGCCAACAGGTTCGGGAAATGGTCGACGGTTTCAACGAAGGGGTTTATGAATTTCGCATAGCCCTGGTCGACCTTGAAGAACGAAAGATCCATGGCTTCAAAGAGCGTGACCCTTCTCTGGTGAGCACTCTGCCTAACAAAAAAAATAAAATATTAATTTCGTTCGCCGAAGGGCCGAGTGGAGGGGTTGGCGCAAAGCTTCAGGAGGCTTTTAGGCCTAGAGCATATTGGGAGTTTGACTTAAAGACGGGTACTAAGAAACTCTTAATTCGGGGGAAGATTTTACTAGGCAATATAGATTTTGATGGTGACGGTAATCCAATACTCGCGCGCGGTTTCGATCTAGCCAGTCGGGAATATTTATGGTTCTGGAGGCCTGAGAACACCGGCGAATGGAAAGAATTTCACCGGCAGTCGGAGGACGCCTTCGAGGAATTTCGAGTATTCGGATTCGACCCGCTAGTTCCTGGCAACTTGATAGTTGAGGCTAATCGTAACGCGAATACGAGCGGTCTTTGGTCATTCGAACCTGAAAAAGGGGAGTTCTCAGAGCTTCTATACCATAGGAATGATGTCGACATATGCGGAGTGCGTTATCACAGCAATGAGTGGGAGCATCCAAACCTGGTTTCAGGGGTAGTCCACTGCAAGGAGAGACCCACTACCGAGTACTTCGACCAAAGCGAGCAAGCTCTGCTCGCGCACATCGAGAGCCTCATACCATATGCATATTATCTCAGGGTTGCCGGTAGGTCGCGCGATGGCCAGACACTTATAGTTCGAAACACCGGACCTAATGACCCGGGCACTTATTACCTTTTGCGCGACGGGAGTCTGCAACTGATAGGTGCAGAGAGGCCACTGCTGGAACCAGCCAGCCTGGCTAACGTTCATTTCGTTACCTATGCAGCGCGAGATGGAGAGGTGATCCCCGCCTATCTAACAATTCCTAAGGGCAAGCCGCCGTTTCCTATGGTGGTGATGCCACATGGTGGGCCATTCGTTCGAGAGACCGTTATTTTTGATGAGTGGGCCCAAATGCTAGCAAACAACGGATTTTTAGTTCTGCAGCCGCAGTACCGAGGCTCAAAAGGTTACGGTCAAAGGTTCTACCAAATTGCCTTCTCCAAGGGCGGACAAGGCGGATATAAGATGCAGGATGACAAAGACGATGGCGTGGCGTGGGCTGTTGCTGAAGGGCTGGCCAGTAGCGATCGTGTGGCAATGTTCGGGTGGTCCTACGGTGGCTATGCAGCGCTAGTCGCCGCGTCCAGGACGCCTCAAATTTACCAATGTGTTGTTGCTGGAGCGGCGGTCACGGATCCTGAGATGCAGGTAAATTATTACAGATACCGCCTCAGGGGGAGAAGCAAAGTTGAACAGCTTCGGATGTGGGACGACAGCGTGTCACCCATTAATGAGGTGGAGCAAGTCAACGTCCCAATTTTATTGATCCATGGCACGGTGGATCAACGTGTGCCGATCGAGCATGCAAAGAAGTATCGAAGAGCTTTACTCAAGGCCGACAAAGACCACACTTATCTGGAGCTAGACGGGGCAGATCATTTTTCAAATACACTCTTTTTTGACCATAAGTTATCTTTATATGAATCTATTCTTGATTATTTATTGGGTAATTGCGGTGTTGAGATGGCGACCCCTGCCCACCACCAATTAGGTTCTAGTGTAAAAGATTCCGCCGACTTGTGAGAGCCAATCGGTTCACGTGACCTGCGAGATCTAAAAGCGCAATTGGTTAGAGAGCACCAGCAGAGAAAAATAGTGCTTCTCAACTCAGTCTTTCGGGGATTTTGAGTTCCACCTGAACGCTCGCTCAGGTCCTTCTAAGCCTGCAATTTAAGATGGCTTGCGATAAAGAGCACCCTCAAATCAGCTCTAGTTACAAGCGGTCGCTCGATTTGGTCGTGTTTGCAATCAGTGGTAACACAGTTATTCGCGAGGCCCTCGATGGTTATGAGGAGTATCGCTCAGCCATTACAGGAGGCGAGGAAAGCCAATGAGATTACTGATTGCCTTGTTTGCTCTGCTCCCATGCCTTGGCTGGGCAGACGTCCGCCCCGCAGGTATCCCTGAAGAGGCCAAATACGCCAAGGTGGATAGAGTTTACGACGGCGACACCCTGGTGCTGATGGGTGGCTCGCGCGCCCGCATTATTCGTTTAGACGGCATCGATGCCCCAGAGAGAGACCAGCCATACGGCCCTATGGCCACCGCAGCGCTTGAGTACATGGTAGGTCGGAGTGTCTATCTAGTTGAGGTCGACGAGGATCGCTATGGCCGTCTCGTGGGCCAGCTATACCACTCAAAAGATGGCTACGACATCAACGCTTCAATGGTGTGTGCGGGATATGCGTGGTGGTACGAACGTTACGCGCCGGATAGTCAGGCGCTGAGTAACTGTCAGGTCGAAGCTCAGCAGGCGCCTAAGGGCTTGTGGGGAGACGAAAATCCGATGCCGCCGTGGGAGTGGAGGAGGAAATAATTAGTCAACCAGCCGCACGCGCCTCACTCGACGCCCCAGCAGGCCAACGGGCTATAGAGTCACTGTAAGACGTTGCAGTGTTTTGGGGCAAAACAGATCCCAAACCTCAGAGCCGTCAACGATCTTCACTGACATCACGTTACAACCCTCATTGATCGCGATTTTCATAGGGTGTATGCGCTCAGAGTCGTCGCGCTCCGCTGTCGACGAAGGAGCTGGAAACGTTTGGCTATATGAGACTGTCTGTGGCTCAGGTGAATCTGTAGCAATCACGTCAAGTTCTTCGATGATTACGGGGATTTCCGGATACCCATCAGCCAAAGGGGGGGCAGAATTGATAGGTGGCGAGACGGGTTGAGAGCTATATTTGACATTACTGCTCTCTCGGGAGATAGCTGAATAACGTTTTTGGCTTTTTCCGCAACATCGATATTCAAAGCCCGCGGAAATGGAATTTACGTCGAGGGTATCTCCATCACTGTCCACCTCTAAAGTTTGGAGCTCAAGGTAATACCTAGCCATATCAGCCGTATATGCTCCACCAATCGCATAATAGAGGTCAGTTCCACTCTCGCTTCCACCCGGTCCAGAAGCATCCCAACGGCCCATGCCGACACGCGTATAGGCTTGGAAGGGTTGCCTTATGTCAGTGCTAAATCGCCCACCAAACAAAAACGCATCGGCAGATACGTCGCCAAAGCCTAAATTGTCAGCGTCTCCCGTATCCCAGTAAGACGCCTCAAACGCTATGTAAGGGTTGTACTGCCAACCACCTCTAAGGTTGAAGCCAGTTGAATCATCTACTAACGAAGTGTCGAACTCAGTGCGACCAATGCCGGCCCCAAAATAGACCTCCGCCACAGCAAAGTTTGCGACTAAGGCAAACAATACGTACCCCGCGACAACTTTCATCGAGACGCTACTCCTACGATTGACCTCGCATTATTTGGCTATAGCCCAAGGGAAATCAACCGGCTCACAAAAAGGTCATTTTTCGCCGGCAGAGCGGTATTGATCTTCCAAGCCACTCCCAGCTAGACCATCCTCATTAGGCGCTCGGGTTCCCTGTCACACGATCCGACCGTCTGCCCCTGCGGTGCGCATAGGGGGCAATCCAATTCCACTCCCTAATGTATCTGGGCGGTAACCATCACAATCACAATGACGGTTAGCCCCCCCGGTCCCCCTGCAAGCCTAACATCTCCCCAGACATGACCCCTCACATTTTCCCCCACCACAACTACCTAACTTTATTAACGAATAATTCGTCAAGAATCGCGTAAAGGTCCTCGTTAGGCTGGCGCAGCCACTGATCAAAATCCTCAGTGTAAAGTTTGTAATCTCTGCCAAACAGCCGCGTAAATGTGGGCGCGAAGCCCTCTTTATCAGTGGACTCCCAGAACTCATATATTTTCTCTTCGCCATGCTCAGCGACAAGGTAGGCGACGAACCAACTGCCAATGCGATAGGCTAGATCGACAGTGTCACCTTGCTCCCAGGACAAGTTGTACAGCTTTTTCCCTTCGTCAAAATACTCTTGTTTTCGAGACTGATTGAAAGGTCCATTGCCCTCAAGAGCCCAACGCATCTCTGCTTTGAAATGTTCTTTATCACTACTATGCAGCGCGGAAAAAAAGTCAGCATTACCTTCCATCCACCATGCGACGTCAGTTCCCAGATCGTCGCCTGACAGCTTCCCCAGCTTGCTCTTCAGATGAGTCTGATCAAAGGCTTCGAAAATATTGGATATTTGATAGATATGAAATACTTCGTGGAAGGCCATTGGTCTGCTTGCCCCATGACCCCGCGTTGACATATTTAACTTGTAATAACCAGTGAGCGGGCCATTTGAATTAATCGATCCGCCACCTTGCACGTAAGTTAGGTGGTCATCTTCCCCACAACCTTGAACCTCTCGAAAACCAAATTCTCTGACGTGGTTGCAATACTCTAAGTTTACCTCTCGACCAGCTTCTTCGTCAGTGCCATAAACCAAAAGATAAATGGCTTTAGCTTGCTTTTTTCCATAGTAAGGCGCGGCCATCCACTTCGCATATGCATCTTCAACATTGAGTACATTCTCACTAAGATCATCTTGGCTCACATCACCCGCAACAAATACCCGCAGAGTCTCCTCGTCTATAAACTCAGGTGATGCGGTGGGCATATCCACTTTTAAATCGGCGGCCAACGGGCCTCCTGATCTGATTACTAACACCGAGTTTAGTAAGTTCTCAAAAGTCTGAAAAAAACCGTGCGCGTAACTTTCTGCTGAAATTGTGAGCATCCAAAATAAAGCAAGTAATCTCACTACCACCTCCCCAAAACGTAAACAAACCGCCTCAAAACGTCAGATCGGTAATGTCCGGCGAACCGAAAATATACACGATGTCGCTAACACTAATGCAACCTGTCTGCCCCAAGGCGTCTACTTCTGCTCGAGGGTATAAATAACAATTAGTCTTCTCACAGGGCTCAGCCCACACCCCATCAAACCACAGCAAGGGCAAGAGCAAAAACAGTCGTGCATAAACGCCTCCATTCATATGGCTTTGATAACAGCGGATGCGACAGGGTTCAAATGATTTCCATAATCATCCCCTAATGTATCTGGGCGGTAACCATCACAATCACAACGGCAGTTAGCCCCCCCCGGGGGGGTGTTCATGTCGAACGATTCACCGCCGACCCTAATGGGCCTGATATGCTCCTTCCCCAATTCAGTCCGTCTGGTAGCGAACATGAAAGCTGAACTTCAAGAAGTGATGAATATGTTGCGGAAGCTTCAAGGCGCGATCGACTTCGGTAATGCACC
>Ga0181593_10005590_pt1 | contig 11368 bp, 9 predicted proteins | sample 071ome_19_FD_133756 | JGI IMG/M metagenome (GOLD analysis project Ga0181593, IMG submission 133756) | Coastal salt marsh microbial communities from the Groves Creek Marsh, Skidaway Island, Georgia - 071413AT metaG (megahit assembly) | ecosystem: Environmental > Aquatic > Marine > Intertidal zone...
AGCGGCCCAAAAGCGCGCGTTATCTACGCCCCGGACCTGGAGAAGTCAAGAAAAAGGCCGATAAAGCCTGTTTTCCAGGGTGTTAAGGAGCTGGCGCCTGCCCTGGTCCGGATGTGGGTGCCCTGGACAGGTGTTAGAGCCCCCCATATAAGGCGCAGCATGGGTACACATATGGCAGACAACGGTGTTCCGTTCCGCAAGATGCACGGCCTAGGCAACGATTTCGTTGTTCTGGACGCCCGTTCGGCTGCCCTAAATCTGACCGTGGACACCGCCAAGGCTATTGCGAACCGCCGGACAGGGGTTGGCTGCGATCAAATCCTGGTCATGGAACCCCCACGGAACGGCGGGGATGTTTTCATGGGGATTCGCAATTCCGATGGCGGTGAAGTGGCCAGTTGCGGCAACGGCAGCCGCTGCGTCGCCCGCCTGATTCTCGATGAAACCGGCAAGAGCGAAGCCGTGCTGGAGACGACGGCCGGACCTGTGGTTGCGCGCGCCACTGAAAACGGCTGGATCGCGGTGGATATGGGCCCTGCCTACGAGACTTGGTCCGATATTCCGCTGGCGCGCGAAACCGACACGCTGCACCTGCCCATCAGCGAGGGCGCGCTGAGCGATCCCGTGGCCGTGGGCGTCGGCAACCCGCATATGGTGTTTTTTGTGAACGACGCCCAGGCCATCAATCTTGCCGATCTCGGTCCAAAGCTTGAGCATCATCCTCTATTTCCCGAGCGAACCAATGTGGAAGCCGTGCAGGTGATCGACAAAGGGCATTTACGGATGCGCGTGTGGGAACGCGGCGCGGGGATTACCCAGGCTTGCGGCACGGGCGCGTGTGCAACATTGGTCGCGGCCGTGCGGCGCGGTTTGGCAAATCGCAAAGCCACGATAACCCTGGATGGCGGCGATCTTGAGATCGAATGGCGTGAAGACGGCCATATTATTATGACCGGCCCTGCATCAAACGCCTTCACCGGCGTATTGGATAAGAGTTTGCTGTCGTGACGGCCGTGAAGACATCGGATCAAGGACCGCGCGTCGTCAGCCTTGGCTGCCGGCTCAATACATATGAATCCGAAGTGATGCGCGGCCATGCGCGAACCGCCGGACTGAACAACGCAATCTTCTTCAATACCTGCGCCGTCACTAAAGAAGCCGAACGGCAAGGGCTGCAAACGCTGCGCAAGCTTCGCCGCGAAAATCCGGGCGCGCACATCGTTGCAACCGGATGTGCCGTACAATTGAACCCGGACAAGTACGCCGGAATGCCCGAGGTGAACCGCGTGCTCGGCAATGAGCACAAGATGAAAGCTGAAAGCTTTCTGCCTGAACTAAGTGAACCTGTATTGGTCAGCGACATCATGACCGTGCGCGATACGGCGAACCATCTTGTAGAAGGGTTCGACGGCAGAGCGCGTGCGTTCGTTCAAGTACAGCAGGGCTGCGATCATCGCTGCACGTTTTGCATTATCCCGTTCGCACGCGGAAACAACCGCAGCGTCCCGATGGGCCGCATCGCGCAAGAATTGAAGGGTTTGGTCGCGGCGGGCTACAAAGAAATTGTCATCACCGGTGTGGACATCACCGGATACGGCAGCGATCTGCCCGGCGCGCCGACATTGGGGCAAATGCTGCGCCGTCTATTGATGGCGGCACCGGAATTGCCACGGTTGCGACTCTCATCCATCGACCCGGCGGAAGTGGATGAAGACGTATTGCGACTTATCAGCGATGAGCCGCGCCTACTGCCGCACTTTCATATTTCGGCGCAAGCGGGCGACAATTTGATTCTAAAACGGATGAAACGGCGCCATACGCGCGAGGAAATTCTTTCGTTTTGTAGTCGCGTGCGCACCTTGCGCCCTGGTGCGGTGTTCGGCGCCGATCTCATTGCGGGATTCCCGACCGAGACGAACGAAATGTTCGACAACACATTACGTCTCGTTGACGAAGCCGGCCTGACGTACCTGCACGTGTTTCCCTACTCCATTCGCCAGGGAACACCGGCGGCGCAAATGCCACAGGTCAGCGGCGCTGCGATTAAGGAACGTGCCGCGCGTCTGCGCGCAGCGGGAGATGCAGCCGTTGCGGCGTATTTTAAGAGCCAAATTGGTCAAACTGTAGATGTGCTCATGGAACGCGCAGATTTGGGCCGCAGCGACCACTATGCACCGGTGTCGTTCGGCAGCGCGGGAACGCCTGGTGAAATTGTCAGAGCCCGTATTACCGGCACGCGCGATAACACTTTGGTCGGTGAAGCCGTTTCCTAATGTCGACGTTAAGAGATCAATTACCGGGCGGCGGCGCGCCCGATATCACACCTGAAAGTAAAGGCGGATGGTTCAGCCGCCTAAAAGGCGGACTTAGCAAGTCTTCCTCGCGGCTCGTCTCCGGAATTTCCGATATCGTCACCAAGCGCAAACTGGATGACGCCGCCCTGACTGAACTGGAAGACCTGCTGATCACGGCGGACATGGGCGGCGCTACAGCCGCGAAACTTGTCGCCGCGATCGCAGACACGCGCTTTGGCAAGGAAGTGAGCGGCGACGAAATCCGAGAAGCTCTAGCGACCGAAATCACGAAGGTACTCGAACCCGTCACGCTGCCTTTTCACATCGACGGATCGAAAAAACCGTTCGTGATCCTTGTGGTGGGCGTGAACGGCGCCGGCAAAACCACCACCATCGGCAAACTCGCGCAGCATTTGCGCGGCGACGGCTTGAAAGCTTCGATGGCGGCGGGCGACACGTTCCGCGCAGCGGCCGTGGAGCAATTGAAAGTATGGGGCCAGCGCACCGGCAGCCCGGTGATCGCGCGCGACACCGGCGCGGATGCGGCCAGTCTTGCCTTTGATGCCTTAACCGAGGCCCGCAAGCGCGGCGATGACGTGCTTTTGGTGGACACCGCCGGGCGCCTTCAAAACAAAGACGCGTTGATGGCCGAGCTTCAGAAAATCGTACGAGTCATTAAGAAAGTGGATAACGAGGCGCCGCACGCGACGCTTCTGGTTCTGGACGCAACCGTGGGGCAGAACGCGCACTCGCAGGTGGAAATTTTTAAGCAGATGTCCGGTGTCACGGGTTTAGTGATGACCAAGTTGGACGGCACGGCCAAGGGCGGCGTGGTTGTTGCCCTGGCCGAAAAATTCAAACTGCCGGTGTACTATGTGGGCGTGGGTGAAAGCGCCGACGATCTGCGCCCCTTTACGGCGCGAAACTTCGCGCGCGGCCTTATGGGGCTTGACGTCAGATAGCTGACGTAAACTAAAACCCGAGTTTATCGAGCCATTCGTTGAAACACAGACGGCCCTGCCGTTCGAGGTCAGCGCCGTAGCGCTTCGTGTCCGCACGAAGCTGAGAGACATTGGTATCCGAGGCGGAATTGATCTCCACCGTGTGTCCAATGAACCAATGCTCAAGATCCTTCGCGCGCACTTCGGGATGACACTGAAAGGCGAGAGTCCCCGAACCCCAACTGAAAGCTTGGTGAGGACAAGCCTCGGTGCTTGCAAGAAGCACCGCGTCGTCAGGCAGGTCAAACGTATCGCCATGCCAGTGCAGCATGAAGCAATGTTCAGCGTTCAGGTGGTGCACCGGAGACGTGTGACCGGCACCGGAAAGCAAGATCGGTTTCCAGCCAATTTCCTTCTCTTGCGCAGGATAAACCGCTGCACCAAGCGCGCGGGCAATGAGCTGGGCGCCTAAGCAAATGCCGAGGGTAGGTTTGTCGGCGGCTAACCTCTGCTTTATGGCAGCGATTTCCGGCGTAAGAAACGGATAGTCCGCTTCATCATTTACGCCTATTGGCCCACCGAGAACGACAAGAAGGTCTGGTTCTAGCGCGTCAACATCCGTCCAATCCGCAACGGGCGCTTCTATGTATGAAACGTCCCAATGACGCGCAGCAAAAACGTCTTCCAGTACCCCGAGAGTCTCGAAGCTGACATGACGGATGGCGTGGATGGATGGCATGGCGTTGAGGTGTGCTACTGCGCCTATGCGACTTCTTCGACCTTGCCGTGACAGTGCTTGAACTTTTTACCGGACCCGCACGGACAAGCCTCGTTGCGCGAAACCTTGCCCCAAGTTGACGGATCATTCGGGTTGCGGGCGTTGGGTTCAACGCGCGGCAATGATCGTTGACCGGGAGCGCCTTGAGCAGATTCACCGGATCCAATACTTTGTTGGGCATCCTGCTTGACCGCTTGCATTTGTGGCGCTTTCGGCCTCAGGTCTTCGGGAGCCGGTTCGCGTCGCAGCTCGACACGCGATAGCACGCCCGTGACACGCTGGCGAAGACCGGTGAGCAAGGCCTCGAACATGTCGAAGGATTCGCGCTGGTATTCCAGAAGCGGCGTTTTCTGGCCGAATGCACGCAAATTGACGGCTTGCTTGAGCATGTCCAGCTGCGCCAAATGATCGCGCCAGCCTTGATCTATCATCTGCAATACAAGGCTCTTCTCCACGCGGCGCATCATATCCGTACCTATCGCAGATTTTTTCGCATCTATCCTTGAGTCCGATGCCTGAGTGATGCGCTCGCGAATTTCTTGATCGGCGATACCTTCCTCGCCCGCCCATTCGGTCAGCGGCAGATCGAGGTTTAACAGCCTTATGCATTCCTCATGCAATCCTGGAATATCCCATTCTTCATGCATGGCGTTTTCGGGAATGAATTTTGAAACCAATTCATCGATCACGTCATGGCGCATGTCGGTGACGAGCTCGGACACTTCTTCCGCTTGCATGACGTCACGCCGTTGTTCGAAAATAATGCGGCGTTGATCGTTCATCACATCGTCGTATTGAAGCAACGTTTTGCGAACATCAAAGTTTCGTGCTTCGACTTTCTGTTGAGCTTTCTCGATGGCTTTGTTGACCCAGGGGTGACTGATCGGCTCACCGGGTTGCAAGCCCAAGCGCTGAAGAACGGAGTCCATGCGGTCGGACCCGAAAATCCGCATAAGATCGTCTTGCAGCGAGAGATAAAATTTCGAACCGCCCGGATCTCCCTGGCGGCCCGAACGCCCGCGCAACTGGTTGTCGATGCGCCGGCTTTCATGACGCTCCGTGCCGACGACGTATAATCCACCCGCTTCCAGCGCGATTCGCTTTTTCTCCTCAACATCCTTGCGGATGACGTCCTTTTCTTCTTCGCTGAGTTCGCGATCCTTCGCCATTTCATCCTGGGTGATTCGGTAATCGGCATTGCCGCCCAGCTGAATGTCGGTACCACGGCCGGCCATATTGGTGGCAATGGTGACCGCACCCGGAACACCGGCCTGAGCGATGATATAGGCTTCTTGTTCGTGATATTTCGCGTTGAGAACCTGCGGTTTGATCTTATTTTTCTTCCGTAGAATCTCGGCAATCTTTTCTGATTTTTCGATTGATACCGTACCAACGAGCACTGGTTGTTTGCGCTCATAGCATTCGGCAATCAATTCAACGATGGCGTCGTATTTCTCGTCCGCCGTCCGGTAGACTTCGTCGTGCTCGTCTTTGCGTGCACGGGGCAGGTTCGGCGGCACCTCTACGACGTTTAATCCGTAGATCTGACCGAACTCTTCTTCCTCGGTCATCGCCGTTCCGGTCATGCCGGACAATTTCGGATACATCCGGAAATAATTTTGAAAGGTGATTGAAGCAAGCGTTTGGTTCTCGTTTTGAACCTCAACACCTTCTTTGGCTTCGATAGCTTGATGCAACCCTTCGGACAGACGGCGCCCTTCCATAACCCGGCCGGTAAACTCGTCGATTAGCTGCACCTTGCCGTCGCGCAAAAGATAATGAACATCGCGCGTAAAAAGGTGATGGGCACGCAAAGCCTGATTGAGGTGATGGACCAGAGAGATGTTGTGAAGATCATACAGCGCACCTTCCGTGAGGATGCCGTGCTCACGCAGCAGTTCTTCGGCGTATTCCGTACCGGAATCGGTATATGTAATGGAGCGCTGTTTTTCGTCTTTTTCGAAATGCTCTTCGTTCAGATGAGGAATGATCTTGTCGACCCTATCGTAAAGATCCGTACGGTCTTGTCCCGGACCGGAAATGATAAGCGGCGTCCGCGCTTCGTCGATAAGGATTGAGTCAACTTCATCCACGATTGCAAAATTGAAATCGCGTTGGACCATATCTTCCATCGCGTACTTCATGTTATCGCGCAGATAATCGAATCCAAGCTCGTTATTGGTGCCGTAGGTTACATCGCATGCATAGGCCGCGCGGCGATCGGCATCGGTGAGTCCGCCCTGAATGCACCCAACCGTTAAACCGAGGAATCGGTAAATCTGGCCCATCCACTCGGCGTCGCGTTTTGCCAGGTAGTCGTTGACGGTAACAACATGAACACCCTTTTCGCCGAGCGCGTTCAAATAAACAGGCAAGGTGGCGACGAGCGTCTTACCTTCACCGGTTCCCATTTCCGCAATCATGCCCCGGTGCAGCACGACGCCGCCCATGAGCTGCACATCGAAATGGCGCTGCTTTAATGTGCGTTTCGCGGCCTCCCGCACTGTGGCGAAAGCGTCGACAAGAATGTCATCAACAGTTTCGCCGTCCTTAAGGCGTTGGCGCAGCCACTTGGTGCGGTCACGCAAGGCAGAGTCCTCAAGATCCTCGACCTCAGCTTCTTTGGCGTTGATAGCGCTTACAATAGGAAGAAGGGATTTTATGAAACGGTCGTTGCGCGACCCAAAGAGGCGTTTGGCGATAGCGCCGATCATCGAGACCTCGAAGGAATGTTTAGACCGCGCATATTGAGCGGGCCTTTGATGGCGAGAAGCATGTGGCGAAACAGATAGAAGTCCGATGGGGTGAAGTCAACGACAGGCCATCAAAATTCCGCCGATGGCATTGATATTTCTTCATTTTGAGACCCATTTCGTACACTTGGTCGAAAGTCGCAAACCCAACAGAGCCTTACATCGCCGCGAGAGCGCTTGTTCGCCCATGCCGGTTATGTCATTGAAGCGCAGCAATTTTTCGTCTTGTCCAGGCATGTATGGCGCGAAATGGATATTCCGGTCTCCCCGCTGGCTCCGACCAGCTTCCCGACACTTCCGCAGGTGAAGGGCGTGCGCTTGGCGGCCCACGCAGCGGGTATTCGTTACAAAGTGCGTTCCGATCTTTTGGTCGCGGTTCTAGAAGCCGGAACCACCGTTGGCGGCGTGTTCACGCGCTCAAAAACGGCCTCGGCACCGGTTGAAAGCTGCCGGGAAAATTTAAAGGGTGGATCGGGCCGGGTGCTCGTGGTGAATGCCGGCAATGCCAATACATTTACCGGGCGGCGCGGGGTTGCAGACGTCACCACCACATGCGCAGGTGCGTCAAAGGTCTTCGGATGCAAACCGGAAGAAGTGTTTGTGTCCTCGACCGGAACCATCGGCGTGCCGCTTCCAGTCGTAAAGATTGTCGATGCCCTTCCGCAGATTGAGGCAAAACTTTCGGCGGCAGCGTGGTTGGATGCGGCAAAAGCCATCATGACCACGGATACGTTTCCGAAGCTTGCGACACGGACCGCGAAAATTGACGGCGTCCCGGTCACGATAAACGGTATCTGTAAAGGCTCAGGGATGATCGCGCCGTCCATGGGCACCATGCTGGCGTATATCTTTACCGATGCTGCCCTTAGCGCACCAGCTGTACAATCGCTTGCCACGTCAAGCGCGGAAAAGAGCTTCAATTGCGTAACGGTTGATGGAGATACATCAACGTCCGATACGATGCTGCTGTTCGCAACCGGTCAAGCGGGAAATCAAAAAATGGAAACAGCCGGTGATCCGCGGCTGCAGGAATTCGTCCAGGCACTTGATGAAGTGACCATCGATCTCGCCAAGCAGCTGGCGCGCGACGGCGAAGGCGCGACCAAATTCGTTGAGATTCGTCTCAATGGCGCGGAAAACAACGATGCGGCAAGAGTCATTGCCATGTCTATTGCCAACTCACCTTTGGTGAAAACCGCAATTGCAGGCGAAGACGCAAACTGGGGCCGGATTGTGATGGCCGTGGGAAAAGCCGGCGAACAGGCCGATCGGGATAAGTTGTCCATTGCCGTGGGTGGGGTCGTCATCGCAAAGGACGGCGAGCCGGTCGAAGGCTACGACGAAACGCCCGTGACTGCGCACATGAAAGGCCAGGAAATTCTGATCGAAGTTGACGTGGGAATCGGAAACGGTGCCGCCGTCGTTTGGACCTGCGATCTCACGCACGGGTATATCGATATCAATGGCGCCTACAGAACCTGATCAAACAGGATCGCCCGATGGCGACGAAGACGGCTGTTGGTCGGCTGATTTACCGCAGCCCAAAGCAGGCCTTCCGATCATCACCGTTGTGGCCGTCGCGTTGCTCGATGCGGACAATCGCGTGCTGTTGGCCCAAAGACCTCCCGGCAAAAAAATGGCCGGCCTGTGGGAATTCCCAGGCGGCAAAATCGAAACAGGCGAGACGCCCGAAACCGCGTTGGTGCGTGAACTGCATGAGGAACTGGGCATTGATATCCGCGCGAGCTGCTTAGCCCCGCTCGCGTTCGCATCCCATTCGTACGACGATTTCCACTTGCTGATGCCGCTTTATGTGTGTCGGCAGTGGCGTGGAAAGGTGAAAGCAAAAGAAGGGCAAAGCCTTGCGTGGGTGAGAGGGAATCGGCTGCGTGACTATCCTATGCCTCCTGCAGACGAGCCGCTGATTCCCTTGTTACAGGACTGGATTTAGGGATTGGGCGCTCAAACGCACCGTTGATCATCAATCAGCGTAATTCTAGAGTCCGCTTACCACATCCCATCCTGGTGAATTTATGAACGCCGCACCGACAGCCTGCCTTCTGATCATAGGCGATGAAATCCTTTCGGGCCGCACACAAGATGCGAACCTGAAGTTCATCGGCGAAAGACTGGCGGCCATGGGTATTCGTCTGAAAGAAGCGCGCGTGGTGCCGGACGACCCCGATGCCATAATTGAAGCGGTCAATACGTGCCGCGCTCAACATAGCTACGTATTTACGACAGGCGGGATCGGCCCGACCCACGACGATATTACGACGGTGTGCGTGGCAAAGGCGTTCGGCAGAAACGTCGTACGCAACCCCAAGGCTGTAAAAGTACTGATGGAATATTACGGCGACCGCGCGAACGACGCGCGTCTCAAGATGACAGAGGTTCCGGACGGGCCGGGCGTGGAGCTTATCGACAACCGCGTGACCGCGGCGCCGGGATATAGGATCGAGAATGTTTACGTGCTCGCGGGTATTCCGAAAATCGCGCAGGCCATGTTTGAAGCCATTGCGCCCACCCTCAAAGGCGGCGACCCGGTTCTCTCCAATCATGTGGATGCGTTTATCCGCGAAAGCGAGATCGCGGCAGATTTAACGGACATCCAGGCGAAGTATCCAAACGTGAGCATCGGCAGCTACCCATCCGTCCGTGACGACAAATTCTGCACCAGTGTCGTCGCCCGCTCTACCGACCAAAGCGCAATCGACGCGGTTTTGGCGGACGTGTCCGATGCCATGCGCGCCAAGGGTGTTGAGCCGTCGGGCGGGACGCCTAGCTAACGCCTTAAGCTTTAAATCCACACGCGCTTAGCGCCTCGATCATATGAGGCGGCGGTGGCGCCATAACTTCAACCGGCTTCCGGTTTGGATAAAGAGGCAGCGAAATGGCGCGAGCATGCAGCATCAGTGATTCATCCGTTGAGTCCTGCCGGTCGCCATAAACACGGTCTCCAACGATGGGACAGCCAAGCGCCGCGCAATGTACCCGCAGCTGATGCGTACGCCCGGTGTGAGGCGTGAGCTCCATCCAAAAGAGGATGCCGACTGGAGTCTTGGTTTTCCCAAGCACTTTGTAATCCGTCACGGCGTCCTGGCCCGAACGATCACCCTTCATTTTCCAGCCGGGTCCGCTCCCGATTTTTTTCAATGGCAGTTCGATACGTCCCTGATCTTTTTTCGGGGCACCGTTGACGACCGCCCAATATGTTTTGTTCACCCGCGAGGCGGCAAACAACTTGCTGAGTTTTTGCAGGGCCTTTCTGTGCCGCCCCAGAACCAGGCAGCCGGACGTATCCCGATCCAACCGGTGCGCCAGCGCGGGCGAGCGCGGCAGTCCAAACTTCAGGTGCCCAAACGTATCCTCCAGCGTTGCTCCGCCGCCGAAGCCGGCGTGCACCGGGATTCCAGCCGGTTTATTTAAAACAATGATCAGGCCGTCACGAAATAATACGCGCGATTGGATGTCTTCAGGCGAGAGAACAACGTCGGTCGGGTTTGGCATATCAATATGGCTGCATGATCCCGCCGGATTGATCAAGCGGATTGCGCGATGAGGGCAAAGTCCTTTTGCCCCATTGTCATGATGTGTATAACCCGCGGGTTCGCGCGGAACGTCTAATTTCTTTTTTCGAGACCGCCATCTTGAATTAGGCTACCTGCCGCGTTCGAACCCGTGCCCGCTTGGCGGAATTTGGTAGACGCAACGGACTTAAAATCCGTTGACCCGAAAGGGTCGTGCCGGTTCAAGTCCGGCAGCGGGCACCATCCTTTCATTGGAAAACATAATGCCTGGCGCTACGCCCGGAACGGCGGTGTTTTCTCGAAGGCTTCAATTTTCTCGATGAAGGGCGTGGGCCAGGGTGTCGACGATTTGTCTTTGAGCGAGCTATTGACGTAAATCAAGCCGCCATCGGCTAGAAGCTCGGTCGCGCGATAAATGGCAAAGGCGAAAGTGAGACTTGTTCGTCCTATCCGCGCGACCCGCGCGCAAATGCGTATTTCGTCGTCGTAGAATGCCGAAGAGCGATAATTTACGTTCGCATTCACAATGAACGTATCGCAGCCCTCTCTCTTCAGCGCATCGGGATAAGGATACCCGACAGCGCGCATATATTCGGTCATGGCCAGATCGAAATACATGACGTAATGGGCGCTGAAGACAACACCCTGGGCATCCACTTCTGCCCACCTGACTCGCGTTGGCAATTTGAAAGCGAAATCGGATTCTTGAGGGAGATCGGTCATCCGCCGAGAATACCGCAAAACGCGGCGTATAAAAAACCGCGCCGCACCGTCGAGTAAGGGGGATCCGGGGGAGGGAACCTCGACGGGCGACGCGGGGCTTTAGAGCTTATTAGACAATCTGTTCGGCCATTAGGCCGCGTGCGCGAGTTTCTTGGCGCCTTTGTCCGCGCCAATGGCAATCTTGCGCGGTTTAAGGGCTTCAGGAATTTCCCGCTTCATATCGATATGAAGGAGGCCGTTCTCCATACGCGCGCCGGCAACCTGAATATGATCGGCGAGCTCGAATTTCCGCTCGAATGAACGGCCGGCGATACCACGGTGCAGGTAACTACCGTCGGTGTTGTCCTGG
>Ga0181593_10005593_pt1 | contig 11367 bp, 9 predicted proteins | sample 071ome_19_FD_133756 | JGI IMG/M metagenome (GOLD analysis project Ga0181593, IMG submission 133756) | Coastal salt marsh microbial communities from the Groves Creek Marsh, Skidaway Island, Georgia - 071413AT metaG (megahit assembly) | ecosystem: Environmental > Aquatic > Marine > Intertidal zone...
ACGGCGCAAAGATTACTGGGGAGGTTGACTGTTGTCGGGTCTACAAACGACTTGAATCCTGCAAGTTTGATACTTTTTAATCGCATTGATTGCGAACACCTGACAACTGACTGTATGACTGGAAATGATCGGTTTTTGACCCGATTCAGGTCTTATATTTTATGCCGGCAAGTGTATCCGATTCACCCGGCAAACTCATCAATAAGTTATCCACAGGCAGCGGCTGTCACAGCAGGTTACGCCTCTCATGCAAACTGTTGACCAGCGGATTATTCGGCTGCTGGCAGTGTCCAATTCTGCATAGGCCGCATCTGCAAACGGTGTTAGAATGCCCGCCCTTGCGAAGCCCTCTTAACAACCTGATAACAAAGCATTTTTAAATCCGCTCCGGCGAGGCAGCTGTCTCGCCTTAACCGGCATATCACGACATGAATTATCTTGCCCTACCCGTTGCTTTTTTTGCCAGCCTGATCGCCATCCTGATCATGCGTCCGCTGGCACGCAAACTTGGCCTGATGGATGCACCGGGTGGCCGCAAGACCCACACCCGGGAAACACCATTGATTGGCGGTATCGGCATCTTCCTCGGATTGCTGACAGGATGCCTGCTGAGTCCCGAGGTCATGAGCCATTACCGGCCGCTCCTGTCAATAAGCTGCCTGCTGCTCATCACCGGACTCATTGACGACTATTACCCCCTGCCCGCCGTGGCACGTATGGCTATCCAGATTGTGGCCGCCTGGCTTATGGCCTCCTGGGGCGATAACCAGTTGCTGACCCTGGGACAGCTGTTCAGTGACAGTGAATTGTTTTTGGGGCGCTTTGTGATCGCCATGACCATTTTTGCCACGGTCGGGGTCATCAACGCCATCAACATGATCGACGGTATGGATGGCCTGTCAGGTGGCATGGTACTGATCTGCATGGGCCTGCTGTCGATCACTGCCAGCCTGGGGGGGTACCATCCTGCCCTGCTGGACTTCCTGTTAATCACCATGGCCTGCCTGTCTGCCTTCCTGGTGCTGAATTTCCGCGCCCCGGTAAAAAAGCCTGCCCTGATTTATCTGGGCGATTCGGGCAGCACCATGCTTGGCTTCATTCTCGCCTGGGTGCTCATCCAGTCTTCCCAGGGTGGCAGTGAACGGGTGATACCCGCCACAGTCGCGCTCTGGTTTCTGGCGGTACCCCTCATGGATACGGTGTACCTGTTTATTGCCAGGCCGTTGAGCGGCAAGTTACCCTTCGAGCCGGGAACGGATCACCTGCATCATCTGCTTGCGGACAAGGGATTGAGCAGAGCCCGGGTTGTATTGATCCTTTACGCAGTAGCCGCCGTGTTCGGGGTGGGAGGTCTGGTCATCTGGTCACAGCCAGCACTGGAGAAGTATTCGGTGTACATCTTCCTGGCATTGTTTGCCGTGTACAGCCTGGTGATGAGAAAGGAAAAAACGGCAGCCTGAACAGGCTTGCCGACAGGAAATCAGTATGAGGTGTGGATCAGCCTTTCAAGGCAGCAACGATTTGCTGAACGGCGGCACGTGAGGAAAAGCGGCTTTCCGCCAGTTGCCTGCAACGCCCAGAAAAGTCGTCATCTGTAGCTAGTGACGCCAACAAATCGTCGGCCTGCTGCTTCAATTCAGCCACGTTATTACTGGTAATAACACGGCCTACCCTGTTCTGATTGATCATCACTTCAAGGTCATTACCTGCATTGATTGTCGCCAACACAGGTAATCCTGCCTGCATATAGGCCAGAAACTTGCCCGGAATATTGTCATGTCGGTGGCGAGTATCTAGCGCAATCAGTCCGACTTTACACTGTGCCAGTAAGGCTGGTATTTCATTAGGTTCAATCTCATCGTGGACCAGAACATTATCCAACTGTCTTATGCCCACCTGTTTTTTTAGCATTTCCACAGCTGTGCCGCGTCCTACAAAAAGAAAACCGACTTGCTTATCCTGTATATATGTTTCAGCCAGGGATATCAGAATTTCAATGCCTTGTGCGATACCGATATTTCCCGTATAAACCAGAATTTTTCTACCCGCTAGAGTGGTGCTGGATATATTTATACTGGATGTTGATGACCCTATCGGGGCCAGCCAGTTGTTCAGGACTTCGACGCGGGCACTGAGATCTTTGTGTTTCTGAGAAAAATAGCTAAAGTTGGAGGGCGTCTGAATACCGATAACATCGGCCTGGCGATACTGATACTTTTCAACTGACTTGAAATAACGATAGATCAAGCCACGCCTCAACAAGCCCATATCAACCGCCCACTCCGGAAAGATGTCACGCAGAATCAAATATGATCTGCAGTTGGATAGCTGCTTGAGTTTTGCCGCCAGGGAGCCTAGAAAAATGGTTGGCGAATACCAGATAACACCATCATAAACACGTACCCTGTAAGGAGTCTTTCTGTAATTTTTCCACATAACATTGGCGAGGCGGTATTCAGCGATTGCACGTCTGAAGTAACTGACATCTTTCGTCAGTGGTGCCCGAAGCCTGAGAATTTTAGTCTTGCCGCGATCATCAAGCTGCCAGGATGAAGCCAATGTTGAATCTGGCAGTAGTACCGTCACTTCATGCCCCTGCTCATCAAGTTCATTTACGAGGTCACGTAATTGCACGGCGGCGGACGACCGTAATGGGGGGAAAGCATCAGCAATAACAGCAATTCGCATCTAGCTTTCTAATTGCTGACACCAGTGCCAGACACTCGCGCACATTGCATTCAGGTCCCGGCTGGACTGCCAACCCAGCATATCGCGCGCTTTGTCGCAATTGGCATAACAAACTGGCACATCACCAATACGTCTCGGTTCAGCAAGAAGCGCTATTTTCCTTCCACTGACAGCCTCAAAGGCCCGGACCATCTGCAGTACGCTGATGCCTTCTCCGGTACCAAGATTAATCGCGCAATACCCAGGAAAGCGGTCAATATTGTTGAGCGTACTAACATGCCCTTCAGCCAGATCCATGATATGTATATAGTCCCTCAGGCAGGTGCCATCCGGTGTATCGTAATCGTTGCCATAGACGGCCAGGTGAGGCAATTTTCCAGTACCTACCCTGGCAATCATGGGCATGAGGTTGGCGCGCAGTGCTTTTGCATTATCACCCAGCAAACCGGAGTTGTGAGATCCCACAGGGTTGAAATAACGCAGGCTCACCACATGCCATCGGGGATCAGCCTGACATTTGGCTGCCAGCATTTGCTCAACCTTTACCTTTGTTTCAGCATAGGGGTTTACCCAACCGACCGGATGCTCCTCATCCAGTGGCAGGTATTGCGGTATGCCATAAACTGTTGCACTGCTGCTGAACACAAGACTATAGACGCCCGCCTGCTCCATTGCACTGACAAGGCTCTCCGTGCCGGCAATATTGTTGTCGTAATAACGTTCAGGTTCTGCAACGGATTCTTCGACACTTTTTAGCCCCGCCAGATGTATGACAGCATCTACCTCATAATCATTCATAGTGGCTGTCAGCAGTTCCGTGTCACGAACATCCCCTACTACCAATGCGGGTTTCATTCCGCTGATTTTTTCTATGTGTTCAACGGTTTCAATGTCACTATTGGTGAAATTATCAAGCAAAACAACATCGTGCTCTGCCGACTGGATACACACAGCGATGTGCGAGCCAATATAACCGGTACCACCCGTTAACAGGATTCTAGACATTGGGAAAGAACGTCAGGCTGTGCTGGCTCAGTGCTTTTGCCAGACTTTGCGATTGATATAGTCTGTATAGCTATGAATGATGCGAACCACTTTATCGGACACATTGCGCGAATCATAATCACCAACAATTTCAAGCACCCGGGTGCTTCCCCTGCCCTGGTCAGCAATGATGGCAAGCCCCTGGCGAATGCGCTCCCAATTCATACCCGTTAATATGACGGCACCTTCTTCCATGCCTTCAGGGCGTTCATGGGCTTCTCGTATGTTCAGAGCCGGAAAATTGAGTATGGAAGACTCTTCTGTAATCGTGCCACTATCCGACAACACAGCCCTGGCCTGGAGTTGCAAATGAACATAGTCTGAAAAACCCAGCGGTTTGAGGAAGCGGACCTGATCTGAAAACCCGATACCAGAGGCCTCGATTTTTTTTCGCGTACGCGGATGGGTGGATACGATCACTGGAATGCTGAATTCCTGTACCAGATTATTGAGCACGGTTGCAAAGTCATTGAAATTCGCTTCGGCATCGATATTTTCCTCACGATGACAGCTCACCAGAAAATAGCCTTGAGATGTCAGTCCCAGGTCATTGAGGACAGTAGCATCCTTAATACCCTGGTGGTAATAATCAAGCACTTCAGCCATTGGACTCCCGGTTTTGATGACCTGATCGGCTGGTACCCCTTCACTGATGAGGTATTCGCGTGCAATGGTACTGTATGTCAGGTTTATATCAGCCAGGTGATCCACGATCTTCCTGTTGATTTCTTCAGGGACCCGTTGATCAAAACAACGATTGCCAGCCTCCATGTGAAAAACAGGAATCTTCTTGCGCTTGGCCACCAATGCGACCAGTGCACTGTTTGTATCACCCAGTATAAGGAATGCGTCAGGTTTTTCTTTGTCGATGACTTCCTCGCCCCGGATCAGGCAATTACCAATCGTTGAACAGGCCGTCTCTCCGGCAGCTTTAAGAAAATAGTCTGGCTTCCGCAAGCCAAGATCATCAAAAAATATCTGATTGAGTTCATAGTCATAATTCTGTCCAGTGTGGATCATGACATGGTCACAATACTCATCCAGTTTAGCCAATACTCGTGACAAACGGATGATTTCAGGTCGTGTACCAAAAGAACTGATGACTTTGAGCTTTCTTATATTACCCATCGACTTCGGCCGTTATTGTGTCTGGATTGTCTTTATAAAATAATTCATTGGCCCATAACAATACAATCAATTCCGTATCGGAAATATTGGTAATGTCATGCACCCAACCTGGAATGGTTTCAACGATGGTCGGCTTTGATGAGTCACTTTCTATCGTCTTGATGGTGTTGTTTCGCAAGTTCCTGAACTTGAACAAGGCCCTGCCTTGTACCACCAGAAACTTTTCACTCTTGGTATGATGATAATGACCACCCCGGGTGACACCAGGCTTTGCGGTCAAATAGGAGAATTGACCGGATGTATGTGTTTTCAGGATTTCGACAAAAGAACCACGCTCATCGGTGTGCGGTTTAAGCGGATAACTGAACTGGTCAGGTTTCATATAACTGAGGTAGGTAGAATACAGCGCTCTCTTCAATCCTTTACCGACCTCATCTATTAAAAGACTGTCACGGCTATGCTGAAAGCCATACAAAATATCTGCAAGGACTCCGACTGTCGTTTCGTAGTATTTCGGAATGTCGACAATTTCACACCCGGCTTTTTGGTCGCCATGAATGTCTTCCAGAAAGCAATCGAGCAAATCATCAATATAAACAAGTGTAATATTGGCATTACGATCATGAATCTCTATATCCAGACCATTCACGATGCGATGACAGAAAGTGGCCACCACTGAATTATAGTTTGGTCGACACCATTTACCGAATATATTGGGTAACCTGTAAATGGTAATGCGCCCATCATTCTTGTCTGCGAATGCCGAAAGTACTTTCTCAGCCTGAAGTTTACTTTTGCCATAGGGATTATCGAGAACTGCCTGGGTGGAAGACGCAAAAATGATATAGGGACTATGCCCCAGGTCGGCCAGTAAATTACATAGATGTTCGGTCAAGCCGATGTTTACGGTTATAAATTCATCATTATTATCAGGCCTGTTCATCCCGGCCAAGTGGATAATGACATCCGCATGCAGTACTTTTTTCCCCAATGACTCCAGAGCATCGTGATGGGTAAATGTATCGATGACTAGATCGTCATACTCGGCAAGCTTATAGACAAGATTTTGTCCAATAAAACCATCCGAACCAGTCACTAGAATTCTCATAGCAGAAAATTGATTAATAGCACCCTAGGTTAAACGAGACTGCAGATATGGCAACGTTAACAACATGGTCTTGATTTCTTCAAGAGTTAATTGACGGGTATTTTTGGAATTAAAATCTGTCGATGATGTTATTTTCAACTCGCCAACTTCTACAAACTTTCGATAATTTAGATCCCGAAGATCAGGAGGTATACGAAAATAGTTGTCCATCGACTGCGCCGATGCCATTTCTTCCCGGCTCATCAATACTTCATAGAGCTTTTCTCCATGCCGAGTGCCGATAATTTCGACCTCATGCTCAGGAACACCAAGAATTTCTTTTAGGGCCTGAGCAAGTATTTCCATAGTCACTGCAGGTGCACGCTGCACAAATATGTCGCCGGGGTTGCTGTGTTCAAATGCATACAATACCAGTTCCACCGCTTCTTCAAGAGACATCATAAATCTCGTCATCCGGGGATCTGTTATTGTCAATTTCTGACCATTCTTGATCTGTTCTGAAAACAATGGAATTACAGAACCCCTTGAAGCCATAACATTGCCATAACGTGTTGCACTGATTACAGTTTCTTCACTGAGACGGGACTTCGCCACAACAATTTTTTCCATCATAGCTTTGGAAATGCCCATGGCATTGATCGGGTAAACCGCTTTGTCTGTACTCAAATTGACGACTTTCTTGACACCACAATTCAATGCAGCCTCAAGTACATTTTCAGTGCCAAGGATATTCGTTTTAACAGCTTCAAGAGGATGAAACTCGCAAGCGGGAACCTGCTTCAAAGCGGCCGCATGAAAGATGAAGTCGACTCCCCTCACCGCGTTGATAACAGATTGGTAATCCCGAACGTCACCAACATAAAATTTCAATTTTGGATTTTTGTAACGTTTGCGCATATCGTCCTGCTTCATTTCGTCACGGCTCAATATACGAATTTCTGCAAGGTCACTGTTTTCAAAACGTTTATAGACAGCATGGCCGAAGGAGCCAGTACCACCTGTAATTAACAAACTTTTATCTTTAAATATTTCCATTTGAATAGACTTTTTCACTTACGTTGAATGAGACAGGTTATCCTGGGCTACTTGCTCTAGAAAATTTAGTGTTGCTTGTGCGGTTTTAGACCAAGTGTAATTTTTGGCAATTCCTACCGATGTGCTGGCCAGCTTATTTTTTAGTTCATCAGAATTAATCAGTTTCTCCAGGGCACATGCAATGGACTCATGGCTCTCTGCATCAAAATATATGCCGCCGTCCTTCAGTATTTCAGGCATAGGGTCCTTATCTGAACATACAATAGGCAGCCCTGAAGCCATACCTTCAAGCAAGATTATCGGCTGATTCTCACATGTAGAGGCAAATAAGCAAATATCAGCAGCAGCGTAATAATCAGGCAGTTTTTCATGTCCGACATTACCGACATAATGACAAAACTCTCCTGCAGGGTCATATTGCTCCAATGCGGCACAAAACTTTCTGTACGCTTTCGGACTGGCCGGACCAACAAAGGTAATACTGACATTGATACCTTTATCTCTTAATAATCTTGCCGCTTTGACCACATTCCACTGATGCTTGTACATATCTATTATCGATACATAAATGACGTTAACAGTCATGTCTTGAGCTGGTGACTTACCGCCAGTGGATCTAAAATAACTATTGATGCCATGTGGAATAATCGTCGACGTTGCCTTGATATTACCAGCTAACTTTAACACTTCGTCTCGTGCATATTGCGTCAGAAAAATCAGTCCGTGTGCTTTTCGAAATGTTTTTAATTGCACAAATCTTAAAGCCAGCAGTTTGAAGAACATCAGTGACAGACCAAAGCGCCTCATTTCATTCCATTCCATCGGCAGCATATTCTGACTCATGGTGACGAAGGACTTAAAGCCACCCGTATAGGAACCGCCTGGGGCAAATAGCAGATCGCAACGCTCAGCTTTGACTGCCCGGGAAAAATACAGCAGCTTCCATATGTTCCTTGACCATAAATTGCCATCAAGATGCTTATTACTGAACAATCTTAACCAGTCCTTTTTCTCCAGTGTTGATAACGTTTTTTTGCTCCCCCAAATACAGACCTGATCAAAAACCGAATTAGTAAGATCAAAATTAGCCAACAAGCTTTTTAAGTGGACCAGTCCACCACCAGAGCTGATATTCGTGGCGTCAATGGCTAGCCTCACTGCTCTCCCCCTGCCCAGGCGCAAAGCAAGTAACAAGATGAATAATCAATTGGCATAATTCTGGCTGATTTCCTAAAAGGTGTCTAAAAAGAGACCGAATATTCCTTGCGCCAGAGCTCAAGCATTAATAATCCAAACAGCTTCTCGGCATTATATCTGCCCTTTTCCTGCCCTCTGAACAAGGCTTGAATAAACTGCTTGTCAAAGGGGCAATCTGTGGCAAGCAAGGATGCTTTGAAAAAATCCAAACAGGACTTTTCTTCCAGCCATTGCGCCAGCGGAATTGAAAAACCTTGCTTGCGCTTCAAATCAAACCCGGCAGGCAGCACTCTGCCTGCTATTTTTTTAAGAATTATTTTCCTGTCGTTGGCGGACGCTTTAAGCGAGGCAGGGATGCATTGAAAACTCATCTCCATCACATCCTTATCCAGAAAAGGAGCCCTGATTTCGAGTGAATTCAACATACTGGCACGATCAACTTTAGCAAGAATGTCACCGGGCAGATAATTGCTGAAATCCATGAGTGTGGCACGACCCAGCAAGTCAGCAACCTTGGGAATACGCCGATTGTAGTAAGCCTCTGCATAGTGACCTAGGCCAAACCCGGGAAGTAACCGGGATCTTGACTGCTTATCAAACAGGTTGGCGAGCATCGGCAAGCTGTTTTTAAAATTCGTCCCCATGCCTGTTAACAGATTCTTTCCCATGAAACCGACTGGCATCAAAAAAAGAGCAGCATTGGAAAACAATCTCCTTGCCTCGTAGGGAGCCCAGCTAAAATCTCTGGCAAGCCTTAATAACCTGGAATAATGAATATATCCCCCGAATAATTCGTCTCCACCATCCCCTCCCAAAGCAACTTTGCAATGGCTTCGAACCAAATTGCTGACAAGATAGGTTGGTAATAATGAAGAATCTATTATTGGCTCATCAAATTGTCTCGCCAATGTCGGCAGTAATTCATAAGTTGCCGCTTCCGCCTCTAGCTCTACATGGTTCGTTTTAAAGTGATTTGCAATCAAACGGGCATGGGCTGTCTCATCATATTTTTCAGCACCTGGAAACCTGATGGTAAAGGTAGAGACATTCTCATGGTGCCGTGAAGCAAGTGCAGTTATCAGGCTGGAGTCGACGCCGCCACTCAGTAGTATGCCTACCGGAACATCAGCATCAAGTTGCTTGGCTATGGCTTCCTCTAACAGTTGTTCCAGCCTGCTATCCAATGCTTCAGCATTGGGTGAGTTAGATGAGGTGCCCAGAGTATTGTCTATCTCAGGTGCCCAGTACTGCCAGGTGGACAATTGATCAGTTGTCGAGTCATATTCAAGCGCATGGCCAGGCAATAATTTGCTCACCCCTTTCAGCAAGCAGGATTCGCCAGGCATATAGCCCATATAAAGAAAGGTATCCAACGCCTCTTTGTTAATCAATGGACGGACGCCGTCATAAAGCAGTATAACTTTTACTTCAGAAGCAAACTGGAATTGCCCCTTGGCACAAGTATAGAAAAATGGTTTCTCCCCCGCTCTGTCTCTTGCGCAAAATACTTTGCCAGTGACTGTGTCATGAATGGCAAAAGCATACATTCCATTCAGATAATCAAGACAGCTCTTGCCCCAGTGTTTATAAGCTTCAAGCAATACTTCAGTATCCGATTGGGATTTGAAAACGGCTCCAGATTTTTCAAGCTCTCGGCGAAGCAAGACATGATTATAAATCTCACCATTGAAGGTTATTACCAGCTTGCCGGAGCTATCTACCATGGGTTGATGCCCGGCAGTGCTGAGATCCACAATCGACAACCTCGTATGTGCGAAGCCAACTCGCGCATCAGGCGCAATCCATACTCCCTGATCATCCGGCCCCCTATGCCGTAGAACCCTTAATCCCTGCTCCAGCCAGTCACGAGAGACAGCATTGGTTGAACTTGCCATACCCAGAATACCGCACATACTTATAACTCCGGCGTATGCCCCAGGATTTTCTTGATCAGAATAATTATCCTGTCACAGATCCGTTCACCGAGTATAACCAGCCCCCACTTATAACAGTGGAAATAACCACTGACACCCAAGCCCAATTCTTTGTCAAGCCTGCGGGCATAGCGCAGAAATTGACTGATACCATTTTTGCGCTGAATGGAAAGAAACGGATAAGAATATTTTGATATTTGCATTCTTATGCGTGGCTCCAGTGACGTGCCATGTTTTTGGTCAAGATAACCAGCAACTTCAAAATACGCCTTGGTGAAATTGATTGAATTATCTGCAGAGACAGCCCCTGGCTGGAAACGACCCCGCTCCGCTTCTGAGGCCCCAAACATTGGCTTATCATCACGAAAAGTTTGCCATGCTTGGGTTACCGGAAAATCACAAAATACGGAGTCATGAAGCAAACATACTTCACTCATCAGATAAACCTGATACAAAAGTGTGCCATCAAGGTCAGGTGTTGCGAACTGTTGCGCTTCTTGTCTGCGTATAGTGAAACCGGATAGGGAAACGCTACGCTTGAATAGCCAGGTAACTGACTCTTCCCCGGCAGGAATGACTATGGTTTCCGGCAGATATTTGAATGTTTCAACGATGCCGTTACCATGAACAGAAATATAAGAACGCAGAATATAGGGGTATTCTTTGTTCTGCCTGATAAATTCCAGATATTTGTCCAGGGCGCCTTGAATAAATAGATCATCATCACCCATAAACAAGATGTAATCGCCAGATGCAGTGGCTACTAACTTCCTGATATTGTGGTCATACCCGAGATTATTCTCGTTTTCCTCGTATCTGACGCAGTAACCTGAACTTTCTATAAAATCATTTACAACATCCGCAATTTTTGAACGGCCGGGTGAATGATCCTCAATAATGAGGATCTCCAGGTCGTCCGAATCAGCATCAATACTCTCCAATAAACGCTTGAGCTCTTTAGGTCTGTTATACGCTGGAATACAGACTGAGAGTAGCGGCATCTGCTCACTCACCGGTCATGAATACCGGAATGTCATTCGTGACAGCATAGTCAGTGTGGCAATTATGGCAATGGATAACGCCCTCTTTCTTTTCCAGCTGATCATGCTTGCATTCCGGGCATTGCAATAATGCCAATAGATCAAGCGAGCTATTTCGTGCAGTTTGGGAAAATACTTTTCGAAACAAGGACAGAATACTGCCAGCTATTCGGGCACGCATTCCCGGCTTATA
>Ga0181593_10005594_pt1 | contig 11364 bp, 8 predicted proteins | sample 071ome_19_FD_133756 | JGI IMG/M metagenome (GOLD analysis project Ga0181593, IMG submission 133756) | Coastal salt marsh microbial communities from the Groves Creek Marsh, Skidaway Island, Georgia - 071413AT metaG (megahit assembly) | ecosystem: Environmental > Aquatic > Marine > Intertidal zone...
CCTCCGCTGAGGCGCTCAAGGGGATGAGCGAACAGCTGAGCCCGAACGGGCGGTTCTTGATCCGTTACTTTGAAGCCGACAAGATGCTTATCCCCTACCTGAGCGAGGTCTTGAGCGCCGCGGACCTGGCGTTAACAGAGGACTTTGACTTTAAGCCGGAGGGGCCGATCCTCGTCGAGATCTACCCGAGCTCAGAGTATCTCGCTCAGGTCAGTAGCCTCACCAAAGAGGACATTGAGACCAGCGGGACCATCGCGCTCTGTAGCTATAACCGCCTGATGTTCACCTCACCACGAGGGCTCGCCCGTGGCTATGGCTGGCGTGACACGGTCTCCCATGAGCTCGTTCACTTCTTTGTGACCAAGCTCAGCGACAACACGGTCCCGATCTGGCTCCATGAGGGGATCGCTAAATTTCAAGAGGTGCGGTGGCGAACCCCCCCTGGCGCGCACCTCGCCCCTCCACAAGAGGACCTGCTCGCGCGCTCGCTCGAGGCCGACAAGCTCGTGACCTTTGACCAGATGCACCCCTCGATGGCGAAGCTCCCTAGCCAAGAGGCCGCAGGGCTCGCCTTCGCGGAGGTCCACATGGTGATCGACATGCTCTATAGGCGCGGTGGCTACACTCAGCTCCGTGGGCTGATTCACGCGCTCCGTCGAGGTGCTGGGATGGACCAGGCGCTCGGGGAGACCTTTGGTTTGAACCTCGCCTCGCTGTGGGAGACCTGGGTCAAGGAGATGAAGGCCCGTGGCTTTAAGCGCTACCCTGGGCTCGTCCAGCGCTCGCTTCAGTTCAAGCGTCCAGGGGAAGGGGAAGGGGAGCTTGAGGCGGAGTATGACAGCATCGAGCAGAAAGAGGTGAAGGACCACGCTCACCTCGGGGAGCTCCTCCGCGCTCGTGACAGGCTCAAGGCGGCGCTACGCGAGTACCGTCGCGCAGAGGAGAAAGGTGGAGACGCGCACCTCGTCGTGCAAAACGGGATCGCCTCCGTGCTCCTCGCGCTCCAGCGACCGCAGAAGGTCCCCAAGGTCCTTGAGCGGGTTAAGTCTTACTACCCTACGTTCTTGAAAACATACCTCCACCTCGGCGAGGCGTACGTGGCCCTCGGGCGCCCTGATCTCGCGGTTGAAGCCTTTGAAGAGGCGGTCGGCATCAACCCCTTTCACCCTACCCCCCACCAAGCCCTCTCCAAGCTCTATGACACGCTTGGGCACACCGAACACGCGGCCCGCGAGAGGCGGGTCTTGGAGATGATGAGATGAGTGATACACAACAGCACACAGCGACGCGCGAGGCGCTCGTGGCCCGCGCCTCCACCGCCTACCAGTCTGTCCTCGAGGAGGTCGGGCGCGTCATCGTCGGTCAGCGAGAGGTGATCGAGCAGAGCATGGTCGCGCTGTTCGCTCAAGGGCACTGCGTCTTTGTAGGGGTGCCAGGGCTCGCAAAGACCCTCCTCGTGAGCACCCTCGCCCGCTCACTTGGGCTCAAGTTTAGTCGCGTACAGTTCACCCCTGACCTCATGCCGAGTGACATTACAGGCACCGACGTCCTGCAAGAGGACCCCGAGACGCGTCGACGTAGCTTTGAGTTTATCGAGGGGCCGATCTTCGCCAACCTCCTGCTCGCGGATGAGCTCAATCGAACCCCCCCTAAGACACAGGCCGCGCTCCTCCAAGCGATGCAAGAGCGAGAGGTCACAGCGGCGGGGCGCACCTATGAGCTCCCGCGCCCGTTCTTGGTCTTCGCGACCCAGAACCCTGTCGAGCAAGAGGGCACCTATGAGCTCCCTGAAGCCCAGCTAGACCGCTTCATGTTGATGGTGACCGTCGGCTACCCAAGCCTCGAAGAGGAGCGGGAGGTCGTGCGTAGGACCACACAGCGCCCACCAGAGCCACCTGAGGCCTGCCTCACCCATGAGGAGCTCTGCGCCTTCCAAGACCTCGCCCGAGACCTCCCCGTCGCAGACGCCGTGATCGACTACGCGGTCCGGCTCACTCGCGCGACCCGCCCCGATGACCCGCTCGCGACCGACCTTGTACGTCGCTTCGTCCGCTGGGGAGCAGGGCCTCGAGCGGGTCAGAGCCTGATCTCCGCAGCGAAGGCGAGGGCCCTGCTTCATGGTCGTTTAAACGCCAGCCGTGACGATGTAAAGGCGCTCGCCCGAGCGGTGCTCACGCACCGCGTGCTCACCAATTACCAGGCTGAAGCAGAGCAGATGAGCGCGGGTCACGTCGTAGACCACCTCCTCGAGGTCATCACCCCGTGAGCGCGCCCTTACCCCCTCCGCTGTCTCTGAACCTCGCTCCACATGAGCTCCAGCAGGTCGCCCAGCGCTTTGGTGGCAGGTTCTCACTGAAGGGGCTCACAGAGGGGCCACTCAGCGGTGAACATAAGAGCCGAGCGATGGGCGCGAGCTTAGACTTCGCCCAGCATCGTGACTATGCGCCAGGGGATGACCCTAAGCACCTAGACTGGCGCGCCTTCGCTAAGAATGACCGCCTCGTCGTGAAGCAGTATCAACAGGAGACCAACCTCAGGGTGTATGTGGTCGTCGACCGCTCGCTTTCTATGGCGTACCAAGGCGGTGCGCAGGTGAGCAAAGGGGTGTACGCAGGTCAAGTCGCTGCGCTGATCAGCTGGATGCTGTTACTTCAAGGCGAGGCGGTGGGGCTGGCGACCTTTGGCGCTCAGCTCGCCCAGCTCTCTCCCTCTTCGAGTCAGCGAGAGCATTTCTGGAGGGTGCTACGCGCCCTTGAGGGTAGCCCTTGGGAGCCAGACACGAACTCAGCGCAGGCTTTAAGCGCCCTCGCTGAGCGGCTCCCGCCACGGAGCTTAGTCATCATCCTGAGTGACGCCTTTGACTTCGAGCTCAGCGATGATGAGCCTAGCTCAGGCTCGATCTTAGGGCGCGCTCAGCCCGTACATGGGCGAGGAGGCGAGGGGCTCAGCGCGCTCGCGGGGCGCCTCAAGGCGCAAGGTCACACGGTCGCCCTCTTACACCTGCTTGACCCCCATGAGCTCAGCTTCCCCTTTGAGGAGCTTAGCCTTTTTGAAGGCCTAGAGGGTGAAGAGGCGCTCAAGCTTGACCCAGAGGGGGTGCGCTCCGCCTATCTCGCTGAGATCAACGCGTTCTGTGACGCGCTCCGGAGGCGTCTCCTCTCACAAGGAGTGCGCTACGCGCGCTGCAGTACAGACCTGCCCTTAGAGCGTGCGCTCTCACTCCTTACGGGTCGAGAGGGGGGCGTCGCGTGAGCTTCCTGTCTCCTCTCCTGCTCTTTGGGCTCCTCGCGGCGGCCCTCCCACCCCTCATCCACCTACTCAACCGTCGTGAGCCGAAGCCTGTGAGCTTCGCGGCGATGGAGTTTCTGAGGCGCGCACATCAGCGCACCGCGCGTCGGGTGAAGCTCAAGCAGTGGCTCCTGATCGCGCTGAGGGCGCTCTTGCTCGCGGCGCTTGCTTTAGCTATGGCCCGGCCCTACTGGCAACCTCAGGTGGAGGGCGCGCTCGCGTCTCAAGTCAGCCAGAGCGACGCGGGCGCGCAGGTCATCGTGCTCGACCTTGGCTATTTTATGGCCGCTGAGCTCCCGAGCGGTGAGCGCCTGATCGACCTCGCTCGCTCACACGCGCTCTCTACCTTGAGCGACGCGCGTGGGCAGGTTGGGGTGGTCCTCGTCGGAGACCAGGTCATCGCTCCGCTCGGCGCGCTGAGCGCTACGCAGGCCTCTGCCCGTGAGCTCCTCTTAAAGGTCGCCCCCAGCGCCACACAGCGCCCGCTCGAGGAGGGGCTCCTCGAGGCGTACCAGCTCCTGCGCGCTGTGGAGCCCGCCGAGCGTAAGCGGGTCGTCCTGTTGACCTCCCCAAGGCGAGCGGGTCTCCCGATCCCCCCTCCCCCTCCTGAGCTAGGAGAGGTAGAGACGGTCGCGGTTGACCTGAGCGCAGACCTGCCCCATGAGGAGCGCCTGATCGCGAACCACGGGATCACCGCCCTACACGCCCAGCCCGCACCACAGCGGGGCGCTGACCAATGGAGCGTGGACGTTGAGCTCCATAACTGGAGCGATCAGGCGATGGAGCTCTGGCCGATTTGGGTCGAGCTAGAGGGTCAGGTTGAGGTGAGAGGCTTTGTGACCCTCGCCCCCGGCGCGACCGGTCATAAAAAACTATACTTTAGGGCCTCTGTAGACACGCCACCCACACAAGCTTCGAGCGGGCGACCTACGCAACGCCAAGGCCTCAAAGGGGTCGTCAAGCTTGGACCTGACGCGCTGTCTATCGACGATGAGCGATTTTTTTGGCTGTCCCCCTCACCTCCAACGCACATCTTAGCGCTGAACGGGGACCCACGGCCTGTCCCACAAGAGGATGAGCTGTTTTATCTGCGAAGCGCGCTGTCTCCTGCGGTCACTGGCGAGGGTCGCTTTGAGCTTCGGGCGCTCCCCTCAAGCGGAGAGGGGCTCAGCGAGCAACAGCTCCTATGGGCAGACGTGATCGTGCTCGCCAACCTCCCCCGCGTCCAGCCCGCGCTCGGTCAACAGCTCACGCGCTTTGTGCGCCGTGGAGGTGGGCTCTGGCTCGCCCCGGGGGACCGCGCTGAGGTCTCCTCATGGAACCGTAACCTCAGCGAGCTCCTCGCGAGGCCCCTGCGTGGGCCTAGGCGCTCCGGGGACGCGGCCGCGCGCCTGCAAGATCGACAGGTCGCTCGCCTGAGCGACTTCAAGGCAGGGCACCCGCTCCTGTCGCCCTTCCCTGACCCGCTCCGGAGCACGCTCCCACGCGCTGAGCTCAGCACATATATGCTGGTGGACCCTCGCCCCGCACCAGACAGCGAGCTCGTCGCCTCGCTCAATGAGGGGAGCCCCTATCTGATGACAAGGCGTCAACAGGAGGGGCGGGTCTTACAGATGGGTGGGCCTCTTGACCGCGCGTGGTCTAACCTCGTGATTAAAGCCGACTTTGTTCCCTTCGCTCAACAGGTCACCCGCTACCTCACGCGCCGGGCAGCCCCCCTCGGGCTCGAGGCTCGCTATGGAGAGCCATTGAACTTAAGCCTGAGCGGAGCGGGGCCCTTCACCTCCCTCAGCCCAAAGGGTGAACGCCACACGCTCAGCCCGCACCCTAGCGCCCCTCGGGTGTGGGAGCTCAGCGCTACCCGACCGCTTGGACATCACCAAGTCCTCAACCAAAAAGGAGCGCCACAGGCCCGCTTTGTGGTCAACCTTGACGCGAATGCAGGCGACCTGAGGCCCCTCCCCTCTGCTCAAGACAAGAGCACCCAACATCGCGCCACGCTCGCAGGTCGGGCGGTCGCTCGCACCGACCTGTGGCCACTCGCGCTCTTTATGCTCTTTGTGCTCCTCACGCTTGAGGCGCTCACCCTCTACCAGAGGCCCCCTGAGCGCCCTAGCGTCTAGCCCTCGGCTCGCCCTAGTTGATCTAAGTCCACCCACTGAGGAGGGAAGCCCCATGAGCTCGTGAGCGCCTCCCAATCTGCAGGGCGGAGCTGGACGGTCGCCTCGTTGCTCAGCGGGTGGAAATTGTTGAGCTCAAAGCCTCTCAAGGCCTGATCAGCGAACAGCGTAAAGGCGCCAGGCTCAGCGTTCACCACCGCGAGCGGGCTCACAGAGCCCGGCCGGACCCCAAGGTGCTCCCACATCAGCTCTGGAGAAGCGAAAGACAAGCGTCGGTAGCCTAGAAGCCTCCTCAAGGCCTGAAGGTTAACCTCCCTGTGAGCGAGGCACACCAACAGGAGCAGTGACCCTGACCGGTCACGTAAGAACAGGTTCTTTACGTAGGCTCCACCAAGCTCCCCTCTCAAGGCGCGCGCCTCCTCGACCGTGTGCAGGGGTGGGTGGTGAAAGACCTCACCAATCAAGGACTGCGCTCGTAGCTCTGTGACGAGTCGCTCCATGTGATAAGCTGGTGTGTGAACGTGACGCTCCATGTGCCCTCCATAGCGCTCCCTCATAGAAGAGCGCCCTCACTTGGTCAAGCCTTTATACGAGATCCTGCTGAGCTACATTGCTCGCTTTACAGAGCGAGGCGAGGGCTCTATTGTGATGCACGCCTATGCGAAGACAAGATGGGAGCTCTTGAGACCTCATGAGACGTGGCACAATCGAGACCTACAAGCTCTTTAAGCTGTTCAAGAGCCTCTGTGATCAAAAAGCGAGCGGTTGGCTCTACGTCACAGATGGCCAAGCTCAGCGAGGGTTTTACCTCTCAGGAGGCACCGTGACCTCGGTCAAGAGCGCCTCTCCTACCGAGCAGTTGCTGTGGTTTTGTGTCCAGGATGGGATCTGCTCTACCGCAGAGGCGAGCGTCTTCGAGAGAAAGCACAAAGAAACAGGGCGCTCCTTACCTGAGCTTTTTCTTGAGGAGGGGATCACCTCGGAGCAGCGCTTAGCGCAGCTCCATATCGACCTGATCGCCCACATCATGTGGCGTGCGCTGTCTTGGTCCACAGGTCAGTTCGCGTGGGATGACGCCGGGAGCCCCCCTAGCGTTCAACACCCGCTTGACCTCATCACGACCCTCGCTCTAGGGGGTGTAGAGTCCCTGAGCCTCACCGCTCGCGAGCGGCTCCTCAATCAGCTTGGACCGAGGGCCGTCAGCCTCGCGACACGGCGCCCCGAGGAGAGGGAGGCGATTGAGCTCCTGCTCGGCCCGACGCTCACCCAACAGCTCACCGCGGGCGCCCAACCTAAGCTGATGCTCCAGGAGGCAAGCGAGCGCTCACCTGAGGAGGTCGAAGAGCTCCGCGGGCTCCTGTGTGGCCTGCTCCTCTCTGGGCTCCTCGCGCTTCGAGCGACAGACGCTCAGGAGGCGCCATCTCCTGCGTCCCCCTCTCCCCCCCAGCGCCCTCAAGCGACCTCCACCGCTCGGGTCCCCCCAAAACCTAGCGACCAGATGCAAGCGACCCGGTCTACTCAGCCGAGCCCATCGAGCGTGAGACCCTCCCCAGCCCAGCCTCAACGGCCTGCGTCTGGGGTCGCCCCCGCGACTCAAGCGACCTCAGGCGCCCAGCCACGCGTCACTCCGAGCGCGCAGGTCCGGCCACCCTCGAGGGGAGAGCGCGCTAGTGAGCACGCGAAGGACAGGCGCATCATCCGACCCCCTGACAACTGGAGGCAGTTTAGCCTCGGCCGAAACAAGCCAGCTCCCTCTAGCTCTACGCAGGTCAGCGCCCCTGCGCAGGTCAGCGCCCCTGCGCAGGTCAGCGCCCCTGCGCAGGCCCGACCTCCAGTGCAGGTGAACGCACCCGTGCAGGCCCGACCTCCGGTACAGGCGAGCGCCCCCGTACAGGCCCGACCTCCAGTACAGGCGAGCGCCTCCGTGCAGGCCCGACCTCCGGTACAGGCGAGCGCCCCGAGCCCGTCACAGCCCGTCACCTCAAGCGCTCCGCCCGGTTCACCCCCTCCTGTGGGGGGTAGCGTGCAGGGGAGGGGGCTTCGGAGCGCTCAACCTAAGCGGTCTGGAGCGAACAAGAAGCCCCCCACCCCAAAGATTCAAGCTCAAGTAGATCAACACCTCGCGCTCTATGCGTCTCGAGAAGAGAAGAGCTATTATGAGCTGTTAGGGCTCACGGAGGACGTGAGCTCAAGTGACGTCAAGCGGACCTTTAAGAAGGTCGCCTCGTCATTACATATCGATAAATTTTTGCGCTTTGACCTCCCTGAGGACACCTTAGCGACGCTTAAAAAACTCTTTATCCTCTTGAACCAAGCGCAACAGACGCTCTGTGACCCTGATGCCCGCCGAGAGTATGACCTTGAGCGTCAATTCGCTCAAAGGTCACAGAGCGGTGAGCGACCTCAAGAGGGCGCACAGGCAGGCACAACCGCGACCCCCCAACGAGACCTAGGCCAGCTCCTGCGCGCAGAGCAGCTCGTCCGAGAGGCGATCAACCTCGTCAAACAGAACAAGAGTGACCTCGCTCAGGCGAAGCTCAGCGAGGCGCTCACGATCAACGAAGACGACCCGCTCGCTGGAGCGACCCAGCTCTACGTTGAGGCGCTTAACCTGCGCGCTCAGGGCGCAAGCAACGCGGTGATTAACGGGATCGCGGACAAGCTTGAGGCGCTGACGGGGAGCTATGATGTCCGTGAAGAGCCCTTCTATTTCTTGGGGATGACGCGGGTCATGACAAACGACTATAAACGAGCGGTCAGCGCGCTTGAGCGCGCCACAGCGATCAACCCACACTACGCCGAGGCCAACAGCCAGCTCCGCTTCGCACAGCGCCAGTTGTCTAACGGCTCCTCTACATCTAAACCCAAGTCTTCGGGTGGCCTCTTCGGCCGTCGGAAATAAAGGCGCCGACCTATGAGCACAGCACAGCAAGAAAGTAACGCCCTCCAAGGCTTCCTTAAAGTCGACCGTGCAGGACGTAGCGTCGTCCTCGGTGGAGCGCTCCGCCGTCAAATGAGTCACCAAGCTGGCTTTTATGAGCTCAAAGACAGCCAAGGAGACCAGCTGGTCTTTGAGCGCGTTCAGCGGGTCCCTAAGCAGAATGAGCTGAGGGAGCCGATCGTCTTTCAAGGAGACATAGGCGGGGTTGGCTCGACCATCGACGTCATCAGCTTTGTCCTCAACTCACGCCTCACCGGTCAGCTGACCTGCGTGCAGGGTGACGTGCGTAAGTCTCTTTATTTCAAAGAAGGTGAGCTGTGCGCGGGGCGCTCTAACCACCTTGAGGATAGCCTCACCGAGGTGCTGTTTCGCTTTGGAGCGATCGAGCGTGAGCCGCTCATGGAGGCTGAGCGTGAGGCCCTCGAGCTCAAGAAACCGCTCGGTAACTACCTCGTTGAGCAGGGGTTGATTAACCAAGGGCAGCTCTACCTCTACTTCAAAAAACAGGTCGAGGAGATTTTCTACTCGCTCTTGTTCTTTGTGTATGGAGACTTTTATTTCACGGTCCCCCACCTCGAGGAGGTCCCAACCCCCCTCCAGCTCAGCACCCAACAGCTCCTCTTAGATGGGGTGAGCCGAGCGGATGACATGAGGCGCTTTAAGTCTCTTATCCCGTCTCGCTCCTGCCTGATCGCGAGGATTGAGAGCGCGTCAGAGGCGCCCTCAGAGGAGTCAAGAGCGATCCTGTCTCTGCTACGTGAGCCGATGAGCGTCCAAGAGCTCATGGATCACTTTAGGATTGGTGAATTCAGGCTCTATCAGCGGATCTACCACCTCATTGAGGATGGCTTTGCCTCGGTCATCGCGCTTGAAGAGGAGCGTGACCGTCGCGTCACGACAGGTGAGCTTGTCGCCTTTTATAACAACGCCTTCCAGCTTGTGTATAGCTTCGCGGAGCCCGCAGGTCAGCCAGACACCTTATCTCATGGGATGGAGACCTTTAGGCAGTTTTACGGCTTCTCCGAGCTCTTTGATCAGGTCACCTTCAATGACCGTGGCCAGCTCAACCAAGACAGGCTCCTTGACAACCTACGGGGCTTAGAGCGCTCGGAGCCCCTTTTCTTCCTAGGGCAGGCCTTGAGTGAGCTCCTCTACTTCCAGCTCTTCGGCGCGAGGGCTTGGTTAGATGACACCCAGCGCGCGCAGCTCAGGGTCGTCTATGATGAGCTCGCGCAGCTTGTCGCTTAATCACTGTCAGGGTAGGCGTTGATGACTGAGCCCTCTCACGAAGCCCAAGCGCGACTTGAGGCTTCAGAGCAGATGATCCGCGCGGTGAGGAGCACCCCTGAACAGCTCAGGAGAGGCCTCACGCTTGGCGCTCAGGTGGGGCGTGGGCTCACTCAGCGAGGGCGAGGCGCGCAGCTCGACAGGGTGGTCATCTGTGGGGTCGGAGGGAGCGCCTTCCCTGCTGAGCTCTTAAAGCTCATGCTCGCCCAGCGGGGGGTCGCCTGCGTCATCTCTCGCTCCTATCTGCCTCCTGAGCAGCTCAGCGCCCGCTCCTCAGGGCAGCTTATCATCGCCTGTAGCTTTAGTGGGAACACCGAAGAGACCCTCTCGAGCTACCAGAGCGCGCTGAAGACAGAGGCGTTGACGGTCGCGATCAGCTCTGGAGGGGAGCTTGAGGAGAGGGCTCAGGAGGCGCGCAGGCCTCACGTGAAGCTTGAGAGGCCCTCTGCTCACTTCCAGCCACGAGCCGGGACAGGCCTCTTCCTCGGCGCGCTCGTAGGGCTCCTTGAGGAGCTTGGGCTCTGTGTAGGGGGCTCAGAGGAGCTGAAGGCGAGCGCGAGCGCTCTAGAGGCTCACCTCACGGACGCGACGCTCAACGCCCAAGCGTCAGAGCTGACCGAGGAGCTCGCAGGGAAGATCCCCGTGTTTTACGCCCTCTCCCCCTATGGCCCCGCCCTCGCTCAGCTCGCTAAAATCAAGCTCAATGAGAACGCAAAACAGCCCGCGTTCTGGGCGGAACTCCCAGAGGCGAACCACAATGAGCTGATCGGGTACACACAGCTCCACAGCGCCCTGATCGCGGTTGTGTTTACAGATCAGCGCGCCCCTGCGAGGATGCAGACCCGTCTTCAGGAGACCCTCAAAGTCTTACAGATGCTCGGTGTCCGCGTGACCACGCTCCCTCTGCCCGAGGCCCCCGAGTGGGTCGCTCGGGTGCTCGGGGCGCTGTACCTGATCGACCTCGTGAGCTGTTCACTTGCGGTCAGGGCGTCCCTCAACCCCAATGAGGTGGAGCTGTTAGAGCGCTTTAAGAAGAGGCTCGGCCCTTTCCGTGGACTTGAGTCACCTTAAGGGCGCCTGATCAGCGACAGCCTGTCGCTTGCCAGAGCCGTGAGCTACGGTTGCCTGAACGGCAGTAGGCGAGCACCTTCCCCTCAGGGGCCGCGTCTAGCGCAGCGCTGAAGTCTGCGACCATCGTCTCAGAGGGGTTGCTCGGGTTAAAGGGCACATAAAAGAATCTCATCCCTGCGCCCTCTACAGCGCTCTGGATCAGAGAGGCGCTCGGTTGACCAGGCTCCTCTCCATCTGGGCGGTTACATATGACCGTCATAAAGCCTTGCGCCTTTAAGCTCTCGATGTCTGACGCGTTGATCTGACCATATACATAGACAAGGTCGCTGAGCTGGGTTGGGTTCATGATATATCCTAAAGCAGGGGGTAGGTGTAGAGGGGTCAGAGCGCGTTGATCGGTAGCTTGAGAAACACGCGCCCATCTTGATCAGGCTCAGGCATGTTGCCCGCGCGGATGTTCACTTGGATCGCAGGGACGATTAACCTTGGCATAGAGAGGGTCGCGTCACGCGTCGTACGCATATGTACAAACTCTTCGGCGCTCTTACCAGCGCCGACGTGAAGATTATGCGCCCGCTGGGCGCCGACCGTGGTCTCCCAAGCGTACTCGTCACGCCCCTTAGCCTTGTAGTCATGGCCCACGAACATCCTCGTCTC
>Ga0181593_10005598_pt1 | contig 11361 bp, 4 predicted proteins | sample 071ome_19_FD_133756 | JGI IMG/M metagenome (GOLD analysis project Ga0181593, IMG submission 133756) | Coastal salt marsh microbial communities from the Groves Creek Marsh, Skidaway Island, Georgia - 071413AT metaG (megahit assembly) | ecosystem: Environmental > Aquatic > Marine > Intertidal zone...
ACCTTCGTCATTGCATTCAATAAGTTGGATACCTTTGAATCAGGAACCAATTTCGCCGCATGGATTTTTACTATTGCCCGCTACCAGCTGCTGGCTGAGTTGCAGCGGCTTCGGCGGGTGGCAGATTACCACGCCCGTTTTGCGCCAGAGTTGCTCGAAAGGGAGTTGGAACGCCGTGCTCAAGAAACTGTCGAGTGTGACGAGGAGCGTCTGGATCATTTGAGGAAGTGCTTAGACTCCATCGAGGGCAATCTGAGGAAATATGTCTTCTGGCGATACGACGAAGAAATACCGTTGGAAGAGATGGCCAACCGGACAGGGCGATCCGTTGGGGCGATCAAGAAACAACTCTGGCAGATTCGCCGCAAATTGCAGCACTGCGTGGAAGTCAAAATGCAGAGTAAAAGTGTAACGTTATGAACGAACAGGAACGTTTTGATCAGTTGTGGAACGACTATCTGGAGGGCGAGTTGAATGAGACCCGATTTGCCGAACTACGCGGGCTCATGGCCAACGACGATGGACGTTTATCGGCAGCGGTAAAAGATTTTCAAGTTCACCGACTCCTATGTTTCCAAGCTAAGGATTCCGACGCCAGACATGAAGCCTTTGTTAGCGCTACAATGTCTAAATTGCGCCAGCCGCCGGATGAATTTGTTAGAAATGTTGTTGGCAAAATACCACGGATGCAAAGGTCAAGTGTCATCCCTCGAATACCGAATTGGACACTCTCTGCAGCGGCTACTTTTGTAATCATGGCCACGATTTGGTTCTTCACGCATCAACGATCTACAACGATTGCCAAGATCACCGACCTGAGCGGGCCTGCTTTGTGGACGGGTGATGGCGGTCGTGTGATCAGTAATCTGCAAACAGGCACAATCCTTTCTGGTGGGACCTTGGAGGGGACGTCCCCGAGCTCCTGGGTGGAACTCACCTTCAATGATGGGTCAATCCTGACCTTGTCCGGCGACTCCATGCTCACCTTTTCGGATTTGGAATATAAGGAACTGTACCTCAAACGAGGTGGCCTTTCTGCCGACGTCAAGCCACAGTCCAAGCCAATGCTGGTATATACCCGATCGGCGAAACTCATCATTCGGGGAACACGATTTGATGTACAGACTGAGATGGCAAGCACTTCATTGGACGTTCACAATGGACTGGTCGAGATTCGCCGAATCAGCGATGGTCAATCCGTGAGAGTGCCGGCAAGTTATCGTGCCGTCGCGGCTGCGGACCAGGCTCTGACTCCCGTGCCAACGCCGTCTGCGGTTCATTCATGGGAGAGTGACATGGGTAGAGGCTCAAGGGAGGAGTTTTATGGCAAGTGGAAGCCCGAACCCAACGGTCTGGGTGGACTCTTGGGGGCGATTCCTTACGTCACTTCGAAAGAAAAAATTATCTTTGCCTGTTCAATGTCTGTTTCCCCAGCACAAACGCCGGTCATTCTGAATGCGAACTCGCAAATCAAGGTGCGAGGGATGCTCAAGAAGAGTAGCAGGCTATGGGTGGGTCTAACACTGCGACAACCGGGTGGCGAGTTTGCAGGACGCTTTCAGGTAACCAAGCAAGTTGGGGAGAGATTTGACCTGACTTTTTTGCTTTCAGAGTTCGAATTAGATCCTTCCCTCAAGCATGCTCAGGCTGAGCTGCCAACCGAGCTCGACGGACTGATCATTGACGCCATCTATGCTCATACGCTCCATGACCAAGTTGGCTTGGAGGTTAGTCACTTCGGCATCAGTGAATCTACACTACCCTAAGAATGAGCCAAACGGGGATTTTAGTCATGGGTATCGTTATTGGCTGGCTTATTGCTGAATTGCGGTGCAGGAAACGAGTTGCAGTAATTTGCTTGCTGGCTTCATTTTCAGTCAGGCTGAATACTTCTTTGCGTTCATCTGATCTGTTGACCTGATGTGGCTGTGGTGATTTTTAAAATCTTATCTTTAATTTAATGCGATGTCTTGGGCGAATTATGGAGAGTTGAGAAGCCGTTGGAGGTGTTCCAACGTCGGTGCTGTATTCAAAACGATTGCAACTTGTTACTTGTGCTTTTTATTGGCTGGGTGCGGAGGTGCGGATTCATCTGAGGAGGCGAAAAAAGACAAGGCTGAGAAAGCCAAGGAAAAGCCCATTTTGGTGGAAATTCACGAAGTGCAGCGCGGTGTGATTGAGGTTCTCTTGGAGCGCTCGGCTGCCCTCCAGGCCGAGAGTCAGGTTCAAGTTTTGGCCCGGACAGCAAACCCAGCCATCGAACTGCTGGTCGAGGAAGGAGACTTTGTTGTCAAGGATCAGATCTTGTTGAAGCTTGAGAGTGATCGTCAGCGTACCGACTATGAACAATCCAAGTCTCAACTGGATAAGGCTGCTCTGGAATTTCAGCGATCTGAGAAATTGTATCAGCAAAATTTGGTGAGTGAATCGGAGTATGCGAACAATCAATTTGCTTTTCAGCAGGCACAACTACGCTGTGAACAGGCCAAGCGAGAACTTGATTATACTGAGGTGCGTGCGCCTATTAGTGGAGTCATTACCCAAAGAGAAGTGAAGGTAGGAGACCGAGTCACCACCGGCACTCCTATTTTTGAGATTGTGGACTTGGCTTCCACCGTGGCGGTGATTCATGTTCCCGAACAATACCTGCCTAAGTTGAAGCAAGGAATGGTTGCTCGCTTGAGCTCAGACACGATCGGTGATCAGCTCTTCGAGGGGTTCGTCAGCCGCATTTCGCCGATAGTGGATGCTGATGCGGGCACCGTCAAGGTGGTCGTGGGGCTCAGTGAGCTCGGTCAATTGGCTCCAGGGATGTGGGTCAAGGTTGAATTGGTTTTAGATCGCAAAGAGTCTGCAGTGCTGATCCCAAAGCGAGCGGTGACTTACAATGTGGATCGTGCTTCGGTATTCAAGGCCATCATAGACGATACAGGAGTACTGCGTGCCCAGCGCCAGCTTCTCGAAACGCTTAATGTCGACAAAAGACACATCGAGCCCGCAGGTGGCTTTGAAGAGGGAGATTGGATTGTCGTGGCAGGGCAGGCAGGTTTGAAGGATCAGGTTGCCTTGAGGCAGACTGGATCTGAAATCGCCCCTGATTCATCGATGGATCCAGCACCTGTTCAGCAGTAGCCCTACAGATGGATCCGATGGCTTACCTTCACATTTTTTATGAACACTCCTGATGGTCAGCGCTATTTCACGACCGATCGCCCGGTGGCCGTCCTGATGGTTTTTGTAGCCTTGGTGGTGTTCGGTTACTTTTCTCTTGGTCAGCTTCCGGTGACTCTCATGCCGGATATGAGCTATCCCACCCTGACGGTGCGCACCGAGTATCCTGGTGCAGCTCCAGAGGAAGTCGAAAACGACATCAGCAGACGCATTGAGGAACAATTGGGGGTGATCAGCGGCCTGAGCGAGGTCAGTAGTATCAGTCGGGCGGGGATAAGTGATGTGGTCCTGGAATTCACCTGGGGTAGTTCCATGTCCGATGCCATTCAGAATACCTTGGAAAAGCTCGATACGGTTCGCTTGCCCCGTGGCGCGGAGAAACCACTTCTTTTGCAGTATGACCCTTCTTTGGACCCAGTCATGGAGTTGAGTCTCTCCTTTGGCGAGGATCCGGATGTGTCTTCGAGCCAAGTGAACCCCTCGACCCGGGAATCTGACGCTCGCCGCCTTCGGCGCCTCGCCGAGCTCCAGGTCAAGCGCAGCCTTGAACCGGTAAAGGGTGTGGCTGCCGTCCGGGTCCGAGGAGGGTTGGAGGAGGAAATCCACGTTCTGGTGGATGCCACAGAACTGCAAAGGTCCAATCTTTCCATGAATCAAGTGGTTTCCAGATTGAGTGCTGAAAATATCAATGCGGCCGGTGGACGTATTCGAGAGGGTGAAGCGGAATACATGATCAGAACGATCAACGAATATCAGAACTTGGATGAGATTGCTAACACCGTGATCAGTCGAAGGGACGGCAAGGAAATCCGTCTCAAGGATATGGCTCGGGTTACCTATGGCCAAAAAGACCAGGAAATGTTGACCCGCACCGATGGCCTTGAAAGTGTTCAAATTGATATCTTCAAGGAAGCGGACTCCAACATGGTTCAAGTAGCCCGAAGGGTGAAACAAGCCCTAGGCAGTGCAGAAGGTGGAGAAAATGCTGGTCTTGCCGGACGCCTTTGGAAAAACGAACAAGTCCTGCTTAAAATGGTGGCCGATCGTTCCGTCTTCATCCAAGGCAGCATTCAGGAAGTCAAGAGTACAGCGATTTTCGGCGGGGCCTTGGCGATTCTGGTGTTGTTTTTATTCCTTCGAGATCTTCGAACGACGCTCATCATTGCCCTGAGCATTCCTATTTCTGTTGCGGTAACCTTCGCACCTCTCAATGTGTTAAAAGTTTCCTTGAACATCATGTCGCTTGGCGGTTTAGCCATGGGGATTGGTATGTTGGTGGATTCTTCCATCGTGGTCTTGGAGTCTATTTATCGATGTCGTCAGGAAGGAGACGACGTGCGCATGGCTGCCGTGCGGGGGACCCGGGAAGTCCGAGGGGCTGTCATTGCATCGACTCTGACATCCATCTGCGTCTTCTTTCCGATGGTGTTTGTGGAGGGAATGGCTGGGCAGGTTTTTGGCGATCTGGGGCTTACTGTCGTGACGTCTTTGTTGGTTTCCCTTCTGGTGGCCGTGCTTTTCATTCCCATGTTGGCCAGTCGTCATCGAAATCGCCAAACCATGGGTATCGATGTTGGCATTCATCCGTTGCTTCGTTCCGGCCCTTCCTTGAATCCTCGAAGTTTGATGATGCATTGGCTGGTACCGATTCTATTGCTGCTTCTGGCCATGGAAGCAGTGGTAATTGCATGGGGTGTCTGGCATTCATGGGACACAGGCTCTGAGCTTTTGATGGCCTCCATCTGGGAAACCATCCGGTTGCCTTGCCTTCGAGTGGGTTTTGTTTGGGGGGTGATATCTTTGATCCCAACGGTTATGGGTATGATTCATACCCGCGCCTCTTTTTCATCCGGGGATTCCCTGGGGCCAGAGCTCTTGTGGCATAGTTGGCCACCATCGTCTGCAACAGGCCGTCGTCCATGGTTTTTATTGCGAGTGCTTACGGTACTCTACCAGTGGCCTCGAATGGCCGTATCCATGCTGCTGCAGCTCATTGGATTCAACTTTGTTTTTGCGATTCAAGGTGGCGTGCTTTTTTTCTCGCAAGTCACTGCCCGAATGGTGGCGATAGGTCGCTTATACAGACCATCCACCTCGCGCTGGTTTTCCAGATTCAACGCTCATGCTTATCGGGCACTTTTGAGTCGCTGCCTTCGTTATCCCAAAACCGTCTTTGCACTTGCTTTGTGCTGCATGGGGATGACATGGGTGCTCGCCCAGCAACTGGAGTCCGAATTGCTGCCGGAGGTGAGGCAAAACGAATTCACCATGGAAGTGGCCCTCCCAGTTGGCACGCCTCTTGAAGAAACCGTAGGATTGTTGCAGGCCATTGAAAGGTCTTTGCTGGAGCAAAAAGAGGCTCTCGAAATAGAGACTCTTTTGGTGATGTATGGCTTTGATACCGCCAACATGAAAAGCGCCGATGAGGGGGAGCATTCAGCAAAGTTCAAGGTGTTGCTCCAACCGATGGAAGATCCGCAGGTCGCCGAAATGAAGGTCATACGGGCGATGAGACGCTTGTTTGAACAAATTCCGGATGCTGATTATCGCGTCACACGTCCTGTGCTCTTCAGTTCCAAAAAACCAGTGGTGGTGCAAATCAATGGCGAAGAGCTTCATGAGCTCAAACGCCTCTCAGATCAAAGCGTGACCCTCTTGCGCGAATCAGATCAGCTGAGCGATGTCGAGCCGACCCTCAAGCGAGGGGCGCCGGAGCTTCAGATTTCGTATGATCGCCTGCAAATGATTCGCCACGGACTGACTATTGGATCGGTGGCAAACCAGGTCCGGGATTTGGTGAAGGGTGCTGAAGCCACACGGCTCAATCGGAAGGACAAACGCGTTCCGATTGTTGTCCGGCTTGCCACCGAAGATCGGGAAACCTTGGAGGATGTCGGGCACCTGATTGTGAATCCTGGAGGCTCAAACCCTCTTCCACTGAATGCCGTCGCCAGCCTGAGTGTAGGAGAAGGCCCCAGCGAAATCAGGCGCATCGACGGCAACCGGGTGGCCTTGGTTCAAGCCAACATTGGAGGGCGATCTCTGGGAGCTGCGGTGGATGAAGTGGATCGCATCCTGAAGGAGCGCATTGAATGGCCGGATTCCCTTAGTTATCTAATTACTGGACAAAATCAGGAATGGCAGAGAAGTCGCTCTAGCCTGTATTTGGCCCTCGGATTGAGTGTGTTTTTAGTGTATGTGATCATGGCATCGCAGTTTGAATCGCTGTGGCAGCCTTTCATCATCATGGTCACTATTCCATTGGCCTTTGTGGGGAGTGTAATTGGACTGCGTTGGATGGGGATGAATGTTTCCGTCGTGGTATTCCTTGGGCTCATCATGCTGGCGGGTATTGTCGTCAATAATGCCATCGTGCTTGTGGACTACACCAACACCCTTCGAAGTCGAGGAATGGATTTGAGGGAAGCCGTGATTGAGGCATGTCGTGTGCGATTGCGTCCCATTCTGATGACGACAGCCACCACCGTATTGGGACTTTTTCCTCTTGCATTGGGGCTTGGGGAAGGGGCTGAAATTCGTGCTCCTATGGCGGTGACGGTGATCGGCGGTTTGCTTTCCTCTACACTATTGACGCTCGTTACCATTCCAACTCTTTACTACTCGCTGGGCAGATTGGGCGAGCGATTCTTTGGTCCTGTGTCGGGTGAGGTGTCTGAATGAGTAAAAAACCCCAACTTTTCAGTTCTATGGTGGAATTTTCCCTGAAGAGTAGGGTAACGATGTTCGTGATATTGCTCACTGTGGTAGCCATTGGTGTGATCTCTGCCCTACGACTACCTTTGGAAATGAATCCTAGGGGCATGGAAGGACACTACATTTCTGTCAATGTCCGCTGGAATGTGGGGGTTCCTCCCGAAACCATGGACAAAATCGGAATCCCTTTGGAAGAGGAGTTGAGCACGGTGAGGGGTTTGGAACGCATCGAAACCCATGGTTACAAATGGGGATCCAGAATTGAGCTGCACTTCAAATACGGTACGGACATGGATGTGGCCTACCGGGAGGTGCGGGACCGAGCGGAACGTGCTCGCTTGCAATTTCCCGAGGATGCCGATCGAACCTATATTTATAAGTATCAACCAGGTGCTGAGCCGGTGGTTAGTTTTCGGATTAGTTATGATCCTGATTCCGATTATTATAATCTAATCGAAAGACATATCATTTCCCCAATTAAGCGCATCATGGGGGTCGCTGATGTAGACTTCAGGATCTATCGTAGAGAAGTTAAGATCGAGGTGGATAAAGAAAAGGCTGACGCTTACGGCATCAATATGCGTCAATTGGCCCAGTTGCTTCGTTCGGATAATATTACCGTAGCCAGCGGATCGGTATTGGATGGAGGAAAAAAATACACCCTCAAGTCCACCAGCACTTTCGAGAGTTTACAACAACTTCGGGAATTGCCTGTTTCCGAAACGGTGATGCTCAAGGACATTGCTACCATCGTGTATGAACCGGAGGAAGCAGAGCGTCTCTACCGCTATAATGGCCAACCTGCCAACGGCATCTCAGTAAAGAGGGAGGGCGAAGCGAATACAGTTGAAGTGAGTCAGGCCGTTGTTGAAGCAATAGAAAAAATCAAAAAAAATCCCAAAGCTCGAGGTTTTGACCTCAGTATCTACGAAAATCAAGGAGATGAGATTATGAAGCGGCTTTCTCACCTCGTTGGAAATGGCAAATTAGGCGCACTACTTGCCGCCTTGGTCCTTTTCTTTTTTCTGAGGCAGTTACGTCTCACGTTGGTAATTGTACTAACCATTCCCCTTTGTTTATTGGTAGCTCTTGCAACCCTTTATTTTACAGGGGAAACACTCAATAGCCTGACCATCATGGGCTTGGTTATTTGCGTTGGTCTTTTGGTGGATAATTCAGTAGTGATGGCTGAAAACATCCATAGGCATCATCAAGAAGGCATTCCTAAATGGGAAGCATGTTTTCGGGGGGTTCAGGAAATAGGTTTTGCCATTACCATTGCAACGTTCACCACATTGATTGTTTTCAGTTCGACCTTATTAATCGATGGAAAGATGCGTTTTTTTGCCCAGAAAATGTTCTCCCCTGTTTTTGCAGCTATCATTGCATCTTTGATAGCTGCGCTGATGTTCATCCCGCCTTGTGTGTATTTAACCCTACCAAAGGATAGAAAAATAATTAAAAAGTATTGGTCATTTAATTTCGTTTTGGAGCAATTCCACAATCGAATTTTTTCTCCAATAAATAATTTTTACAATCATTCCCTAAAATTCTTTTTTGCAAGGAGACTAGATTTAACAATGCTTTTTGTGGTGCTAATGGTCGGAACCTGGTTTGTTGCAAACAAGTTAAACTTTGACATCAAAGAGGAAGAAGTAATTCGTTACTTTAGTATCGATGTTAAGTTTCCCGAAAAATTCACGATGCAACAGAGATTGGATTACTTCCAAAAAGTTGAAAAAATGGCAGAAGAGAAAAAGGTGCAATGTGGGTTAAATGCTTACGAAGTACATTACGGTAAATGGTATGGGCGCTTTGCTGGTTTCTTTACGCCCGATCGAGTTTCTCCTCTGACACCGCAAGAGGCTATCCAAGAACTTTTTGACGGTTTTCCTGAAGAACCAGGAGTAAGGATATCCTACAAGGGTAAGAATTCCGGAGGAGGCGTAAAAGGCGAGCAAAAATACATGCATTACATTCGTCTGGTTGGCGATGATCCCGAACAACTCAAAAATGTGGCAGCGGAGCTGAAACCGACTTTCGAACTTATTCCAGGTGTTGATTCCTTTCTCAGCGAAGATGTTGATGAGAGCGGGCCAAGCGAAGTGGCATTATTCGTCGACCGTTCCAAAGCGAGTTCCTTTGGGATTCATCCAAGAACTCTTGTCGGGACCATTGGAACAGCGTTCCGGGGGGAGTCATTGCCGCGATTTAACCACGAAGGCAATCAAATACCGATGCGCCTCATTTTCGATGAGGAGGATAGGTCCGAGTTGGCTGATCTGGGTAACATTCAAATTCCTACCGAAGATGGACGATTGAGTACGGTCGCAGCGGTTACGACACAAGCATTTCTGAGTAACGAGGACAATGCGATCACGCGCGAAAACAAGAAAGTAAGTGAATGGTTTGGGATGCGCCTAACTCCAGGAAAGGAAAGTTGGCACACTAAAGCAGCGATTGAAAAAGCTAAAGAATCAATTCAACTCCCTGAAGGCATTTCCTTCGAGAAACCAGCAAAAGTTGTCGATGATCATGAACGCAAGCAGGGAATGCTCATGATCGCTCTCTCCGTTGTTTTTGTCTACATGCTCATGGCCTTCTTTTTTGAAAGCACCTTGATTCCGCTTTCGATTATCATGACTATTCCACTGGCGGCCATGGGCTCCGTTTGCATCCTGAAATTGTTCAACACCTTCATCGATCAAGTGGTCTACACCGGTGCCATGTTTTTAGTTGGTTTGGTCGTCAACAACGGCATTGTTTTGGTGGATCATGCCAATCGTCTCCGAGCCCGAGGAATGGATCGCGAGGCAGCCTTGCTTAAAGCCGCCCGAGATCGTTTTCGCCCCATTATCATGACGGCGATGACGACTATTATCGGGATGCTGCCACTGACCTTTGGATCTGCAGTTCAAATGGGCGTTAATTTTAAAAGCTTTGGTCTGGTATTGATTGGAGGTATGGCTTCTTCCACTTTGTTTACCTTGCTCGCCATCCCTGTCTTTTACACCTTGATCGAAGATGCCAGGGATCGCGTGCTTTTCCTGGTTGGCAAAATTTGGCGAGGTTCATCGGTCTGAAATATCTCGATGGGTATGGCTCGCCAAACTGACATTTGTTTTGGCTAAGCGTTCTGCATGTCCAGTGACTATCACCGAAATAATGACAAGCACGCTCTAATGACGCTGACCGTGTCCACTTAAACTCAACCGCTTTCCAAGTTAGTCTGGGCCTCTAGACAGGAGTCAGAAAAATGAAAGGAAAGAGATACAGCACTGAAGAGAAGATCCGAAAATTGTGAGCCAACCTATCGCCGATGTCGATCTTAGTCCCACCAGGCGGGACGAGCCAGTGCATGATTTGCAAAGCAACCTGAGCCAGGGACCAAAGGGCTTGCATGGTAGGTGGTCCTGGAAGCCAGCAAAAGCTGTTCCAAATGCTCGGGAATTAAAATACTACGAGGAACTGCTTTGATGGAATGTCGTTCGACACCGTCAACTGGATTGTTTTGAGTGTATCCAAGCCTTAGACCTTAGTTGAACAGCCCGTTCAACACGGTTCGGTAGTTGCTCACCGATTGGGGACTAAGGTTTAGCCAGCTAGCCACTGGTCTAACTCCTTGGTTGTCACCGCCGAAACAAGACTCTCACCAAAGGATTCGGCGAATCGGGATAATCTAGATCGAAGATCTCTGATATGACGCTCAGAGCGCCCCCTGGACCCTTTGGATTCCAGATAACGATCAACTAGGTCTTTGATATGGGTAGAGCGTTCGGTGGCTAGAAGGAAGTTAATGTAATGACCTGTTGCCTCGGAGAGTGTTTTACCGAATGAGGCTAGCTTTTCGGAGCATTCGGGCGCTTCTATGCGTATCTGATCTGTTAACCCAAGGGATCGGGTCCCTAGATTTTTGAGCTCAACCTTGAGTTGATCAGCTTTTGCTAAAGCCTCAGCTCTTGTATGGAAGAACTTCCTGCGTCTGGAGCCGGTTGAGTCGCGGTAATCAACAACCCAGTTCCCGGTGCGCGAATGATTGTATCTGGCAACCTTGAGGTTTGTAGCACCCCAGTAAAATCGTACAAATTTGGTAAAAACCTGTCAATTAAGGGAAGACAAGAACCGACTTTAAGGCTTTACGAGGCAGATTTAAGGATTCCTAAAGTGTTCCTATTGTGGGAAAAATGGCGGAGAGAGCGGGATTCGAACCCGCGGTCGCAGTGATCCCACGACGACGGTTTCCTAAACCGCCGGGCAAGGATTGGCATGGATGCCCTGACTTGTCTTTACATGTTCAAATCAAGTCAGGCCCTCAAGGCTAGCAGGGCTTTGACTGACTGCCAGATTTCGGCATGAACCTCTGCCACACTCTGAGTGGCATCAATGGATAGGATTCGATTCGGAGCCTTGGCTGCGAGCTGATCGTATCCCTGCTCGATGCGCTCAAAGAAAGTGCGGTCTGAGGCCTCAAAACGA
>Ga0181593_10005600_pt1 | contig 11360 bp, 6 predicted proteins | sample 071ome_19_FD_133756 | JGI IMG/M metagenome (GOLD analysis project Ga0181593, IMG submission 133756) | Coastal salt marsh microbial communities from the Groves Creek Marsh, Skidaway Island, Georgia - 071413AT metaG (megahit assembly) | ecosystem: Environmental > Aquatic > Marine > Intertidal zone...
CTGGGCGCGGCGCCAGTGCGTCACCGAGCCCATCAGCGGCTTGTCGCTGTATTTGACATGGCTGTAGACCATGTCGTAGTGACGCTTGTTCACCGGCAAGTCTACGGGTTCGCAGACGGTGCCGCCCGAGTGGTGCATGCCGGGCGCCATGTAAGCGAGCTTCACAAAGTTCTGAAAGTCTTCGATCGTGGCGTAGCGGCGGCCCTTGTCGAGGTCGTGGACGAAAGGCGGGCCGTAGGCGGGTACCAGCACGGTGCGCTTGCCGCCAATGGTGACACTGCGCGCGGGGTTGCGGGCATGCTGCACGTACTCACTGGGCGCGCTCGACTGAATAATCTGTCGGCACATGCCGGTGGGGAAGCGCACCCGGGTGCCATCGATATCAGCGCCGGCCTCTTTAAAAAGGTCGAGGACTTCGGGGTCATCAAGAAAGTCGATACCAATCTCTGCCAAAAGCCGGTCAGCGTTGTGCTCGATCAGTTGCAGGTTTTCTTCGCTGAGGATTTCAACGTAGGGGATGTTCCGCTCGATGAAGGGCGCTGCGGCGGTGGCAGACTGTCCCCGGGCCTCACGTCGTCCGGCCCGACCCCCGCCTTTTCGCCTGCTCGCACGTTCACTCATCGCGCTACTTCCATCACGAGGTGTCGCTCACCTCTTGCCTCTGTTCCGGCCTCATTGAGCCACCTCTGTCGGTGTTCACGCTCGATGTGACCGGGCCAAGACGGACCCCGAAAGCATCCGTCTATGTTACTGGCAAAGCCCGCAAAACGGTACTTTTTTCGCCGTTGAGCCCCCTCTGTTGATGGGCGCTACTGTGGAGCGATTGGGGGTTTCAGGATTGGATTAAACCGACACCAATCAGACCAAAAGCGACATCAAAAACTGAAAAATTGGCGTTCCTCGCAGCGCGGTTAACTGGCCGCTATTCGACCACGACAACCGGGAGTCGCTCTCAAGTAAAGAGAACATAATTTGTTGCTGATTATCGCGTTGAACGCTAGAGCCATCCGAGCTGTCGGGGCAGCCACAGGCTCAGTGCGGGAATGCTGACCAGCAGGCCCAACCTGACAAGGTCAGCGATCAGGAACGGCACAACGCCGCGGTAGATCTGCCCGAGGGGCACGTCGCTGCGCATGCCGTGCAGCACAAACACGTTGATACCAAAGGGCGGAGTGATCATGCCCAACTCCAGCACCACAATGTTAATGACACCCCACCAGATGGGGTCGTAGCCCATGCCGATAATCAGCGGGTAGACCACCGGCAGCGTAAGGACCATGGCCGCGATCGTATCGAAGAAGGCGCCGAGCATGAGGTAGAGAAGCAGCAGCGCCCCGAGCAGGGCCCAATCCGGCAAACCAAGACTCTGGATCCCCTGAACCGCTGCAGTGGGAAGACCCGACAGCGTGGCAAAGTAGGCGTAGATGGAGGCGCCGATAATAATGATGAAGATCATGCCGGTGCTGGAGGCGGTTTCTGACAAGCTCTCGACGAAGCTGGCTCGGGTCAGCTTTTTCCTGATAATGCCGAGCACCAAGGCGAGGCTGGCACCGACCGACGCCGCCTCGGGCACAGTGAATACGCCACCGTAGATACCGCCCGTGACTGCGATCATCAGCGTGAGGACCCCCCAGCTTTGTCGGAGCGTGGTCAGCTGTGCCTTCAGGGGTTTCCTCGGGCCGGTTTGGGCGAGCGCTGGCACGAGACGTACCGTGATACTGACCGAGACGAAGTAAAAGATCACTGCCAGGCAGCCCGGCACGATGGCAGCAAGAAACAATGCAATGATCGAGTTCTCGGTCAGCACGCCATAGAGAATCAGCACCAGCGAGGGGGGAATAATCATGCCCAGAGTGCCGCCGGCGGCGATGGCGCCGGCCGCTATCGAGCGTGCGTACCCCCGGTCCAGCATTTCGGGGAGTGCCACTCGGGCCATCGTGGCGGTGGTGGCGACCGAGGATCCCGATATCGCGCCAAAGCCGGCGCAGGCGCCGACGGTGGCGTAGATCAATCCGCCTTTGAGGTGACCGAATCCATCATCTGCCAGCCGATACAATTCAGCGGACAGCCCCCCGGAGTGGGCGAGGTTGCCCATCACCAGAAACATGGCAATGATGGCCAGACTCTCGGATGCCAGCGCCGCGGAGGGCTCGATCGCCAGCAATGCCAGCGCGGGCTCAAACCCGATCAGAATGCCGGTGCCGATCACGCCCACCAGTGCCATGGCGATGCCCACAGGCACCTGCAGCAGGATCATCAGAAACAGGGCAGCAAAGCCCGCGAGTCCCACGGCCATATCGTCAGTCATGGCGGGTCCGCAGCGGAGACAGGTCGCGGAGATGCGTGAGTACAACGAGTAGCTGGATGGGGATGCAGAGCAACAGCATCGAAGTGGTGAGCATCCAGAACGGCGCCGATGGGATCTCGATAGTGGCGGTGGTGCGCCCCGCGGAATAGAAGTCGAGGGTCATCTGTGCAAATTGCAGGCCCAACAGCATGAAAAAAATCAGCACGGCAAACGCTGCCGCCATCTCCCCCCATCGCGCGGCGCCCTCTCCGGCAAAACGACCGAGCACACGAATGGTGAGGTTTTTCTGCTGGATGAGCAGGGCGGGAAAACAGGAGGCAATCACGATGGGAAACAGTAGCTCGCCGAAGTCGGAAAAGCCGGTGACTCGCGGCAGGTCAAGATAGCGCGCTGCGCCATCATAAAAGGTGAGCAGGGCGATCAGTACCAGACCGGTGAAGCCGAGCAGCGCGATTCTCTGAGTGACCGTGGTCGCACGCTGATTCAGTCTATCCAACCGGGTCACGGCGCGGTGCCTCCGGAGACCGAGGGTGTGTCGGCTCGCAGTCGCGAGAGGAACGTCTGTGCGGCGCGATAGGTTCGCTCTCTGTCGCTCGACCCGCTCATCCAGGCGGTATGCAGTGCCTGTGTGCGTTCCACCAGCGTCTGCTGGGTTGCGGCATCGGGTGTCATCAGGGCCGGTTTGTCAGCCTGCTTGAGCGCGGCGCGAATCTGCTGGTTGATGGCGGCATAGGCCCGACCGCTGCTACGGGCAATGCGGAGTCCGCCGTGTTGCAGCATGGCGTGCTGCACGGATGCGGGCTGTCTTTGCCAGCTTTCCTCGTTAATGAGCAGCAGAAAAGGGGTCATGCCCACGGGGATATCCCAAGCCTGCTCGACCAGCGGGAAACTACCGAAGGTGCGCATGCCCGACCAGCCCTGAATGCCGCCATCGACGATATCCCGGTCCAGCGCCTGATTCATATCGATGGCGCTCATGGTCTGGGCTGCAGCGCCCAGGGTATTCAACCAGTCCGAGTGAATCGCGCCGACGGCCCGGATCTTATAGCCGTCCATCGCGAGGGGGGTGTCGATTGAGCGGCGCATGAAGAGGCCATTGGGGGCTGTGCTGAAGAACCCGATGAGCCTTACGCCATCGAATCCTGTGAGCAGACCTGCGTCGTGCAGCTGCCAACCCACGGTGGCTGCCTCCAGTGCGGTATCAAACAGGAAGGGAAGTTCAAACAGTCCCATCTCGGGGAACTGCCCCGGCGTATAGCCGGGCAAAATCCAGGCAATGTCCAGCACGCCGCTTTTCACCAATTCGAACTGCTTGGCGGGGGACTTTCCCAGTGAGCCCCCCCAGTATTCGACGATCGTCACCGCATCGCCGGTCTCTGCTTGCACCGCATCTGCCCAGGGCCTGATCACTTGGGAGATGCCAATGCTGCGGGCATTGATATAGGAGCCCATCCGCAACGTGTTCTCTGCTGCGGACGCGTTGCCACACAGGAGAAAGGCAGTGATGACCTGCGTGAGAAGGTAGCGGTACATGGGCTTATGGATCAGGTTATGCATCAGGGCATGTAAGCCCCGCCGTTGACATACAGGGTCTGACCGGTGATGTAGCGGGCGTGGTCCGAGAGCAGAAACAAAATGGGGTCGGCAATGTCCTCGGGGGTGGCCAACCGCTTAAGCGGAATGCCCGCGGCGACGGCAGCACGATCCAGTACCGGAGTATCTGAACCGCGGGAGCGGCCTGTACCCCCGGTTAAAAAAGCGGTGTCGACGGCTGATGGCGCCACGCAGTTGACGCGGACATCTGGCGCGAGTTCGAGTGCCAGCTGCCGTACTAACGCCGCAATGCCCGCTTTTGCCACGGCATAGGCGCCATAGTCCGGGCGGGGGGACGCGCCGAGGCCCGAGCCGATCACCACCATGGCCCCGCCCGGGGCAATGAGTGGCGCAAAATGCCGGGCACTGTAAAAAGCCGAGGTCAAGTTACCTTCGATGCTCTCGGCCCAGTTATCAGGTGCTATCTCCAGCGTCGGCACTCGCTGGGTCAGAAAGCCACAGGCATTCACAAAGCCCTTCAGGGTCGGGGCTTGCTCCCGCAGTGCGGTGGCCGCATCGGCGACCTGCTGATCCTCAGTGGCGTCCAGCGCAATAGAGAGTGTGTCGTCAGGCGGGGGGTGGGCGGCCAGCGAGGCGGGCAAGTCCAGCACCGCGACGTCATAACCGCGCGCTCGCGCCCCCTGCACCACGGTGCGCCCGATTCCGCCGCAGCCGCCCAACACTGCCAGTAAATTGCTCAAGTCCCTGTCTCACTGATTATTTTTTTTGAGCATCCTATCGGTTTTCGCGATGGCCGGTAAGCGGGCTGTTCCTGCGCATCGAACCCTGTTTTTTTTGAGTGCCAGTCCGGGAGGCTGTGAGCATCACACCCAGGAGTCCCCAGCCAATCCGGCGAGAGATGAGTAAATGGATTGACGCTTTTTTGCGAGGAGAGGTACGCTCCCGACCATAAGAAAGGGGGTGTGGTATGTCGATCGATTCTCAGGCCCGGATTGTAATTGTCGGGGGCGGCATCATGGGTGTGGCGCTCGCTTATCACCTCGCCGAGGAAGGCGAGACCAATGTCATGCTGATCGAGAAGGGTGAGCTGACCTCGGGTTCGACCTGGCACGCAGCAGGGCAGTGCCCCAGCCTGGTCGGCAACTATAACCTCGCCAAAATCCATGACTACGGGAATCGGCTTTACCCCACGCTTGAAGAGAAGACCGGCCAATATGTGAGCTGGCACGCGTCGGGCGGTATCCGTATCGCCCGCCAGCAGGCGGATCTCGACTGGTTTCACTCCATGAAGGGCATTGCCGATAACGTCGGCTTCCGCATGGAGATCATCGACCCTGCCAAAATCAAAGAGCTCAACCCGTTCTACGATATCGACGGTGTGATCGCAGGCGCCTGGACCACGGATGATGGGCACGCCGACCCCTCCGGCTTAACCAATGCCATGGCCCGGGGCGCCACTGACATGGGCGTGAAGATTGTGCGCCATAACCGGGTGATGGACATCAACCGATTGCCCTCGGGTGAGTGGGAGGTCGATACCGAGCAGGGCAAGGTCACCTGTGAAATCGTGGTGAATGCGGCGGGCAGTTTTGCGCGGCAGGTGGCGCAGATGGTGGGTACGGATTTGCCGATCTGCAATATGGAGCACCACTACATCGTGACCGGTGCGATTCAGGAATTTATCGATCGGGACGAGGAGTTCCCGGTGATGCGCGATCCTTATGCCTCGGCTTACATCCGCCAAGAGCAGAAGTCGGGGCTGATCGGTATCTATGAGTCGACGGGGCTGACCGAGGCCTGGGGCCCCGACGGGTTGCCGCCCTGGTCCTCTGACAGTGAATTGTTCCCTGATGATCTTGACCGCCTCATGCCCTGGCTGGAGCGGGCGATGAACTGTATGCCGCCCATGTTAGAGGCGGGCATCAAGCGCATTGTGAACGGTGCCATCCCCCACTCGGCCGACGGTCCCCCATTGCTGGGGCCGGTTGCGGGTATCGACAATTTCTGGCTCTGCTGCGGCTCTTCCTTCGGCATCGCCCAGGGTGCCGGGTGCGGTAAATACCTCGCCCAGTGGATGATCTACGGTGACTCGGAAATCAACATGACGGGCTTTGATCCGCGCCGCTTTGGTGACTTTGCGGATCGAGCCTATATGCACGCCAAGGGCTTTCAGGATTATGGCCTGACCTATGCCACGCCATTGCCCGGTGAGGAATTCCCCGCGGCCCGAGACTGTCGACTGACGCCGCTTCACGACACCTTGAAAGCCAAGGGGGCGGTGCACACCCAGACCTTTGGCTGGGAGCGACCCAAGTGGTTCTCCCTCGACGGCCGCGAGGAGGAGCACAGCTACCGACGCAACAATATATTTGAGGTGGTGCGCGACGAATGCAAGGCCGTGCGTGAGCGGGTCGGGCTGATCGATCTAACCGGCTTCGCCAAATACGATGTGACCGGCGCCGACGCCGAGGCCTTTTTGAATCGTGTGCTGGCCAATCGCATGCCGCGACGCGACGGTGGCATCGCACTGGCGCACTTCCTCTCGAAAAATGGCCGCATCCTCGGCGAGGCCACCGTGACACGGATATCTGGCGAGCACTTTTATCTCCTCTCTGCCGCCAGCGCTGAGCTCAGAGACCTAGACCACTTGGTGCAGCAGGTGGAAAAAGGTGAGCAGGTCGAGATCCTTAATACCACCGAGGAGCGCGGTGTGATCGTCTTGGCTGGGCCCAAGGCGCGCGATGTACTGAGTGGTTTGACCGACGCTTCGCTGGGAAATGCCGATTTCCCCTGGCGGACGGCGCAGCAGATCGAGATCGCGGGCATCCCCACCTTAGCTCTGCGCATCAACTATGTGGGCGAGTTGGGATGGGAGCTCCATCCTGCGATGGCGGATTTGCCGGCGCTTTATGAAGCGGTGTGGGCAGCAGGCGAGGGCCACGGCATTGCTGACTTCGGCCTCTATGCGATGAACAGCTTACGTATGGAGAAAGGCTACCGCGGCTGGGGCGCGGAGCTCACCAATGAGGTGACCATGCTCGAGGCAGACATGGCGCGCTTCTACGCGAGCGCCAAGGGTGACTTCGTGGGTAAAGCGGCCACCGAAAACAACGAAGTGGGGCCACTGCGTCTGGTGTACTTCGAGGTCGAGGCAGAAGACGCCGACGTGCGCGGTGGTGAGCCCATCTTCCTCGGCGATACCTGTGTGGGCGTGACCACGTCCGGTGGTTACGGCTACGCAGTTGAGAAGAGCCTGGGTTTTGGTTACGTGCCCCCGGAGCAAGCCAAGCCCGGCTCCGTAATCGATATTGGCCTGCTCGATGCGCGTTGTCGCGCCACGGTCTTGGCTGAACCCATCTATGACCCGGCCAACGAACGGTTAGCGAGCTGATGGCGGCGTTCCCCGATCGCTGTGAGGTGGTTGTCGTTGGCGGCGGCGTCATTGGCGTGTCCGTGGCCTATCACCTCGCCGAGGCGGGCATTCAGGATGTAATGCTCCTTGAGCGTAAGGAACTGACCAGCGGCACCACCTGGCACGCGGCGGGCTTGGTGGGGCAGTTGCGTACTTCGATCAATATGACCCAGCTCGCGCGCTACACGAGCCAGCTCTACCGCGGCCTTGAGGAAGAGACCGGGCAGGCCACGGGGTATCGGCAGTGCGGCTCGATTTCAATTGCAGCCACCGCCGAGCGGTTTGAAGAACTCAAGCGCAGTGCCTCCATGGCTAAGGTATTCGGGCTCGAGGTGAACGTGCTGTCGGTGGCTGAGATTGCCGAGAAATACCCGCTGATACAGACCGACGATCTCTTTGGTGGCATCCATATTCCCTCGGACGGCTACGCCAACGCGGTAGATATCACTCAAGCGCTGGCAAAAGGGGCGAAAAGTCGCGGCGCACGGATATTCACTGATACCAAGGTCGAGGCGATCCTGCGCGACGGAGACGAAGTCACCGGAGTGCGTACTGCCGAGGGTGAGATCCGCAGCCGTTATGTGGTGATCTGCGGTGGCATGTGGTCGCGAGATCTCGCGGCCTCGGTGGGGGTGAACCTGCCGCTCCATGCCTGTGAGCACTACTATGTACTGTTTGAGGGTGTAGAGGGGTTGAACCCCGAGCTGCCTGTATTGCGCGATTACGACGCCTGCACCTATTACAAGTACGACGCGGGCAAATTACTGGTAGGCGCTTTCGAACCCACGGCCAAGCCCTGGGGTATGGCGGGCATCTCCGAGGACTTCTGCTTCGACGAGATCGCCGGTGATTTTGATCACTTCGAGCCGGTGCTCCATGATGCGATGAAGCGCTTACCCGCGCTCGAGCAAGCCGGCATCCAGAAGTTCTTCTGCGGCCCCGAGAGTTTTACTCCCGATGTGCGCTATCATCTGGGTGAGGCGCCTGAACTCAAAAACTGTTTTGTCGCGGCGGGGCTTAACTCCATAGGTCTGCAATCGGCGGGCGGTGTGGGCAAGGTCACCGCCGAGTGGATTCGCGACGGCAGACCACCGGTGGATCTCTGGGAAGTGGATGTGCGGCGCAACATGCCGTTTCAGAGTAACCGGCAGTATCTCCAATCCCGCGTCAGTGAGAGCCTCGGTTTGCTCTACGCCACCCATTATCCCTACCGCCAATACGAGACCGGTCGCGGCGCGCGCAAATCTGCGGTCCACGACCGACTTGCGGCGGCCGGCGCCTGCCATGGCGAGGCCTTTGGTTGGGAGCGACCCAACTGGTATGCCCCGGCAGGTGTCGAGCCCCAATACGAATACAGCTACGGCCGACAGAACTGGTTTGAGCACTCGGCGGCGGAGCATCGCGCCGTGCGTGAGGGCGTTGCGCTGTTTGATCAGTCTTCCTTTGCGAAGTTTCGCCTCGAAGGCCGTGACGCGGTCACGGTGTTGAATCGGGTTTGCGCCAATAACGTGGACGTTGCCGCGGGACGGGTGGTGTACACCCAATGGCTCAATGAGCGCGGTGGCATCGAGGCGGATCTCACGGTCACGCGCCTCTCTGAGACGGCCTTTATGATTGTCGGCGGTGCCGAGACCGAGGTGCGCGATTTTTATTGGCTCAAGCGGCAGATTCCTGATGACGCGCACTGCGTGCTGACCAATGTCACATCCAGCATGGGCGTACTGTCGATCATGGGGCCCAAGGCACGGGATCTGTTGCAGTCGCTGACGCCGGCTGACATGAGCCATGCCGGCTTCCCCTTTGCGACCAGCCGCGGGATCGAACTCGGTTATGCCATGGTGCGCGCCTCGCGCATCACCTTCGTGGGGGAGCTCGGTTGGGAGCTCTACGTACCGACCGAGTTTATGCAGCATGTGTATGACCGCATTATCGAGGCGGGTGAGACATTTGAATTGGTGCATGCTGGGTACCACGCGCTTAACTCACTGCGGCTGGAAAAAGCCTACCGGCACTGGAGTCATGACATCACCGATGAAGACTCGCCATTGGAAGCGGGGCTCGGATTTGTGGTCAAGTTCGATAAACCCGGTGGCTTTATCGGCCGCGAGGCACTGTTGGCGCAGCAGGAGCAGGGTGTCGCGCGACATCTGGTGCAGCTCAAACTCAACGATCCGGAGCCGCTGATCTATCACAACGAGCCGATCTGGCGGGGCGATGAGATCGTGGGTCACATTACGTCCGCGGCCTTCGGCCATGCGCTCGGGGGCGCTGTGGGGCTAGGTTACGTCAGTGCGGAACCCGGCGCGCCAGCAGAGTCGGTGTTGGGTGATACCTATGAAGTAGAAGTCGCCTGCGAGCGATTCTCTGCAGATGTCTCACTGCGACCGCTGTATGACCCCGACAACGCCAAGATTCGCTGCTAGGGATCGGCTACCTCAGGCGCTCTGCACCAGATCTTCCGTCATCAGGCGGATTGGGAACTTGGCGCGGATCTCAGCGTCGACTTCGGGCGGAATGTGAGTGGGCACATAGGTCGCGAGGATGTGGTCTCGCGTGCGAATGGCGTTGTCGATGGCCAAGGGTTTGTCTGAGGCCTCCCACACGGTCGGGCTGAACCGGTTGCCCACCTCGGGGTAGAGATACTCACTCTGCATGACCGCGAGGGTGTGATCGGAGCCTAAATAGTGACCCTTGTCACCGAGACAGACCTGGGCAAGGTCATCAAACCCCAGTGTTTTTTCGTTGACCTCAATGCCCCTCACCGCCCGCAGTGTTGCGCCCAACACATCGTTATCGAGGATCAGGCTCTCGGGGCAGACCCCGAGCAGGCTCGAGTACATCCCGGCCGCCTCATAGATGAGGTTAGAGCCGGCCAGCGCCGGCGGCATCAGCGTGTGAGCGCGCTCAGCACCCGCCTGAAAATCAGGCATGTTGGCATCGGTCATGCCGCAGGCGGTGCCAAAGGGTAAATCAAAATAGAGCCCCAGCTGGGCGCAGCCGCTGGAGATCAACCCTTGCTCCGGCGAGCCGCCGCTCATGGCGCCGGTGCGGAGATCTGACACAAAGGGCCAGGCACCGATGATGGCGGGTGCGCCGGGCTCAATGGCATTCACATACACCAGCCCGCCGATGCACTCGGCCCAGGCTTGACTCACCGCGCCGGCAAGCGTCGCCGGGGTGGTGGCGCCGGCCTGGCCCGCTGAGAGCAAGAGCACCGGCATGCCGCCCTCGACGGCAACCCTCAGGCACTCCAGCGCTTCCTGCGCGAACTTCATCGGTGGCACAACAAAACAGTTTGACTGGCTGACAAAAGGTCTTGCTCGCCAGGCGGCTTCGCCACCGGCAATGATGTGCAACATCTCCAGCGCCTTGCCGAGGTGGTCGCAGTTACTCCAACTGGCACCCACGTGCTTGCGGGTGCCTGCCACGCAGCAGTAAGTGGTATTGAGATCCATCTCGTATGTGTTCTCGAGATCGCGGAGCACGCACATGCGCTGAAACATGTGAATGTGTTCGCAGTTGTCGGCGATGCGCGCGAGGTCGTAGAGGTCTCGGGTGGTGGAGTCGCGGTACTCGTTCTTGATCGAGTCGGCGATCATCACGGCGGCACCGGCCGTTGCAAAGTGCACCCGAGAGCCAGACAGATCCAGATCAAACTCAGGATCCTGTGCGTGCAGGGTGAGGTTGCGTTTGGCCTGTTTAAGCGCGGCGTCGACAACAGCGCGAGGCATGCGTAGCCGGCCGTCGTCGCCCAGTACCGCACCGACTGCCTCACAGGTTTCAATGCAGTGGGGCGTGGCATCCTTGAAGCCGACTTCCTCGAGAATACGATAGATATTCTCGACAATGGCTTCGAGGTCCTGATCGGTGAAAGGATGGTAGCGGCCGCCGCGTTCTCCGGGCCGCACGGGCTTCATGGCGTCTTCCAATGGTGCACTGCGCTGCGCATGCCGCGCCTGCCTGCCTCCCGCACGTCTCGCCATCGTCAGGTCCCCCCCTAAAGCCGGCCAGCGTTCACCCGGCTGTGCTGTTAACCGGGTCGAAAAACAGTGATAGAGATACCTGAAAATGCGCCCCCGCGCCAGC
>Ga0181593_10005602_pt1 | contig 11357 bp, 12 predicted proteins | sample 071ome_19_FD_133756 | JGI IMG/M metagenome (GOLD analysis project Ga0181593, IMG submission 133756) | Coastal salt marsh microbial communities from the Groves Creek Marsh, Skidaway Island, Georgia - 071413AT metaG (megahit assembly) | ecosystem: Environmental > Aquatic > Marine > Intertidal...
AACAAGGACCAGAGCTATTTCCTGCACGCGCTCGACCAGGAGCAGCTGGCGCACGCCCGGTTCCCGGTCGGCGAGCTCGAGAAGCCGGCCGTGCGCAGGCTCGCACGCGAGGCCGGGCTGGCGACTCACGACCGCCGCGACAGCACCGGGATCTGCTTCATAGGCGAGCGCCGTTTCAAGGATTTCCTGATGCGCTTCCTCCCCGCGCAGCCCGGGGCGATCATCTCCACCGATGGCCACGAGATCGGCCGCCACGACGGGTTGATGTACTACACCCTGGGCCAGCGCCACGGCCTCGGCATCGGTGGGCGCCGCGACGCCGGTGGCGAGGCGTGGTACGTGGTCGACAAGCGGCTCGACGACAACGTGCTGGTGGTCGCCCAGGGCCACGACCATCCCATGCTGATGAGCGCTGGTCTGGAGGCGAGCCAGGCGCACTGGATCGCGGGGACCCCGACCCTGCCACTGGAGTGCACCGCGAAGGTCCGCTACCGCATGCGCGACGTCGCGTGCCGGGTCGAGGGACTCGACGACGATCGTCTTCGCGTGCATTTCACGTCCGCCCAACGTGCCGTCACCCCGGGGCAGTCGGTGGTGTTCTATGCTGGCGACGAGTGCCTGGGCGGCGCCGTGATCGAGACTTCAATTAAACTATAATTTTGTTTAAGTATAATTTTTATATATATGAATAATTTAGATAATAGAGTGATCTCACTGGCCGGTGTCCTGCAGGCTGCACACCTGGTCAACCGCACCGCGCAGCACGGCATGGCCGACCAGGCCGCGCTGGAAGCGAGCATCGGCAGCGTGCTGAAACTCGATGCGGATTCGACCCGCGATGTGTTCGGGGGGCTGTCCGGCGTCGAGACCGGGTTGCGCCAGATCGAGACCCAGATCGGGCGCGAGCGGGATCCGCTCGAGCAGCGTTACGTCATCAACCTGCTGCAGCTCGAGCCGCCCCTGCGCGCCCGACCGGACCTGCTCGAGCGGATCCGTTCGGGCGTAAGCCAGGCCGCCGAGCTGGCCGAGGGGCGGCCACTGACCGACCCCGAGGTGCTGGCGTGCCTCGCCGAGACCTACACCGAGACCGTCAGCACGCTGAGCCCACGCATCATGGTCTCGGGCGAACCGAACCAGCTGAACCGGCCCGAGATCGCCAACCGCATCCGTGCGCTGCTGCTGGCTGGGGTGCGCGCCGCGGTGCTGTGGCGGCAATCCGGCGGCAGCCGCCTCAAGCTGCTGCTCCAGGCCCGCCGCACGGTCGCGCGGGCCCACGAGTTGCTCGCGGAGATCGGCCGCGGCGTGACCTGACCCTTCCCCTTCTAGAGTTCGAGGCGCGCCGCCGTGCCGAGCGCGGTGGCGATTTCGTCCGGGGTCGGGTAGGTGTCGATGCTGCCGGGCTCGCCCCACTGCGCGCAGTTGAGCGAGCGGATGTCCTCCGCCCCCCCCTCGATGGGTTTCAGGAAAAAGCGAGTCTCGTAATTGATCGTCGGGCTGCCACCGGGGTGGAACTGCGCCAGTGTCAGGCCGAGCGAGGCGACCTGCACCGGCTCGAACGCGGCCAGCGGCGCGTAGCGGCGCTCGGTGCGCACCACCGCATAGGCACCCGGCGGGATGGTTCGCACCTCATCGCTGATGGCATTGAACTCCAGGTGGCAGTTCGGGTAGTGCGGGTTGACCTCCTTCTGCGGCATCTGCCGGCCGTCCTGGAAGTAGGCGCGGAGGATGCGCGGGGGCAGTGTCACGTCCTCGTTGACCACGACCTTCGCCCCGGGGCCCGGGTTGAAGTAGCGTGGTCCGCCCCCTCCCTCGATGCGCGCACCAAGGCCGACACTGCACCCGGCCAGCAAGCCGGCGCACACCAGGGTCAGGAGTGGAAGGGTTCTGTTCATGCGGAGCTTCCCGAGTTGATCCGGGGGGATTGGATCGGCCAGGCCTCCTGAGGTTCCCGATACGCGTCAATCGGCGATCCGCACCACCGTGCGCCCGGTCACGCCGGCATCGACGTAGGCGTCGAACGTCGCCGGCAGCTCGTCGAGGCTCACCTCGCGATTGGCGATGGTCGCGAGGTGGCGCGGCCTGAGATCGGAGGCGAGCCGTGCCCACGCCTTCTCACGCACGTGCTGCGGGCACTCGACCGAGTTGATGCCGAGCAGGCTCACGCCACGCAGGATGAACGGCATCACCGTGGTCTCCAGCTTGAAGCCGCCGGCGAGACCCACCGAGGCGATGTTGCCCCAGACGTGGGTGGTGCGCGTGAGCCAGGCGAGGGTCTCGCCGCCGACGCTGTCGACGGCCCCGCCCCACTGCATGCTCTCGAGCGGCTTGGTGCCCATCTCGAGGTCGTTGCGGTTCAGCAGCCCGCTGGCGCCGAGCTCGCGCAGGTACGGCTCCTGCTCGGTCTTGCCGGTGAACGCCAGCACCTCGTAACCGAGGCCCGCGAGCAGGTCGATCGCGAAGCTGCCGACCCCGCCGGTCGCGCCGGTGACGACGATCGGGCCGGTCTCCGGCACCTGGCCGTTGTCCTGCATGCGCTGCACGGCGATCGCCGCGGTGAAGCCGGCGGTGCCGATCGCCATGACGTCACGCAGCGACAGCCCGTCGGGCAGCGGCACGACGCTCCAGGCCGGCACCCGCACGTACTCGGCGTAGCCACCGTCGATCGTTTCCGAGAGCCCGCAGCCGCAGACCAGCACCGCGTCCCCCTCCCTGAAACGGGGATCGCTGGAACTGGCGACGTGGCCCGACACGTCGATGCCGCCGTTCAACGGCGAGGTGCGCAGGATGCGCCCCTTGCCGGTCGCGGCCAGCGCGTCCTTGTAGTTGATGTCCGACCAGGCCGCCTTGATGACCACCTCGCCCGGGGTCAGATCGTCGAGCGCCAACTCCTCGAATCCGGCACGCGTGCCCTGTTTGTCGGCGTGGATGCGAAAGGCGCGGAAGTTGTCCATGATCTGCTCCTGGTGGGCTGGCCGGGCGGGATGCCGGGCGCCTGAGCCTAGACGGCCAATCCAGAGACTGCAACGGGCAGATTGTCTTAACGCCGTCACGCAGTTCGACTATCATGGCCCCCTCCTCCCAGGGGGCAAGGACGCCAACCCAAAGCCGAAGCGCCACCATGAAGCTCCTCACCCGCGACCGCTTCGACAGCCTGCTGCGCCTGCTGCAGGAGGACGGCTACCTGACCCTCGGCCCCACGGTCCGCGACGGGGCGGTGGTGCATCGCGAGATCACCGACAGCAGCGCGCTGCCGGTCGGCTGGCAGGACGAGCAGGCACCCGGCCACTACCGTCTGACGCCCAGCGATGCGCCGGACCTGTTCGGCTACGTGCTTGCCGCCCAGGGCTGGAAGGCGGAGCTCTTCCCGCCCGAGCGCACGCTGTTCACCGCCAGCCGCACGGACGGTCGCCTGACGTTCACGGCGACAGCGCCCGACACCCGCAAGCGCGCTCTGCTCGGCGTGCGTCCATGCGAACTGCGCGCGATCGCCGTCCAGGACGCCGTACTGCGCGACGGCCCGTTCGTCGACGAGGAGTACGCCAGCCGCCGCGCCAACCTGTTCACCATCGTCGTCAACTGCACGCGCGCCGCGAGCACCTGTTTCTGCACGTCGCAGAAGAGCGGCCCGCGCGCCGAGGCGGGTTTCGACCTCGCGCTGACCGAACTGGTCGACGACGGCCCGCATCGCTTCACGGTCGAGGCCGGCAGTCCGGCCGGCGAAGCGCTGCTCGAGCGCCTCGGTCTCGGCGACGCGACCGGCGCGGACCACGAGGCGGTCGAGACCGGCTGCGCGCATGCCGCCGCGCAGATCAAGCGTCGCCTGAATGGCGCCGGACTGCCCGAGGCGCTGAAGGCGAACATCGAGCACCCGCGCTGGGACGAGGTCGCCGCGCGCTGCCTCAACTGCGGCAACTGCACCCAGGCCTGCCCGACCTGCTTCTGCATGGCCGTCGAGGACCATCCCGGGCTCGACGGCAGCTCGGCGACCCGCTCGCGGCGCTGGGACTCCTGTTTCAACCCGGCGCACTCCTATGTCGCCGGCGGCGTGATCCGCAACTCGACACGCAGCCGCTACCGCCAGTGGCTGACCCACAAGCTCGCCACCTGGCACGACCAGTTCGGCCACTCGGGCTGCGTCGGCTGCGGCCGCTGCATCACCTGGTGCCCGGTGGGCATCGACCTCACCGAAGAGGCCAATGCCATACGGCAGGGCACCTGAGGAGTAAGGCATGGAAACACTCAAGCCCATCGACGAACTGCTCGACGAGCACCCGTTCTTCGCCGGCATGGAGGATGGACCACGCAAGTTCATCGCCGGCTGCGGCCGCAACGAGGTGTTCCACGCCGGCGACTACCTGTTCCGCGAGGGTGACCCGGCCGACCGGTTCTTCCTGATCCGCCACGGCAGCGTCGCCCTGGAGCTGCATGTGCCCGGACGGGAGCCGCTGGTGGTCGACACGCTGCAGAGCGGCGAGATCGCCGGCTGGTCGTGGCTGCTGCCACCGCACAAGTGGGCCAACGATGCCCGCGCGACGACCCTGGTGCGCGCCATCAGCCTCGACGGCACCTGCCTGCGCGGCAAGTGCGAGGAAGACCACTCGGTCGGCTACGAGGTGTTCAAGCGCTTCATCCCGGTGATCGCCGGTCGGCTGAGCGCGGTGCGCATGCAGCTGATGGACGTCTACGGCACCCCGCAGAAGAAGCGCTGACCATGGAGGCCACCGCCCAAGAACTTCCGGCGACCATGCTGCCACGGCCGTTCCGCATCACCCGCGTGCGGCGCGAGCTGCGTGACGTCTTCACCTGGGAACTGGAGCCGGCCGACGGTGGCGCGCCGCTGACCTACGCACCGGGCCAGTTCAACATGCTCTACCTCGACGGTGTCGGCGAGGTGCCGATCAGCATCAGCGGCGAGCCGAGCGGCGAGCGGCTGGTGCACACCATCCGTGCCGTCGGCGCGGTCACCGACCTGCTGCAGAACCTGCGCAAGGGCGACGAGATCGGCCTGCGCGGCCCATTCGGCGTCGGCTGGCCGGTCGTCGAGGCCGAGGGCAGCGACGTGCTGATCGTCGCGGGTGGCCTGGGCCTCGCCCCACTGCGTCCTGCGATCTACCACGTGCTCGCCAACCGCGCGCGCTACGGCAGCGTCGGCATCTACTACGGCGCGCGCACCCCGGCCGACCTGCTGTTCCGCAAGGAGCTCGAGCGCTGGCGCGGCCGCTTCGATCTCTACGTCGAGGCCACCGTCGACGCCGCCGACACCCACTGGGCCGGCCGCGTCGGCGTGGTGCCGAAGCTGATCGATCGGCAGGTGCACCGCTTCGACCCGGAGAGCAGCGTCGCGCTGATCTGCGGCCCGGAAGTGATGATGCGCTTCACGGTCGCGAAGCTGCGGGAGTGCGGTGTGCCGGACGCCCAGCAGTACGTCTCGATGGAGCGCAACATGCACTGCGCGGTCGGCCTGTGCGGCCACTGCCAGCTCGGCCCCGAGTTCATCTGCAAGGACGGCCCGGTGTTCCCGTTCGACCGCATCGCACCGGTATTCCACGCCCGGGAGCTGTGACCATGGCCAAGCCGCGCAAGCCGAAACTCGCCGTCTGGAAGTTCGCCTCCTGCGACGGCTGCCAACTCAGTCTGCTCGACTGCGAGGACGAGCTGCTTGCGGTCGCCGGCGCCGTCGACATCGCCTACTTCCCCGAGGCGACACGCGCCGTGCTGCCCGGCCCCTACGACGTCTCGCTGGTCGAGGGCTCGGTGACCAGCGCCCACGACGCCAAGCGCATCCAGGCGGTACGCAAGCAGTCGAAACTCCTCGTCACCATCGGTGCCTGCGCCACCAGCGGTGGCATCCAGGCGCTGCGCAACGTCGCCGACGTCGCCGACTACGCGCGCACCGTCTACGCCCATCCCGAATACCTCGACGCACTCGCCACCTCGACGCCGGTCGCCGATCACGTCACCGTCGACCTCGAGCTGCGCGGCTGCCCGATCGACAAGCACCAGCTGCTCTCCACCGTCGCCTCGCTGCTGCGCGGACGTGCCCCGGTGCTGCCGGACCACAGCGTCTGCGAGGAGTGCAAGCGTCACGGCAACACCTGCGTCACCGTCGCCCACGGCACGCCGTGCCTCGGCCCGGTCACGCTGGCCGGCTGCGGCGCGCTGTGCCCGAAACACCAGCGCGGCTGCTACGGCTGCTTCGGCCCGGCACCGACCGCCAACCCCGGTGCGCTCTCCGCACGGCTCGCCGAGCTCGGCCAGTCGAACCAACAGATCGTGCGCCTGTACCGCGGCTTCAATGCCAACGCGCCCGCCTTCCGCGACGAAAGCGCACGCCTCGCAAAGGAATCCGCATGAGCCGCCGCACCATCGCCGTTGACACCCTGGCGCGCGTCGAGGGCGAAGGCGCGCTCGACCTGGTCATCCGTGGCGACAAGGTCGAGAAGGCCGACTTCCGCATCTTCGAGCCGCCGCGCTTCTTCGAGGCGTTCCTGCGTGGCCGCGACTTCCGCGAGGCGCCGGACATCACCGCGCGCATCTGCGGCATCTGCCCGGTCGCCTACCTGATGGGCGCGTGCCATGCGATGGAGTCGATCTGCGGCGTGAACGTCGACGGCGGCCTGCGCGAGCTGCGCCGGCTGCTCTACTGCGGCGAGTGGATCGAGTCGCACGTGCTGCACATGTTCATGCTCCACCTGCCGGACTTCCTCGGCTACGAGGACTCGATCGCCATGGCGAAGGAGCATGGCGAGCTGGTGCAGCGCGGCCTGCGCATGAAGAAGATCGGCAACGCGCTGATGACGCTCACCGGCGGACGGGAGATCCACCCGGTCAACGTCAAGGTCGGGGGGTTCTACCGCCTGCCCGAGCAGAGCGAACTCGCCACCTTCGTCGACGACCTCGCGTGGGGCCTCGAGGCCGCCGAGCAGACCGTCGCCGACCTCGCGAAGCTCGACTTCCCCGAGTTCGAGCACGACTACCACTTCCTCGCCCTGCGCCACCCCGACGAGTACGCCATCACCGAGGGCCGGCTGGTCTCGAACAGGGGCGTGGACGTCTCGATTCCGGAATACGACGACATCCTGACCGAGCACCACGTTGAGCACTCGAACTCGCTGCAGAGCGAGTTCCTCGATGGCGAACGCGCCCACCTCGGCCCCCTCGCCCGCCTCGCGATCAACTCCGACCGCTTGACGCCCCGCGCGCTGAAGGCGGCCGAGTCGGTCGGCCTGGTTGGCGGCTCGAACAACCCGTTCCGCAGCCTGCTCGCGCGTGCCGTCGAGACGGTGTTCGCGTTCGAGGAGTCGCTGCGCATCGTCGAGAACTGGCAGCGGCCCGACGCACCAGCCATCGAAGTCACGCCACGCGCCGGCACCGGTTCGGGTTGCACCGAGGCGCCGCGCGGACTCTGCTACCACCGCTACTCGCTCGACGACGAGGGCCTGATCACCGACGCCAAGATCGTCGCGCCCACCTCGGTCAACCAGCGCATCATCGAGTCGGACCTGATGCACGTCGCGCAGGCCAACCTCGACCTCGACGACGAGGCGCTGAAATGGCGCTGCGAGCAGGCGATCCGCAACTACGACCCCTGCATCTCCTGCTCCGCCCACTTCCTGAAGCTCACCATCGACCGCAGGTGAGACGGACAATTCATTGCCGGTTGCACTGCAACACGTGCCCCCGCCATGTCTCCTGTAGGTCGGGCTTCAGCCCGACGCAACGGTTGCCGTCGGGCTGAAGCCCGACCTACAGAGGAAATGCGTCCAGTGTCTCCCAGGGCAGCAACCCGCGCCGCGGCGTGACACATCCTCTACACCCCCCCCTGCTGATCGGTGCCGGCAACCGCTGGCGGCGTGACGACGGTGTCGGCGCATGGCTGGTCGAGAGGCTCGAGGCCCGGCTGGGCACGGCCGTCGAGACGCGGCTGCTCTCCGGTGAGGGCGCCGGGCTGATCGACGCCTGGCAGGGCCACGCGACGGTCTGGCTGTTCGACGCCGCGGCACCCTCCGGCCGGCCAGGTCGGGTCACCAGGATCGCGGCCCATGCGCAGCCCGTGCCGGCCGAGCTCTGCCACCACTCGACCCACCGTTTCGGCGTCGGCGAAGCGATCGAGATGGCGCGCGTGCTCGGGCAGCTCCCGGAGCGACTGGAGCTGGTCGCGGTCGAAGGCCTCGATTTCGGCGAGGGCGAAGGGCTGAGCGAGGTCCTCGAACGGGCGGCCGAAACGCAGCTCGACGAACTCGAGGCGCTGCTGCGCGGGGCGCTCTGATCCGGCGGACCGGTTACTGGTCGAAGTAGGCGTCGAGTTCCGGCTGCAGACTGCGCACCGTGGCCACGTCCTCGGGTGGTGCGCTGGTCATGGCACGCATGGACGCCATCGACTGCGCCATCATCGCCAGCATCTGCTGTTTCTGCTCGGGACTCATGTCGCTCGCCTCGATTTCGGCGCGCGCCCGCGCCATCTCGGCCTCGGCATCGGGCTGCTCGTCGGCGAACTTCAGCGCCATGTAGGCGTTGACGACGCGTTGGGCAACCGCGGTCCACTCCTCGACGGTTTCGAAGCCGTGGCGACGCAGGATCGCCATCGCCTTGTCGATGTCGGCCTGGCTGCCGGCGAAGGTGGGCAGGTCGGCGCTCGGGCCCTGCGCCTGGCCGGACTGGCCGAAGGTCGCTTCGAGCTCCTGGATCGCGCCGAGCGTGCCCCGCACCTGCGCCTCGGTGAGTCCGGCCGCCTGCAGCGGCGCGCCCGTGAGCAGGAGCATCAGCAGCAGCGGAAGCAGCAGGCGTGGCGGTTTCATCGGCTCGCACCCCGGAAGATTGGATGCATATCAGTATGGTATGCGCCCTGCGGCTTGTCGTGCCCGTCCACAACCGCGCCGTGAGCTGGTATAGGTAGGCCCGTACAGATGGGAACCGAACCGCCATGTGGCCAGACACGCGACTGCTCGAGCTCCTCGGCCTCGACCTGCCGATCATCCAGGCCCCGATGGCCGGGGCCAACGACGCGGCGATGGTCATCGCGGTCAGCGCGGCCGGGGGCCTCGGCTCGCTGCCGTGCGCGATGCTCGATTGCAGGGAGATCGAGCAGGAGGTGGCGCGCATCCGTGCCGCCACCGACAGGCCGTTCAACCTCAACTTCTTCTGCCATGTTCCGGAACCGGCCGACCCGGTGCGCGAGGCGGCGTGGCGGGCCCGACTCGCACCCTACTACGCCGAGTTCGGGCTCGATCCCGAGAGCGTCGCGCCCGCCCCTGCGCGCACGCCTTTCGACGACGGTCTCTGCGCGCTGGTCGAGACGTTGCGCCCGCCGGTGGTGAGTTTCCACTTCGGCCTGCCCGACGCCGCGCTGCTCCAGCGGGTCAAGGCCACCGGCTGCGTGGTGCTGAGCTCCGCGACCACGGTCACCGAGGCGCGCTGGCTCGAGACGCACGGCTGCGACGCGGTGATCGCGCAGGGCGTCGAGGCCGGAGGCCATCGCGGCATGTTCCTCGACGATCGGCCGGCCTCCCAGGTCGGCACGCTGGCGCTGGTGCCGCAGGCGGTCGACGCGGTCGGCATCCCGGTGATCGCGTCCGGCGGCATCGGCGACGGCCGTGGCATCGCCGCGGCATTCGCACTCGGCGCGAGCGGTGTGCAGCTCGGAACCGCCTACCTGCGCAGCACCGAGTCGCTGGTCAGTGAGCTGCACCGTGAAGCGCTGGCCGTGGCGACCGACGACGCAACGGCGCTGACCAACCTCTTCTCCGGGCGGCCGGCACGCGGCATCGTCAACCGGGTGATGCGCGAGATCGGACCGCTGTCGCCCGACACCCCACCGTTCCCGACCGCCGGTGCAGCACTGATGCCGTTGAAGGTTCACGCCGAGCAGCACAGGCGCGCCGACTTCACGTCACTCTGGGCGGGGCAGGCCGCGGCGCTGGCGTGTGGGATCGACTGCCATGCCCTGACAAAACGGCTATGGAACGAGGCCCTGGAGATACTCGATCCATCCCCCCCAAGCCGGGAATGAAGCATCCAGACCGACCAGAACCCTCATGAACCTCTCCAGGCTTGAACTGCCATCGGCACCTAGTGGCGAAATCCTGGAGTGATATCCTGCAGACCACCCGAGAACCTCAGCCAACTGGCAACGGCATGACGAACGACAGCAGATAACTCCATGCATCGAACCGTTCTTGTACTGGTGGCATCCGCTCTGACGCTGGTGTGGTTTTCGCCAACCGCGCTGGCCGTTTCTTCCTGGCTCGTCGAACGGGGTTCCTGGTCATCCATCGAACCTCAACCCCCCGTCTACCACATCAACAGCGACGGCTCCGTCGTCCTTCAGCTCTGTTACAACTGGTCATGCGCGACTCGCAGAACCGTCTCTTTCCCGGCGCGAGACATCGCCAGAGTCAGGGAGCAGATGGCGATATGCCCGGGCAACGACCTCCACGAGCGTCTGCAGCGCATCCGCATCGGCATCTGGCAGATGGAGTCACTGGCGGAAAAACAGCTGCCGATCCTGGTCAACGACGCAGGTGAGAACGAGAAGGATCGTGGACTCGCCGGCCGAACCGATTGCATCGACAACTCGACCAACACCCGGACCTACCTGCATGTCCTGATGGATCTGGGAGAGATCGAAGGCTGGACGATGGCCTCGCCCGAGATCCGCAACCGCTTCGACGTCAACACCGTGCACTGGACCGCGGTACTCAGGAACGAGACCGATGGGCAGCCCTGGTCGATCGATTCCTGGTACCGGCCCAATGGCCACCTGCCCTTCGTCATGCCGCTTGGGGAATGGAAGCAGGAACGATTCGGCTGGGAGCCACCGTTCGATCGTTTCAATCCCTATCCGCAGTACAGCCATGACCTGTGTGGAACCTCGGCACAGCGGGCGGCCGACGAGGGCAACCCGCGCTCCCGAAACTGATCGTTGCGCACACCACACCTGAAGCCACGACACCATCTCGTCGATCGAATCTCACGATTTCATCACATCGCATGCCCGGGGTGATCGATCCCGTCCGGCACCGGTCTACCTGCATGAACCAACACACGGAAGGGTGCCTCGGGCACCGGGAGTGAAGCAGATGCTCAAGCTTGTTCTTGCCATGGTGCTGGCACTGGCCACCACGAGTGGCCTCGCGGCCGAACCCGTGGCTGATGGGACCTGGACGACCATCGACTACGACGTCGAGGGCGTCTGGCAGATCGAGGCGGATGGCGATCGGCTGACGGTGCGGCTGGGCGACGACTTCGTCACCAAGAACGGGCCCGACCTGCACGTGCTGCTGTCGCCGAAACCGCTCGACGAGCTGACCAACGACAACGCCATGCAGGGCGCGCTGGTCGCGGGTCTGCTCAAGACC
>Ga0181593_10005612_pt1 | contig 11344 bp, 9 predicted proteins | sample 071ome_19_FD_133756 | JGI IMG/M metagenome (GOLD analysis project Ga0181593, IMG submission 133756) | Coastal salt marsh microbial communities from the Groves Creek Marsh, Skidaway Island, Georgia - 071413AT metaG (megahit assembly) | ecosystem: Environmental > Aquatic > Marine > Intertidal zone...
ACTCACCATCAAAAACCGCCGCTTGAATCATCAGCGGCACGCCGCTTAATATCCACCAAGGAGAGCCAGATCCTCCGTTAAATCAGACGATCAACTGGCCCAAAAATTTTGACGACGGACAACTCCGATCAGTCCTGGCCATCCGACAGGCTGTCTCCAACGCCCCTTACGTACGAGAATCGATCCCGCAAATGTGGCAGGGGTCGCACTTCCCGGACACACGCCCCTTGACGCAACGGCATTAATCGAAAAAATTCGTCCGCGCCTTTACGATTGCTTACCAGCCCTCCATAGATGAGCGATATGCAACACCAGTTTACCCAGCCTGAAATGGATGCCCCCTTCCGGTCGATCCGGAGCGTTCTGGACGATTACCGCAGTAAACATCCGGACAAGACAGCGCTTTTCGATCTCGACGAAAATCGCAGCATCAGCTGGGGACAGCTTGCCGATTGGGCGAACAGGGTCGCCCGCAACCTCGCAGAGCGAGGGATCGGAAAAGGCGACCGCGTCGGCGTTCTGTCCGACGAGGGCCTTGAAAAGATGATTATCTGGATGGGTATCTGGCGGCTCGGAGCCGTGATCTGTCCGCTAAATGTTGAAATCAACGTCAATCACATCAATTCGCTGCTCAAGTCCATCGGACCGAAACTGACGCTCTGGCAGGAAGGTCTCGACGGGCCCAAGCTGACCGAAAATGTCGGTGGCGACAGCATCCGCTTCGATAAATGGTCGGCCGACATGGCCGGCGACAAAAACGCCGATGAATTCTTTGCGGCGGTGGCGGCGACATCGGCGACGCCCGAAGTCGATTCGGAAAACGGACCCGATGACCTGTCCTGCATCTTCTGCACGTCCGGCACGACGTCGCGCCCTAAATGCGTTGTGTACGACTATGAGGCCTACTGGCTTAACGGACTGAATACAATAGATTTTCTCGGGCTGACGTCGGAAGACAGAACGCTCGAATACCGGTCGTTCGGCTGGAATTCCGCCCAGGTCCTTAGCCTCGGCCCGTGGATCATCACCGGTCTTTCGATGTTCATCGCCCGGCGTTTTTCACGGTCGCGCTTTTTCGACTGGATCCGCGAGCACGACATCACTTTTTCGGCCGGCGTACCGACGGTGGTCAATATGCTGCTGAACGAGCCGGCGGGCATTACGGCGGAAGACATTCCGTCCCTCCGCCTGATGACCTGCTCTACCGCGCCCCTGTCGCCGGAACAGTGGAAGCGGTTTGAGGAAATGTACGGCGTGACGCTGCTGCAACTCTACGGCATGTCGGAAGCAGGCTGGATTTGCGGCAATCGTCATTATCGCCGCCGGATGGGTACGGTCGGCCCCCCCGCCAAGCATCAGGAATTCCTGATCGTCGACAATGACGGAAACGCGGTCCCCCAGGGCGAGGAAGGCGAGGTCTCGATCGGCGGCCCGCAGACCTGCACCGCCGTTATCTCGCCGGAAGGAGAGTGGGAGGATTTCGAGGATGTCCGCATCCGCACCGGCGATCTCGCCATCATGGATGAGGACGGGTTCGTTCAGGTTACGGGCCGGACGAAGGACCTCATCATCCGCGGCGGCGTAAACATCGCGCCGCTGGAAATCGACAACGTCATGCTGACGCATCCGAAACTGAGCCAAGCCGCCGCGATTGGCATTCCGGATGGGATCTACGGCGAGGAAGTCGTCGGTTACGTGGTGCCCAAACCGGGCATGAGCGTGGATGAAGCGGAAATTCTGAGCCATTGCTCGGAATCTCTCCCCGATTTCAAAGCGCCGAAGAAGGTCTACATCGTCGACGATCTCCCGAAATCGGACCGGGGCAAGGTCCTGCGGGACAAGCTCAAGGACCTCTGGGCCTCGGAGAATCCCGCCGCCTGAACAGGATACGTCTCGCGGGATACGTCTCACGGGATACATCTCAAGGATATTCCGGAAGGATACTCGGGGCACAGACCGAAGACAGCCCTGCACTAACGGGTTGTTAAATCCGACGCTGTATGACGGTGGTCATTCCGTTGCCGTCTCCTGTCAGGTCCTGTCAGATGAGTATTCCGCAAACTTTTTCCCCTCCCTCCGGTGCCGGCGTGCTGGCCTCCCATTTCATGCCATTGCCTGCGACTTTCAGCTTTGACTGCTCGGGCCGGCGGATAGATGCGGCAATCCGGTCGGACAGAGCCGGCGGCGCGGAGTTGGTCGTCAGGAGCTATCTCGGTTTCATGCCCTACAGCGCCGAATCCCGCGCGGCGCGCCAGCATGTTATGGCGCTCGTTCATGCAGCCTCGCGTATCCCGAACACCCAGATTACGCAGGACAGGAGCAACGCGCTCTATGCGCGGCGTCAGATGGCATTCTCCACCAGGCCGCCGCCTTCCTACGTCGTCGCCGGGGCAACGGCGATCGTCGTCAGCCTGAAGCCGCTCTGGGAAGCCATGGAGCGTTGCGCCAGCGGGAAAGCGCCTCTACCGGTACCGCTCGCCTGCGCAGACGAGAGTTTGAAACTCGCCGGTTGAGCGCAACGGCCCGGGTTTGTCGGGGTTCGCTCTAATTCGCCGGGGGAACGATGAATACCTGTCCGGGATAGATCAGATCGGGATCTCGGATACTTTTCCGGTTCGCCTCGTAGATGACCGTATAGCGAGTGCCTCGCCCGTAGACCCGACGTGCGATCCGCCACAGGCTGTTGCCCGGCTGGACCCTGACCTCCCCCACGGCTGGCTGGGGTTCTTCGACCGCCGTACGCGCAAACTGCGTTTCAACGCGGGCGATGACGGCTCCCGTACGGTCGACCTGATCGATCCGCAATGCATACAGGCCGCGTTTCACCTGTATCGATGGAGAAACGCGCCAGCGACCGGCCCCGTCGACAGCGGACCGACCAATAAATCCGTTATCCAGATAGGCGTTCACATGGCTGTCGGGTTCCCCCCGACCGCTTATGACGAGACGACCGGATCCGTCGTAATCGATTGTATCGAGCACCAGCGATGAAGGCGCTTTCTCAGAATTCTTCGGGGAGGACGGCATCCCCACACCATATCGATCCGACTCTCGCGACTGTCCCGATTGCCCCGGTTTCGCAATGACTTCAGAGCCGCCGACTCCATCGCGAGGCACAAGGACCGCCAACGGACCGGATAGCTGCGAATCAGCGTCTCCCGCCAGTTTTCGCCCCGCTATGTCGCGTCCCTGTTCCGGCACCGCGACAACCGCGCTCTGTGCGCTCTCAACCGTTCCGCCCTCGGTCGTTCTTGCTGAAAGAGACAGTTCGTGGCTGCCCGGGGGCAAGGGGCGGTCCGGAATCAGCACCCATTCACCCCGCCCGTCGGCAATAGCCTTTCCGATGACCTCTCCTCCCAGCCGCACAGTGACCTCCGCGTCAGGCACCGAACGGCCGGCGATAACGACATCGCCATCGGGATTCACACGTACGACGTCGAAGCTCGGTGGAACAGCCGGAATCTCCGGCCGGATGGGAGAGTCTGAAGCGGGCCCCTGAACACCCGTTTTCCCGGACGTGGCCGCAGCGTCCCCCGGTTCCCCGTCCCCTGCATTCGCGTTGCCTCCGGATGGAGCCGGCGGGTTGAGGGCTTCACGGGATGAAGGCCGGGGCTCAGCGTCACTGCGCCCGGTTGCGGCGTCTGTTTTTCCCGGGGAAGGTTTTTCCGCAACGGCCTGAACGGGCGTATCTACCGCCGGGCTGTCGCCATCCATGAAATTCAGTACGAGTGCAACAACCGCAATCAGGATACCCGCAACGGCCAGGTAGAGCGGTTTTGTCACCTTATGCCCCCAACAGGCTGTATTTCATCTCACTGTCACAGGAGCGTAGACCTCCCCACCGCCAAACTCAATCCGCGACCGCGAATCGTCATGCGGTGGAGGACGGCCGGGTGTCTGAAATACTCAGTAAGGTTTAAGTGAACGGAAATAGACCGCAATCGCCCGGCGATCGGAACCGCTGAGCTGGTCCGTGCCCTTGTCGATAACATCGGCCATGAGAGAACCGGCATAATCGCCGTCCGGCAATTCACCGCTGTTCAGATATTCGACAAGCTGCTCAAGGCTCCATTTACCGATTCCCTTTTCGGGATGAGGCGTAATATTGGGAATTGCGAGCCCTTCCGGCCCCTCGCCTTTCGCCGTTCCGGCCATCCAGCGGTCTCGGTCGAGCCCGCCGAGCGCCGTTCTGGGTGTATGGCATTCCGCGCAATGAGCGACGGCGTTCGACAGATAGGCCCCGCGGTTCCATTCCGCCGATTTCGATGGATCGTTGCGGTAAGGCCCCTTATCGAAATAAAGCAGTTTCCAGAAAAACTGGGCGAACCGGAGATTATAGGGAAACCCGACGTCATGCGGCCGGTTTGGCTGCGAGACCGGCGGTTGCGAAAAAATATAGGCCTTGAGCGCTTTCAGGTCGCCATCCGTCATCATGGTGTAGGCGGTATAGGGAAAAACCGGGAAATAGTGACTGCCATCCGGCGCCTTGCCTTCACGCATGGCCCGGACGAAATCTTCGTCGCTCCAGCTGCCGATCCCATGCGTTCTGTCGGGAGAGATGTTCGGCGCGTAAAACGTGCCGAACGGCGTTTTCAGGGCATGACCGCCTACAAGCGGTTTTCCTTTCTTCTTCGTGTCGGTATGGCAGTTGCCGCACCCCCCCGCAGCAAAAAGCACCGCGCCACGGACGAGCTGGTCAGATGCAGAGGCCGCGCTTCCCCATAACATTCCGAAGAACATTGCGAAGAAAATTACAAAACCGAATCCGGAGGCGGACAGCAAAAAGGGGGCGGCAAGCGCCGCCCCCGATTTCGACCCGATACGCCTCATGGCGTCACCCTGAAACAAAACGAATCAGGACGATTTCTTCTTCTTTGGCGCCCGGTATTTCTGGTGACACGTTCCGCAGGCGTTCTTTCCAAATGTTTTCATCACAGCGCTGATCTTGGCCTTGTCGCCCGTTGCCGCAGCAGCCTCGAGTTTCTTGGCCTCAGCCGCCAACTTGTTTGCGGCAGCCTCAAATCCGGCCCAGTCGGACCAGATTTCCGCCTTGGCCCGCGTGCCTTCGCCGCCCGACCCTTTCGGGAATCGCGCCAGCATGCTCTTGGCCAGACCGGCCATCGCCTGCGCCCGGAACTCGACATCGCCGGGAGACCCAAGACGGGCCTCCTTCTTCGGGTCCTTATGACCTTTCAGGTATTTTTTGATCGACTTGTTGTGGCCGGAAAGCTCTTTCATCATGGCTTTCCTGATCTTTACGTCATCCGCCGATGCCGTATTGGGAACCAGCGCCAATCCAAAACCGAGCCCTGCAAATGCAAGAACGAATGCCCTAAGTACTCTCCTCATGAAAACCTCCTCCGCAATAGTCGGCGACACATTAGCGGTCGCCTTTCATGTTATTGCAAAGGATTCTCTACCTTTCAGGCGTCCCGTCAAGTACATATCGGGCCTGATCCTATCGGATGCATCAACCAACGAGCGACCTATGTCGAAAACCGGTATTCAGTCCGTCTGCGTTTTCTGCGGCGCATCGCCGGGCAATGACCCCTGTTACGAACGGGAAGCGCGTGACCTTGGCGCCCTGCTGGCGGCGCAGAACGTGTCGCTTGTCTTCGGCGGCGGGAACGCCGGAATTATGGGCGCCATTGCCAATACAGTCCTGGCGGGCGGAGGGGAGGTTATCGGTGTCATTCCCGACTACCTGGTCGAGCGCGAGCACGCTCACAAGGAGGTTACACGCCTCGACGTCGTCGGCTCCATGCATGAGCGCAAGCGTCGCATGTTCGAGCTGTCCGACGGTTTCATTGCTCTTCCTGGCGGCGTCGGAACGCTTGAAGAGACCTTCGAAGTCATCACCTGGAAACAGCTCGGCATGCACGCCAAACCGATCATAATCCTGAACACCAACGGATACTGGTCGAAGCTGAAAGAGCTGGTCGCAGCAACCGTGGAATGCGAGTTCGCAGCACCGCCGACCCTCGATCTCTATACGATGGTGGATTCGCCGGAAGAGGCGCTGGCTGCGGTACGCGAGCAGGCCACGACGGCTGTTCCATCGGATTCCGGAAGGTTGTAAGGCGTTTCGGCGATGTCAGACGAACTTCTGATAGCCGTGATCGGCGGCCTGATAGGGGGATTGCTGGGCGTGCTGGGCGGCGGCGTCAGCGCATACTGGGGACCGCGATGGCTTGAACAGTGGCGCGAAGAACGTCACGAGCAACGCCACAATGGCCCTCGCAAGAAGCTATTGCTTAAACTTCTGCGCGACGACCGCTTCAAAGACGGCAGAAAGCTTTCGACACTTTCCCGTGTCACCGGCACACCCCAGGAGGAATGCAGGCGACTGCTGATCGAAATCGAAGCCCGGGGAGTAACCCTTGAAGGAAATGTCGAAGGCTGGGTGCTGATCGAAAAGAAACCGCTGGACGAAATCTGACAGGAACAGCGGTTACCCCTGACCCAGCGCCTCTTCGATCGCGTTGTTGGCATCGGCGAGCTTAGACGGATCTGGACCGCCCGCCTGCGCCATATCGGCCCGGCCTCCGCCGCCCTTGCCGCCCAACGCGGCTGAACCGATCCGGACGAGGTCAACCGCACTGAGCCGATCTGTCAGGTCTTCGGTCACACCGACCACGATCGACGCCTTTCCGTCCGCCGCTGCAGCAATAGACACGACGCCGGACCCGACCTGCTTCTTGAGGTCGTCGGCCAGAGACTTGAGCTCGCGCGGCGGCACGCCGTCAAGCTCGCGGCGGATGAACTTCACGCCGCCGATTTCCTTTTGACCGCCGTCGGCTTCCGATGCGCCGCCGCCTGTCGCCATCTTGCGGCGAAGGTCTGACAGCTCGGTCTCCAGCCGCTTCCTTTCTTCGAGCATCGCGGAGATACGGTCCGGCAACTGCGCCGGCGCAACGTTCAGTGCTCCCGCTGCACGCGACAGCAACCGCTCATTCTGTTCCATGAGATCGAGCGCGGCCATGCCGGCCACCGCTTCGATGCGGCGAACGCCGGCGGCGACCGCACTTTCCGACACGATCCGGAAAGGGCCGATATCGCCGGTACGCGCGACATGGGTGCCACCGCAAAGCTCGACCGAGTAAGGCGCGTTATCACCTCCGCCCATCGTCACGACGCGCACTTCGTCGCCGTACTTTTCGCCGAACAGCGCCATGGCACCGGCAGCGATCGCATCGTCCGGAGTCATCAGCCGCGTCGACACTTCGCCGTTGCGGGCGATCTCCCGATTGACGTCCGCCGCGGCCGCGCGCAGCTCGTCGACAGCGATGGCCTTGGGATGGCTGACATCGAAGCGCAGCCTGTCGGGCGCAACCATCGAGCCCTTCTGGGTGACGTGTTCGCCCAGATGTTCGCGGAGCGCGGCGTGCAGCAGATGCGTCGCCGAATGGTGCGAGCGCAATGCCGAGCGTCGGTCGTGATCGACAGAGAGTTCGACAGCATCGCCCGTGGCGATGCTGCCTCCTGCAACAGTACCGACATGGACGTGAAGACCGACTTTTTTCCGGGTATCAGACACCAGGAGCTGCGCCCCGCCGGTCGCCGACAACAGGCCAGTATCGCCGACCTGCCCGCCGGATTCGGCGTAGAACGGCGTCTGGTTGACCAGCACCGAGACAGCGTCGCCGTCGGCCGCCATCTCGATTTCTTCTCCGTCCTTCAAAATGGCGACGATCTGTCCTTCAGCGGTTTCCGCGCCGTATCCGAGGAATTCGGTTGCGCCGTGCCGCTCGTAAAGGTCGAACCAGATCGTTTCATCCGCAGCCTCGCCGGATCCGGCCCAGGCCTTGCGGGCTTCCTCCTTCTGTCGCGCCATCGCGCTGTTGAACCCGGTCACATCGACGATGCGCCCCTGGCCGCGCAATACGTCCTGCGTCAGATCGAGCGGGAAGCCATACGTGTCGTACAGACGGAACGCGACGTCGCCGGGCAGCGCCTCGCCTTCGCCCAGCTTTTCGGTTTCATCGGTCAACAGGCCGAGCCCGCGATCCAGCGTGCGCTTGAACCGTGTTTCTTCCAGCTCCAGCGTTTCCGTGATCAGCGCCTCGGCCCGCGCAAGCTCGGGAAACGCCTGGCCCATTTCGCTGACCAGCGCTCCGACGAGGCGGTGCAACATCGGATCGGTGGCCCCCATCATATGGGCGTGCCGCATGGCGCGGCGCATGATGCGTCGCAGCACATATCCCCGGCCTTCATTAGACGGCAGGACCCCGTCGGCAATCAGGAACGAAGTCGCGCGCAGATGATCGGCGATAACGCGATTGGAAACCCGATGCTCGCCGTCCGGATCGACCCCCGCAGCGCCGGCAGACGCCTCGACGAGGGCGCGCAGCGTGTCGATATCATAATTGTCGTGAACGCCCTGCATCACCGCAGAAATACGCTCCAACCCCATACCGGTGTCGATGGACGGGCTCGGCAGATCGTTGCGGGTATTGGCATCCACCTGTTCGAACTGCATGAACACGAGGTTCCAGATTTCAACGAACCGGTCGCCGTCCTCGTCGGGGCTGCCGGGGGGACCGCCCGGAATATGATCGCCGTGGTCGTAGAAAATTTCCGAGCAGGGACCGCACGGGCCGGTATCGCCCATCGCCCAGAAATTGTCGCTGGTGGCGATGCGTATGATACGGTCTTCGGAAAGACCGGCGATCTTCTTCCAGAGATCGAACGCCTCGTCGTCTTCGTGATAGACGGTGACGCACAGCCGGTCGCGGTCGATGCCGTATTCCCCGGTGATCAGGTTCCACGCCATCTCGATGGCGTGTTCCTTGAAATAATCGCCGAACGAAAAATTGCCCAGCATCTCGAAAAAGGTGTGATGGCGCGCCGTATGGCCGACATTTTCGAGATCGTTGTGCTTGCCGCCGGCGCGTACGCATTTCTGCGACGTCGTCGCCCGTACATAGGACCGTTTTTCTAGGCCGGTGAACAGGTTCTTGAACTGGACCATGCCGGCATTGGTGAACAGCAGCGTCGGATCGTTGTGCGGCACAAGCGGCGACGAAGCGACGATCTCGTGCCCGTCACGTCCGAAATAATCGAGAAACGCCCCGCGGATATCGTTCGTACTGGTGGTCATCGCTCTGTCCTGAAACCCCGTCGGCCCTGCTCTTCCCCGGCCGAAGGCAGGAGTATTACCGGCAGTGCGTTCCCCTGTCCAGAACAGGCGGCGGAGCGAAAACCGCTGTAAATCCTCCCGGTTTCCGGTCGGCGCACCGCCCGAAGGGAGAAGGCCAAAAGAAAGCGCGCCCGGGTCAGATGGGAGGTCTGCCCCGTTGCGGCGCGCAAGGGTCGATCCGGGGTGGGATCGGGGGTGGAAGCCGGTCCGGGCAGCGGCCTCGAATTACAAACCGCTGGCCCGGACCGGTATCTGAATTCAGGAAGCGGCTTCGATGCCCTGTTCGACAGAGCTATCGTCACTGTCGTCCTTGGGACCGTCGGGTTCTTCCAGCGCCTTCTCGGCAATCAGCCCTGCATTGGCGCGAATGTCGCGCTCGATAGCCTCGGCCATTTCGGGATTGTCACGCAAAAACTGCTTGGCGTTTTCGCGTCCCTGCCCGACACGTACGCTGTCATAGGAAAACCAGGAACCGGATTTCTCCACCGTGCCCGCCTTGACGCCGAGGTCGAGCAGTTCGCCCATCTTGGAAATGCCTTCGCCATACATGATGTCGAACTCGACCATCTTGAAAGGCGGCGCGACCTTGTTTTTGACCACCTTGACGCGGGTCTGGTTCCCGACCACCTCGTCGTGATCCTTTATCTGACCGATACGGCGAATATCGAGCCGGACCGACGAGTAGAACTTGAGTGCGTTGCCGCCGGACGTGGTTTCGGGGTTACCGAACATCACGCCGATCTTCATGCGGATCTGGTTGATGAAGATGATCATGCAGCGAGACCGGTTGATCGAACCGGTGAGCTTCCTGAGCGCCTGGCTCATCAGCCGCGCCTGCAGGCCGACATGGGCATCGCCCATCTCGCCCTCAAGCTCCGCCTTCGGCACAAGCGCCGCGACCGAATCGATTACGATCACGTCGATCGCGCCGGACCGGACCAGCGTGTCGGCGATTTCCAGCGCCTGCTCGCCCGCGTCGGGCTGCGAGATCAGCAGATCCTCGATCTGAACCCCGAGCTTTCGGGCATAGACCGGGTCGAGCGCGTGCTCGGCGTCAATAAAGGCGCACTGGCCGCCGGTCTTTTGCGCCTCTGCCACGCAATGCAGCGCCAGCGTCGTCTTGCCAGAGCTTTCCGGCCCGTAGATTTCAATCACCCGGCCACGCGGCAACCCGCCGATGCCGAGCGCGATGTCGAGCCCGAGCGAGCCGGTCGAGACCGCCTCGACCTCCATCACCTGGTTTTCACCGAGCTTCATGATCGAGCCCTTGCCATGGGCGCGTTCAATCTGCTGCAGCGCAGCTTCGAGTGCCTTCGATCTGTCCATGCCGTCCCTGTCCACGAGCCTGAGTGCGCTATCGGCCATTGCCTTTCTCCTTATTCCACGTCCACCGGATTCGTTCAAACCACCGTCATCCGTGGGGACATATGTTCACATTTTGTTCTCTTCGGCAAACAATATTTTTTAACTTTTTTAATTCAATAAGTTAGATGATTTGTTCGACTTATGTTCAAACTGAAATCGGTCTGAATTTCAGTGACGACGACCAGGTCGGAGCCTACACTGTCAGAAAGGCGCCGCGACTTCACGCTGACGGCGATTTCGGGGAAAGGTATCAGATGGCGATAAAAGCATTGGCTGCGAAGGCGTTGAAACGCGACGCGGAGACGACGCTTCCGAAATTTGCCTCAACCGACGATCTTAAAAAAATCGCTGCGGTGTTCGGTCAGGACCGTGCGGTCGATGCGATCGAGTTCGGCGCTGCCATCGATCACCCCGGCTACAATCTGTTTGTCGCAGGAACGCGGGGCGCCGGGCGGCACTCGATCGTAAGGAGACTGCTGCAGCCCCATGCCGACGATCGGGAGCCGCAGGCCGACTGGGTCTACCTGAACAATTTCGACGACCCGCAGCGGCCGCTGGCTCTGCGCCTCCCCGCTGGATCGGGCATGAAGCTGCGCAACGAAATGGCCGTCCTCGTGGACGAACTCGGCGTGACGCTCCCCGGCCTGTTCGAAAGCGACGAATATCGCAACCGCCTGAACGCGATACAGGCCGGTTTCGAACAGCGCCACGAGGAGCTCTTCAACGCGCTCAGGGATCGGGCGAGGCAGGACAACATAGCCCTCCTGCAGGGCCCGCGAGGGTTCATGTTCGCGCCGCTCAAGGGCAGCGAAGTCATTACGCCCGAAGAGTTCCAGAAAC
>Ga0181593_10005615_pt1 | contig 11341 bp, 10 predicted proteins | sample 071ome_19_FD_133756 | JGI IMG/M metagenome (GOLD analysis project Ga0181593, IMG submission 133756) | Coastal salt marsh microbial communities from the Groves Creek Marsh, Skidaway Island, Georgia - 071413AT metaG (megahit assembly) | ecosystem: Environmental > Aquatic > Marine > Intertidal...
CCGGATTGCCCGTAACTTCGGATTTCTCGGACCCATCTTGGGGTGCTGCAACAGGGGAAGTGTGTGATCTTGTCCAGGTTCCCGCCTACCTTTGCCGCCAAACATCGATTCTGCGAGCGGCAGCGGCAACCGGCAAACCCGTACACCTAAAAAAGGGCCAGTTCATGAGTCCCTGGAACATGAAGAATTCCTGCCGGAAACTCGAAGCTTTCGGGTGCGATCAGATCCTGCTCACGGATCGAGGCACGTTCTTTGGATATAATATGCTGATCAACGATATGCGGGCTTTCCCGATCATGGCAGAAACCGGTTACCCGGTGTGTTATGATGCCACCCATTCGATTCAGATGCCAACATCGATGGGCAATATATCTGGTGGCCAACGGGAATTCATTCCAAATCTGACACGCGCTGCTGCGGCCTGCGGGATCGATGCCATGTTCATGGAAGTACACGATGATCCTCCAAATGCGTTATCCGATGCCAACACAGTGCTGGATATAAAGTATTTTGAAGTTGTGCTGGCCCAGGCCAAGGCCATTCACGACACCCGCCGTGAACTCAAAGCCAAATGGGGGGAAGACAATGTCCACAAGGACTGAAATACAAGTTGCCGAGGTAATGATCAGCCTCACCGATACGCCAAAAACTGCGTCAAGGACGCTGTTAAAAGAAGCGCTGGAAATAATGGATCATCACGGCCTCGGAATTGTTTGCATCACCAGTGCCGTTGGTGTTCTTGAGGGCATTATCACCGATGGCGATATCCGTCGCATGCTCACCCGGGTGCAGAAGCCCTTTGCCGCCCTGATGGGCGATGATGTGATCAACCATGCAGTTACCGGCCCTACCACGGTAACCATGGAAACAAAGCTAAATGACGCCATCATTTTGATGGGTCAAAAACAAATCTGGGACCTGCCAGTGGTGGATAAAGACGGGAAACTGAATGGCTTGCTCCATCTCCACCCCGCGATTAAAACCATAATGAGTCTGGCATGATCCACGATCAAGACGTATTGGTCCATCTCAGTAAACAATTTTCAAATGACGATAAAGCCGCGTCCTCTCACTGGAGACATTATCATCAATTTCTTGAAATTGGGGATAACTTGGACATTGTTAAGACGATGGGCTTTGGTGATGGCAAAAAACGAAGTGTGATGGCTAATATTGCCCATGAAATATTGCAAACTCCTTATAGACGCATGGTCCAGCAGGGCCCTGATTTTGACAGCCTAAAAGCAATCGCCAAACAAAGCACCAAGGATTGTGGCATACGATTTTCGTTGGATGTCTTGCGCCAAGTGTTGACCCTAGCAGATCTTAAATCTAAAAAATTGATCAAATCAAACCAAAACGCAATTGTCATTGGTGATGGTTTTGGAAGCTTAACATCGTTATTATTGCAATCGGGAATGGCGAGCAAGGTTGTTCTGGTAAACCTTAGCAAAACCCTCTTTGTGGATATTTCCATGCTCATGCGCATTGCCTATTTTCAACAACCCAGATCAATCAGTCTCGCGCAATCCCCTAAAGAGATAAAACAAGCCATTACCAATGAAACCGTTAAAGTAATTGCTGTAGAGGCAAAAAATAGTTCAATTCTTCATCATAGTAAGGCCGATATCGCTTTTAATATCGCCTCAATGCAAGAAATGGATATGAAGAGCATCAATGAATATTTTGATCAGTTCCGTCGGATTGCCATGGATAAAGATTTCCTATTCTATTGCTGCAACAGGACAGAAAAACAACTGCCTGATGGCAGTTTTATTAGATTTGACAAATACCCATGGAAAACGACCGATACCCATATTTTTGACGAGCTCTGCCCATGGCATCAATACTATTATAAGATTATCCCGCCTTCATATTGCAATTATGATGGACCCATACATCATCGATTAACAAAACTTGGAGCGAGAACGTGATTGAACAGCGCATCCGGAACCGTCTTAATCTCAAGGAAAAATTTGCCAAACGCGAACGTACCTTCGGCGGGTGGATTTCCTATCGTGAGCCGGCTATCGCAGAAACCTTTGCCAAAGCTGGTTTTGATTTCATTGCAATTGACATGGAGCACACCACGATTTCCATTGATGATGCCAATCGTATCATCACCTCGGTTCAATCCGAGGGCGGTATTTGCATCCCGCGCCAGGTCTCACACAACAACGACTATATGAAACCGATGCTGGAAGCTGGCGCGGACGGGATTATGATCCCCATGGTCAACACGGTTGATGAGGCTAATATCATCGTGAACAACTTCAAGTTTCCTCCGGTCGGACGCCGCAGTTTCGGGGTCAACCGCGCGCATGGATACGGGTTTGATTTTGAGAGATACATCAGCACCTGGAATGATAGCGGACTCTTCGTGATACAGATTGAATCGATCACCGCGGTTGAAAACATCGATGCACTTCTGACAATCAACGGCCTCGATGCCGTCATGATCGGCCCTTATGACATTTCAGGTTCACTAGATGTGCCGGGTGAAACCGACCATCCGAAAGTGCGCAAAGCCGGACGGCGTGTTATCGATGCCTGCGAGAGAGCTGGCATCAGCTGCATGACGCAGGTAGCGGATGTCACAGCAGATGCCGTGGAAGATGCGTTTGATCAAGGCTATACTTCTGTTGTGATGGGATCTGATCTTTTCATTCTCTGGAAATGGGCTGAGTCAATGCGCGACATTATGGAAAAGCATCGCTAGATATGGGATCTTTTGTAGAAAATCTGTTTGGTCTCAATGGCCGCGTTGCCGCCATAACCGGCGGTGGGGGATATCTGTGCGGTGAAATGGCAAGAGGCCTCGCCCGGGCTGGATGCAAGATCGCTGTCATGGATATTCGTAAAGCCAAAGCCGAAGATGTCGCGGGGCAGATAAGGGATGATGTTGGTGGGGACGCAATCGGAATTGAAGTCGACGCCTCTGACAAGGAATCTTTTCAGGGTGGACTGGATGCAACCCTTACCGCCTTTGGCCGTGCCGATATTCTGATCAACGGAGCAGGCATCAATGCCCCCACGCCTTTTCTTGAAATTGAACTGGATGAATTTCATGCCGTCATGAATTCACAGCTCACCTCAACCCTTCTGGGCTGTCAGGTGTTTGGTGCTTACATGCTGGAACAGGGAAAAGGGTCGATCATCAATATTTCCTCTGCTTCGGCAGGCCCACCACTTTCAAAAGCGTTCACCTATTCGGTTGCCAAGGCAGGCATACGCAATCTGACTCAGAATCTGGGCCGGGAGTGGGGGGCAAAAGGTGTGCGCGTAAACGCTATACGGCCTGGGTTCTTCCCAACCGAATGGAACCGCAAGAATTTCATCACGCCTGAACGTGAAGCCGCCATCCTCGGCCATACACCGATGCAGCGATATGGCGAGGTCAGTGAACTTGTTGGCGGGATTATATATCTTGCCTCTGACGCGGCGTCTTTTGTGACCGGTTCAGAATTGACGGTTGATGGCGGATTTTCCTGCATGACAATTTGAAGCGATTATCAGAAATCGGATTAAGGGGGATATGATGTCTCGAAGTGTTGTCATTACTGGCGGGAATCGCGGCATTGGTCGTTCGATTACGGAAAGCTTTCTGAAGGCAGGGTACACCGTGGTGGTGGGTGCACGCACAAGCCAAGAGATTGAGAAACTTGATGCTGATCGTGTCATATTTCACCCTATGGATGTGCGTGATGAAACCGCGCATCATGCTCTTGCTGAAAAAACCATAGCTGCAACCGGTCAGCTTAACGCCTGGGTCAATAATGCGGGTATTTCAGCATGGAAGCCGATCAAGGATATCGAAGAAAAATTCTTTGACGAGCTGATGGGAATCAATCTGAAAGGTGCTTTCTGGGGGTGCAAGGCGGCAGCTTTGGCTATGAATGGTAATGGTGGAGCAATTATCAATATATCCAGCATTGCCGGCAAAAGAGGCAGTGCGAACAATGCCATGTATTGTGCTACCAAATTCGGCATGAACGGGCTCACGCAATCCTTGGCAAAAGAGCTTGGCCCGAGTGGTATTCGTGTCAATGCACTCTGCCCGGTTCTGATTAAAACTGACGGACTGATGGAAGCGCTCGCCGATGAACATTCCCCTGCAAAAGGTAATCCTGAAGCGTTTCTGGATAATTTTCTCAAAGCTAACTCTGCCACCGGAACCCTGCCCAGGGGCGAAGATGTCGGGGCAATGGCTGTTTACCTTGCCGCGGCTGAAAATCACGCCATTACCGGCCAGTGCATCAATATTGACTGTGGGGTATTTCCTCAATGACAAGCATGAACATTGTGGCAATCATTCCGGCTCATATGGCTTCGGTCCGGTTTCCGGGCAAGATCCTTTTCCCGTTCCATGGTCATCCGATGATAGAACATGTACGCCGTCGTGCATTGTTATCGGATAAGATCAGTGACGTCATCGTTGCCACTTGTGATGATGAGATTGCGGATGTAGTCAGAGATTATGGCGGCAAGGTTGTTTTGACAGGCGATCACCATCGCAACGGCACGACCCGAATTGCCGAAGCAGCTTTGGAAATTGATGCCAGTCATGTCATTCTTTTGCAAGGCGATGAGCCGCTTTTGCTTCCGTCGTTCATTGATGCCATGGCGGATGCAATAAACGCCGAACCGGAGGGTGATGCGTGGAACGGCACCGGGCCGATCAACAGCCTTGATGAAGCGGATCGTCACTCATTTGTCAAATGCGCGATTACATCTGACAACCGGATCATGTACTGCTTTCGCCGCAATCCATCATATGCTGATTTTAATCAGATGCAGCAATACATGCGGAAGATCCTCGGGATAATTGCTTTCCGGAAAACATTTCTGGAAAAGCTGGTTGGTCTGCCCCAGTGCCGTACGGAAATTTTCGAATCCATTGAACAGATGCGAATAATTGAAACAGGTCACACCCTGCGTTCAGTTGCACTTGAGGAAAGCCTGCCATCGGTGAATGAGCCGGATGAAGCAGAGATCGTGCTGGATTACGTCAAGAAAAATCCCGAACAGCAGGCCTTGCTGAAAGAAACTTTCGGGATCGGCATTTAGCAATGCATAAAGACGACCGTTTATCTTCGCTTAAGGCAGCTTTCCCGTTAAGTATCGCTCTTGCTGGCAAAATCAGCCGTGTTGAGCATTTGGCCAATCCGTTTGTGAATATCCTGAACTTGACAGTGAAGTCAGAAGAACAATACCCTGACTTAAATGGCCAAAAAGGAATGCTCTGGCGTTTGACCAACAGCATCATGGGCGCCGGGGTAACACAATTAAGGGCGCTCAAATACTGGCCCAAAGCCATACGTTTTAACCCTCAAAAAACCAAAACGGACGTGGTAATCATCTCCCATCTTACGCATCCCCGGCATCTGCAACATGATGCCGATTTCTATTTCGGCAATCTTGCTGACGATCTCACAAAAGCAGGCTTCAAAACCCACACGGTATTGATTAATCATTGCCTTGCCACCGCCAGTGACATGCGCCACAATTCACGCCATACCCGTACGCTTCTCCCAGCCTTTCTTCCCCCTTGGGCAGAAATTAAATTACTGCTCCGAATGTTCCGCGCTGCCTTTTCACTGCCCCCCATTTATTCACCCGACCACTGTCCGATGTTTGGTCGCAATGCAAAACTGGCTCAATTCAACAGCCGCGCACTTAGTGATTACCGGATTGGCATGATGATATTACAGGTCTTATCTGCCCTTAAGCCAAAGATCGTTCTTCACACGTTTGAAGGCCATGGCTGGGAACGGGTGATGACAACCGGCCTTCGCAAGACTGTAGCAACAAAAACTCCTTATATCATTGGGTATCAGCATGCGGTTATCTTTCCCGGCAAAAAATCCATTTCGTGCCAGCGCAAATCAGCAGATGGACTTAGCACTGATCCTGATCATATCATGACGGCTGGCCGCATCACCTGTAATTCACTCCTGAGTGAGGGGGCGCATTCATCGATCAGTGTTTTGGGCAGCGTCAAAGCCAACCCAGTTGCCGATCCTAAATTTGCGGCAAAAGGGGCCTGCTTAATTGCACCTGAAGGCACAATGAGCGAAGTGATCATCATGGCTGATCTTGCCATTAAAGCCGCCAGAATTGCGCCACATCAGGATTTTATTCTGCGACTTCACCCTGTCCTTAAACGCAAATCTGTTCAAAGAAAGCTTAACTCCCTGGCACCCTGGCCAGAAAACTTCAAACTCTCAAATGACAGTCTTGATGATGATTTTCGACACTCATCATGGTTGTGCTATCGAGGCTCGACCGTGGCTTTCCAAGGCTTGCGGCAAGGCTTGCGTCCCATTTATCTTGACCCTGATGATCGGGCGGCCACCAATGACCCCATCTCACCAGAATTGAGATTTCGGCGGTTAGCCAGTGATGCAGATGACTTAATTCAAATCATCGACAGAGATCGGAAAAACCCTGCCCGGGGACAAGATGAATTGAGGTCATCACAAACCTATGCCAATGACTATGTTATGCCTCTTAAGCCCGGAATATTGCTTGATCATATTAAAATGGTGCTGTCATGATCTCGCCTCAACAAATTGCCGTGATTTGCCCGACCAAAGATCAGCCGGAAAAGGTCAAACGGCTTTTGGGTTCCCTTGCCGCCTCAAAAATCAAACCGGGTCAAATCATCATTGCTGATGGCGGCCATAATCTCAAACCCGTCGTTGAACAGTTTCAGAACAGGCTAAAAGTTACCTGCCTTTACTGCCCTGAACCCGGGCAAATACTTCAACGAAACCACGCCCATCAGCACTTGAATAATGATGTATCTGTTGTCATTCACCTTGATGATGATATCACGGTTGGGCCTGATTTTATGACCCTGGTTGTGGAAACCTGGAACAGAGAATGCCGCCGCCCTGGCAAACCCCTAGCGGGTTTATCGTTTAACCTTATGGATTTACCACAGCTGAGAAATTCCCTTTTCAGAGAGGCTTTTTTCCTTTCAGTGAACTCTGCCGGGAGTGTCTCACGTGGGGGTTACGCTGTACCATTCTGCCCTGCTGATCAAGACCGTGATGTTTCATGGTTGCTCGGAGGGGCCACCGCATGGTCACGGGATGTTCTTATCCAGCACCCTCACCCGCTTTCCTTTCCGACCCGCTGGGCAGTATGCGAAGATTTAATCTATTCATACCCCCTCAATCAAGCCTATCGAATGATGGTTGCGAAAGATATTACCTGTTTGCACAACGACACTTATCAATCCATGAGTTTCCACCAAGGTATTTTCTATGGCGTTTCAAGTGCGATCATGCGGTACCACTTTATTCGTCAGCATGATGAAATGAAAACCTGGGTGTGGCTGTGGATGACGATTGGTGTTGCATTTGGGAATTTGGTGAAAGGCCTGATGGGAAGCCCACGCCATCTTGGTCTTTTTGCTGGTGGGGTGGAGGGTATTTTCCGTTCCGTCATCTGTAGCATGCTCAATGGCGACAGCAAAAGTCTTGCCCGCAGTCTTGCTACACGAAAGCGATAAATTGAGTTATTATTATATTTCTCACTAACTCAAGGAATTTGGGTGAGAATTAATGGCCTACAGAATTTATGACTATTCAAACACCCATGTGTTCCATCGCAAAGCACTGTTAAATGCTGTTGAAATGGTCAATGCAGAACATCCTGGCAGCGAAGACGTGCTGGTGATCGTCAGCGCCCGTAATATGCTTAAAGCTTTGTTCTTGGTAATGTTAACAAGTCAAAAAACAGTGGTAAATCTTGTTGGGTTTGGCAGACTCTTCAGCAATTTTGGCCCGCTAGGGCGTCTTATATTTGATCTGGTTGTTAAGCTTTATGGTTGGTTTTCTGCAAAGGCTTTTATCGTTGAGCACGATGTTGATTATAATTATCTCAAAGGCCTGACAACCACGCCCATCTATACAAGCCACGGCAGTGGACTGGATATTGAGGGGTTCACCCGGGCCCCCAAACAGAGGGGTGATAGTTTGAAAATGGGATATCTGAGCCGATTTCACCCCAGCAAAGGCAGTGACCAAATTCTCAAAGCGGCAAAAACCCTACCCGAAGATCGTGAACTCATCATCGCAGGATGGGATATCAGAGGCAATAAATACGCCAAAGCATTCAGTGCTATTGCAGACACTCTCCCCAACGTAACCTTTCTCGGCAAGCTCAATTCAAGATCTGAGGTCAGTGCTTTTTTCAACAATATCGATCTGTTTTTATCGCCATCTGTAAGAGAGGGGGGAAATATTGCCCTGCAGGAAGGCATTTGGCATGGCGTGCCTTTTATCACTACCGATGCACCTGGGTGCAAAACCCTTGCTGAGCGATTTGGAGGCTTGGCCGTACCAATTGAACAATTTTCAACATACCTGCTTGGTGATTTAATGGTGTTTCCTATGGATATTGATCAACAGGACTGGGATCACCTCATCCAACCTTTTCTGAGCATTATGGTTGAAAATGAACTCAAGCATATTTTTTCAGATATTATGAGGCAATAATTAACATCGCTTTAAAACCAACTTTTGTCCTTCCCTTTCTATTCTTAATTATTTTAAAGCAAATTCTTCAGCTGGTGCAATTCAAGCCTCAAAGAGGTTGCATTTCGCAATGGATGCTTATAAATGATCGACATTAGTCATTGTAATGTTTGTTGGTATTTTTCAGGAATTTGGAATAACCAGACTTTCATCCATAAAAAACCTTCACTCTTTGCCTTTGTTAAGCTGTGTCTTTTTAATTTGGTGGTCTTCAATTGACCAGTGATAAATATTCTTGTTACCAATTGCTGTCATACCCCAAAGCCAAGATCCACCCGAATGAATTCTTCGATCAAAATTGACGGCTAGCTCTTCCTCCAGCTCATCTTTCAGCGATTGTAAAAAGTACTCATACGCTTCGGTTGCACCGCCACCCCCCCAAGATTGGGGCGTTCTCAAAGTTGATCTTTTCTCTTGTCAAATAAATCATCCGGTCCGGCGTCTATTGGCCTGGGCTAATGGTGGGTGATGTATTCAGCAATGCGAGTATGACGGTTAAGCATCGATGAGTTAGGGCGACGTGGTCGATCTCATTGGCTGTAGTCATTTGGCAAAGTGATTTACCAATGCATCCGGATGATCCGAAAATCACTCTTGCCATCAGGATTTCCCAAGCGTTACATGGTGAATATGATCAGGCAATTGATCGCCAAGCACATTAAATGGGTCAATAATAATTGTTGAGCGGGTTGCCCGAACCAATTGATCAATATCGAGCGAACGGAATTCATCCCAAGCTGTATTGATAAAGAGAATATCCACCCCGGTGGCCGCTTCATAAGCACCAGGGCAAAATACCACCTCAAGGGGCTCTGGCAAAGACTTCACCACGGGATCATAAACCTGGATATCATGTCCGTTAATATTTTCTAAAAATGCCACCGATGGTGAATTTTTTATAGAGTGAGTGTTTTCCTTATACGACAGTCCCAGCACCCCGATTTTAGGTGAGGCAAACCCGCTGGTGTGGCGCTCAAATTGTTCCAAAATCCAGCGCTTGCGGTAGCTTGAATGAGAGATATAGGATTCAACAACCGATGGATCCGCACCGTGTTTTATGCTTAAAGATTGGACTGTTCGCAAATCGCGCTCAATATTACCACCAGACAGGCCCAAGCCTGTTTCGATATATGCGGAATTGCCAATCCGGCGATCTAACCGTAACGATGGTGTGATTTCTGACCAGTCTGCACCAATGCGTTCACAAATATCGGCTAAGGTATTTGCAGTGCTAACACTGGCGGCAAGGAACAGGTTGATTGCTGTTTTACACAGTTCTGCACTTTCGAACCGCATCGGCATGATAGGGCATTCATAGGCCTCAAGATAGTGCAATAACCTTGCATCAATGTTATCAGGGTCAACACAGCCAAGAATGTACCGTTCTGGGTACATTGCCCGCACAACAGCACGGCCGAAGATCAGTGTTTCTACCTGATAATAGGTGTTGGGGTGGCGTTCATGAATTTTTCGGGTGAATCCTGGAGGAACCTGGCACAGAACAACAAGAAGTGTGTCTTTTGTAATCGACGCCAGGACATGATCGATAATGGCTTCAATTGGTGCCAGGTCGCTATTGGCACTATCATCGGTTGGCACATCAATCGAAATATAAACAATACCACAACCCTTCAGCGACTCTGGGTTGCTGCTAAATGTGATCTTGTCTTTATTGTTGCTGAGCAAATCGGGCAAGCCATCTTCATTGATCCCAATGCGGCCTGCAGAAATCGCATCCACGGTTTCAGGGTTTTCATCAAAGCCGAGGACATTAAACCCTCGTTCAGCCGCCGCAGCCAAACTGTTGACTCCAAGATGCGTTAACCCGGCAAAACCTATAACCAACTGATCCATGTCCTAAGCCTATTCAGAGCGAAGAATTTGTTGTTCAAGGGCGTTTAACCGAGAAAAAAGCTCACGATCCCAGGTAAGGTCTGAACCTGCATTCGTCTTGATCAGCGCTTTGAAATAATCGTATTCGATTTTCCAAGTCGGATCAGGACTGACTAACGTTTCCTGATGTTCAACAGGCCGCCCTGATGGGAGAATCCGTTCACGATAGGTGAATGTTGATGGTCCCCATTTGCAGAGTGATTCAATGTGCGCCGACCCGTTTTCAGCCAGCACATCACAGGTGAAATGGTTTCGCCACATTAACATTGTCATTTCCAGCTCAAGGGACATCTTATCATCCTGGTACCCGATAATGACATGATCGGGTGCCCTGTTTTCAAAACGGTTGGCTGAAATGATTTGCCAATTGGTGTGATCCAGAGAGTCATCAAACCAAAACTGACAGGTATCAAGAAGGTGGGAACCTAAATCAGGCAGAACACCACCTCCTTTGTCCCGCCATTCACTTTCCCTAACCAGTCGTGCCGTACCGTTTCCATAAAACATTCGGCACCGGTAAATACGCCCCAATTTACCTGACTTGATAAGATCATTCATTTTTACAAAATGCGGCTCAAATCGATGGTTATAGGCTGTATAGCAGACCGTATTATTGGCGCGGGCTATTTCCTGCAAAGCTACAAATTCATCCTCATTCGGCACCCAGAAGGGCTTTTCCAGCAAGAGATGCTTGCCATGGTTCAAACAATAACGGGCAAATTCGCTTTTCGGCTCATCAGGGATGCAGCCCAAAACAGCGTCATATTGATCAAGCGGAACATCGGTAATGCTCTTGAACTCAGCCTCAGCAATGTTGGGATCGACAAATCCGACAAAATCATCGCCACAGATTTTTTGGCGCTTAAGGCCTTGAACACCGCGACCAGCAATTATTGTTCTTA
>Ga0181593_10005617_pt1 | contig 11337 bp, 9 predicted proteins | sample 071ome_19_FD_133756 | JGI IMG/M metagenome (GOLD analysis project Ga0181593, IMG submission 133756) | Coastal salt marsh microbial communities from the Groves Creek Marsh, Skidaway Island, Georgia - 071413AT metaG (megahit assembly) | ecosystem: Environmental > Aquatic > Marine > Intertidal zone...
GATGGGGATCGTGGGAACCAGCGTGATCTTGGTCGTCTTCTGCTGGTTTGACCGACTGCTCGGTAAAGAACGGCCAGACTTCGAGAGCTGATCAAAGGCAGCATCCGTGATGGGCATGCAGACTCTTCGCAACGACAGACTTGGCCCTTGGGCCAGTCGAAGCTTCCCCATTCATCGGGTGGCAGCAAGTGGAGCGACGCCGTGTTGACCCATGGGCCGTGCGCGCAAGCAGTCGAGCCTGGGCATGGCGTCGGCGAAGCGTGGGGCCTCGACAGGGAGCCGTCACATTTCCGCAACTGGGTCACGGTGGACGGTTCACACGGCCCCACCGGAGAGATGGGATTCAGAGCCGGGCCTCGGCGATATCACCTCTATGTTGCGCTGACGTGTCCATGCGCCGCTCAGGCGCTTATGGCACTCAAGCTGAAGCGCTTGGAGAGTGTCGTTGGGGTGACCGTGCTGGATCCGCGACCGACCGTGAACGCCTGGCGCTTCGGCGGTCACCATGAAGCTTTCCCGGGCAGCGAGCCCGATCCGCTGTATGGCGCGAAGTACCTCTTCGAACTCTACCAGCGCTCCCACCGCGGATACTCCGGAGAGATCACGGTTCCCGTGCTGTGGGACCGACTGCGTGCAGAGATCGTCAACAACGAAGCAGCCGATATCGTCCGGATGTTCGACGATGGTTTTGGTGATCTTTCTGACTCGACAGTCCAGCTCTACCCGTCAGCTCTGCGCCATGAGATCGCCGCGGTCAATGAGCAGCTCGACGACCGTTTCCACAACGGGTTCGACCGACCAGGATCTGCGACGACTCCGGCAGCGCACGAGCAGGACTTGCTCGACCAATGCGAGAGCCTGGGCTGGCTGGAGGCACGCCTCGGTGGGGCGGCGTACTTGGTTGAAGGGCGGCTGACCGAGGCCGACCTTCGTGCCTTCGTCACACTTATGAGACTCGATGTTGCCTGCCAAGGCCTAGGCAAGACCCACCAGGAACCTTTGCGAGACTATCCGAGCCTGCTTGCCTATGTCCGGAGATTGCACGCGTTGCCCGGTGTCGCTGAGACGGTGGCGCCGGAGCATATCAAGGCCGGTTACGACCCCATTGGCGCCTCGGAATCCGCTGGTCTTCAGCAGATTTCGCGAACTGGCTAGTCAAATGCGCCTGGCGTGTTTCGGGCATGCCCGGGCGGAGATTGGTTAGCGTCGGGCTACCACGAGGTCGCGGCTAGTATTTGCACGGGCGGTAGGTGCGGACCAGGAGGTCGTCCGGGATCGTATCGTGCTGCCATCGGTTTCGGCCGTGCAACTCGATAAAGCCACCGAACCAGCGCTGCAGCGAGCTCTTGCTCGGGAACGGCCCAACCACCAGGGCGTCGGCCGTCCGCTCCGCCACCTTGACCCTGATCTTTTCGAGCAGGTCAGCGTCTTCATGGCGCAGGCGCACATACCATCCCCGGCTGTCATAGAAATAGCGGCCCTGCCAGCGGTCCCGGGTCGGACCTGCGGCTGGATGATCCGATGGTTGACGCGTGTCCAAAACGACGCGAGTCACCGGATGGAACCGGACTAGGGCTTCTTGTCCAGGTGCTCGGCCAGGTACGCACTCTGGCGATTGGCCGAATGGACGATCTCCTTGACCGTGCTCGAGCCTACCTGATAGGCGTCGATCAGATCGCTGCCGTTTGCGATCAGCGTAAAAGTCATCAGCAGAACAAACATTAAACGGGTCATCTCTCGTCTCCCTCCAAGTGCATCGGTGGCGCGCTTGCTTGATGGGTAGAAGGATGACGCCCGCATGCCAACCGGACGCGCAATGCGGGTGGAGATTCATTGAAGTTTTGTAGAGAAGTGTCAATTTGCTGCCGGTGCCGCGGCAGCCGAAAGACGCGAGATCGGTGCGCATGCACCGGTTTTCAGCGGTGAAAAGACCCCCTGACGGATGACCGCTGTCGCAGGACTGACTAACCGGGACGAAGGCAGATGCGCCCTTCAGGACGGTCCATGCGCGCGTGACGACCGGTCTTCAGCGTCCACCGCGATAGGTTATCGGCCACTCGAGCAAGCCGGTTTATTGGGAAGCAAGAGCCTGACTCATCCGGGTCGAGATTCTGTTCGAACAGCGTGGCGTTCTGTCGTCGAATCCACAATTCATGTCGTTTCAGATTGGCGGAATGGAACCAGAGCGCGCGCGCCCACCGGTTGAGCACGTCGCTGTCGTCTGGTGATGCCCCAGATCTTTTTTAACCCCGTCTGATCGATCCCACGGCACGCGATCATCGCGTCTCGGGGGGCTCGTTTGACTGGATTTCAGAGATCAGGGTCGGTCGCGCCCCAACCGTTCGTGGGCAACAAAAGTCGACATGCCCATGACATATTTCGGCCCATTTCGGATCGTGGTTTCAATCCATCCTGCCAGTGTGGGCGCACATCGCAACGGTGCGGGAGACCGAAATGCCCACTGCCATTCAGAGTCGAGGATTCCTATTTTCACCGACGATCTTCGCGCTGCTGCTCAGCGGCTGCAGCGAGACCTTTCTCGCCGCAAGGCAGGCGGAATGGGAAGCGGCTCAGAAGGGAAGCAGCGAGTCGCCTCACTGCCCGGACGGTCACGTGCATCAACGCGGCGATGCCGTGTGGGTCGATCACCACCCCAGGGACGTCGTCGCATCGCTGGGTAAGCCGCAGATGGTTCTGGCCATGGACACCGGAGGCCTCGCGCTGCTCTACGAGAACCCAGCGCGCAAGTGTGTCGAAACCTACCAGGTGGGCCTGAACAGCAAGATCATCCAGGTCGAGTGCATATGACGGATCGCCCCGGATGCCATGTCCTACGCCATCGATCCCCGTGTGATCGGATAAGCATGCCTGTCATGCGCCTTCTTGCAGAGGAGACAAGTCATGCTGACTGAGACCTCGGTGCATGGCACCGAAGCCAGATCGCTCGATTCGCTGATCCAGGCCCGAGGAGACCTTGGTGCATGGTCGAGCGCCCGCGTTCGCATGGACATCGTTTCGATGGCCCGTGCGATTCTCAAGCGAGACGGGCGTCTGTCGCAGGCATTGGATGTCCGGTTTGTCGGTCAATACAGGAACCGGGAAATACTCACCCGGCTACCGGAGCACCATGTCGGGCAAATCCTGGCCAAGGCACTGGCCGCGCTTGCCGTCGCGAATAACGGGCTCCTGTCGGTGTTCATGATGACCTTCGCAGACCGACCCTGTCTCGCGATCATGATTCCGAATGCCGCCGCTGAAGGCCATGCACCGACGATCGCTTCCAGGTTCGACGAGACCTGTCGCCTCGTGCAGGAGGGGGGAGGTAAATGCAGGGTCGACTTCAACGATGTCAACCCAGGGATGTTGATGACCATCGACTTCGGTGACTAGAAATACCGCTGGGGTCTGCACTTCGGCATGGACCCTGGTTCCCTTTGCATACCCGCGCCGCAGCGTCGCAGTCCAGCCATCCAGGCGGACGGAGATGGACCACCTCCATGCGCAGCTTTCGAGCAGGGGTCAATGGCCCTATTGAACTCGTTCTGATGAGGTAACCTCATCACTCACTTTATGTCGGATTTGATTCATTAAGGTCGCATCTCAAACAAATTTCTACACAGCGAGCACAGAATCTCCACGTCAGCGAAGTACTCTGGAATCGCACTACCACGGAGTCACTGACATGAACAACCTAGCGTTCTCCGCCAACGGACCCGCAGCGCCCCTGCTGATGCCAGTTCCGAGCGATGCGTTGGATACGGTTCAAGCGGGTCATGCCAATACATTTCACGCGGTAAGTGATGCAATACGACCCCGCCTGGCCTCACTGATCCATCGCCTCGTGATGCTTGAAAGCCAGTCCGCCATGACGGACGAACTGGAAAAATGCAGGGCAGATGCAACCGAAGCATTGCGGGTGCTCGATGAGATTTCATGCACCCTGCAGAAGCTCGAAGACGAGCGCGGAAGCCACGGGACGGACTATGACGTGCGGGCGATGATCAACACCCTGCTGTATGCACGAACCATCGACGATCCCCTGCTGGACATCGAGATCATCGATCGCTTCAATGGCAACCCATTCCGTCTGGACAGTGGCCGCTCGCGTGTCGTCTCAAAGATGTTCCAGCTGATCCTGGACCACCTGGCGACGGGCCGTGAACACGGCGGTGCATGGAATGTCGAGCTCGATGAATCAGCCTGTGGCACGGGTTTGGACATCCGTGTGGGTTACAGCGCATCGCACAGCCCACTGGGCGTGGCTAACATGGAAATTTCCGAGGCTCTGTCCGCGGCTGAAATCCTGGTGTCGATGCTCGGTGGGACCATCGAAATTACCGCCAGCAACAGCATCAGGTGCTACCTGCCGAGACCTGGCAGCGTGTCGCTCCGAGTCGCATCCTGAAACCCTAGCGTGTCACTAGGTGACCTAACGCGCACTGGAATGTGTGACGAATCAGGCAATTGAGCGAAACGGGAATACACCTGGCACCGGTGTTTGACGACCTGGACCGCACCGGCGGGTAACTCCCTGGGAGCGAGTCAAGCGTCGCTCGTTGCGCTTGATTAGGCAAGCCATGCGGACCGAAGTCGCTTGATCGATCTGGGATGACGAACCGGAGGCGTCTGGGCGCGGCTTCGACTGCGTCCTCGCCACCTCTGATGCTCGCACTCGTGGGTGATCCGGCTGGCCGGCCGAAGGCGGCGCAAGCCCGTGCTCCGCACCCGACCCGGGCCCGATCCGGGTTGATATAAGAAATCATAAGTCATTGAAATAACGAGCATAAAAGGCTCGATGAGTCCGCATTGTGCGCGCTCTACAAATTTCTACAAATCCGCTACATTAGACACACAACGTGCACGTATTTTTGATGTTGAGTCGAATGTAGCGAAATCCTGCGGGAGAAGATCAGGGGCCTTGAAATGCGCTTTCTCGCTACGGAACGGGTTAACAGTTGATGGACCAATCGAGGTCGGAGGCCGTGCCATGTTCGAAGTGTCGAGGCATGTTCCATTGCGCAGCGTGCGGTGTACTGAGATGGAGTGTGACCTGATGAATCCAATCGAAGTCCAGACACCGTCCAGACGCATGCTTGTTGTGGATGATGACGCGCAACTGCGTGAATTGATGTCGGATGTCGCCTGCGCAGCGGGATATGAAGTCACGCAATACGAGAACTTTGCTGATATCGAACAGAAAGACATTCATTTCTACGATGTGATCGTGCTCGACATGTTGATGCCTGGGATCGACGGTATCGAGGTCATCCGGTCACTAGCAGAACAGAATTCGGAGGCGCGGCTGATTCTCGTTAGTGGTCTCGACCGGAGAACGCTCGAGACGGCACGTAGCCTGGCGCACAGCAAGGGCCTGACGGTGCATGGCGTTCTCAACAAGCCATTTCGCATCAACGTCCTCGACGAGATGCTCCGCGCCATACCTGAACGACAGGCGGCACAGGCGCCGCATGCCGCAAAAGTACCCAAAGCAAACAAAGTGAGCTTGGACGAGTTGAGCGTGGCTCTCGAACAGCAGCAGATCCTCTGTCACTACCAGCCTCAAATCACGCTTAAAGACAATGCCTGGTACGGCATCGAAGCGCTGGTGAGGTGGGCGCATCCGAGGGATGGTCTGCTCTATCCGGACGCATTCATCAGTTTCGTCGAAAACTCGGCGTTGGCAACGCCATTCACTCTGTTTGTACTGCGCAAAGCCGTCGACGACTGCCGTAAGCTCGAAAAAGAATGCGGTTTTTCCGGGCAACTGGCAATCAACGTTCCGACGCGGGCCCTGTCAGACGTCCGTTTTGCGGATCAGGTTGTCGGGATACTGACTGAAAAAGAATTTCCGCCGGACAGGCTCACGATTGAGATAACAGAAACCTCGATCGTCGAGAGCCAGACCACGCTGCTCGACATCCTGGTGCGCTTGAGAATGCGCGGTATCCAGCTTTCGATCGACGACTTTGGCACGGGACATTCCAGTCTCGAGAGGTTGCGCGGGTCGCCGTTCAACGAACTCAAGATCGACATGGTGTTCGTACGTGATACGGAAAGAGACACGACGTCTCATGCCATTGTCGACAGTTCGATTCAACTCGGCCACCGGCTCGATATGGTCGTCCTTGCGGAAGGTGTCGAGACAGAGGCCATGCGTGATCGGCTCGTGCAGCAGGGTTGCGATGTAATCCAGGGCTACTTGGTCAGTCGACCGATCCCGGTTGATGAAATGTACAAAGTCCACAAGTCATTTACCGATTAATTTCAGTAGTTACTGATATTGCGAGGCTAGGAATGACTGCGAATCCGGTGCACATCGTTGTTGTCGAGGATGACCCTGACATGCGCGAACTGGTGGTCGAATCCTTGGAGATGCATGGGTTTCGCGTCACCGGTGCTGAGAACGGGGTGTCGCTCGAGCAGATCGTCAAGAGCGACCCCGCAAACCTCGTGGTTATCGATCTTGGTCTTCCGGACGCCGACGGCATGTCGTTGGCACGCAAGGTCCGTGAGGAGTCGAATGCAGGCGTGGTAATCGTTACTGGCAGGGGCGGTGATATCGATCGGGTGCTCGGCCTGGAGCTTGGCGCGGATGACTACATCGTCAAACCCTTTCTTCCACGAGAACTCGTTGCCCGGGTGCAGGTGGTACTGAGACGTTCGGGTTCATCGACGTACCCGAGCAGTGTGCCTCGAGCAAATGATGCGCATCCTGTGTACGAGTTCGACGGGTGGTCCCTTGACTGTGGGACACGTTCGATACGGACCCCGGATGACGCTTTTATCGATGTGACGTCCTCCGAATTCGAACTCCTCTGTGCCTTGCTTGAAGCCCCAGGAAGAGTGCGGACGCGTGAGTATCTGTCACGCAGGATTTTCTCGCGTGACTGGTCGCCAGTTGACCGGGCTGTTGACGGACTCGTGTCCAGGCTGCGGAAGAAAATGGTTGACTCCGGCTTCAGCGTTGACCGTATAAAGAGTCTCAGGGGTACCGGTTATACCTGGGCCGGCAAAGTGCGCGTCTGACGTCCATGACCGCGCTAATGATGAACAATGCATCGAAGGAGTCGATCGAGCTCTTGCCAGTAATCGAAAAGCTCAACGGTAGAGATCACGCTACGATAACCGGACTGATCATTTTTGGGTTGCTTGGCAACCATTTCAACCTGCATCTGTTTTTCGGTGTCGATTTCATCTTTGGCAGCATCGCAGCCATCATCGCATTACGTTGTTATGGTCTCTTCTGGGGCGGCTTGACCGCGATTATCGTCAGTTCGTACACCTATGTTCTCTGGCAGCATGCCTATGCTGTTGTGATATTTACCTGTGAAATCCTATTCATCGGCGCGATTGTGAAGTTCAGTCGTATCCGGGATTACTTGCTTTGTGATCTTGCATACTGGCTCATCATGGGTATGCCCATGTGCTGGTTTTTTTACAGTCATCAACTGGAACTGCCGCAAACGTCTGTATACCAGATCATGGTGAAACAGGCCGTTAACGGTTTGTTCAATGTGTCAGTTGCAATGGTTGCCCTAAATCTCCTTGCTTCCTTCGGTTCTGCCAGTAACTACATCCCCACCAGAGCGAAACAGACATGGCAACTTAGGCATCTATTGACCCAGGTGAGTACGGTTCTTGTTCTGATACCACTTCTTCTCAATACCATGCAGGCTATTGATCACGAGTTGGACATCCTGCAGGAACGAGCGCTGAATCGTCTGGAGGCCGATTTCGCTACTATCGGAAGGCATGCGGAAAATCTCGTTAAAACCCACAAAAAACTCGCTCAGAAATTGCTTATCAACCATTTGAATGGTTCCGATAAAAGCGCCAACAAGGTCTACGATTTATTGTTAGACGGGTTTGTGAAGCGCATGGAAATCAGGGCGAAATATACGGGGATTCCCGAGTCGGGTCAGGCGGGTGACTTTTCGGATTCGATGCGAAATATCGATATTTCCGTAATTCAAGCCGCGCAATACTCGGATGCAGATGACGTAGCCGTGAGTCGAGCAATGACGGTGGTTACAAATCTCGATGAAATACCAGAAATAGATAATTTGGAAGGCACAGTCACTGTCGTCTTGGATAGTGAAGCCTTGATCAATGATCTCATCGAACTGGGAACGCAATACGATCTTAAGCTCGATATATATACCGAGGATGGTTTGCTGGTCACCAATACAGAAAGCATCGTATTGGAATCCCTGATGAAGGGCGAAATGAAAGGACAACTGATACCAGCGGAAGATTCCCATCAATCGATGCTCGAGATCGCGCTCAATTCCTGGTATCACATAGAGAAACAAATCGACTATCTAGCCGGGTTCAGATTCGTGGTATCAAGGCCCATGAAGCCCATATTGTCTGGACTTCAGGAGTTTTCGACTCGCAATTTCATAACGATGCTGATGATTCTCATCGTTACTCTTGGAATTCTTTCCTTGCTGTCACGTCTCCTCGCCATGCCTCTCGAACGCGTCGCAGAGAATGCCGATAGATTAAGTAAATTGCCTCGTCATTCGGAGCTGGGTAAATGGCCAGTTAGCAACGTACACGAAATACAAATACTGGTTGATAAAATCCGGTATTTTCTGGATCAATCAATCAGCATTCAGCATAAGCGTGAGGTTTCAGAGCGGCGGTTACAAAAACTTGCGGAACTCGCATCCGACTGGATTTGGGAAACAGACGAGGCACATCGTTTTACGTATTTTTCACAATCAGTCGGTGCGGTGCATGCCGCGCATGCGGGAGGATCGGCAATCGGTCGGAGGCGATTCGAAGTCTCTGGAATCGATCTTACAGACACGGTATGGCAGAAACATTTGGAGGATCTCGAGAGTCGACGTCCTTTCAAGGATTTTACATATCGAATTGAGAAAAATAATGGGTCGCACTCCTATATACGAACGAGTGGCATCCCCCAGTTTGATGAAAACGATCAATTCTTAGGGTATATCGGCGTCGCTTCAGATATTACCGAATACCTCAGGGTGCAGCTATCTGCCGAGCAATCAAAACTTGAGTTGAAGAGCCTCATCGAAGGTGCGAATGTGCCCATTTTTGGCGTCGACTTTTCCGGTCGCGTCATGGAATGGAACCATGCCTCGGAACTGGCCCTGGGCATAAATAAAGACAAGCTTTTGAGGCTCTTCTTCGTTGATGAAATTCTTCCAGCAGACCAATCGGTTCTGTTCAAGAATCTACTTGAAGCTGCTCGCAACAATGAAGAGATGCATAACGTCGAGTTGCGTCTCACGCATCAGTCTGGTCATCATGTTGATCTCCTGGTATCCACCTCTCCGTTGCATGACGAGATAGGTGGCGTGCGTGGCATGATGTTGATCGGCCAGGATATATCCCTACGCAAGCGCGATAATGAAGCGTTACGTCTCGAGCGTGATTTTGTGGGCAACCTGCTCGATTCGCTGGAGACGATGATATTTCAGCTCGACAAGATCGGCCGTATCAAACGCGTCAATAAGGCTGTTAGTGAACTTGCGGGCAGAGATCGTGAAGCATTGATCGGAATGAATTGGTTTGAGACAGCCATCGATTCCGACGATGTGCCTTTTGTCCGAGCCTTATTGTCTAAAACCGTCAGGGAAAAAAAGACTCAGTCATGCGTCTTGTCGATCACCGACAAGAATCACCGCGCGCTCTCGATCGATTGGCGAATTACCCCCTTAATCAATTCGGACAAATCAGTTGAAGGCTTTGTCGTCACGGGACATGACATTACCGCGATTCGTGAGACAGAAGCGATTGCTCGCCGTTCACAGAAGATGGCTGCCGTCGGGCAGCTGAGTGGTGGTGTAGCACACGACTTCAACAACATCCTAGGTATCATTGTTGGAAATTGCGATCTTTTGGAGACTGAAGTAGGAGACGACGAAAACCTAATCAAGCGAATCCGTAACATCATGCGTTCCGCAAATCGTGGGACCACACTGGTTCGTCAGTTACTCAGCTTCTCGGCTGTCGATAACGTGTCTGCTAGTTCACAAAATCTCAATGAGTTGCTGAATGATATGCACGAGTTGATCCAGCGATCAGTCACCGCGCGTATCGATATTGTCACTTCCTATGACACCGATCTCTGGTCGGCCATGATCGATCCTGGCGATTTTCATGATGCCGTGATCAACATGGTCATCAATGCCGCTCACGCGATGCCGAATGGCGGGTCACTCTCATTGTCGACTGATAACGTCATCGTCGATGAAAATAAGTTCAATACAGATCCACGTGTAGAGATCGGAAGCTATATCCGCTTTACAGTTTCAGATACGGGCAGTGGAATGTCGGGCGACGTGATTGAGAGGATTTACGAGCCGTTTTTCACGACCAAAAAAACTGGAGAGGGTAGCGGTCTTGGTCTCGCGATGGTTTTCAGTTTCGTTGAAAGATCTTCGGGTTTCATCACCGTAGAATCGTTCCCCGGCGTCGGTACCCGATTCGATATGTATTTTCCGAAGTTAATCGAGGACGTGCACCATGAACAAAAGGATAAAAACTGCAGGATCGATAGTGTAGAACCAGTGCCATCGGTTGTAGAACGCCATGCAGTGACGGTCCTTGTCGTCGATGATGAGAATGCACTGCTCGAGTTGGCTGCGGAATCGCTGGAAGCTCATAACTATAACGTTCTGACCGCGGAAAATGGCAACGATGCACTCTCGATACTCACGAATAATCAGGATATACAAATTCTCTTTAGTGATGTCGTGATGCCGGGTGGTGTAAGCGGCGTAGAGCTCGCAGAGAGAGCCAGGCGAATCAACCCGAAGATCAAAATACTTCTCACTTCCGGATTCATAGATACGAATGAAAATATAGACAATGAATCAGTATTCATAAAAGAAATGCTGCCAAAACCGTATCGTATTCGTGAGCTACTCACCAGAATGCAGCATTTGCAAGAGCTTATCTCGAATCCGGATGTGTAGCTGTAATGTATAAAGCCATTCCCTATATTTCGGCCGTTATCGTATTCATCGCGGTCATTGCGCTAGCGGAATATTTTATTATCGATGAAAAAAACAGGTACGAAGAAGAGCTACGACTCGAGCTGTCTCACCAACTCGAAGTACTCAAAGACGAACTCAAAGACGAGATCAATAGTCGATTCCACCTCACGGAGTCGCTATCAGCATTTGTTCTGACAAACCCTGAGTTCACTGAAAAAGAATTCCAGAGATTCGCCGAATCATTGCTGATAGATCGTAGAGAAGTTAAAAGCCTACAACTTGCTCCGGATGGCATTGTTACCTACATCACAAATCCGGAAAAAAACCGGTCTATCATCGGCTATGACATATTCACGAGTAA
>Ga0181593_10005618_pt1 | contig 11335 bp, 6 predicted proteins | sample 071ome_19_FD_133756 | JGI IMG/M metagenome (GOLD analysis project Ga0181593, IMG submission 133756) | Coastal salt marsh microbial communities from the Groves Creek Marsh, Skidaway Island, Georgia - 071413AT metaG (megahit assembly) | ecosystem: Environmental > Aquatic > Marine > Intertidal zone...
CCGCAGGAGGGGGAGGTGACGTGGCACTGGTCGAATGAGACGCCTTCGCGGACGAGCCGATCCGTATGCGGCGTGTTCAAGTAGGGGAAACCGAGCTCCGCGATGGTATCGTAGCGCTGTTGATCCGTAATAATGAGGATGATGTTGGGGCGTTTCATAAGAGAAGCTGGGTCCTAGTGAGCCATCGAGAGGACGACAAGACCTGAAGTGAAATTTCTTTAGGTTGCCTGGAAGGTCGCGAGCTTCCGCGGAACGAGCCGGGAGGGGTTGAATGGGAGCAAAACAGGTCGCGATCTCTCTATCGGGGCAGTGAAACTCTTTTTGGTAACGTTACCGAAATGAGTTTCACGGGAGATGGACAGTATGTAGCGGGAGCTGCTGATTAATCGATGATAGGCTCCCCGCGGTGTTACGTTTTCGATTGGTTCTTCTGAGATAAACGAGGTAGCGGACGATCTCGCGCGCATTCTCGGATAAGGCGGAGCAAGCCGAGCGACCATTCAAAAAGTAGGGCAGGCATCTTGCCTGCGCATAGAAGCAGAGAAAACAGGCTAGAAGCCTTTTCTACTATTTATGGCCACTACCCCAAAGATTCAGAAGAGTCGTTTTTAAATTAGTCATGGACGAGTGCGGGAATCGCCGCCTTAATGCCGCTTCTTACTCGTCCTCCCAATAAGTTCACACCTATGAGCGAAATTCAAGAAGCCCCTACGACCTTTAATGGCATTCGCAAGCAACTCGGTCCTGGACTGATTATATCAGCCAACATTGTCGGTTCTGGCGAGCTGATCGTGACAACCAAGCTCGGAGCCGATGTGGGCTTCATCATGCTGTGGTTCATCATCCTCGGGTGTTTGATCAAGGTTTTCGTTCAGCTCGAGCTCGGGCGCTACGCGATATCCAAACGCAAGACGACTTTGGAAGCCCTAAACACGGTGCCGGGCCCCAAGTTTGTGGTTTCTTGGCTGGTGTGGATTTGGACATTGATGTACGCGGCTATCTTTTTCCAGTTGTCCGGAATGGTGGGCGGGCTGGCTCAGGTATTCAATTTGGCGGGATCGGATCTTTCCCATACGGTGCTGGCGATTTTGATAACTGGTTCGTGCGCGATCCTGCTCTATGTGGGACGGTACAGGTTTATTCAGAATTTCTCGTCGATCATGATCGCCTCGTTCACGGTGTTCACGATCTTCGCGGTCTTTTCTCTCTACTGGACCCAGTATGGGGTAACCGGTAGCCAGATCGCAGAAGGGTTGAGCTTTCGTCTTCCCAAGGAATTTTTAATCGCCTTCGCGGCTTTCGGAGTGATTGGCGTGGGAGCATCGGAACTGATTGTGTATCCCTACTGGTGTTTAGAAAAAGGATACGGAAAGTACGTGGGTCCTGACGATGGCTCAGAAGCGTGGATCAAACGAGCCCAGGGCTGGATTCGGGTCATGAAGTACGATGCCATGCTTTCGCTTGTCATCTACACGGGAGCGACGGTTGCCTTCTACTTGCTCGGAGCGGCGGTGCTTAATGGCCGGGGAATCCCGGTGGAGAATGACAACCTAATGGTAAACCTTTCCAATATATACAGCACGTCATTTGGGGATGTGGGCCTATGGATATTCGTGGTTGGGGCCATGGCTGTCTTGTATTCAACGGTGTTTGTGGCAACCGCTTCCAACAGCCGCTTAGGAGTGGACTTCCTCAATCTGCTGGGTATCCTTAAATGCGATACGGAAGAAAAGCGAAAGAACGCGGTGCGTATCGCCTGTGTGGTTCTCCCGGCCCTGTTTTGCATATTCTATCTTTCCGTGGGCAAACCCGTAACGCTTGTGGCGGTAGGAGCCGTTGCCCAGGCCCTCATGTTGCCGTTTGTCAGTATGGCCGCTTTATATTTTCTCTATTACCAAACCCATGAGCGGCTCAGGCCGAAGGCCAGCTGGATTTTCTGCCTGTGGATTTCCGCCATGGCTATGACCGCCGTGGGATTCTATCAAGTGTGGCGAGAATTTGGGAATTGGTTTGGGTAGAGAGTAGTCAATGGGGATCCGAGCAGGGCTGGACTTTTAGCGTCAGCCAAAGCTTAGTTCAAGCGCGAGAGCCTTCCGCGCCCTGCGGGACGCTCCTATAGAAGTTTGAAGCGCGAGCACTTGCTCATTCTTTTTTGCGGGTGGTACAAGTTGATTAATGGCTAGCCTCATTGGGGCGTCTGTGGTGGCGACACGCTTCATCCCGATGAAGAAAGCAATATCCCGAAGAAGCTGTTTGAAATCGCTCGGCAGCTTGGCCGCCGCTACCATTTTATTGTCGGTGTCGTTTCCTAACATTTTGAAGGCCCAATCTGGCGATTGGCCGATTCTTGGGGGACCTGATACGCCCAAGCTTTGCCCTGGTATTTCTCGCGATACGGATCCGGCCCTTGTGCGCATGGTGAAGCAGCTGGGAGTAGACCATGTTCTATTCGGCGGCCCCAAAATCCCTTGGAAGGAGCAGGAGTTCAGAGAGATCATGGATCGCCCAGAGGCCAATGGGCTAAAGGTGATCTTTATTCCAGCTAGCGTGGTGGCGGATGTGGCCCGATCATCGAAGTTGACCGAGTTGCATGACGTTTGGACCAAGGCGAAATTCGCGACAGGAAAATACAAAGCCAGCAATTTGTATCCAAACCCTAATGACATAAACTTAAAGAAGGTATTTGAAGAATGGCGGGATGCGGAGCTGGCAAAGCTAGGGATGGAACCGCCACTCTCAAAGGATGGGGAATAGGCTTGAAGCCGATCTAAGCTCGATCCCGCGGATCGCACAGGCGTCTATTCCGCTCAGCGTAACAACCTAGCGAAGCAAGGGCGGCGACCAATAGAATATGGATGGGCCAACGTCCCGCTTCGCGTGACTAGGAGCCCCTGCCTTCGCCAGGGCTAATAGGACTCGCTTCGCGAACATAGATGGGAATAGGGTCGAGGCGTGGCGGGAACGGCTCTTCTTACGATCAGTTGTGATGTTAGAGGGATGGATACCCCAACGCTTCTGCTGCCAGTGTGCTCAGGCGTTTACGCAGGGGGACGACGTTGCCTTTGCCGTTGGGGTGAATACGGTTGCTCATAAAAATGACGAAAGTTTCGGAGGCGGGATCTATCCAAATGCTAGGACCGGTGAAGCCGGTATGACCGAAGCCGCCGACGGGGAAAATAGTTCCTCGTTGACTCGAATAGCTGCTATCGATGTCCCATCCCAGACCGCGTAAGGATTTCACCGCCGAGGGTGTCTGGACGGAAGTCATCAGGCGAATGGTTTCAGGATGGAGAAAGCGAACCCCGTCCAATTCGCCATTGTTGAGAATCATACGGCAGAAGCGGGCCAAGTCCGCCGCGGTTGTGAACATGCCTGCATGTCCGTGCACGCCTCCGGTTCGGCGGCAAATTGGATTGTTGGGTGTGCCACGCTGCATCTTGCCATCCAGCCATTTGGTGGGAGCGGTGCGATATCGGAGCTTTGGCGACGGCAAATAGCCGGTATCCTTCATGCCCAGAGGCTGGAAGACGGATTCTCGGGTAAAGTCTTCTAACAGCTGGCCGGTCACTTGCTGGATGATTTCGCCGAGCAGGATAAAGTTGATGTCGCTGTAAATAAATCCGGTTCCTGGCGGGTGTTGTACTTCTTCGGACTTTGCCAGAGCGATAGCCATCTCGTAGCCAGCCCAATCTTTGGATACGCCATTCTTCTCGATCGTCAGGGGAATTCCAGGCTTTAAGCCGGAGGTGTGGGTCATCAAGTGGCGAATTGTGATGGTCTCTTTGCCTCCGCTTTCGAAGTCGTCCAGATAGGCAGAGACGAGGGCGTCGATCTCCATCACACCTTGTTCTACTAGCAACATTATAGCCGGCGTGGTGGCGACGACTTTGGTCAAAGAAGCAGAGTCGTAAATCGCATCGATTCGGGCGGGTATTCTCTCGGGCTCCAGGGACATATGTCCGTAGACATTGGCGTAGGTTTGGCCCCGCTGTTCGAGCCAGAAGACGGCCCCCGGAGTTAGTTCCTCATCGATAGCCTCACCTATTGCCTCGTCGATTTCCTCAAGTTTCCGATGATCGAAGGCGATCGCGGCGCTCGTGATAAAGGTGGCGATTGCCGAGATTAGAATGGGATTGGGGGCACTCATAGGAAGAGAGGCTAATCATTCTTCTTTCCGTGCTCATCGCAAGTAGCTAAAGAGTAATCTTTCGACTTAAGTTTTAGCCGAGCGCAGAAAGCCAAGATTGGGGCCCAAAGCGAATTCGCTTTTACTATAATCCATCCTTGTCTCTTGCGACATCGCGCGAGCGCTAGCCTTACAATCTGGTGCCGTGGTAGGGCTTGCGCTTGCGCTACGCCGCGCAGTTAAATTCTATGGCAACCATTAGCATATGCAGGTAGAGAATCTGTCAGGAGCAGGGGTTTGGAAAGGTGGAGACTTAGCGAGTCGAACGGATTGGCGAGGGCGATATGATGAAGTCGATCCTGCCACGATTAGAGAAACGCTGGAGAATGGACCGGGGGCCCTGATGTTGCGAGGATTTCCGATAGAGCGATTTGATTGCGATGAAGCTCGGGCTGCATTCCAAGTTTGGTGCGCCCAGTTAGGGACCTTGCTGTCTCAAAATGAAAATGGGAAAACCGCGTTCGATGTAGCGAATGCTGGTTTCGCCGATAGCGATCCTCGTATGCGTGGCCCGAATACGAACAAAAAACTTTCGTTTCACACGGATCGCTGCGATGTCATCGCTTTTCTTTGCTGGCGAAAGGCGAAGGTGGGAGGCGAGAACGAACTAGTGAGCTCTATGCATCTCTACAACGAGATCGGCAATCGCCGGCCAGACCTGCTAGAGACCTTGATGCAGTCATTCGTTTACAAAAGGCATACCGTTGATCTGGGCAATGAGCTTCCCTACTGCGAGCAACCTATTTTCTCGTTCAGGGACGGCTTCTTTGCCTGCAGCTTCCTTCGCGTGCTGATCGACCGGGCTCATGCTGATCCAGAACTTCCCGATCTGAGTCTGACTCAGATCGAGGCTTTGGATTTCCTCGAGGAGGTGGCCAACGAACCTGGACAGTCAGTAAGGTTTCTCCAGGAGCCAGGAGATATTCTGTTGCTGAACAATTGGATCACTCTTCATCGTCGAGCGGCCTTCGAGGACCATGAGGATCCTGAAGAAAGGCGGCGCCTGTTCCGGATTTGGCTGAGCATGCCCAACAGTCGTCCCATCGACCCTCGGTTTGAGGCCAACTTCGGGGCCACTGTGGCAGGCGAGCTGCGTGGTGGGTTCCGAGCCGTTGGCTGATGAAGCCCTAGCAAATTGAGATGCAAAAGGATTCCGGGCTTCTCGATTTGCGAGGTCTACATACTAATTCTGTAGCAGACCCTATCGGCATAGTAGATTTTACTCAATTTCCCGCTTTGAACTTCATTAGTTTAGGAAAGCGTCGCTTACCAGCGGAATGGAAACCGTCACATCATCGCGTCGCTTGTTTAATTGCGGATCAATCTCTAGCACTTTTATCGGGAATTTCATTCAATGGCAAACCTCATGGGTTCGCTATCTCATGATGGTCTTGGGTTTAGTGGCTTTGGAAAGGGCGCTAGGAGCGGAAGCAAACTTATCTTGGAATGATAACTCCAGTAATGAGTCGGGTTTTCGAATTGAAAGAAGCTCGGACGGACAAAGTTTTTCCCAGATAGCTACTGTCGGCGTCAACACAACTACCTATTTCGATACAGGTTTACAGTCGAACACTACTTATTGGTACCGGGTAAATGCGTACAATGAGTTTGGCGAATCTGGTTACACAAACGTAGTCAGTTTAACCACAGAGCCGGATATCAACGAGCCTCCAACGATAAGCGCTATTTTGGACCAGTCAGTAAAAGCGGACTCTGGCCCAAGCGGAGCGATTTCCTTTACGGTCGGCGATCCAGAGACAGATTCGAGCCAATTGTTGCTCAGCGCCTCATCTTCTGACGAGTCGCTGATACCGATTTCAGCTATTCAGCTCACGAATGATCAATGGGGCTCGAGCATATCCTTCAGTCCTGCGCCTGGGCAAAGCGGATCTTCTATCATCACGGTTTATGTTACGGATGGCGTGAATATAGTGAACGAGACCTTCCAGGTTTCCGTTGAGCCAGTGGCCTTGTTTTCCATGACAGATCCGTCTGACGGCTCGGAGTATTATTTGGGCGAGGCGATCGAGCTCTCACCCGCATTCCTTGGTGGAGTGAATCCAGTCAAAGTCTCCTACTTTATTGACGGAACGCTTGTTAGCGAATCGACACAGTCGCCTTATTCCAGTGTCTTGCAATTGCCGCGGACGGGAACGCTTCAGTTGCAGGTTGTCGCTGAGCTTCCAGGTGGCGGGCAACTCGCTTCCGATAGCATGGCCATCGAGGTGCTGGGATTCCGGGATCCTACTAACCTGGTCGTTTCGGAAGCTCTGAACTGAACACTGGCTACTCGTAACTCTCTCCCACTTCAAGCAAGATGCCCATTTCACTCGTTGAAATGGGCATTTGGCTTGCACCGCCGAAGCGATGAAACGGAGTAAACTTGCACGATGATATTGTAGTACCCGGGTGCTTGCCGATTCGGTATTTGCTCCCTGGATGATCTGAATTGAGAACGCACGATTTCCATTGAGTTTTGGAAATTGATCAAGGGTTCCTGCCTCTCAGCCACAGAGAAGTCCATGGGTTGTCTTATCATACAAAAATGCTAGGGGTGAGCGGTTATGTCGGATATGGTCAAAGATGGCGGAGATTGCTGGGGAAGCGGGCTTTTACGATCAAAGTCATTTTACGAAACGCTTCCGAAAAGTTACAGGCATGACGCCGCTGGCCTACCGAAAGCAATTCCGTTGACCGTCAAATCGTACCAATTATGGTCTACCTGATACAAGACTTAGCTGGCCGAGGGCGCTACTATGCTTGCTCGTTCTCGATGAATTCCCGAATCGCACCCATTTTTGTTCTCCTGAAAATCGCCGCGACCTTTCTCGTGGCCGAAGAAGTCCCGCTCTCGTACAACGAGCATATCCGCCCGATCCTCTCAGACCGATGCTTCAAGTGCCATGGCCCGGATGCGGACAACCAGAAGTCAGAGTTCCGATTGGACACCCGCGAACATGCCACCGCTGATTTGGGAGACGGGTTTTTCGGCATCGTGCCTGGCAATCTTGAGGAGAGCGATTTGCACTGGCGCATCTGGGACGATGAAGCGGAAGACCAAATGCCGCCACCCGATTCGAATTTGACGCTATCGTACGAGGAAAAGAGGCTTTTAGATCGCTGGATTGAAGAAGGCGCGCCCTATGATACTCATTGGTCGCTAAAGCCTTTGCCAAAATCAGTGGACGTGCCGTCCAGCGAATCGAACTGGGCGAAAAACGAGTTGGATCAGTTTATCGAGGAGGGGTTCTCTACTAGTGGAGTCGATCCCGCGGAAGAATCGCCCCGCGAAAAATGGCTGCGCCGTGTGAGTTTCGATCTCACTGGATTGCCCCCGAGCATTGAAGAAATTGAGGCCTTTCTGGGAGATGACTCGGATGAGGCTTTTGAAAAAGTGGTCGACCGATTGCTCTCGTCCGATGCTTATGCGGAACGCATGACAAGCGAATGGCTTGATGTAGCTCGGTATTCAGATTCCAATGGCTATCAGCGAGATCACGAACGACGCGTGTGGCCATGGCGAGATTGGGTGATTCAGTCTTTTCAGGAGAACATGCCGTATGACGAGTTTGTCACTACCCAGCTAGCGGGCGATTTGTTTCCCGATGCGACCCAGGACCAAGTATTGGCCACAGCGTTCAATCGATTGCATGGGCATCTCATGGAAGGGGGAATCGTCCCAGAAGAATATCGGGTGGAGTATGTCGCAGACCGGACTCACACCTTTGGCTCGGCGTTCTTGGGTCTGACAATGGAATGCACCCGTTGCCATGATCACAAGTATGACCCTCTAACGATGGAGGACTATTATTCGCTTAGCTCCTTTTTCGCCAACATCGAGGAAGCGGGACTGATCGCCTTCTTTTCTTTCGCTGCGCCGACACCGGCTTTGGCGCTTTCCGATGAAGAGACAGACCTGTCGCTGGCCAAAGCCCAGAAAAAAATCGATGCGGTGGCGGCTGAGCTGGAATCGATCAAGTCGGCATCGGAAGCCAAGTCGGCCTTCGAGGAGTGGCTAGCAACGAATCCGAGGTTGGACTGGCCCGGGCGGGAAGCTTGGATCTCTTTCGACGAGCGGGAAGGCGAGAATTTCGCCAATGCGGCAGCACCGGATGTCCCTGCCGTCTCGCCTGAGATCAACGAACTTGTTCCTGGAGTATTCGGACAAGCGCTACAATTTACAGGCGACGATAAGATGGAAGTGTTCGACGTAGGGCATTTCCCGCGCGAACACCCCTTCTCCGCTTCGGTTTGGGTGCGACCCAATCAGCACGCGCCTCGAGAGAGTATTTTCAGCCGTGGTGGAGGAGCTGATGATGCTGCGAGCATGGGCTACGAGTTCATGCTCATGGATGGTAAGCCGACGGCATCGTGGATCCATTTCTGGCCCGGCAACGCCATGCGAGTGCAAGCTAAGGAACCGATACCTGCAGGTGAATGGTCCCACCTCGTGGTCAGTTATGATGGATCCGCGAGGGCGTCTGGCGTTAAGATTTTCCTGAACGGCGAACCGATGAAGTTGGAGACCATTAAGGATCATCTTACGAAAGAAATTACCAGTTGGCAGACACCCAGTCGTCAAAAAGTCCGCCAGCACTTGGTTTTGGGGGAACGGTACCGGGATCGTGGCTTTGTGAAGGGGCGAATGGACGAGTTTCAGATGTTCGACCGTGAGATTTCAGAGCTGGAGGCTCGAATGCTTTTCCAGATGAAGCCAACTTCCCCGTTGCTGGGAACACCGATCGAAGATATCGCTGATTTACAGCCTGAGGAGCTGTATAACCATTTTCTGGCTACAGCCTACTTGCCAGCCATGAAGACTCGAGCGGAGCTGCAATCAGCTCGAGCGGAGCGAAACCGCATCATGGATGGGTTGGAAGCCATTAGCGTGATGCGAGAAACGCCAGAACCAAGGCCAGCCTACATTCTCAACCGCGGGGCTTATGATGCCCGAGGGGAAGAGGTCACAGCCAATACGCCTTCGGCTCTCCCGGCTTTTCCCAAGGATCAGCCCCGCAATCGGTTGGGCCTGGCCCGATGGCTAACCGATCCCGATCACCCCCTAACAGCCCGAGTGGCGGTGAACCGCTATTGGCAAATGATTTTTGGAGTGGGATTGGTCCGTACTCCTGAGGACTTTGGCAGCCAGGGCAGCAATCCGACCCACCCCGAGTTGTTGGACTGGCTGGCCCGCGACTTTGTCAATAATGGCTGGGATCTGCATCATTTATTCCGGCAGATGACGCTTTCCGCGACCTATCGGCAAAGCACTTTCGGTGATCTAACTAGCATGGAAAAGGATCCGGAGAATCTTACCTTTTGCCGGAGCAACCCGAATCGGCTGGCGGCGGAGATGATTCGCGACAATGCCTTGGCGGTGAGCGGATTGCTGGTCGATGAGATTGGCGGCCCGCCCGTCAAGCCATACGAAGTCGCGGCTTCTTTCAAGCCTATGGAGCCGGATGAAGGTGAGGGATTGTACCGAAGAAGTTTATACACGCTTTGGAAACGGAATTCCCCTGCCCCGACGATGGTGGCCTTCGACGCTCCAAAGCGGGATGTATGCAGTTTGAAGCGGGAGCCGACTAGTTCGCCTTTGCAGCCACTCGTCATCCTGAACGGTCCCCAGTTCGTTGAAGCCGCTCGCGTGTTTGGCGAGAGACTGTTAGCCAAGCATCGAGGGGACCGAATAGCTGTCATCGAAGAAGCCTTCTACAACCTGACGAGCAGGAAACCCGATCCGAATGAATTGGAGATCCTAGCTAATCTCTACGAGGCTCAACGCCAGGAATTCGATGCTAATCCGTCGGATGCCAATGCGCTGCTGGAAGTAGGATACGCCCCGGTTTCGCTGTATGAAAATCCGAGGGAACATGCCGCCGTTGCGGTTGTAATCAATGCGATCATGAATATGAACGAATCTCTGATTGAACGATGAAGAATCCGCTTTGTACAGGTTACGAAAGCCCGTTTGGAATGTCGCGCCGGTCGTTCCTCAACCAGCTGGGAATGGGGCTCGGGGGATTGGCTTTGGGCAGTATGGTGAATCCATTGAAAGCCGTGACGGATAAAGGTCCCGCTCTAGCGAGTACTCACTTCCCGGGTACGGCGAAACGGATCATCTATTTGTTCCAGTCGGGCGGCCCGTCCCAAATGGACCTTTTCGACTACAAGCCTCGACTGAACCAAGAGCATGGCAAGGAGCTGCCGGACTCGGTTCGGCGTGGCCAGCGACTGACCGGCATGTCGACCAGCCAGGCAAGTTTTCCGCTGGCGGGATCGCCATTCGAGTTCAAGCAACACGGGGAGAGCGGAGCCTGGTTTAGCGAAACCTTACCGCAGATGGCGTCAATTGCGGACAAGATGTGTTTCGTCAAAACCATGTACACGGAAGCCATCAACCACGGGCCCGGAGTAACCATGATGATGTCGGGATCCCAGATTCCGGGTCGCCCCACCGCTGGGTCTTGGCTCTCTTATGGGCTGGGTAGTCCGAACGAAAATCTCCCCTCATACGTTGTATTGACTCCTAAAGTACAAAAAGGACAGCCATTGACCTCGCGTTATTGGGGAAGCGGATTTCTTCCCGGGCGACATGATGGAGTCCGGTTCCGTCCGGAAAAGGATGCGGTACTCTATCTAAATAATCCGGATGGCGTCAGTCGGTCGAGTCGAAGCAAAACCATCGATTATCTGAAGGAATTGCACGAGTACCAAGTGAGCAAACAGAGCGACCCGGTTTTGGAAAGCCAGATTGAGCAATACGAAATGGCCTTTCGCATGCAGGCCTCGGTCCCCGAGGTTTCCGACATCAGTGGGGAATCGAAGGCTACTTTGGAACTATATGGCGACGATGTTATGGAGCCCGGTACCTTCGCCGCCAACTGTTTGCTAGCTCGCAGGTTGGCTGAGCGGGAAGTGCCCTTCGTCCAAGTATTTCATACCGGATGGGATGCCCATAGTAACTGTCCGGGCAACATTAGATCCAACTCGCAAAGAACCGACCAAGCCTCCGCTGCCCTGATTAAAGATTTGGAGTCCCGGGGCATGCTAGACGACACGCTCGTCATTTGGGGAGGCGAATTCGGTCGGACCAATTACTGCCAAGGCAAGATGACCGAAACGAATTTCGGCCGTGACCACCATCCG
>Ga0181593_10005623_pt1 | contig 11324 bp, 11 predicted proteins | sample 071ome_19_FD_133756 | JGI IMG/M metagenome (GOLD analysis project Ga0181593, IMG submission 133756) | Coastal salt marsh microbial communities from the Groves Creek Marsh, Skidaway Island, Georgia - 071413AT metaG (megahit assembly) | ecosystem: Environmental > Aquatic > Marine > Intertidal...
AGCCAGCAGGGCGGCGATTCCCGCCAAAATGACCCCGATCAGAATCGAGGCGATCGCGTCGATTTCCGGCGCATGGAAGGCATGGGACAGGGCGATGCCGACGGCGGCCACGATCAGGCCGAGCATTGCCGCCGAATCTTCGAACAAGACTGTGAATACCGTCGGGTCCTTGCTCCGGCGGACCTCGCGTAAGAACGACCGGTCGCCGCGTATTTTGTTGAATTCGCGGTAGGCGATAACCCAGGCGACACCTTCGAAAATCATTGCGGCGCCCAGAACGATGTAGTTCACCGTCGGATCACGCAGTTCATGCCCTTCGCCCATCAAGGCAGTAATGCCCTCGTAGATCGATACGCCGGACCCCACCGCGAAAATCATCACGGCAACGACGAAAGTCCAGAAATAGAGCTCCATGCCGTAACCGAAGGGGTGCATTTCGTCGGCCGGCCGGGCGGCTCGGCGAAGCCCGTACAGGATCAAGACCTGATTGCCGCTGTCGACGAGAGAGTGAATGGCCTCGCTCAGCATGGCTGAGCTTCCGGTCAATCCGGCCGCGCCGAATTTGGTCACGGCAATCAACAGATTGCCGGCAAGCGCAGCGTAGATGACGGTCTTCGATCCGCCCTGGGCCGCCATTTATTGGGATCTTTCGCTGGGCGCAATCTCACCGGGAGAGGTCGGAGGTGCCTCTTTGATGTGGACATCCCGTTGCGGGTAGGGGATTTCGATGCCATGCGCGTGGAATCGATCCCAAACACCAAGAAACAGGTCGCTACGAACGTTCATCAGCCCGTTCATCGGATCGTCGATCCAGTAGGACACCGCGAGGTCCACAGAACTGTCCCCGAACCCGCGCACCCAACAAGCCGGTTTGGGGTCTTTCAGAATACGAGGCACTTCGGCGGCGGCCTCAAGGCATAGCACCATCGCCTGACGGGGGTCGGACTTGTAGTGGATGCCGATCTGAGCCGTTTGTCGCAAGATTTGATCGCTGAACGACCAGTTGACCACCTGCTGTGTGATCAGGTCTTCGTTGGGGATCAAGTGCTCATGGGCATCCGGCGTCGTCACTGACACGTAGCGGGCGCCCAAAGACGCAACCCGCCCATAGGTGTCGCCGATCTCGATGACGTCGCCCGGTTTGATCGACTTGTCGAGCAGGATGATGATTCCGCTAATGAAGTTGCCGAAAACCTTTTGCAACCCGAAGCCGATGCCGACACCAAGGGCGCCCGTAAAGACCGCAAAAGCGGTTAGATCGATGCCGACACTGCTGATCGCTGCAACGATGGCGATGATAATCAGAACGATTCGGGACAAGTTTGTCAGGAGGACTTGTACCGATGGCGTGAGATCGGAGATCGATTGGATACGTCGTTCCAGTGCATGCGACAGCACGATCGCAAGCCACAGCAGGAACCCGAGGGCGAACACGCCCTTGAAAACGGTCAGCGCGGATACACGCAACGTACCTAGCGTGAACGACGCCGCATCCAGCGCTTCGACCGTCACGTCGAGGAGGCCGATAATGTTGAGTGCGGCGATCGCCCAGACAATAAACGACACGAATCGCGTCAGAGCGGTATCGCCGGCGATGCCCGAGACGAAACGAATGAACGCCCATGCCGTAAACAGGCTCGCCACCATTTCGATGAAGCGGTTTGGCAGATCGAGGCCGCCCGCGACCCCGGTCCCGATCCATAACAGCAACACGGCGAGGATCGGAAAAGAGAGTCCTACAATCGTGCCGGATACCCGCCGGACGCGACTGTCGAATTTGCCAACTGATAGGGTTCGTTCGGTCAGCCGCTTTGCGGCGTTGCGGCCAAGAAAAGCAGCGCCCACGAGGACGAGGGCAACGACGATTTGTGCCACCGTCGACGGTACCAGCACCTCTGTCATGATCCAGCGCGCGATGTCTTGATACCAACGCACGACGAACTCGATGTTGAACGATGTCACGGAATGTCTCGCGGTAAAGTAGCTTTGTCCTAGAGGTGCCAGCGTATCAGAGAGGCAGGTCGAGCGTATGCTTAGATTATCTCATCTTCGTCAAACATCGGGTTGGACTCGAGATCGTCGACAATTGCTTCAATTTTGTTGCCGGCGGCAACGGTACCTGCCACCTCTGCAATGTGAAACAACGCATCTCCTTCGTTGACTATCGGGAGATTGGTCCGACCGATGATAATGCCGGCGTTGGCCGCAACGACCTCCGTCTCGGACTCGCCGATCGGGTCCGAGATCACGCCTATAACCTCGCCTTTCTTAACCGCGGTGCCGTTCTTTTGGTGAACGCGGAGAATCCCTCCTTCTGGCGCTCGGACCCAATTCGAATTCGTCGAATGGGCAGGCGGATGGCGCGGGATAGTCGCCTTTTTGGCATTAATCATGCCGATCCTATTCATAACGGCGAGGACGCCGCGTTCGCCGATTCGGATTGCAGATTCGTCGAACCGCAACGCTTCACCTGCTTCGTAAATCATCACGTCGACGCCACGATCCGCGGCAGTCGCGCGTAGAGATCCTGGGCGTACCGTCGACTGAATCACGATTGGCGCGCCAAACGCCACAGCAAGTTCATAGAGCTTTGCGTTGTCTCTTGCGATTCTGATCTGAGGCAGGTTGCTTCGGTGGACGGCCGCCGAGTGGAGGTCGATCCCCAGGTCTGAACGCATCACGACCTCGTTTAGGAAGAGATTGGCCAGCCTACTTGCGAGCGACCCTCTCTCCGAGCCTGGGAACGAACGATTAAGGTCGCGACGGTCAGGAAGGTAGCGCGAGTGGGAAATGAAGCCATAGGCATTGACGATAGGGACGGCGATCAAGGTGCCGGATATGCGGCTGGTGATCGACCGGCGCAACAGGCGACGAATTATTTCGACGCCCTGAATCTCGTCTCCATGGACGGCCGCAGAGACGAATAGGACTGGTCCATCCCTACGCCCATGGACGACGTGGAGCGGAAGGGACATCGGCGTATTGTCAGATAGAACACTGACGGGGATTTTGATCGTGCGTCGCTCGCCTGCAGCGATTTCTTGTCCGGAGACCTTGAATGCGGGCCGGCGGGACCGAGGTGCCATTGATCTCTAGCCCTTTCCTCGTGTTTTCGTCTTGCCCGGTTTCGCGTTTTTTTCGATGAACTCAATGATTCGCCCAGCCACGTCGATGCCTGTTGCCTTTTCGACGCCCTCGAGACCGGGCGATGAATTGACCTCCATCACGACTGGGCCGTGGTTTGCCCGCAACATATCGACACCACATACGTTCAGGCCGAGAGCGTGGGCGGCACGCACCGCTGTCGATCGCTCTTCGGGCGTTATTTTAATCATCTCCGCTGTGCCCCCACGGTGAAGATTGGAGCGGAACTCGCCATCCGCGCCGGTGCGTTTCATTGCCGCGATCACCTTGTTCCCCACGACGAGGGCACGGATGTCCGTCGACCCAGCTTCTTTAATGAACTCCTGGACGAGGATGTTGACGTTGGCGCCGCGAAACGCCTCGATAACGGATTTCGCGGATTTCAGGGTTTCGCCAAGGACGACGCCGATTCCCTGGGTGCCCTCGATGAGTTTGATAATCACCGGGGCGCCACCGACCGCGTTGATGACTTCCTCCGTCTGATTCGGATCGTGAGCAAAAGCTGTTACCGGCAGACCGATGCCTTCGCGAGAGAGAATTTGCATTGAGCGCAATTTGTCGCGTGACCGCCCGATCGCGACCGACTCGTTGAGGGGGTAAACGCCCATCATTTCGAACTGCCGCAGCACCGCGAGTCCATAGTAGGTCACCGACGCGCCGATACGTGGCACGACAACGTCGTATCCTGAAAGCACTTCGCCGCTGTATTTTACCTCAGGGCGATAGGACGTAATGTTCATGTAGCACCTAAGCGTATTGAACACGTCCATTTGGTGGCCCCGCTCTACGGCTGCTTCGACCAGCCGCTTGTGCGAGTATAGGTTTGGGTTGCGCGCCATCATCGCCATACGCATGGCGGGATACTCCCATCATTGCGGCACCCCGTTGGTGCAGCTTCTATTCTTCTTCGTCGACAACCCTCGGGCGCTTGCCGCCGGTCAAAAACGTCATGCTTGGGTCGATCACTAAACGATCGACCATCGCGGAACGACCGATAAGAAAGGGCACTTTCATGTCCGAGCGATCCGTCAGCGTAATCTCGATTCGCCACGACAAACTAGCCAAGGTGATCTCGGTCTCGATCAGGTAGCGTTGTTCGACATGGCCGGATGACGATTTGACGTCCCGGAGGTCTGTTAGCCTGGCGGTGTGCGGCAAACGGTCGCCAGCCATCGGAAGGTCGTCGTCGAGCGCAAAGTTGACCCACGGAGCCCCGTTCTCTTGAAACACAACGATTCTCGGCGCGTGCAGCGCAGAGGTTCGGGCGCCGGTGTCCATCTTGGCGAGAATTCGCTTTACGCCAATCTCTGGTAGCGACACCCATTCTTTCCATCCAACGACGAGCTGATCGTTGTCGAACCCATCGTCCGGTCGGGTGCGGGGGGAAGTCCCGGCATGCTTGGTCATCGCTGACGAGACAAACGAATGCCGCCGCGGGGGGAGGCCCGAAAGCGATGGTGGTTTGGGGCGGTTCCCAGTGTTTGCAGGTGGTGCATGTCTGCCGTCATATCCATCGAAGACGTTTCAGGACGGCCACCTCGACCACGACTAATGCCGCCAAGAGGCCGCAGAAGATTGCAAAGGCCCAAGGCGAATCGGCGCCCGGAATGCCGCCGACGTTGACGCCAAGGAGTCCGGTGAGAAACCCCAGCGGCAGCATAATCGTCGCCACCACGGTCAGGAGATACATCGTCCGGTTCATCTGTTCGGACATGTGGGTCGTCAGTTCGTCTTGCAGCACGGCGGTACGGTCGCGCACCGCGTCGAGATCCTCGACGTATCGCATCGTTCGATCGGCCACCTCGCGCAGGCGGGCCCGCTGGTTCGGGTTGATCAAATCGGTGTCCAAACCGGCAAGACGGTTCATTGCTTCGCGTTGCGGCGCCATATGCCGGCGAAGCGAGATCGCTTCGCGGCGTATCTGATGCAGCTCGCGGCGCAAATCTCCGTCGCGACGTTCACCGATGGCACCTTCGAGGATCCCCAACCAATCTTCGATATCTTCGATGACCGGTTCCATGCGGGCGGCAAGGTATTCGGCTAGTCGACCGAGGGCGCCAGGCGCGGTGCGCGCGCCGACTCGATTGGCGAGATCTTCACGCATCGTGTTGATGGAAAACAGCCGGCGCATGCGGACGGTCACAATCCGCTCATTGGTCGCAAAGACTCGGATCGACACCATGTCTTCCGGATCGGAACCTGGGTTGAGGTTCACCCCTCGGAGGATGGCAAGTACGCCGTCACCGACCACCGAGGTGCGCGGGCGCGGGTCTTCCTCAAGCAGTGCCTGGACCGTGAACTGATCGATGCCGCTTTCATTCCGCAGCCAACGTTCGGCGGTGTCGTTTCCTCGCTGTAGGTGTACCCAGATAGGGCCGTCGTCGGCGCGCCAGTTGCGCACACCGGCCCAGTCGGCTTCGGTCGCGCCGCCTTCACCGTCGAGAATGGCGGCGTAGACGAGTCCATCACCGTCATCCATGAGTTTACTATTCGTCCTTCGGCTGGTGTTTCAGCGACAACGAGTTCATGCAGTACCGCAAGCCGGTTGGTTGCGGGCCGTCCTCGAACACGTGCCCGAGGTGGGAGCCGCACCGGCTGCACATCACCTCCGTTCGGACCATGCCGTGGCTAACGTCCCTTTCGTTGACGACGCTCTCCTCGGAGAGGGGGGCATAAAAACTCGGCCAGCCGCTGCCCGAATCGTACTTTGTGTCAGCATCGAAAAGCGCGTTGCCGCAAGCGCGACAAAGATAGGTGCCGGGTTCTTTGTAGTCGTTGTATTCGCCGGTGAATGCGCGCTCCGTACCCTTCTGGCGCAGGACGTAGTATTCGTCCGGCGTTAGTTCGGTTTGCCACGCGTCGTCGGATTTTTCGATTTTGTCCATGGGGCGCCTCCTGCCGGCCAAGTCTGGCAGGGCACGCGATGCGGGTCTAGCGCTGGGCTAGTTGGTACTTGATGCGGAAGAAGCACCGCCGCTGGACCCGATCGCCACTGCGACGCCAACCACAGCCACCAGGCCGACCGCCGCGGCCAATGCCCCGACCGAAAGGGTGCCGGACGCACCCGTGGAGGATTGTCCGGAGGCGGCACCCGCCTTTTGGCGCGAGACTCCAAGGCCGGTCTTCGAGGATTGCGATTGGGCTTCTGCCATCGTGGTGGGGACCACGAGAGCGAGGGCGAGGGTAAGGGCAGCTAGGCCGCCGACCGATCGTTTGGGCATGTCCGTCCTTGGGTCACGAAGTCTATGCGCCACCATAGCGCAACAGCGTTAAGAGACGGTAAAGGATCGACGTCTCCAGGTCGGGCCGTCGTTGCCCGCCGGTTCATTCGGGCGTAAAGCCAAACGATGCGATTACTGGCACTGGCAGGTCTAGCCACTCTTTTTCTTGCAGCGTGTGACGGCGGGCCCGACCCGGAAGCCGCGCGCGGCTATGCGACGCAAATCGACGAAAAAGCCGCCAAACAATGCGCCGCCGGGTACCAAACCTTTCTTCGTCGGTTCCCGGCACAAACCAGCGACACGCGGGGGATCGATGCGCCACTCAAGAGCATCGATCTTTTTCCGCCGATGTTCTTTGCGCCTTTCGACCAACAGGAATTCGAGACCTTCGCGGGGGGGTACGCTGACGATGCGCGCGACCGCCTCCTGAACCAGCGCAGTACGCTCGTCCGCACCGGCACGACGCGGAAGAACGACTATGCCGAGGCCAATTGGCGCGCGTACTGCGATGGCATGCGGCAAATGGCGCGCACGCTCCGGAATCTCGGCTAACCTACGCGGCGCTGCGCGGGAAGACACGCGCGGAAGATCCGGACATTTACGCTCACCCATCGAAAAGTTCGTGCCGGCGGTAATGCCGGGCGTGTGTCCCTCCTATATGATTGTCGTTTCCATTGGCTGCCTTCGGGGAGGAAGGGACGATGAAAAACTGTTTACGCAAAGCGCTGGTGCCGTTTGTCGCGGTATCGATGCTGGCGGGGGGGGTCCGCCGGCGCGGCTGAATTGATCGTAGGATCGGCAAGCATGCCGCGGTCTTTGGCCAATCCACTCGGTGACGGATCTCACTCCGGTCGCTGGAAGTTTCAGCTCGCTTTTGATCCCGTGACGTATGGCACCTCGACCGGCACACAACCCGGCCTTGGGGTTGCCTGGAAGAACACATCGCCCACGACTTGGGAGCTTAAAGTTCGTAAGGACGCCGTAATTCATGACGGCAAGCCGCTTCATTCCTCGGATATTGCCGACTTGATCAACTGGCTCAACACCAAAGAGGGCAAGGCCAAGGGCATCAACACGTTGCGCAATATGTCGAACATCATTGCCGCTCGCGTGATCGATGACGAAACGTTTGAAGTGACGACCAAGACGCCCGATCCGATGGTGCCACCGCTGCTCGGCGGGCTTTATGTCGTGAACATGAAGGTCTTCAATGACCTCGGTTACGACGGCATTGCCAACAACCCTGTCGGCACCGGGCCCTACAAGTCGATCAAGTGGACGAACGACATCATCGAGGTCGAACCCCATAAGGCGGGTTGGCGACCCGGTAAAATCGACAAGCTGACGATGCGGGCGTTGCCAGAGGTGGCCGCGCGCCTGTCGGCTTTCGAGCCCAACCAGATCGACCTGGCATTCGAAGTCTCGCCCGAGGCCCGCCCGCGCGTCGAGGCGGCAGGCGGCAAGCTCGTCATCAGTTCGACTCCGCAGAATATCAATCTGATGTTCTTCCAAAACCGTCCCGGAACGCCGTTGCATGACGTGCGGGTTCGGCAGGCGTTGAACTATGTGGTCGACAAGGAAGCGTTTGTCGAAACGATTCTCGGCGGTCTGACGGTGCCGGCGGGGCAACCGGCGGCCCGTTCGGTGAACGGCTATAACCCCGCCATTAAGCCTTATCCCTACGATCCCGATAAAGCTCGGCAGCTCTTGGCCGAGGCGGGTTACGGCAACGGTCTGGAACTCAAAGCCGAAGCGGTGGTCAATGTCGCCGAGCGGCGCGAGATCTACAGTCAGGTGGCGCTCGATGCCGCCAAGGTTGGGGTGAAAATCACCATCGACGAGATCACCCTTCCTGATCTGATCAAGCGGGTTCGCGACACCAGCCAGATGGCGCCGTTGTTCGGCTTCAACTATGGCTCCGAACCGACGATGGATGTGATGCGTTCGATCAACGCGCTCCATTCGTGCAACACGCGCACCAAATGGACGTGTTTCCCGGACATTGAGCCGACCATCAAAGCGGCGAACGAAGAGTTCGATGTCGCAAAACGGCGTGAGATGCTGAAGGAGATCAATCAGCACTATCACGACCAGGCTTCCGCCATTTTCCTTTACGAAGAAGTGCAGATCGACGCGGTCTCCAACAAAGTGAAGGGCTATGCCCCGAACAACCGCGTCATCAATTGGGCCGACCTGACCGTCGACGGTTAGGCGACCAACCTCTTATGGGCCCGCGACCTCTGGTTGCGGGCCCATTTCTTTGCGACACAAGCCGGCGCGGCAAAGGATCGTTCGTCATGCAATTCACCCACACGCATTTCATGCCCTACACCGGCGTAACCGAAGCCGCGAAAGACTGGCCGGTACCCAACAAGTTATGCGACGGCGACCTCGCCGCCTCGTTGTGGGAGCAGTACATCGAGGACAAAGTTTACGCCGAGGAGTGCGGTTTCGATTGGATGGGGTCCAACGAGCATCACTTCAGCCCCTACGGTATGATGCCGAACCCGAATCTTGTCGGCGCCATCCTAGCCGACCGGACCGAAAGGGCGCGGATCGTTCAGACCGGCAACCTCGTGCCCATCACCAATCCCATTCGCATCGCCGAGGAATACGCGATGCTCGATGTCGCCAGCAGAGGGCGGTTGGTTGCAGGCTTTATGCGGGGCATCCCGCATGAATACGTCGCCTACAATGTGGCGGCAGACGAGTCCTACGACCGGATGGAAGAGGCGGTCGAGCTCATCCTGAAATGCTGGACCGAGCCCGAGCCGTTCGGCTGGGAAGGCGAGTACTATCAATACCGCGCGGTGTCGGTGTGGCCGCGACCGATTCAAAAACCGCATCCACCCATTGTCATGTCGGTGTCGACCGAGCGCTCGGCGCGGATAGCGGCGAAGTTCAAAGCGATAGCCGGGATTCTTGCGCTTACGTCCTTCGATGATGCGCGCAAGACCATGGATCGCTACCGCGAATACGCCCGCGAAGCGGGTTGGGAACCTACGGCCGAGCATTTCACCACCGGTGCCAACTGTTGCATTGCGCCAACCTACGAAGAGGCCAAAGCCCACCTCGAGCCGTCGATCGAGTATTTCTTCGGCACGCTCGGTGGCGGTATTCGGACGGCCCAGAAGATCGTCATTCAGAAGACGCGGTATTTCGGGTCGGACGAAGAACTCGAGGAGCGCAAGAAAACGTTCGTCAACATGCGCCAAGGGGGGCTCACCTTTGACGAACGCGTCGAAGCCGGGTTGGTGATCTGCGGCACACCCGAAATGGCGATCGAACAGATCAAGCGGTTCCACAAGGAACTCGGCATCGTGCACATGGGCCTCCACTGCAACATCGGCAACATGCCGCGCGAGGTGGGGCGTCGGACGATGGCCTATCTGCGTGACGAGGTGTTCCCTGCCGTGCGTCATCTGGGGACGTAGCCCGACGCAGCGACGACCTCTTGGACATCGGGTAGTTGTGATTCGGCGCTGAAGCGCCTAAGCACTAGCCGACAACTGATCTTCCCTAGGAGACTTATGACCACCCCCGAGGCGGCAGAGACGGCGACGCCGAATGCAGCCACGCGGCCAATGAACCTCGTCGACTTCGCGCTTTATTCGGTGTTGGTGGGGATTTGGGGCGGCTCCTTCATTGCGATCGAGTTTCAACTCGGGGTCGTCGCCAACGAGGTCTCCGTGTTGTGGCGCTACCTGATGGCCGCCATCGCGATGACGGGGGTTTGCGTCGTCGCGAGACGGCGCATGCGCGGGTTCTCGTTTGTCGACCACCTTTATTTCGTCGCCCTCGGCGTTTTCTTCTTCTCCCTTAATTATGTGCTGATCTATCGCGCTCAAACCGAGCTCACCAGTGGCCTCGCCGCGATTATCTTCACGATGGCGCTGTTTTTCACGACGCTCAACGCCCGCATCTTTCTCGCCGCGTCACTTAACGCACGTATCCTGTTGGGCGGTGCGATCGGTCTTGGCGGTTTGATCTTGCTTTTCGGTGATTCGCTTTTTGCCTCCAGCATCGACTCGAACACCTTGATTGGCATCGGATATATGCTCGGGGCGGCATACGTGGTCTCGCTGGCTACCGTCGTTACGGCCAAACTGAATCTGCGTCGGGTGCCGGCGCTTCAGGCCAACGGTTGGGGCATGATTTACGGTGCCGCGTTCAACGTCCTGTTCGTTCTGGCATTGGGCCGCGAGATATCGTTCGAGTGGACGATGCCCTATGTCCTGTCGCTCGCTTACCTGACATTTCCTGCCGGCGTCCTGGCCTTTATCATCTATTTCGCGGTTGTGGCGCGCATCGGGCCGGCGCGGTCCTCCTATTTCACGTTGATGTCGCCCATGGTAGCGATCGTCATCTCTGTCCTGGTCGAAGGGTTGCCGGTAACCCTCGCGCTAATCGGCGGGGTAGTTGCCGTCCTTGCCGGCAACTACATCGCGATGCGGGCGCGGTCACTCTAGGCAAGGCGTTGGTTTAACTCATGATTTCGCGTGTTCCTCTGTTTTCTGGACGGAGGAATTTCCCTATGATTGCCGCGCGCAGTTTGTAGCTGGGTAGGTCGTGAAGAGTAGGTTGGTTTCGGTCCCAGGCGTGGCTCGGGTGGCCTTGGCGTCGGTTTTGCTCTTTGGCGTGGCGCAGTCGGTATCGTACGCGCAACAGGACGGTGAAATCGGCGTCGCTGCCGCGGTCAACCCCCAAGCCCAAGGGACGCCCCCGGCGGCGGAGACCCGCACGCTACAAGTCGGCGTTCAGGTGCAGGCCAACGAACGGATCGTCACGTCCGCGGGCGGCCAGGCCCAGATGCTGTTTCTCGACGAAAGCGCTTTTACCGTCGGGCCGAACTCTGACGTGGTGCTCGACGAGTTCGTATTTAATCCCGAAACCGGTACCGGCAAGATTGCATTGACCGCGGCTAAAGGCGTGTTTCGCCTTGTGGGCGGGAAAATCAGC
>Ga0181593_10005628_pt1 | contig 11317 bp, 20 predicted proteins | sample 071ome_19_FD_133756 | JGI IMG/M metagenome (GOLD analysis project Ga0181593, IMG submission 133756) | Coastal salt marsh microbial communities from the Groves Creek Marsh, Skidaway Island, Georgia - 071413AT metaG (megahit assembly) | ecosystem: Environmental > Aquatic > Marine > Intertidal...
AAGCCGTATAGCAACATTACAATTGTCGTGCGCGAGCGCGAGGGGGACTGATGGGCCAGAAGGTCAATCCAATCGGGCTACGCCTCGGGATCAATCGGACCTGGGACTCGCGGTGGTTTGCGAACGACGCCGAGTACGGGAGTTTGCTCCACGAAGATCTCCGGATTCGCAAATACATTACCGATCGACTTTCCCAGGCGGGCGTCAGCAAGGTCATTATCGAGCGGCCGGCCAAGAAGGCGCGTATCACGATTCATACGGCACGCCCCGGCGTCGTCATTGGCAAAAAGGGTGCGGACATCGAACGTCTGCGCACCGAGATCGCCAAGATCACGAACTCCGAACTGCACCTCAATATCGTCGAGATTCGTAAGCCTGAAATCGATGCCAAACTCGTTGCTGACAATATCTCGCAACAGCTGGAGCGTCGTGTCGCTTTCCGGCGCGCCATGAAGCGCGCGGTGCAGTCCGCGATGCGGCTGGGCGCACAAGGCATTCGGATCAACTGCGGGGGGCGCCTCGGTGGTGCCGAGATCGCGCGGACGGAATGGTATCGCGAGGGTCGCGTGCCGCTTCACACCCTGCGCGCCGATATCGATTACGGCGAATCGACCGCCAAGACGGCCTATGGAACCTGCGGCGTGAAGGTCTGGGTCTTTACCGGCGAGATCATGACCCATGATCCGATGGCCAAGGACAAGCGCCTGTCAGAACAACAACAGCAAGGCGGCGGTGCGCCGGCGCGTTCTTGAGGTAGGTCATGCTTAGTCCAAAACGTACGAAATACCGCAAGGCTCACAAGGGCCGCATCCATGGCAATGCCAAGGGTGGGACAACGCTGGCGTTTGGTGCTTACGGCCTCAAGGCCATTGGGCCGGGTCGGGTCAATGCGCGTGAGATCGAAGCAGCACGTCGCGCGATTACGCGCGAGATGAAGCGCGCCGGTCGTGTTTGGATCAGGATTTTCCCCGATGTGCCGGTCTCCTCGAAGCCGACCGAAGTGCGGATGGGCAAGGGCAAAGGCTCGCCTGAGTACTGGATGTGCCGCGTCAAGCCGGGCCGGATCATGTTCGAAGTCGACGGCGTGCCCGAAGCGGTTGCCAAGAGCGCGTTCGCCTTGGGTGCCGCAAAGCTATCCGTACGCACCAAAGTCGTGGCGCGCCTGGGTGAGGGAGGGCAATAGATGAAAGCCGAAGAACTCCTGGGCAAAAGCGCCGACGAACTCAAAGACGAGCTCCTGGGCTTGCGTAAAGAAGCCTTTAACCTTCGATTTCAGCGCGCCAGCGGGCAGCTCGAGAACACCGCGCGGATTCGCCAGGTCCGCAGAGACATTGCGCGGATCAAGACAGTCCTCAAGAACCAGCAGCCAGCGACGTAGAGCGGAAAGAAAACGATGCCAAGAAGAAATCTTACCGGAACGGTCGTGAGCAAATCAGGCGACAAGACGGTTGTCGTTCGGGTTGAACGCCGCGTCCAGCATCCGCTCTACAAGAAGTTCATTCGGCGGTCGAAGAAGTATCACGCCCACGACGCCGGCAATCAGTTTCAGGTCGGAGATTTTGTGCGCATTCAGGAATGCGCCCCGATTTCCAAAATGAAGACTTGGGAAGTGGTGGAGCAAGTCGCGCGCGGCTAGTCGCGCGTTCGGTACAGGTTCAAGCAATGATTCAAGTCGAAACAAATCTCGAAATCGCCGACAACTCCGGCGCGCGGCGCGTCCAGTGCATCAAGGTTCTGGGCGGCAGCAAGCGCAAGACGGCGTCGGTTGGCGATACCATTGTGGTCTCGGTTAAAGAGGCCATTCCGCGCGGGCGCGTAAAAAAGGGTGAGATCCACCGTGCGGTTATCGTCCGGACTGCCAAAGAAATCCGTCGCCAAGACGGTAGTGCCATCCGGTTCGACAAAAATGCGGCTGTGTTGATTTCTAAAGAGAACGAACCTATCGGCACCCGGATCTTCGGACCGGTGACGCGCGAACTTCGGGACCGCCAGTACATGAAGATCATCTCTCTCGCGCCGGAGGTGTTGTAATGGCTGCAAAAATCAAAAAGGGCGACAACGTCATCGTCTTGAACGGTCGTGAAAAGGGCAAGAAAGGCAGCGTGGTGCGGGTCGACACCGTTCGCGATCGGGCCTTCGTCCAAGGCGTGAACATGATGAAGCGGCACCAGGCGCCAGGCGCTGGCGACCCTGGTGGAATCAAGGAAATGGAAGCGTCGATTGATTTGTCGAATCTGGCGATCGAGGACCCTAAAGACGGGCAGCCGACTCGCGTGGGTTTCAAGACCCTCGAGGATGGCCGCAAGGTCCGCTACGCCAAACGATCCGGCGAAGTGATTGACAGGTAGGCGGTCATGGCGACTCGGTTAAAGCAAGTTTACGACAAAGACATCAAACCCGCTTTGGTGGAACGGTTCGGCTATGCCAACACGATAGCAGTGCCGCGGATTGAAAAGATCGTTCTCAATATGGGTGTGGGCGATGCCGTCGCCGATGGAAAAAAGGTCAATGCGGCGGCCGAAGACCTGACGCTGATCGCGGGTCAAAAGGCGGTCATTACGCAGTCCAAGAAATCGATCGCGAACTTCAAGCTGCGCGAGAACATGGGAATCGGCTGCAAGGTAACGCTGCGCCGGGAGCGCATGTACGAGTTTCTTGATCGCCTGATCACCATTGCTCTGCCGCGGGTGCGGGATTTCCGTGGCGTGTCCGGGCGCAGCTTCGATGGTCGTGGCAACTACGCTATGGGCATCAAAGAGCACATCGTTTTCCCTGAAATCGATTACGACAAAGCCGAAACCATTCGCGGCTTGGACGTGATCATTGTTACGTCGGCTGACAGCGATGACGAAGCGCGCGAATTGTTGCGCGGTTTCGGCATGCCGTTCGCTGCCTAAGCGAAGATTGGAATAGGGGTCAAATGGCAAAGAAAAGCGCCATCGAGAAGAACAACCGTCGCCGCAAATTGGCGGCTCGGTATGCAGCCAAGCGCGCGCGCCTTAAGGCAACCGCCAAAGACGAGTCTCTTCCCCAGGAAGAGCGCTTCGCGGCGCGCCTGAAGCTTGCCGAAATGCCGCGGAATTCTTCGAAGACGCGGGTACGCAACCGTTGTGAGATCAGCGGACGTCCTCGCGGTGTCTACCGGAAGCTGCGCCTATCGAGAATTGCGCTGCGTGATCTGGCCTCGGTTGGTCAGATTCCCGGAATGGTTAAGTCGAGCTGGTAGGAAGACGCCGATGACGATGACCGATCCTTTGGGCGATATGCTCACCCGCATCAGAAACGGGCAGCGTGCGCGCCTTTCTGAAATCTCGAGCCCTGCTTCGCGGCTCCGTTCGAACGTGCTTGAAGTCCTCAAGACCGAGGGCTACATCCGCGACTTCGAGCGTTTGGAGATTGAAGTTGGCAAGCCCGAGCTGAAAATTCACCTCAAATACTATGAGGGGGAGCCCGTTATTAAGACGATCCAACGCATTTCGACACCTGGTCGGCGGGTTTATTCGTCTATTCGCGACCTGCCAACCGTGTGTAACGGGTTGGGGATTGCCATTCTTTCGACGCCGCGCGGCGTGATGTCGGACTCGCAAGCACGCGAGGCCAACGTCGGCGGTGAAGTTCTGTGCAACGTGATCTAGAGATTCGTCATGTCTCGTATCGGTAAAAACCCAGTTGTCGTGCCTAAAGGCGTAGAGGTCACCCTCTCCGGACAGGACATCTCCGCCAAGGGTCCGAAGGGGACTTTGGCCATGACGCTGGTCGACGATGTCGTCGCGACCCAAGAGGACGATACGATCCGGGTGGCGCCGCGCAACGAGACAAAGCGCGCGCGTACCATGTGGGGCATGCAGCGGTCGCTCGTCGATAACCTTGTTGTCGGGGTTTCGACCGGTTTCACAAAGGAATTGGAAATCGTCGGCGTTGGGTACCGTGCCCAAACCCAAGGCAAAGATCTCGTCTTGGCCCTTGGATTCAGTCACGAGGTGCGTCACCCGATCCCCGAAGGCATCACGATCGAATGTCCCTCGCCGACGCAAATAAAGATCTCCGGTGCTGACCGACAACGTGTCGGGCAGACCGCCGCGGAAATTCGCGCCTACCGCAAGCCCGAGCCGTTCAAGGGCAAAGGCGTGAAGTACGTCGGTGAGTACATTTTCCGCAAAGAAGGTAAGAAAAAGTAGGTCGGGATATGACGCAGAAGTCACTCAAGCGGCGCACACGGGTACGCACCAAACTGCGCCGGAAATCTACGGGGCGTCCGCGGTTGTCTGTGTTCCGGTCGCACCAGAATATCTACGCCCAGGTTATCGATGACACGAAGGGGGCGACCCTGGCCGCCGCGTCGACCTTGGAGAAAGATATTGCCGGCGGCAAAGGCAGTAACAAAGACGCCGCTGCGGCGGTCGGCAAGGCGATTGCCGAGCGCGCCAAGGCCGCCGGTGTTGTCGAGGTCGTGTTCGATCGCGGCGACTATATGTTTCATGGTCGCGTTAAAGCGCTGGCCGATGCCGCACGTGAAGGCGGCTTGTCGTTCTAAGAGGATAGTCAATTATGGCGCGTCAGAATTTCGGAGATCGCCAAGATTCGGACTTGGTCGACAAGCTCGTCGGAATCAACCGGGTGGCGAAAGTGGTCAAAGGCGGCCGTCGGTTTGGCTTTGCCGCACTTGTCATCGTCGGCGATCAAAAGGGCCGTGTTGGTTGGGGTAAAGGTAAGGCCCGCGAGGTGCCCGAGGCCATTCGCAAAGCCACAGAATCCGCCAAGCGCAACATGATCCGTGTACCCCTTCGTGAGGGCCGCACGCTGCATCATGATGCAACCGGCCGATTTGGTGCTGGCCGTGTCGTGCTGCGCGCCGCACCGCCGGGGACGGGCGTGATTGCCGGTGGTCCGATGCGCGCAATCTTCGAGACGCTCGGCGTTCAAGATATCGTGACAAAATCGATCGGTACCGCCAATCCGCACAATATGATCAAAGCGACGTTCGACGCGCTAGAAAATTTGATGTCGCCGCGGCACGTCGCGGCCAAGCGTAACAAGAAAGTCGGCGACATTATCGGTCGGCGGCGCGATACAGAGGCTGCCGAAGCGCAGGCGTAGGTATGGCAGGGAAAAAGCAAACGGTGCGTGTCACCCAGACTGGCAGTTCGATCGGTCGCCCTAAAGACCAGCGTGCGACGTTGGTCGGGCTCGGCTTGAACAAGATGAACCGTACGCGCGAACTTGAAGATACGCCGGCAGTACGCGGCATGATCGACAAGGTGCATCATTTGGTGCGGGTCGAGACCGCGGAGTAGGGACGGATATGCAGCTCAACGACATCGCCGATAAGGCAGGCTCGCGCAAACCGCGAAAACGAGTGGGCCGTGGCATTGGATCGGGTACCGGCAAGACCTCGGGCAAAGGTCACAAGGGTGCCAAGTCGCGTTCCGGCGTCGCGATCAAGGGCTTCGAAGGCGGCCAGATGCCGATCTACCGGCGGCTGCCGAAACGCGGTTTCAATAACGTGTTCCGTAAAGATTTTCAGGCCGTCAATATCGGTCGGCTCCAGCAAGCCATCGATGCGGGTCGTTTAGACGCAGGCAAACCGGTCGACGCCGCGGCGCTGCTCGCCGCAGGCGTTATTCGTCGGCCTCGCGATGGAGTCCGGTTGCTCGCCAAAGGCGAACTGAAAGCCAGCCTGACGATCGAGGTCGCGGGTGCATCGGTTGCTGCGGTTGCCGCGGTTGAAAAAGCCGGCGGCAAAGTGACCCAAACGGTGGTGCGGGACGAAGCCGCCATTGCCGCAAAAGCCGACAAGCGCCGAGCAAGAGGTAAGGGCAAGAGCGCGGCCGCAGACGCTTAAAGGGCGTGACGAACGACGCAGGCGCGTTCGCACCCGAGGGATAGAAGAGCGATGGCATCAGCCGCAGAACAACTAGCTGCCAATATTAATTTGGGCGCCTTTTCCAAGGCTACCGAACTAAAAAAACGGCTGTGGTTCACGCTTGGCGCCCTTATCGTTTACCGCCTCGGTACGTTCATCCCCATTCCGGGTGTCGATCCCGTCGTGATGCAGGACATCTTTCAGCAAAATGCTGGAGGTATTCTGGGCATGTTCGACATGTTCGCCGGCGGGGCGCTCGGTCGGATGACGATTTTTGCGCTCAATATCCTGCCCTACATCTCGGCCTCTATCATCATGCAACTCATGACGGCGGTGTCGCCGCGTTTTGAGGCGATGAAGAAAGAGGGGGAACAAGGCCGCAAGAAAATCAACCAATACACACGCTATGGCACGGTGCTTTTGGCGGCGTTGCAGGCCTATGGCATTTCGGTCGGTCTTGAGAGCATGACGAGTTCGGCGGGCGGTGCGGTCATCGATCCTGGGGCGTTCTTTCGCATCACCACGGTCATTACCTTAACCTGCGGCACCGTGTTCTTGATGTGGCTGGGCGAGCAAGTAACCGCGCGGGGCGTGGGCAACGGGATTTCGCTGATCATCTTTGCCGGCATCGTGGCCAACCTCCCGGCCGCGCTGGTCGGGACCTTGGAACTTGGCCGCACAGGCGCGTTGTCGGCCGGTTTCATCCTAATCCTGATCGTCATGATGTTCGCCGTCATCGCCTTCGTGGTGTTCATCGAGCGGGCTCAGCGGCGGATCGTGGTTCAGTACCCGAAGCGCCAAATGGGGAACAAGATGATGGGAGGCGAAAGCTCCCACATTCCCCTCAAACTCAACACCTCGGGTGTCATTCCGGTGATCTTCGCATCGTCACTGCTGTTGTTGCCGATCACGCTGGCTAATTTCACGGCAGGCGGCGGGCCGGAATGGCTGTTGACGATTTCCGCGTTGTTGGGCCGCGGGCAGCCGCTCTATCTCATTCTGTACGCATCCGGTATCGCCTTCTTTGCGTTCTTCTATACGGCGATTGTGTTCAATCCGTCGGACACCGCAGACAACCTGAAAAAATACGGCGGCTTCGTGCCGGGGATCCGCCCGGGCAAAAATACTGCCGACTACCTCGACTTCGTCCTTACGCGGCTCACCGTCGTCGGTGCGACCTATCTCGTCGCGGTTGCCATCTTGCCGGAGATATTGATCTCGCGCTTCTCGGTTCCGTTCTTCTTTGGCGGCACATCGCTTCTCATCGTGGTCACGGTATCGATGGACACCGTGGCGCAAATTCAATCCCACCTGTTGGCCCACCAATATGAAGGACTGATCAAGAAGTCCAAGCTTCGGGGGCGGAACCGGTGAACCTCATCATCCTAGGCCCGCCCGGCGCAGGTAAAGGCACCCAAGCGCAATTGCTCGAGCGCGACCGCGGGTTCATCCAGCTTTCGACTGGGGATATGCTGCGGGCCGCCGTTAGCGAGGGGACCGAGGTCGGTCAAAAGGCCAAGGCCATCATGGATCGCGGCGAGTTGGTGCCCGACGACGTGATGGTGCAGATCATTGCGGACAAGCTCGACGAAATCGGCGATCAACAGTTCATTTTGGACGGATTTCCCCGCACCCAAGGTCAAGCCGAGGCGCTTGACCGGTTATTGACGGAAAAGCAAAAGGCGCTGAGCTTTGTTATTGAGCTGAAGATCGACGATGTTATTCTCGTAGAGCGTGTGGTCGGGCGGTTTACCTGTGCCAGTTGCGGTGAGGGGTACCACGACACCTTCAAGCTGCCGGCCTCGGACGGGGTCTGCGATCGCTGCGGGGGGACCGAGTTCAAACGACGCTCTGACGACAACGAAGAGGCGATGCGGGCGCGGCTTGAGGCCTATCACGCCTTGACCGCGCCGCTGATCGACTACTACGCCGGCGAGGGCATTCTCAAGAGCGTGGACGGCGCGGCGGCATTTGATGCCGTGACCGGCCAAATCGCCGCGATTCTGGACGAAAAATAGGGGTGTATTGTTGACTTTGACCGGTCCTGAAACAATAATCCGCCCGCCTTTTGGGCAGGACACATTCGACATTCAGAACCAACGCACCGGGACCATGGAACGGTTACGGTCGGCGTTTTTCTGTGCAGGAGATCAACCGTGGCGCGTATAGCCGGCGTAAATATTCCAAGCAACAAGCGCGTCGAGATCGCGTTGACCTACATCTTCGGGATCGGACGCACCAAGGCTCGCCAGATTCGCGAGCAGGCCGGTTTGGCGGCGGAACGTCGCGTTAACGAACTGACCGACGCTGAGGTCATCCAGATTCGCGAAATCATCGACAACGACTTCGTGGTCGAAGGTGATTTGCGCCGCGAGGTGTCGATGAACATCAAGCGACTGATGGATCTGGGTTGCTACCGCGGATTGCGCCACCGTCGGCGCCTCCCGGTTCGCGGCCAGCGGACTCACACGAACGCACGGACCCGTAAAGGTCCGGCCCGGCCGATTGCCGGCAAGAAGAAAGCTTAGGAACGAACGATGGCTAAGGATGTCACTCGCGTTAGGCGTCGCGAGAGGAAAAACATTACCTCTGGTGTTGCGCACGTAAACGCGTCTTTCAACAACACCATGATCACGATCACGGATGCCCAGGGTAACGCGATCGCTTGGTCGTCTGCCGGCGCTAACGGATTTAAAGGCTCACGCAAGTCCACGCCTTATGCGGCGCAAATCGCTGCGACCGAGGCCGGCAAGAAGGCCCAGGATCATGGCATGAAGACTCTTGAGGTGCAGGTTCGTGGTCCGGGTTCGGGTCGTGAGTCCGCTTTACGCGCGCTTCAGGCTGTCGGGTTCACGATTACGTCCATTCGCGACGTAACGCCGATCCCGCATAACGGCTGCCGGCCGCCGAAACGGCGTCGGGTCTAGTTACCCTACGACCCCAATCGTAAACGGAATGGCCGGTCTTGAGCCGGCGAGCAATACGAGGATGTGGACGTGATTCAGAAGAATTGGACCGAGCTGATCAAACCGAACAAGCTCGCCATCGAACCGGGGGAAGACCCCAGTCGCATAGCGACGCTGACGGCAGAACCGCTGGAGCGCGGTTTCGGCTTGACGCTCGGCAATGCGTTGCGCCGTGTTTTGCTGTCGTCGCTCCAGGGTGCGGCCGTCACCTCGGTACAGATCGAAGGTGTGCTACACGAATTCTCTTCGATCCCTGGTGTGCGCGAGGACGTCACCGATATTGTATTGAATATCAAGACATTGGCGCTGCGCATGCATGGCGATGGACCCCGTCGCGTCACCTTGCGCAAGACCGGGCCGGGTGAAGTCATCGGCGCCGATATTCAGCTGGGACACGATCTCGAGGTGATGAACCCCGACCTCGTTATCTGTACGCTCGACGAAGGCGCTCAGATTTCGATGGAAATGACCGTCGAAACCGGCAAGGGCTATGTTGCCGCCGAAGTTTCCAAAGAAGACGACAAGCCGATTGGGCTCATCCCAGTAGACGCGGGCTACAGCCCGATCCGTCGGGTGTCCTACAAGGTCGACAACACGCGCGAAGGTCAAAAGCTTGACTACGACAAACTGACGATGCGCATCGAAACTAATGGCGCCGTGACACCTGAAGATGCCGTGGCCTATGCCGCGCGCATTCTCCAACACCAGTTCCAACTCTTCATCAACTTCGAAGAGCCGCGCCCCGAAGCCAAAGTCGAGACCAGGCACGAGCCCGAGTTCAACCCGAACCTCCTACGCAAGGTTGATGAGCTGGAGCTGTCGGTCCGTTCGGCGAACTGCCTTAAGAACGACAATATCGTTTACATCGGCGATCTCCTTCAGAAGACCGAAGCCGAGATGCTGCGGACCCCGAATTTTGGCCGCAAGTCGCTGAACGAAATCAAAGAAGTCTTGGCACAGATGGGCCTTCATCTTGGTATGGAAGTCCCCAACTGGCCGCCGGACAACATCGAAGAGCTCGCCAAGCGGCTCGACGAGAACTTCTGATCCAGGAGAGATCCAATGCGTCACCGTAGACGAGTTCGCCGCTTCAAGCGCTCCAGCGCTCATCGTCAGGCAATGTTTGCGAACATGGCCTCGGCGCTAATCAAGCACGAGCAGATCCGGACGACCCTGCCCAAGGCAAAAGAGCTGCGGCCCATCGTCGAGCGGCTCATCACGTTGGGGAAGCGCGGAGACTTACACGCTAGGCGCCAAGCCCTGTCCCAAATTGGCGACAAGGCCCAAGTCTCCAAACTCTTCGACGTTTTGGCCGCACGTTATGCCGACCGCAGTGGCGGCTATTCCCGTGTGCTCAAGGCCGGTTTCCGCTACGGCGATTCCGCGCCGATGGGCGTCATCGAACTGGTCGACCGCGACGCCGATGCCAAGGGGCAGGATTCAGGCCCCGTCGATATGGACGACGATGACGACGAGGCCGCTGCCGCCTAACGGCCAGCCCGAGAGCGGTTTTCAAGGGGGCGGTTCCGCAGGGGCTGCCCCTTTTTCGTGCGGACGTTACACTGAGAGGATCATGACCCGACGCACCTCTCAATGGCTCGCTTTTTGCGCGTTGCTGTTGGTCACCCTCGACGCTTGGGCGGGCGACGCGATGGCCCAGACCCGGAGCGTTCCCGAAACCCGCGAGCAGATTCAGTTGTCCTTCGCGCCGCTGGTGAAGCAAGTTGCACCTGCGGTCGTCAACATCTTCACCCGCAAGCAGGTGCAAGAACGTACAGCGTCGCCGCTGTTCGATGACCCGTTGTTTCGCCGTTTCTTCGGTGACGAATTTCTACCGTTTGGCCAGCCGAGAGAGCGGATGGAAAGTTCTCTAGGGTCCGGCGTGATCGTGCGCCCGGATGGCCTCGTCGTCACCAATAATCACGTCATCAAGAGTGCTTCTCAGATCATTGTCGCGTTGACCGACCGCCGGGAATTCGAAGCCGAAGTTGTTCTCGCCGACGAACGTACGGACCTGGCGATCCTAAAGATCGACGTGGGCGAAGAGACGTTGCCGGCGTTGGGCCTCATGAACTCCGATGATCTCGAAGTCGGCGATTTGGTGTTGGCCCTCGGCAACCCGTTTGGGGTTGGCCAGACGGTGACAAGCGGCATCGTTTCGGCCCTGGCGCGCACAAAGGTCGGCGTGTCCGACTTTCAGTTCTTCATTCAAACCGACGCAGCCATCAATCCAGGAAACTCCGGCGGTGCGTTGGTTACGATGGATGGCCGACTCGCCGGCATAAATACGGCCATCTTTTCCCGCTCGGGTGGCTCTATCGGCATCGGGTTTGCCATTCCCTCGAATATGGTCGGCTCAGTGGTCAACGCGGCGGTCAGCGGCGTTGAGATTCAGCGGCCCTGGCTCGGTGCGGCTGGGCAGTTGGTCACAGCGGCCCTTGCGGAGTCCCTCGACCTCGAAAGTCCGGGGGGCGTTGTGGTGACGGAT
>Ga0181593_10005632_pt1 | contig 11315 bp, 8 predicted proteins | sample 071ome_19_FD_133756 | JGI IMG/M metagenome (GOLD analysis project Ga0181593, IMG submission 133756) | Coastal salt marsh microbial communities from the Groves Creek Marsh, Skidaway Island, Georgia - 071413AT metaG (megahit assembly) | ecosystem: Environmental > Aquatic > Marine > Intertidal zone...
GACCTAACAGGTCAAGTGCTTGAACACCGGTAGTACCTTCATACAGTTTAGAGATCTGAGCATCACGGATGATATGCTCCATACCCCATTCTTTAATAAAGCCGTGACCACCATAAAACTGAACACCGTGGTTCGCTGCTTCATAACCCAGTTCGGTTAAGAAAGCTTTCAGGATTGGGGTTAAGAAACCTAATTCATCGTCATACTTCTCATACAGAGCAGTATCACCTTTAGTGTGCGCAGCACCCATCAGGTCAGCCAGACGTGCAGCGTTATAAACCATTGCACGACCACCTTCAGCGATGGCTTTCTGGGTCAGCAGCATACGACGAACGTCAGGGTGAACGATGATCTTATCACCAACTTTATCCGCTTCTTTAGTGCCAGTCAGAGAGCGCATAGAACGACGATCTTTCGCATATGGCAGTGCGCCCTGGAAAGACAGCTCAGCAGAAGCAACACCCTGAATAGAAGTACCGATACGGGCAGTGTTCATGAAAGTGAACATGCACATCAGACCTTTGTTTTCAGGTCCGATCAGGAAGCCTTTAGCGCCATCAAAGTTCATTACACAAGTAGAAGAAGCGTGGATACCCATCTTCTCTTCGATAGAACCACAGGTCACAGGGTTACGATCACCCAGAGAACCATCAGCATTTACGTTGAACTTAGGAACGATGAACAGAGAGATACCACGAGTACCTTCTGGTGCACCTGGCAGACGTGCTAATACGATGTGGATGATGTTCTCAGCCATATCGTGCTCACCGGAAGAGATAAAGATCTTCTGACCAGTGATATTGTAAGAACCGTCAGGGTTTGGTTCGGCTTTAGTTTTCACCTGACCTAAGTCAGTACCACACTGAGCTTCGGTCAAACACATAGTACCGGTCCAACGACCTTCAGACAGAGGCACGAAGAATTCTTGTTTCTGAGCTTCAGTACCGTGCATCCAGATGGTGTTCATCGCACCCAGAGACAGGCCCGGGTACATACCCCATGACCAGTTAGCAGTACCGATCATTTCGGACTTAGCCAGTGCCAGAGACATAGGCAGGCCCTGACCGCCGTATTCAACTGGTGTCGCCATAGACTGCCAGCCATTTTCTACGTACATCTGATAGGCTTCTTTAAAGCCAGCCGGAGTTTTAACTTCACCGTTTTCGAAGGTACAACCTTCGTCACCGCTCTGATACAGAGGGGCTACAACATCTTCAGAGAAAGAAGCTGCTGCTTCTAAAATCATATCAACCATTTCAGGGGTTGCTTCATCACCACCTGGGATTGTTTTGTAGTGATTCTGGAAATTGTAAACATCGTTCATCAGGAACTTGATGTCTTTAACGGGAGCTTTGTACTGAACCATAACCGGCCTTTTCTATAATTGTTGTACGTATTTAGCGGTACTAAAGATGTACGTTATTAATGACATAGTGAACTGCGAGGACGCAAAACACGCGTGGTCGCAACCTAAACCAGATACGCATTGTTACAGAGCGTGTCTAATACTCATTGGCTGTCTCGCCAACAGGCTTATGTCAAAAAGGTTAGTAAGGGAGGAAATTTGAGAATAAGAAGGGAAAAAGAGGATGCAAGAACAAGACGGTGGGGAGTTCAGGCATCCTGAAGAGAGTCCGCCGCCATAAAGCAGCGGACCTCTTAACAGAGAGAAATTAAGCGGTTTCTGCGCGCTTAGCTTCTTCTTCGTCTTTCAGTTCACGACGTAGAATCTTACCGACCGGAGTCATTGGCAGTTCATCACGGAACTCAACCTGACGAGGTAACTTATAAGCCGTCAGCTTGTCTTTGCAGTAAGTTTTGATCTCTTCAACAGTCACGTTCTGATCGCTTGGAACAACGAACAGCTTAACTGCTTCACCAGACTTATCATCCGGCACACCAATTACTGCACAGTTTTCAACCGCTGGGTGACCTGCAACCACGTCTTCAATTTCGTTTGGATATACGTTGAAACCAGATACCAGAATCAGGTCTTTGATACGGTCTACGATCTTAACGAAACCATCTTCATCAATAACCGCAACGTCACCAGTGCGTAACCATTCACCATCTTCAGTGAAAGAGTCGCGAGTCGCTTCCGGACGATTCCAATAACCTTTCATTACCTGAGGACCATTCACGCACAGTTCGCCACGCTCACCCACAGGCACTTCGTTACCTTCATCATCGATACACTTCAGCAATGTACCTGGTACCGGCTGACCAACCGTGCCCATGCGCTCTAGGCCAGCGGCAGGGTTCATAGTTACCGCAGGAGAACATTCTGTCAGACCATAAGCTTCGGACACGCCAACACCGGTCACTTCTTTCCAGCGCTTAGCCGTATCATCCATCAGTGCAGTACCACCAGACAGAGTCAGACGCAGCTTGGAGAAGTCCATTTCACGGAACTCTTTGTGCTCCAACAGAGAAACGAACAGAGTGTTCAAGCCGATAATACCTGTCAGCTGATGAGGCTTCATCATGCGCACGAACATATCGGTATCACGAGGGTTAGCAATCAAGATACTGTGGTCACCACCTTCAAACAGTGCCATCAGGTGAACTGTGAAGGAATAAATGTGGTACAGCGGCAGAGGAGCAACAATTTTAGCGCCTTCTACAGGTTTCATTGGCTGACCATTATCATCAACCTGACCCAGACAAGCACGGGCCTGCATCATATTGGCAACCAGATTGCGGTTCGTCAGCTCGGCACCTTTAGCAACGCCCGTAGTACCACCTGTGTATTGCAGAATAATGGTATCGCTTGGGTCTTTCATGTGGTTGGCTTGGAAGCCTTTACCTTTACCCAGCTTCAGTGCTTTACGGAAAGAAACCGCTTCAGGCAGGTTATAAGCCGGAACCATTTTTTTAACGTATTTAGCGGCAGAGTTGATCAGAATGCGCTTAAAGCCAGGCAGCATGTCCGCCAGACTGGTTACCAAAATGTGTTTAATACCAGTTTGGTCTTTAACGTTCTGCACGGACTTAGCAAATACGTCCATACATAGCAGAGCTTTTGCACCAGAATCATTGAATTGGTGCAGCATCTCACGCTCGGTATACAGAGGGTTGGTATTTACTACACGCATACCAGCACGCAGTGCACCATACATAGCAATTGGATATTGCAGGATGTTTGGCATCTGGATGGCAATGGCATCACCAGGCTTCAGAGTTGTATGATTCTGCAGATAGTTAGCGAATGCCGCACTGTACTCATCGATCTGACGGTAGGTCAGTGTGTAGCCGATACTGGTGAAGGCTGGACGATCCGCATAACGACGGAATGAATTCTCGATTACTTCAACAACCGAATCGTACTCAGATAGATCGATTGAATCCTTAATACCCGGTGCGCGTTTACCGTCCCAAAAAGAAGCTTCCACAGTAACCCCCTCAAATAAAAGTTAAATTTCGACAAGCAAATAAGCCTGCGCAAACGGCAGGTTCTGCGACAAATTCCCGAAAATGGATAGAAGTTGAAACCAGATCTAGATGCTTGTTTGTGTTTATATTTATCACTAGCGCGTTACTATGACTCAAATGTGGCTTGATTTGAAGCGCATTTTCTGACACTCTTTCGGTCATAGCACGCCAGACATTTTTGGAATGACCATATGATCTCTTCTCAACAACGCGCCTTTCTGACTACTGACTACCTCGCTCAGTTAATTCAGATGCTTGAACAGCGTGGCTTTACTATTGAACAGGTGATCAATGGAACCAGTCTGGATGCTCAGGTCTTTCAACGCCACGAACGCATTTCTCCGCTGCAATATCACAAGATCATTGAGAACGCATTACAGCTGACTAACGACCCTTTGTTGGGTTTGTCTCATGGTCAGCAGTTGAACATTTCCAGTCATGGCTTCTTAGGTTTTGCCGCCATGGCGGCGGATGATCTGGGTCAGGCACTGTCGCTGGCCATCCGTTATGCGCGCACCCGAACCCTGCTAGCCGACATTCGTTTTCACAAAGAAGACGACAGCGCCGTGGTGCAAATCAACCGCTTAGCAGCAATGCCTACCACCTTCTCTTTTGTGGTGGAAAATATTGTCTCCAGCTTCATCACCATTGCCCGCTTTCTGGCCGGTAATGCCAATGAAGAGCTACCAGCGGTGGTTAAACTGAACTACTCCCCTGCCGCTGATCCAGCAGAGTACGAACGCATGCTGGGTGTACCGGTATTATTCGACCAGCCTTACAATCAGGTCTGCTTCCCCGAATATGTATTGGAAATCCCGGTATCCACAGCTAACGCTACCGCCCGAGGACTAGCAGAAACCGAATGTGAAAAACTATTGGCACAGATGGATCAAGGTCAAGATCTGGTCACCCGTATCCGCCAGCAAATAGAAAAAATGCACGCCTTCCCAACTCTGCCGGTGATGGCCAAGGCCATCAACAGCAGCCCAAGAACCATCAATCGTCAGTTAGCTCAGCTGAATACCACCTACCAACACATATTGGATGAAGCTCGCCGCGAGAAAGCCATCGACTTGCTCACTAATACCAATACCAACATTGAGCAAATTGCCGCTCAATTGGGCTATAACGACCCCTCCAATTTTGGCCGAGCATTCCGCCGTTGGATGAAGCAAAGCCCCAGAGCTTTCCGAAAATCACTGTGATAAAACTTGATTGATCGCATAAAAATGCAAAATTTGCCGAACTGACTTGGCACTAGCGTTTTATTGCCATTGACACTCTATCGGTCTCTGGGCTTAGAATACCTCACTAATTATAAGAACTATTACCTAGTGAACTCTATGTCCAGTCTTAAGCATGATAATGGCAGTCGCCCTCTGCAGAGTGCCCTGTCTGAAGCCAGCAATTCTTATTTCAGTGAACATCAGCTGGCCAAAACCGGTACCAGAGACCTGTACAACAAAGCTCTGATCATTCTGGCGCTGCACCTGAGTTCTTATCTATGCTTCTTTTTCATCGAAGCCCCTTATGTCTGGTGGGCGTGGGCATTCCACGGCTTTACCACGGCACTGGTAGGCTTCAACATCATGCATGATGGTGCCCATGGCAGTTTCTCGAAAAGCAAGTCACTGAATTCTCTAGCCGCCCACAGTTTCAACCTGATTGGTAGTAATGCCTTCTACTGGAAACAAAAACACAATCTGAATCACCACCCTTATACCAACGTGGCAGAAGCAGACGAAGATATCGAGTCCTTCGGTCTTATTCGCATGAGCCCACACAAGCCGCGCCATTGGTTCCATCGTTTTCAGCACATCTACATCTGGTTTTTATACCCTCTGACCAGCCTGTTCTGGTTCTTCGTGCTGGATTTCAAAGCCTATTTTCAGGAACGTATTGCCGATCAAGAATTCACTCAGAAATACGATCGCAAAGAGTCGATTTTATTCTGGGGTAGTAAAGCTTTCTATCTGGTCACTTACCTAGCCATCCCTACTTTGCTGGTTGATTGGCACACTACTTGGATTGGTTTCCTATGCCTACACGCTGTTATGGGCTTTGTATTCGCTGTTGTTTTCCAGCTGGCTCACGTGGTGGATAAAACCGAATTCCCTGAGCCGGATGAAAATGGCCTATTACCCCACGAATGGGCGGAACATCAGTTACGTACCACAGCGGATTTTGCCACTGACAGCAAAATCGTCACCTGGTGTCTGGGCGGGCTGAATTTTCAGGTTGAGCACCACCTGTTCCCACGAATCAGCCATATTCACTACCCTCAACTGCATAAGAAGGTTAAAGCCGTCTGCTCTCGCGAAAACGTTGAGCACAGAGAATATACGACCCTCTGGCAAGCTATTGTCGGCCATGCCAAACACCTCAAAAACATGGGAGCTCCAGAGCCACAGGGCATCCTGAGCCAGTCATAATGACAATTGAGCACTGTTAAAAACATTCAACTACGCTTAATGCATATAATTGTTTTTGAATTGAGTGCTCATGATTCAGCAATCACATCACCAATGGACCGCCGACTCAGGTTGGCAACCACCCTTTCCCCAACGCGAGTTCGATCCTCAACTGGTCTTTGTCTTCGGAACGTTAAAGCAACAACACGCCATCGATGAACTAAACAAAGCGTTCCCGGACGCAGTCATCACAGGTTGCTCCAGTGCCGGAGAAATTCAGGATCACCGAGTATACGACGATACTCTGGTGGTCAGTGCACTCAAATTCCAGTCAACGCAAGTATCCTTCGCCAGCCAACAAGTAACCTCAGACAGCTTCAATGCAGGCAAAGATCTGGCAGCTCAGATACCACAACAGGGCCTGCGCCATGTGTTTGTTTTTTCCGATGGACTGGAAGTCAACGGCACGGCCTTAGTAAATGGCATGAAGCAAAATCTCCCGGAAGAGGTGAAAATCTCGGGTGGCATGGCAGCAGATGGTGAAGATTTCGGTGAAACCTACGTTTGTGCCGGCAATACCGTCAGCAACAAACTCATTACAGCAGTCGGCCTCCATGGGGACAATATTGAGGTTCATTATGGTTCCCATGGAGGCTGGGATCCGTTTGGTCCAGATCGCATTATTTCCCACAGTGAAGGCAACAAGCTGTACAAGCTAGACAATCATAACGCCCTGACGTTGTATAAAAAGTACCTTGGCCCCCATGCTGCAGATTTACCTGGTTCAGCTTTGCGCTTCCCGTTATTTTTACATGGCCTTGAAGGCACAGATCAAGTGGTACGAACCGTATTAGCAATCGATGAAGAAGAGCAAAGTATGACCTTTGCGGGAGATGTACCGCAGGGCAGCCACGCCCGCTTCATGAGTGCCAACCTTAATCGACTGATCGATGGGGCAACCACAGCAGGTGAACAAACCATTCAACAAGCAGCCTGTCCGCGACCGGAATTTGCGTTATTAATCAGCTGTGTGGGGCGACGTATGGTTTTACGACAAATGGCGGAGGAAGAAATAGAAGTATTGGATGAGGTTTATCAGCGTCAGGTTCCCCATCTAGGGTTTTACTCCTATGGCGAGATCGCTCCTTTGGATGGCATTGGCGATTGCAGTTTGCACAACCAGACCATGACTATTACTACCCTATGTGAGCATGACTGATCCATGCATCGCTTGTTAACTCGCCAGATCAGGCGATATCTTCAAGGTTCCCCAGACGAATCCCTGCAAAACTTTTTACAGGCTATTGATCTTGCCTACCAGCAAGCTGATGAAGAACGCTCAATGGTGGAGCGTTCCTTACAACTCACATCTCAGGAACTACTCGATCGCAATCAGGAACTCAAAGATCAGGTCGATGAGATGCACGATACGCAGGAGCGCCTGAGCCATTCCCACGAGATTCTCACTGCCACATTGAATGCTTCAAAAGAAGCCATTCTGGTGATCAACCACGATGACCAGCCGATTGCATTTAACCATTGTTATGAAGAACTGATTGGACTCAGCGCAGAACAAATTGCTAATAAAAATGGTCGTGAACTTTTCCAACACACGGCCACTTTAATAAAAAAACCGAATCTGCTTTACCAGCAACACGATGAGTTGACTCATGTTGGCAGTGAAAGTCATGCGGAATACGAAGCTCACGATGGACGAATCGTTGAAGTAATCGCTACCCATCATGAAATTGCTGGTCTGGTATGGATGCTCAGAGATATTAGCCAGCGCCGCAAAAACGAAAAAACCATTCATCATCAGGCACACCATGATGCATTAACCGGTTTACCCAACCGGATTTTACTCGCCGACCGTCTGGATCAGGCCATTCACCGCGCTCACCGAAATCGGAACAAAGTCGCTGCCTGCTATATCGATCTGGATGGTTTTAAAAACATTAACGACAGTCTGGGCCACAATGAAGGTGACAAACTACTGGTGGCTGTTTCTTCGCGCTTCAGCTCCTGTATTCGTGAAGCAGACACGCTAGCCAGAATCGGTGGTGATGAATTCGTCATCGTTTATGAAGGCATTAATAGCCACGATGAAATTTTGCATATGGCTGAACGCATCTTGCAAAGCGTTGAAGACCCCATTGAGATCGAAGAGCGCAGTTATTACATAGGAGCATCAATTGGTATCTCCATGTACCCTAACGATGGGGAAGATACCAACAGTCTGCTACGCAGTGCAGATATCGCCATGTATCGCGCTAAAGACAATGGCAAAAATCGCTTTCAGTTTTTCACCCCGTCATTAGATCGTATCGCTCAGCACCGTATGGCTATGGAATTACAACTGCGTGATGCCATCAAAAATAATGAACTATTACTCCATTACCAGCCTAAGTTCCTCCTCGAAACAACAGAAACAAGCGGCACTTCTCATTGCGGTAAATTACATAGTTTTGAAGCCTTAATACGCTGGAAGAATAAAAAGGGGGAGTTTATTCCTCCTTCTGCTTTTATTCCTATTGCTGAAGAAGCAGGCTTAATTGGAACAATCAGCGAATGGGTATTGAAAGAAGCCTGCCGTCAGGCCAAGGAATGGCAGCAAGCAGGATTCCACGATGCCAATATCAGCATCAACCTTTCGCCCAAAGAATTTTTGATTCCAGATTTCCATATCAAAATTGCCCAGCAAATAAAATCGGCCAATATTCCCAGCCATATGATTTCCATAGAAATCACAGAGAGTCTGCTGATGCAGGATCTGGATAACGCTAAGCATGTCTTGGATTATTTTCGTGATCAGGAAATATTTATTTATCTGGACGACTTCGGCACTGGTTTTTCGTCGCTCAACTATTTAAAAAATCTGCCCGTTGATGCCATCAAAATCGATCGCACCTTTGTTAAAGATCTGGGCCATAGCCAGGCTGATCGCGCCATCAGTGCTTCCATTATCGCGCTGGGTAAAAACCTTGGCATGATGATTGTGGCGGAAGGCATTGAATCTCAACAGCAAGCGGATTATCTTACCAGCCAGGGCTGTGATCTGGCGCAGGGGTTTTATTTTGGTAAACCCGTCGATGCCATTACAGCGACTCAGTTTTTCAGATAATCAGGTTCACTGATGAGTTACCCACAATTTCTGGTCATTGATGCCAGTTCCTATGAAATGGATGCCCACCCTATCGCTATGGCCTGGTCGTTAAGCGACGGCAGCATTAAAAGCACCTTAATCCAGCCAGAAGATGACTGGCAGGACTGGGATCCAGGTGTGGAAGACCTGCATGGCATCAGTCAGGATACTCTCTATCAACTCGGTGAAACTGGCTGGGAAGTGATTAAAGAGTTCGAATTCGATTTGGAAAATCCGCATTTGATGGTGGCGGATGCAGATCGCACCATGGAATTATTGGATAAACTTTACGATGCTTTTGGCAAGGAACCACCTGTAGAAATGGTGCCGTTATACGAGTGGAGCAAACTCGAAGACAGTGAGCAAAGATATCAGCAAATGGAAGATATCCGCGCCGAAATGGGCTTAAGCCCGTATCGCTGTGAAGATGAAGTGCGCTTATTGCTAGAGATCTGGAATCGCCAGCAATAAAGCCAAAAACGATAAGCTGTCTACCAGTCCATCAGTTCTTTAACGAAGGGTTTAGTCAGCTTGCGCTGGGCAGATAACGAGGCGTGATCTAATTTGTCCAGCAGATCAAATAACTCTGCCATATCCCTCGGTCCACGTCCCAAAATATAACGGGCAACGTCTTCTCCCATATTCAGACCACGAACTTTAGCTCTCAATAACAAAGCCTGAACCTTGTCTTCATCTTCTAAAGGTTCGATCTGATAAGCGATGCCCCAGCTCAGGCGGGAGGATAAATCCGCTAATTGAATGCCGTTGTTGCGAGGACCTTGCTGAGCCGCTACCAGCATGCGAGAGCCACCATCACGCAAACGATTGAACAGATGGAACAGGGCTTCTTCCCACTCAGGTTTACCAGCAATGGCCTGAATATTATCCAGCGCAACCAGACTGAGCATTTCCAGCCCTTCAAAAACAGCCGGATCGTACGCAACCAACTCGTCTAAGGGTAAATAAACCGCTTTATGACCTAAACCTTCAGCGTAGTGACAAGCCGCCTGCACTAGGTGACTGGCCCCAACACCTTCTTTTCCCCACAGGTAGATGAAAGCTTCTCCACCTTCACGCCATTGATCCTGAATCGCATGCACAACCTGTGCATTCGGACCGGCATAATAATTAGCAAAACGAGCATCATCTCTGACCGAAACGGACAAAGTCAGCTGTTCTGCTGTCTGATCTGACATCAGTAACTCCTGACCAGGATGCTTAGCGCACCCAGTTGAATTCTTTTTCCTGAACCGGATGCAAACGTTTATCCAGTTCAATATTGCGCTGGACCTTGGCCCAATCTCCGCGCAGGTGCAGGTATAAATCCACAGACTGGCCACTAATCTGAGCCACTTCTATCGATTTCACCCCAGGAATCCGTTCCAAATAAGCCAGCATGTCTGCATAAGCAGCGAAACTGCCGACGCTATTCACTTTAATTCTCAATCCGGCACGAGTATCTAATGCCGTGGACTTAATGGCAAATTGATCAGCCAATATCTTCGCTACCTGACCACTGGCCAGGTTCAGAGCCCCTTCCGGAGTTTCAGCAATAAAAATCAGATCACTGCTGGTTTCACCATTAAATAGTAAGCCTTCGTATTGCCACCCCCCCTGCTCAGGTAGCTCACTCAGACGCCCAGCCATGATCACATCCGCCTGATAACGCTCAGACGCACTACGAATGGCCTCTGGAAATAACCACCAAAGCTGCTCGATAGGGAGTGCCGCCTGATCATCTAAATCATTGATCGGCCATAACACCGGCAGGCCACGTTCACCATAAGCACGTTCAAAACGGGTTTGCCATTCAGGCGCTTGCTCCGAGATCAGCAGACGTTCGGTCTCTTGCTCAATGGCCAGCCAGTTCAGAATCGATGGGCGATTATCCCCCCAAATCGGCGCTTCCGCCTTGCGCATCAGTGGCAAGACCAGAGCTTTACTGAACCAGACCTGCAGATAAGTTTGCTCATCCACCTCATCCTGTTGATAGCTGTACCCCTGCATAAATTGCTGGGCTGCGACGCTGGCGGCGATCAGTTGTTCATTTTCCAGCACGGATTGATAGCCGGAAATCTTGATCAGCAGTTGCTGAAAGGCCAGCTGAATACCTTGTTCACGACTTTCCTGACTCTGATCTTCCACCGCGATACTGACCTTGTACAGGTCGCTGACCCGCACCGCAGAGGCATTCATCGCGATCAGACATGCCATAAAAATGAATAAAAAACGCACTGAAGATTCCTGCACTCAGCTTTGTAAATCAGGGCCTATTGTGCCAGTGCCGATTGTCCGTGCATAGCCCCACACAAACAGGTAGAATACGCGCC
>Ga0181593_10005633_pt1 | contig 11315 bp, 9 predicted proteins | sample 071ome_19_FD_133756 | JGI IMG/M metagenome (GOLD analysis project Ga0181593, IMG submission 133756) | Coastal salt marsh microbial communities from the Groves Creek Marsh, Skidaway Island, Georgia - 071413AT metaG (megahit assembly) | ecosystem: Environmental > Aquatic > Marine > Intertidal zone...
GAGAGAGCTTTGTCATAATGCATATTTTTTAATATCGAAAAAATGAACGTAGGCTCAGTACAGGACGCATTATCCCGAGTTCGCAAATTGCAGGAGATCATCCTGGCAAAACGCTTCTTTGGAGGCTACTCTGGTCGTGCCCGTTTTGGCAGTGGGTGCATCGCCCTGATCGGGGCCACTCTGATGGACAAGCCCTTTTTCCCGACAGATGCCCACTCTCATTTGTGGGGTTGGGGTGTAGTTGTGGTTTTGTGTGTTATTCTGAATTATGGCACTCTGCTCTACTGGTTCCTTTCTGATCCAGAAGCCAACCGAAAGCCACTACAGCTAAAGCCTGCCCTGTATGCCTTTCCGGCCTTTGCAGTCGGAGCGGTGTTCTCCCTGCTATTCATACGGAATGAACTCTTTGATTATTTACCAGGAATGTGGATGTGCCTTTACGGGCTAGCCCAAGTCACCTATCGCCAAACGTTGCCCATCGAGATCTTCTACACAGGGCTTGGGTACATTTTCTGTGGCACCTACTTTCTTTTAATGGGCAACCAACCCTTTACCAATCCTTGGCCGATGGGAATCGTCTTCTTTATAGGGGAAACCATCGGCGGTTGGTATTTATTAAATGACAAAGCAGACCAAAAGGAGACGCTATGACAAAAAAATCAGAAACCCCTTACGATTCACTCGAACGGATCTTCCATGAACCCAACCGCATGGCCATCATGTCTGCCCTCTGCACAGCAGAAAAAGGATTACGATTCAGCGATATAAAAAAGACGTGCAATCTGACCGACGGAAACCTGAACCGCCATTTGAAGGTGTTGTCAGAAGCCAAAGCCATCACGATCAAAAAGAAGTTTGTGGACGACAAACCCTGCACAACGGTTTCGCTATCCGAGATTGGTCTTCAACGATTTAATGAGTACCTCAATGCTCTGGAGCAAGTCCTTCAACGTGCCAAGGAAGCGGTCTCCGAAGACGCCCGGGGGCAAGCTCCCTTCATTGGCGAAACCGTAGGAGCGTAGGCTTACGCCAAAGGAGGGCCAGGAAGACCGGCTCAACCTCTACAGCCATTGGCTGCGGTTCTGTTTCCTGACAAATTGACCTGCTTCCGGCAGGCCCTTCGCTGTCATGGCTTCACCATCCCAATCGAAGCTCTTTTGTAGCTTGAGAGCAACAATGCCCGAAAGACCGATCTCCGTAAGCTGCCCTCCAATTTCAAACGGGGCGTAAGTTTGACCATCATTGAGAATGGCATCGGTCCATTCCTGAAAATGACTGCGAACCCGAGGGAGTGTTTGAGCAATACTTTTCGTATCGGGATGATTCCCATGCCCCATGAACTTCTTGTCATCCGCCATTTTGACGTAGCACTGACTATTCCAGAGACCGCAAGATAGCAGACCGTTCTCCCCTTCCACAATCGCTCCCACTCGAGGCACATTGCCAAACGTACCGCGGACGGCATCCAAAATCGGCTCGGGGGGCATGTCCTCATTGCCAGTGTAATAGATGAGATTGACAGCGGCCCGGTTGCAATCTTTCGCAAAGTGAAACTTATGAGTCACGGCTCTGGCGTAACTATCATGGCCCGCATCATGCACATTGGAGATCTCCACCCGATCCGGAAGCCCCAACTTCAGAGCCCGAACCGGCATATTGAAGGAGTGACAACAAAAGTCACCGATGGAGCCATTTCCAAAATCATACCACCCTCTCCATTTTCCCGGATGATAGACCCCATTTTTGTAGGGACGTACAGGAGAAGGCCCGCACCAGAAATCCCAGTCGAGACCTTTGGGTAGAGGATCTTTACCCGAAGGCCGGGAAACGCCATTGGGCCAACCATGGGCCGGGTGCCAGACATGGACATTGGAGATTTTCCCAAGCAAACCCCCCTGAATCAATTCAATGCTGCGACGAAGATTGGAAGAGGCACTCCCCTGATTTCCGGTTTGGGTGATCACCTTACTCTTCCTCGACAACTCCCGCAAAGCTCTGGCCTCCGCAATGGTGTGGGTAAGAGGTTTCTCACAAAACACATGCAACCCCGCCTTCATCGCCAACTTACAAATGGGAGCATGCCAATGATCCGGCGTAGCGATAACGACGGCATCGAGAGATTTCTCCTTCTCAATGAGCTTCCGGTAATCCGAATAGACATTTACCGAATCCGCCACGTCCTTGTGCCGATTTTTTGAACCCTCGACCTGACGTGCATCCACATCACAAAAGGCCACCACATTGTGCTTCAACTTGATCGTCTCCTGCACATGCCCCTGGATCTTTCCCCCCATCCCAATAAAAGCAACATTGAGCTTTCGATCCGACCCAAAAACATTTCGGGGAAGAATGAGTGGAGCAGAGGTTGCAGCGGCAGCAGAAAGAAGTGTTCGGCGTTTCATAGTATGTGTAATGACAAATAGAGGAACACAGCAAAATCAGCTGTCCGGTCGAATTGCAATCTTGCTATCTCCATTTCCCAATCGCACCAATTGTAAAGTGGCAAATGCTTCCAACTTGCGGATGGAAAAGGAGAGAGGATCAACGCTTTCGAGTTGAATTCCTGACAGGAAAGCTGAGTCCTGTTGGACGGTGGTTTTGTTGCAAAAACCCTCGGATATTGCTCCTCCACAATCTGCTACTTTCCAATAGGTCATATAGGACACATAGGACCTATTATGTTCTGACCATGCAATTGGAGATTCCAAAGCATTCTGTGATGAAAGACGGCGATACGGACCATGGGGTAGACGTTAGTCACTTCACTCCCGGTTCCCTTTATTCGTTTAAGGGTTCGAAACTTCAGCCTTCTTGATCATCATAGGCATCGAGAAATTCCTGGAATATATCAAACAATGCATCGAGCTTCTTTTGGAGTTTCCGGTCTGCACAATGATTTGCCTCGGCGGCAACATAACCTTGGATTTCCTCGATATCATCAAGCGAGAGATCGACTCGAATTCCATTCCCCTCTGCAACGGCGATATTCAGCGTTTTGGCAGGATAAAACGTGTGTTCCCTGATTAAATCACATTCCTGAAGTGAAAGGTGAACAGGAAGCTTGGTTCCGTACGGTATCTTCTTTCGAGTCATCATCAGTCATAAACAGACTTCACTGGGGTCAGTTGTGTCAAGACTTGTTGAGCGACCCCTTGATTTACGACACTTAAGCTGTTATGAAACCGCCCCTCCGTTCCTTAAGTCGTCGGACTCGACTAAAAACATCGCCCCATGAACTAAAACGATTTTTGCTGATTCAATTTCTTTTGGGTCTGAAAAGGTGGAGTCGTGCCCGAGGAGATGTTGAGTTGGAGGAGGCATCACTTCAATTCCTGGAGCATGGCGTCGAGTGCTTGAGCTTGTTCGCCTTGGGCAGTGCTGCGGTGTTGTTGGAGTTTTTGTTGGTATTGGAGTTTGAAGTCTGGGGGGAAACTGGCTTTGAGCCTGGGAAGGCTGTATTGCATGGCTCGGTGGAGAATGAGGAGGTCGTTGGCATCGTAGAAATCCCGTTGTTTTAATGAGGCTTCTGCGGACATAAAGGCCACCCGGAGAAGAGCATGTACTTGTTGGACACCTTGTTGACGTTCCGCATCACTAATTTGGGAGCTGCCCCCACTGGCAAATCCGCCATTGATGAATGTGACCTGAAACCCAAGCCCCACGAACCCCTCATACTCTGCCGTCAGGACCATGCCCACATCAGAGATTTGCAGGGAAAAGACGAGCAATTGGCGCATTTCTGAATGGGGTCGGTGTCCTTGGGATGCAAGGATCACATAGAGCTTTTGCAATTTATTGATGACCTGCTGGACTTGAAAAAAACCTTCCATTCGTTGCTTCAGGTTTTCTGGAGTTGCCTGCTTTTGGGTGTGATTCAGGTAGGGCTTGAGGTTTTCGGGATTGATCAGGTGGGCGAATACTTTCTGTCCGGGGGGATTGGACATGGAAGGCACAGGAACCTGCTTTGCGAGGATGATTTTGTAGGCGTTGACATAATCATTACTGGTCCAGACCTTGTTGGTCGCTGGAAAGTTGGCGGTCTGGTATGGGTTTGCCTGTGCTCTGAGGAGCGGGGAGGTGATCAGGAAGAATAGCGGTACAGTGAACAGGTAGATTTTCGGGAGTTTCATAAGTTAATCAATATAGCAGGTTTTGTATTACCTGCAACTTATGGAACCTGTTCGTGAAAGTGGCCATCTTTTAGGAAACAAGATAGCTCAAATTCCTACGAAGGCTGGGTTTCCAACCTGCTGATGTGGCGGACAGGAATGTCCGCCCTCCTGTGACCTTGTGGTGAACCTGTCAGAATCTGAGTTACCCGACGATGTCGGTCACCGGGTCGCCGTTGTTGGCGACTTTGAAGGGACGACCGGATGGGGAGTACAGAGTGTGATTGATAGGCAATCCGAGTGCAGTTGCGATGGTGGCGTTGAAGTCTGGAACCAGAACAGGGTTTTCGATGATGCGGGAGCCGGATTCATCGGTTTTTCCGTAGGCTTGGCCACCGCGGATTCCACCTCCAGCCATGAGGCCGGAGAAGGCTCGTGGGTAGTGGTCCCGGCCATCGTTTCCGTTAATACGGGGTGTGCGGCCAAATTCGGTTGCCAGGACGATGAGAGTTTCGTCCAGAAGGCCTCGTTGATCAAGGTCCGAGATCAGAGTGGAGAGAGCACGGTCAACTGTGGCAGCACGGTCGGAAACGGAGGTGAAGTTATTGGTATGGGTGTCCCATCCGCCAAGTTGCACTTCTACAAAGCGTACATTGTTTTCGACCAGTCTGCGGGCCAGGAGAACTCCTTGTCCGAAGCCGTTGTCACCGTAGGCAGCCTGGATATCTGTGGGTTCCCGTGTGATGTCAAAGGCCCTGAGATCTTCACTTTTCATGAGACGTACGGCGTCTTTGTACATGTCGGAGTAGGCCAGGACTTTTTTCTGGTTGTAGGTTTCGACAAAATCACGGTCGACGGCTTCGGCCAAACTCAGGCGACGCTGAAATTCAGGTTCGGAAACATTGCCGGGGCGGCGGCTGTTTTTGAGACCTTCCCGGGCGTTACCAAGGATGAGGGGCATGTGCTGTGGTGGGAAGAAGCCTGCAGAGGAGCTACGCCCTCCACCGATGACGACGGTTCCGGGCAGGGTGCGGTTGTAGCGACCAGTCAGCATGGTCATCCATGGCCCCATCGCGGGGTGCTTGATGGTATTCCTGGGAGCATAACTGGTGTGCATGTAGTAGTTGCCTTGCTCGTGAGCGCCCTGGTTGGTTTTCAGAGAGCGGACGAGAGCGACTTTGTCCATGTGGTAGGCCAGGCGAGGGAAATACTCGGAGAGAAAGACGTCGTCGGCTTTGGTGCGGATGGCACTGACGGGACCGGCCTGATCAGTGCCGGGTTTGGGGTCAAAGGTGTCGAGGTGAGTCATGCCACCACTCATGTAGAGGTAGATGCAGCTTTTGGCGGTGTGGGGGCTTGGAGAAGCACCGACTACCGGGGCAGCATCCTGGGCCATGACATTTTGAGTGTGCCCCCAAACGGTCACTCCAAGGAGGGACTGGGCGGCGGTGTTCATGAATTGGCGGCGGGAGGATTCGTCAGCTCTAAGGAGTAGTTCTTTCATTTTGGATCAGGAGTTTGAATTGGAGTAAATTATCAGTGAAATGGGATCAGAGGGTTATCGAATAAATGCATACTGACGGGTGTTCATCAGTGCGACAATGACGTTTCTGTATCCGTTGTGGAGGCTAGCATTGCCGGTGTCGTCATAACGATTGATTTCCTGAAGAAGGAGGTTCTTTTCAGGAATGGAGGGTAGGCGGCTCAACACGGTGAGGAAGATGACATCAAGTTTTTCTTCCGCAGTTTCTTTTGTGGCAAGAGACCTCATGAGTACGGAGTTGGGCTTCATGAGTTCGTTGAACATGGGGCCATTGAGAAGAGCCAGGGCTTGTGGAACCGTGGGTTGCACACTGGCATTCTGGATGGTGTCACGGTCCGATTGCCCAAAGACGCGGAGAAAGTGACCATTTGGAGCCGGTGAGGGCAGTTCGGAAGAACGTACAAGGCTTTTTGGGAAGCCTTTCCAGCGTTTGTCTATTTCGACTTCTGTTTTTTGTTCCTTGGCCATGCGATCTTCCATGCTCATGGTCATCATCATTTCTTCGCCCATGCCTTTGCGAATCTCATTTTGTGCTGCACGTACTGCCTGCCGGGCTTGGCGTTCAATCTGGCGGCGTTCCTGTTCGAGCTTGTCGATCATGGCATTGTTTCCGGCAGCCGAGGCGGCGGCCATCTTTTCCCGATTTTCGTCACGTAGTGATCCAAATTCAGCTTCAATGTCAGCGATTTGGCCGGCCATGTCGACGATTTGCTGTGGGGTGAGCGAAAGCATGAAGTCGGCCTGGGCTTTGCGGTTGTCGACCCGTTTGGCTTCCACGTCGCGGAGTAAACGTTCATCGGAATCCTGAATGGTCATGGAGAGGAGGGAGTCCCAGAGTTGTTCAGCCGACATGCGTCGAAGCATGGGGCCGGGGAAATAGTAGGGATCCCCTTTGACATGGTCCGCAGTGCTGACTTGGCGGTGGTAGGTGGGGGTGTTGTAAAGAATGCGTTCGTATTGCTTGAGGTCGAAGTCCACGTCCCGCATGAGTTTCATGAGAAATGTCATGAGTTCCGGATGGGAGACTTCTGTATCTTTTTTGATGTCGTCAATTGGCTCGAAAAGTCCGTAGCCCATGACTTTTTTCCAGATTCGGTTGGCGATAACTTTTACGAAGAGCTCGTTCTCGGGGGCTGTCATCCAACGAACGTAGGTTTCCCTGGGGGTTTCGTCCTTTCCGAATTCGACTTTCTGGCGGAATAGGGGGCCTGGAGGAACAATGGCGGAGGGTTTGCTATCCTCATATGCGTAGTTATTGGGGAGTTTGAGCTTTCGTTTACTCTCCATGGCTCCAAATGTGATCGGCTCAAAGAGGTCACGTAAGGCACGATTCATGGATTGAGCCCGGTTGCGATTTCCCCCTGTGGAGGTACGGATCAATTTGCGGGCTTCTTCGAGGTTTTCTGGACGAAGCCTGGTTTCGACTCCAAAAGTGTAGGCTGCCATCTGGTAGTACTCCATCTGGGTCCAGTCTTCAAAGGGGTGATTATGGCACTGAGCACATACCAATTGAGTGCCCATGAAGACCTGAATGGTGTTAGACATGTTGTCCAGTGGAGTGCCGTCGTCACGGATGTAGTATCCTACGGCCGGGTTGTCCCATGGGTAGCCTTCGGCAGTCAACAGTTCCTTAACGAAAAGGTCGTAGGGTTTGTTCTCACGAATGGATTGCTTAACCCACTCAATGTAGGCACCGCCGTCTCCATTTCTCTCACGGGTGCGGAGGCGAAGGACGTCGGCCCAGTAATTGTAATTGTGGCTGACGTAGCCGGGGTGCTTGAGCAATTCATCAATGGTCTTTCTGCGTTTGGCAGGGTCTTTGGAGTCAAGGAAATCGGTGACTTCGTCATAGCTGGGAATTCGGCCAAGAACGTCGAGATAGAGTCGGCGAATGAATTGTTCGTCCGTGGAGGGCGGGTTTTGCTGGATGTTGTGAGCCCGAAATTCACTCTGGATCATGCGGTCAATCTGGTTGGCATGCAGAACCACTTCCCGAAGGCTCATCTTGAAGGTGGTAGTCAGGGTTTTTCCCTGTTCCTGAATGTATCGCTGGTCAGAAGGGGAAAAAGCATTGAGGCGGATCCAACTGGTGACGGAACCATCCGGATATTTCAGTTTCACAAACCCTTCCTGGTATTGAAAGATTTCAGCCTCAATCTGACGGCCTGTTACGTCAGTGAAGGTACGGGCCTGGACGACGGAAAGAGTCGAGGCCAAAAGAGATAGCAGGAGAAGAACAGGGGTGAATTTGATCATGATGCGAGGCTGATTTGAAAATTTGTTATATAAGAGAATAGAGGTCGAATAGGCGTAGGCAATGCAAGAATTCGAGGAGAAGGAGGAGGTCAATAGGTTTCAATGAGCACCCTGAGGAACCTTGACGGGTTGGCAGAGACCGGGGATTTATCACGGACAGTGAGGGTGGTGTAATCTCCATCCTGTACTGCGGAGATGATTTCAGTCAGGTCGTCCGCAGCGACCCAGTTGCCCAATTTATCGGCAATCTGGATCTGGTAATGAATGCCGGGGTGTATTGTTAGCCTCCTATAGGTCAGAGTTAAATGATCCTCTGCGTCGAGTGAGGTGGAGAATTGGATTCCTGAGACCGGGTCTGCGGGATCGGAGCCCATGGCATATTCGAGGAGGTTGGGCAGGGTGTCCAGATCGCTGTCGGCGGTAGGGAGATTATTGAGATGTCCGAAAACCCGGGTCTCCCAGATGTCACTCATGCCATCGGAATCAGTATCGTCTCCATAGAGATTTGCATGCAATCCAGGAGTGGGCTCAAGAGATTGCCAATGGGTGGCTTCAAATGCCCAATTGGTTAAAGATCGGCGATGAATGGAATGGTTATTGGTAATGGGTGTGGTGGGCCAGGGTGCCTGCCCGAAGTATTGAAACTCTTCTTCGATGACCATTGGGTAAAATGGGGTTTCGCCTGGTAGTGCCAGGAGATCATCGGGGCGAAGAAGGCGAATATTGTGGGCATCCAATTCAAGGTCTCCATCTTCCCATGGTCCCAGCATCGGGGCTTTTTCTGGCAACAGAGGATATTGGGTTCGAAAATCTTCCAGCTTGTAGGGATCATCAGGAGAGAAGTTGACAAGCAGGAGGAGACCATTGGGAGGAAGAACCGCCCAGCCGGGGAAATCGTAGTCCACTCCGCCACGAAGTTTCCAATTGGCCATGGGAACGTACTCTGTGGAGAGGTTGGCAATTTCGATGAATTGATGCTCTGGATTTTTAGATCTTGGGTTGTAATGAACTTCGGTCACCAGGAGTGGGCCAACTCTGGGAGCAGCATTGGTCGCACCGGGTGTATGCTGGCTCAATGGATAGAGCTTTCCGGTGGCGTTGGGCCAACGTCCAAAAGGTTCTGCATTTCGAGCTGCGTCAAATTCCACATGGTCCACAAAGCGAACCAGTTTGCCATCCTGGTCGGCTTCCATCAACCAAACGGAATCTCCTTTGGAGCTGCTCAAGGCAAAACCGTTGGCGTCGGGGTTGGTGGGGTCTGGATTGAATTGGCTTTCATCAATGACTAGATAGGCGTTGGGGCTGATGGTTTGGTTGGCTGGAAACTGGTACTTTTTGAAATCTTCTGCGGAGTCACTGAGGTACCAACCACCAATGTTGATGGTTTGCGAGGTGGTGTTGAGGAGCTCGATGGAGTCTTTTAACGGTGGATCTGTGTGGGTAAGGACTTCATTGATCACAATGCGATTATCTGCCCCAAGCCCGGCAGAGCCTGGGGTTCCTCCAAATTCACTGGAACTTCTCCAATTGCCGGGGTCTTCGGCAGAGGCAGACACATCGACAATCTCCATGGAGGAGCCTTTCCCGTCCGCACGTCCGGGCCAATCTCCTCCATCCTTGTAGTCGACATAAGCCGCCGTATTGCCGGCCTGATCCTGTAAGATGATAATTTCTCCACTGTTCCTAAGACTGCCTTCGTATTCTCCAGCAATCGAGTGAGTGTTCCCATAACGAAGCACGAAAGCAGCACGGTTGTTGACGACCAGAGTTCGTGCACTGGGGTCAAGAGTCAGATCCGGAAAGGTCAAGGTCACTCCATCAAAGAAGCGGGCATCCATAAGGTTAATGGGTTCCGTTCCTACATTGGTAACTTCGATAAACTCAAAGTCACTGGATTCGAGTTCCGGAATCTGGGCCAGTTCAGCGGAGGTTGGTGAAGAGGGGTTGTAATGAATTTCAGAGATGGCCAAGGTTTCTGGTGTGGCAGGTTGAGCCCCTACAATGAAAGCGTTTTCACGTAAAGGACTCCATTCCCCATTTTGTAGGGAACGCACTTTGAGGGTGGTCTGGCTATTGGGCAAAGTGAAGGGGGTTGTGTATTCGACTGAAGTTGAGCGGATGGCACCTCCTGGGAGGCGTGGGTCTGAGCCGTCCAGTGTGTAATAGGCTTTACCAGATATCTGACTCATGGAGATGGTGTCCGCCGCCTGGACTTCCCCTCCGGCTTGGGAGAGTTCCGGCGGGTGGATGTCGGGATACCAGTCATGAGCCCGAATCTGGCTAATAACAGTGGGGGTCCGCTGACGAATCCATCCCCGAACCTGCTCCACATTGGCCAGCCAGTGACTGCGGGCCATGGGAGGATGGGTCTTCTGATCTCCCCATCGGGCAGATTCGGCAATGATAGCTTTGTCGATTTGCTGGACTCTCTTTTCGAGCTTTTCGAGAGCATTCTCAACCGTGAGAACGCCATCGTTATAAAGGTGTTTGTAAACACGGTCTGCAAACTGCATCCGATATTCCGCATTTTCTGTCAGTCGTTCATGAAGCCAATGGGCGTTAAAATATCTCTGATCCCATGTACGGCTATCGTTAGTGAGCAGGGGGTTTACCATATCATTTTCATTGGCACCGAGGGAATGCTCGGAATCGTGCTCCATGAACTTGAATCCATCCGGTTCTTTCCGGTTGAGCCAACCATAAAAGTTATTGGGGCGTGGCCGGGTAAACTTTGAGCCTGCACTATCCCGGTCCCCCGTCCAGTAGGTAATGGTCATGTAGTCGGCCAAGTTATTCACATCCAGATATTTTCGGTATTCCGGATTGGGTGTAGTTCCATCAGGATTCAGTCCCTGCGCCCTGTAGTAATTGGCATCCTCTTTAAAACCGGCAACAGCCTGTGCATGAAAGAGGTTGTAGTCATCCATCTTGCCAGCGGAGGCGATCATGACCTTGCCATCTCCTGCCTTAAGGATGTCGTAGTCTTCCTTTTCCCCGCCGAAATAATTGGAACAATAGGTGGAGCCTACCCGCTCCTGTGTCATGTAGATGCCCCAATACTGGCCATTGATGTAAAGATGATAATAGCGGCTTCGGGTGTAAGGGTGGCCCATCTCTCCCTGAGTATCCCGTGAAAACACTTCGCGGACCATGGTATTCTTTCCGGGACCGCCAAAGGCCCACGAGAAATTTTGGGCGGTTCGCAGATCAAATTTATCAAATTCATCAATCCCCTCGTCCTCAAACATGGGGTAATTGAGATTCCCATTTCCATAATCCCTGCGGAAGAAAACCCGAAAGGAATGCTTGGGGTTGCTACTACTACGACTATATCCACCACGGATTCTCAAACCAATCCCACTCTGGAAACCTTCTGTGCCATCTGGATTGAGGAGTTCCATCGAAGC
>Ga0181593_10005636_pt1 | contig 11310 bp, 6 predicted proteins | sample 071ome_19_FD_133756 | JGI IMG/M metagenome (GOLD analysis project Ga0181593, IMG submission 133756) | Coastal salt marsh microbial communities from the Groves Creek Marsh, Skidaway Island, Georgia - 071413AT metaG (megahit assembly) | ecosystem: Environmental > Aquatic > Marine > Intertidal zone...
CACTTAGAAAGCTCGGGGGAGGAGTGATCGCCCGCGCTCGCTCCACCTCGCCAGGCGCTCCCAAGAGCTTGCGAAAGGTGATGTTAATCCTTGGCCCGCTCTGCTCTTTTTGGGTCATTTTTGGGACCCCATGTCGCCAGTAATGTTGCATGTCTCCCCCCATGACCATCAGGCTACCGTGATGGAGTAAGATCGTCTGTTGACCGAGCGGTGTCCGTCGACGGCGTCGACGCCGGTCTGACTTACGCTGTTTAGGCGCGACCACAAAGCGACGCGTCACCCCCAGAGAGATCGCCGCGATGACAGGGTTGAGCCCAAGCTCAGTCTCATCGTCAGCGTGCATCCCCATGTAGTCTCGTCCATCACGGTAATAGTTCAAGAGGACGTGATTAAACTCAACTCCACACGCCAACTCTACTCGCTCCCAAAGAGGCTTCAGCGCCGTGAACACCTCACGAGGGGGGAGTGTTTGACCTGAGTATCGATAAGGGAGGGCGCCCCCCCAGCTCATCAGGCGAGGTTGATCGACAGCCTTCCCAAAAACTTGAATAGCGCGCTGCTCCCAATCTTCACCTTGAATCAAGGTGCCCATCAGCTCGCTCGCCTCCGTCGCGCTCAAAAAGCCAGCCTCATAGCTCATCCACGCGTGCTCTGACAGGTCCCAGCGCTTGACCCCTTTAGGCGCTGGGTTCAACAGCTCTAGTGACGCCTGTTGGTCAACCGGAGAACGTCGCTCATGTGTACGGTCGGAGGAAGGTAAATCGCTCATCGCTCGATCCCATCAATTGCCTAAATTGATACAGTCATGTGTACCGAGGAGGACTCTGCCTCATGTCCACGCACACAGCAAATTCTTCTCTCAGAAGCACCCCGTCTGAGCCAAGTGAGCCAAGTGAGCCAAGTGAGCCAAGTGACCCAAGTGACCCAAGTGAGCCAAGTGAGCCAAGTGAGCCAAAGAGAGGTTAAACGCACAAAAGTAGACCTGACGCGTGTTCTCATGACAGAGAAAAGAGGTCAGCGAGGGCCTCACCAAACAATGAGCCAGTAAAAAGACGAAAAATCACGTTCTGTTCGCGCTTTTTGGTTGACGATCGCCCCTAGCTTCGAGTACATTTTGGCGCCTTGTGCGCTGACACCTCACGCGCACGCGAGACCTGAGCGACACTGAGCGCGAGCGCCCCCGCGAAGGGGGCTGAAGCTCAAGGGCGTCTACACTGGTCAAATCACAAAGAAAATGGAGCAGAGCATGGAAGGATCACAGCCCTCACAAGCGCCGATTCACATCGAACAAGAGATGAGAACCTCATATCTCGACTACGCGATGTCAGTGATCATCGGGCGCGCCCTCCCCGACGTGAGGGATGGCCTTAAGCCCGTCCACCGCCGCGCCCTCTACACGATGTATGAGCTAAAGAATAACTGGAACAGCTCCTATAAGAAATCTGCGCGCATCGTGGGTGACTGTATCGGTAAATACCACCCGCATGGTGATCAGGCGGTCTATGACACTGTGGTCCGTATGGCCCAAGACTTCTCGATGCGCTACCCGCTCGTGGATGGCCAAGGGAACTTTGGCTCGGTAGACGGTGACCCCGCCGCGGCGATGCGCTACACAGAGGTGCGCATGGCGCGCGTCGCGCATGAGCTCTTGAGCGACCTAGATAAGGAGACGGTTGAGTTTGGTCCGACCTATGATGAGTCGGGTAAAGAGCCCTTAGTGCTCCCCACCAAGGTCCCTCACCTCCTGATTAATGGGAGCGCAGGGATCGCGGTCGGTATGGCGACCAACATCCCGCCACACAACTTGTCTGAGTCGATTGACGCCTGTATCGCGCTCCTAGACAACCCGGCCGTGACCACGATGGACCTCATGGGGTACATCCCTGGCCCAGACTTCCCTACCGGTGGGATCATCTACGGTAAACAGGGGATCATCGACGCCTACCACAGCGGTCGAGGGGTGATTCGTTTACGCGCTAAGACCCACGTTGAGGAGGATGACCGCTCTAACGAGTCGATCATCGTCACAGAGCTCCCTTATCAGGTAAACAAAGCCAAGCTCCTAGAGAAAATCGCGGGGCTCGTCCGTGACAAGCGCATCGATGGCATCCGCGACCTCCGAGATGAGAGCGACCGCCAAGGGATGCGGATGGTCATCGAGCTTAAGCGCGACGCGCAGGCGAACGTCGTCCTGAACACGCTCTTTAAGATGACCGCGCTCCAGAGTAGCTTTGGGATCAACACCCTCGCCATCGTCCAAGGCGAGCCGAAGATCCTTGGGCTCAAGGAGCTCTTATCTCACTTCCTCGAGCATCGGCGTGACGTCACGCTCCGCAGGTGTCGCTATGAGCTGAGTAAGGCGAGGTCACGCGCTCACCTCTTAGAAGGCTTTGAGATCGCCCTCGGCGACATCGACGAGGTCATCAAGCTCTTGCGTGCGAGCCCCAACGCGGACGACGCTCGCGCAGCCTTAATCAGTCGGTTTGGGCTCTCGGAGGAGCAGGCTAAGGCGATCCTTGAGATGAGGCTCCGTCGCTTGACAGGTATGGAGCGCGCCGAGATCGAGCAAGAGCTCGCCACGCTCCGCGCCGAGATCGCTCGCCTCGTTCACCTGATTGAGGATGACGAGGCGCTCAAGGCGCTCATCCGACAAGAGCTCGTGCTCGTCCGTGACCAGTATGGTGACGCGCGTCGCACCGACATCGTGATGGACGCAGCCTCGCTGAACCTAGAGGACTTAATCCCTCGCGAGGATATGGTCGTCACGGTCACCAAGGGTGGCTACATCAAGCGCGTCCAGCTCACCGAGTACAACACCCAAAACAGGGGTGGCCGTGGTAAGGCAGGCATGGCGACCAAGGACAACGACTATGTCGAGCACCTGTTCGTCGCGAGCTCACACAGCTACATGCTCTTCTTTACCGACCGGGGGCAGGTCTTTAAATCACGTGTGTTTGACCTCCCTGCCGGGAGCCGTCAAGCGCGCGGTAAGCCTCTGAATAACGTCCTCGCCCTTCAGCCAGATGAGAAGCTCTCGATGGTCTTGCCTATTGAGGACTTCGAGGAGGGCAAGAGCGTCTTCTTCGCGACCGCCAAGGGTAAGATCAAGAAGACTGAGCTGATGCTCTACCGTAACAGCCGCGTGAGTGGCATCCGCGCGATCACCCTGAATGAGGATGATCGCTTGATCGCGGTGCGCTTGGTCGAGCCAGGCCAGCACATCATGCTCGCTACCAAGAAGTGCCAGGTGATCCGCTTTGAGGAGGGCCAGACACGCTCCCTCGGGCGCACCGCGAGCGGAGTGCAAGGGATCCGCTTTAAGGTTGAGAACCTCCGTGATGGGGATGAGGTGGTGGGTTGTATTAACTTTAACCCAGAGGAGGAGGACGCCCTTAGCGTGATGACCATCACCGCTCGCGGTATGGGCAAGCGCACCCTGCTCAATGAGTTCCGCGTGCAGAAGCGTGGTGGCACAGGGATCAGGGGGATTAGACCTCGTGAGAGCAACGGGGATGTGGTTGGCATCATCCTCGTGCAGTCTGAGACGGATGAGTACTTAGTGGTGACCACCCAAGGCGTCATCATCCGCAGTAAGATCAGCGGGGTGAAGGTGATCGGTCGCAACACCGTTGGCGTCCGATTGATGAGGGTCCCCAAGGGCACCGAGGTCATCAGCGTCGCTCGCTACGCAGCGGAGCCCGATGAGGAGGAGCTCGAGGATGATGAGATCATGGTGCCAGAGGGCGTCGAGCTCGGCGAGTTCGATGAGGATGAGCCCGAGGAGGATGACCTCGGTGACGAGGGTGATGACGAGGGTGACGACGGAGATGACGACTGATCGTCTCAAACACGCTCATCTGACCCAAGGGTGACGAGAGCCTGAGCGCCGTGAGGTGCTCAGGCTCTTTTATTTGAGGAGCGCGCGCCCGCGCCGAGCAGGCGGACTCAGGGGTTAGGCTTGTCAGGTGAATGAAAATTAAGCAAGCTGTCTTCAAACATCCCTAATATCCAAAGCGCTCGGCGCTGATCGGAGGAGCTGTGAAGACAAGGCATCAAACCCCTCGGCTGTTAACCCAAGCGCTCGCGCTCTGTTTGCTCGTCGCCTGTACATCTGAGGACGCGACTACAGAGGAGCCCCCTCAGGGGGGGGAGGGCGCGGTGATGGCAGGAGCGCTGGCGGGCGCTGAGGGCGGACAGGCAGGCGCGATGGATGGCGGTGAGGTGGCGGGTGAGATGGGTGGAGAGGTCGCGGGGGAGGTGGCGGGTGAGATGGGTGGTGAGGAGGAGCCCCCTCCGCTCGAGGCGCCCGTCATCCGACGCGTCCGTGCGTACCTCAATCGCGAAGATGGGGGCATCGGGATCGAGATCATCGGCCGTGATGAGGACAACAACGTCCTCGGCTTTGGGCTCGAGCTCGTCTATGATGATGGGACCGCGCTTCAGCTGGGTGAGATGCCGGGGATGATCTACACCAAGTTCGATAACCTCAGCCAAGGGAATGGTGACTATGTTGGCGTCTGGAGTGTGCCCTTTATCCTCGAGGGAGGACTGGAGCTCGAGCGCCTCGCGCGGGTTCGCGTCTCGGTGGTCGACAGTGATGAGGAGGGCGAGATTAAGTATGAGAGCCCAGTCTCAGATGTGGAGCTACTCGAGACCCCGACCAGCGCGGATGGCGAGGACTGTGACGTCAAGCGTGGCCTGAGTCGCTGTGATGAGGGCTTCCTCTGTAAGACCCGCCCGGGCGGTCGCACCCAGTGCGCGCCCGAGGTCGCTGAGTGCCCTGAGTATTATGAGGCGATCGACCTGAACGCTGAGGGGGGTCGCTATGAGGGGGACACGACAAACCGCCCGACGCTCGGGATAGGCTTCTGTGGCGGGGGGACAGGCGCGCAGGTCTTTAACTTTACCGCTGACGTCGCAGGGCGCTACGCCTTCACCTCCCAGCCCACAAGCGCGAGCGAGGAGGCCCCCACAGGCCCTGACACCCTTATGTGGATCCGGAGCCACTGTGAGTTCTCAGACTGGGTCGCGGAGCTCGGCTGTAATGATGATATCAACCGCGCCGCGGGTGACCTCGGTAGCCAGATCATCCTAGAGCTTGAGGCGAACCAGACGGTCTATATCTTCGTGGATGGGTACGCAGACATCCAGAGCGGGATGCCAGGCTGGAGTGGGGAGTACATCTTAGAGGCTGTCGCGCTCTAAAGGAGGCTACGCACTTGAGACTTATGTCGAGACTTATGTCGAGGACAGCGGTAGCGATGGTCGCGCTCTTCACCCTCTTGACGCTCATGAGGCAGTCCGCCTCTGCGCAGGAGGCGGACTCCACGCCGACCACCCCCGCCCCGCTCCCAACCTCAGCGACGGACAAGCCCACCGCGACAAGCGTGGCACGACAAGCGTCTACCCCAACGACCCCGGAGGGGCTCGCGCGCTCAGGGGAGCTCATTTGGGGTGAGCGTGAGGCGATTCAAGGCTTACGCGATCAACAGCTCTGGATGCACTGGGAGCACACCGACCCGCCACCTGTCGAGACCCTTGAGGACATGATGGTGCGCCGTCGAGCGATCATCGAGGCGATCGAGCGCGAGCTCCTGGTCCGAGAGGCCAAGCGCCGAGGGATCTCGCTCTCGCTCGAGGAGCTCAAGCGTTGGGTTTATGAGCAGATCCCAGGAGAAGACCGCCCGACCTTTGAGGGCCTTGACAACCTTGTGAGAGCGAGGCTCAAGCTCAAGGCTGGGGCCTCATTGGGTGCCTTTTGGCGAGCCTCGGAGCGGGTCGCCTTAGTCGAGAGGCTCCGCGCAGAGCTCACGGCTGAGCTCACGGACGAAGCGGGCCGAGAGGAGTGGCTCAAGCGAGGCCGGCTCATTGGGTTGAGTATGCTACTTGTCCCTCGCGTCCCTACCAGCGATGAGATCACGCAGGCGATCCGGAAATTTCAACCTGAGATGCGCGCATACTTTAAGAAGCATAAGGCGCTTTTCTCACAAGCCGACCGCGCCCTGGTCACCCCTATTTTCTTCTCGGAGGGCAAAGGGGAGCGTGAGCGTCAACAGCTCGTCGAGCTACGACGCATGTTGAGTGAAGGGCGGAGCTTAAGTGACCTTAAAGCTCAATATCCTACGCTCCAGACACGGGCAAAGCAGAGCCTCAGCGCGAGGCTGTTGCCCAAAAAAACCACCCTGGTAGAGGGGGGCGTGAGCCGACCCCGCATCACGCGATATGGCTGGACCATCTACCTGATCCACAGCGTGTATCGAGGCTACACACGCTCCTTTGAGGAGCGGAGCGTTCAGCGCGAGTGTGCCTCAGCGGTCTTAATCGAAGGGGATCTCCTCACCCATGCGAAGCGATCCGCTGAGCGTGGCCGTCAGCTCTTGCAGAGCGGTGATGAGGCGAGCGTTCGCTCTTGGGCGAAGGCGAACCGCGCCCACCTCAAGCTCCCTGCGCCTTTCTACGCGAACCCAAACCAGATCATCCCGATGCTTGGCACCGCGCCCGCGCTCCATGACCAGCTGTTTTCTTTTAAAGTGGGTGAGGTGAGCGAGGTCACGCCTGTACGGCAGAGCTATGTGATCGCGAAGGTGACCTCTCGACAAGAGCAGACGGCTGACTGGGAGGCGACTCGGGTCGAGTTTATGCGTAGCTGGCGCGCTGAGCGCGCGAGGAAGATCCTTAATGAGTGGCTGTCAGCGAGGCTTGAGGGACAGCCACGCTGGGTCAGCAGCTCCCGGCTGAAAGCCTTAGCGCTCGACCCGCTCCGCGCTCCGCTCTCTGTGAGCCTTAGCGATGACGCCGGCCTTAACAGCCCCTGAGCGACCGCGCGTAGGTCTCGAAGCGCTCCGCCTTGATGGGCTGATCGGCTGTGGCGGTCAAGCGAGCGTTGAGCTCGTGTATTGGGGAGCCCAGAGGCTTTACTTAAAGCGTCCCCTCCCACACCTGACAGCGGAGCAGAGGCGTGACGCCTTAGAGGCTGAGCGGGTGGCGCTTGGGGCGCTTGACGCGGGAGCTGAGCCTCATGAGAGGCGCTTAGTCGCGACCTTAAACACACCGGATGGCTCCCTTACAGGCCTCCTGCTACGCCCTCTAGACGGCGCCACGCTCTCCCAGCTCAGCCGACATGGCCCCTCTTGGAGGCCACATGAGGTCGTCCACCTGTTTTACTTGATCACTCAAGCCCTCGAGCGAGCTTGGGAGGTTGGCCTTCTGGGGCATGGCGACCTGAGCCTCGCGAACATGATCATAGGTCGGACTGGTGGGCTCTCGGTCCTCGACTGGGCTCATCCACAGCGTCGTGAGCTCTGGATCGCAGACCAGCGAGCGCTCGCCTCCCTGCTGTTTACGCTCACCACAGGCCAGCGCCTCACTCAGGCGACTGACACGCCTGACGAGGGCACGCTGGTGCGAGCAGGTTGGCCACGCGATTGGGCGTCACTGACCGCTCAGCTCGGCGCAGGCGAGGTGAGCCAAGGGGAGCTCACCTCTCAGGCCCGCGCGCTGTGGTCTCTCCCCTTGTCGCTCGAGCCCAGAGGGTCACAAAGCGCGCTTCTGCTCCGCGCGCGACAAGCGCTCATCGCGCGGGTAGATGACTGGGTCAGCGCCTCGGCCTGAACTCGATCGACTGACCTCGATACTCATCTAAACGCCTGAGCTTAGAGCTGAGGCGGTCGCTCATCAACGGGATCATGCTTGGGAGCTTCAGCTTGCGGAGGTTGTTTAGGTCACGGAGCCCACGATTGACGAGCCCATAGTAGTTCCGACTCACGCGCGCAGTGTTGTAGGTGTTCAACGCGAGGTCCCACTGGCGTGTCAGCTCACGCTCTACCCCCTCAATGCTCTTAAGTTGATCGACGATCAGCGCTCGATACTCTTTAGAGTCACGGATGATCTCACGTTGAACTTTTAGGTTCTCTTTATAGCTCTTCACGATGTTATCCGTGCTGGCTGTATCGGTCCGCTTTGACTCTCGGATGATCGCCCTTTGAGTCTGCTTCACCATACGTTGCAGGTTATCACCCATCTGATCGAGCTCAGCGAGGTCTTCTTGTTGGAGGCGCCTACGGGTCTCTCGGTGGAGGTCAATCGAGAGGCCAATGAGCGCGACATACACCGAGTAATATCGCTCTGACTCCTCTGCATATCGCTCCCCAGTGCTGTCGGGGCTCATGCGCTCTGCGAGGAGCTCAAGGAGCAGGTTGAGGTGTGAGAAAGTCACGAGCAGGTCAAGGATCGCGCCACCCGACTTCATCTGAAAGAGCTGCCTCACCTGAGTCTCAGTGAGCTCAATCCCCATCTGCGTGAGGCTGTCGTGACAGTCTTGGATGAGCTGCTGTTGCTCACGCTTCATCGCCTTAATCGCGTCTTTTTTGGCTTGGACGAGCGCCTTGTAGTCCTCTTTACTGTTTTGGAAGAACCACGCCTCGCCATCCTCTGGGGCGAGGTAGCTATCTTCTGCGAGCTCGACGCTCTCAAGGCGCGCGGCCTCAATCTGATCACGGAGAGAGAAGTACCGCCCTTTGAGCGTCTGCGCTTCGGACTCTTTAAGGTGACCGAGCAGCTCGGCGCTGAGGGCCTTGATCTTCTCTAGCTGAGCGCCCTCGCTCCCTAAGAACCAGCTCACCCAGCCTGGCTCCTCTGGGTTTTGTCTCTGAGAGACTTGATGCTCGGTGTACTCACGCATGAGCTCTGCCCACTTCGCCCAGAGCTCCTCCACTGTTCGGGCCTGTCGCTCGAGGGTCTTCGATCGAGAGGCTCGAGCGAGCGCCCGTCCATCTTGACCCTCCGCGTAGAGGCTCACTGGACACAGCGCGACCCAAGCGAGCAGGTAAGCGAGCGTGTGACGCTGAGGATGAATCATCATGCTTCTCTTTCGAGGCCAGACACGCTAGGCTTTTAGCATATCGACCCGTCCACTCCAAGCGTGGCGTCCCCCCTGTCTCAAGGCGCTCAGAGAAGCCATGAACCCTAAGCGTAAGGTCCTGATCCTCGCTCAGCTCGCGAAGCGCTGGCGTGAAGAAAACATCAAGCTGTTTGGGGGCTCCCTCACCCCCCCTAGCTTTGAGCTAGGAGACAAAGATAAAGAGCTTGGTGTATGGGACCCTGTACGTAGGCGGATCTCCATACAGATGGAGCTCGTGAAGCGCGCCTCATGGTTTGAGGTGATTGAGGTGCTCAGACATGAGATGGCTCACCAATACGTATCAGAGCAGCTTAAGGTGACTGATGAGCCCCCACATGGACCAAGCTTTCGAGAGGTCTGTCGCTTAAGGGGGATAGACGCCCGCGCCTCTGGGGTCGTGATCTCAGAGGAGGGGGAGAGGCTCCTCTCGAAGGTAAAAAAATTACTCGCCCTCGCTGAGAGCGACAACATCCATGAGGCTGAGCTCGCCGCGACGCAAGCCCAAGCGATGATGCATCGACATCACCTTAAGCTCCAGGAGGTCTTGAGCTTAGACCCAGACCAGCTCAGCTTTGACCATGGGATGGGAGCGCGCGCGCTCGGGATCCCAAAGAAACGCCACTATCGCTATGAGTATGCGATCACAAACCTCTTATGTGAGCATTTCTTTGTAGACGTGATCTGGGTGGGTAGCTATGACATAGTGACCCTCAAAGAGGGGCAGGTCGCAGAGATCTGTGGCCGTTTAGAAGACCTTGAGATCGCAGAGTACGTGTACCACTTCCTCCACAATCACCTCGACCTCGCCTGGCGTCGGCACAAGGCGAAGCACGCCCTTAAGGGCGTCAAAGAGAGGCTCTCGTACAGCTTAGGGCTCGTTCAAGGTTTTGAGGCGAAGCTCAGCAAGCAAGCGCTGGCTCGTAAGGAGGAGCGAGGCTTGACCCTAGTCACCCCAGAGGCAGCGGCGCGCTTTTTGAGGGTACGCCACCCAAGGGTGAGGAGCATCTCAAGTGGGTCTTGGACGCCCTCTGGGAGCTATGGAGCGGGCTACCAAGCGGGCCAAGGCCTCACCCTGCGACGAGGGGTTACGGGTCAAAGCGGGGGGCCTCGACTCGCGCTTGGCCATGAGAGGTGAGCCGTGCTGATCGCGCTAGTGTCTGTCATCGTCGCCGCGGTGGTAGGGGTGCCTGTCGTCACCAAGATGCTCGACAGCGCCAAAGAGCCTCCTCCTCCTCCAGAGCCACCGACCCTGAAGGCGACTAACGGATCAGAGCCACCCCTCCAAGAGGTGACGGTCGCTGATCGCGCAGGTCATGAGCTCCCCGCTCGGGTCTCTACGCCGGTGAAGGTTAACCCCGACGCCGTGACGCCTGAGCAGGACCCGTTCTCCGACATGGACTTACAAGAGCTCGCCGCGCTGACGAACTCCCCTGCGCTCCTCCAAATGATGGGGATGGAGCTCCCTGACTCGCCCCCCACTCAGCCCACTGCGAGCGACGCCTCAACGCCCCCAAAAACAACCCCAAAGCAGACACCTAGCTCATCGAGAGCCGCGCCCCCAAAGCAGGTTAAGGCGCCCAAAAAGTCCCTTGTCTCTGTGAACTGGGAAGGGGAGTGGAGCACACCACCAAACGAGGTCGCGCCCCCTCAAGATGAGGTCGAGAAACAGCGAGGGACCCCCTCCGCAGACGCGCTGTTTATGGACAGTGACGTGCCTGTCATCACCAAGACCCCAGCGAACTACAGGAGAAAGTCTTCGACCCCAGCGCCGTCGCCCAAGGCGACAGCCCCCAAGGAGGTGAAGCCAAACAGGCCACAGAAGCTCAGGGAGGTCGCGCCCACTCAAAACCAAGTCACAGGTGCACAGGCGCCCAAACCTCCGCTGAAGCTCTTTGTGGAGGACGCCCCCGACCCCCTCCTCGCGCAGTCCCCCTACGAGGTCATTCAGCCTACGAGCCCACAACGTCAAGCGCCCCGATCGGGCGTGTTTCAGAGGAGCACGGGGTCAGATGCCTATGGGAGCGCGCGTGAGACCCACCTCGACTTTCAGCCCTTCTTTGCGCTAGACGCGCTACGGGTGATCAACGAGGCCCGCGCCTGGTCTAGGAGTCAAAAAAGTCGCCTCAGCGAGGTCAGCCGTGAGGAGCTAGGGGTGATTATTAACGAGGAGCTCCCAGAGTGGAGCCTCCTGCTGTCACACGTGAACGGCTTCCTCTTTGACCTCGCCCAAGACCAGCTCCGTCACCGACAGATGGAGTGGGGAGTCCAAGAGTCTACCGCGTCTATGGAGATCAGCAAACCAAGCGGTGGTGCCTCATTCAGGCAGAGTCAGTGGCAAAACGTGGCAACGGAGGAGTTCATCGCGAAGTCTTCTGCTCCTAAGAGTAAAACGAAGCCCCGTGGACCAAAGC
>Ga0181593_10005643_pt1 | contig 11307 bp, 6 predicted proteins | sample 071ome_19_FD_133756 | JGI IMG/M metagenome (GOLD analysis project Ga0181593, IMG submission 133756) | Coastal salt marsh microbial communities from the Groves Creek Marsh, Skidaway Island, Georgia - 071413AT metaG (megahit assembly) | ecosystem: Environmental > Aquatic > Marine > Intertidal zone...
CGTCGTTTGACACTTCTGCCCGAACACCCGTTTTATCAATATACTGGTTTATCTTGTTGATCAGAGGGGCAAGATTTTTATCTGAATAATCAGCAGTGACCCTAATCGACTGCCCGCTTTCAAGTTCAAAACTAAATGTCACGCTACCACTATTGGTAGCTCCAGAATCCAATACCAAAGAAACAATAGTTTGGCCTTCCGCAATAAAGCCATCTTCCATCAATGTAGCATTCATTACTGCGGCAATGTCTTTTGCGCTTGTCCCAGCTTGCACATTTACAACGCTATTTATCAAACCATCCGAAGTGGTCACGGTAACGGTTTGGGTAGCCAAACTATTCACGGCAGGATTTTGGCTAATAAGAGCCGTCAATTCTCCGTTATTAATCAATGATGTGACCGTGCTTGTACCAAAATACCCATCAGGTCGAAGATTTTTGATTTCGGCGCCACGGTATCCCATCCCGCCGACAGAATTCAGGTAATCTGCGCGATAAATAGCATCGGGGCGAAACCCATTTTCTTCGCTGACTAATAGATTTGCCTCGGAATTGCTCAAGGGCTGTCCCGCAATTTGACGCCCTTCGCGTGTGAAGACCCTAAAACCTGACGCCTCTATGGATTCTGTCATTACCCCATTACTTGCAACGCCGCCCTGTGTGGTAAGTCTTCCAGATGTAAAACTGGTACCACCCGCAATTTTCAGTCCACCTTCAAATCCGGATGCAAAAAGGCCAAGATCTTTCAGTGTATGTCCAGACGAAGATGCTATCAGTCCGTCATTAAGATATCGTGCGATCACATCGCTCTTTAAAATGAGGGTTGTTTTCCCATCTTCGGCGAGTGGGAAGAGGTTAGTGCGGGTGCTGTCAGAAGGGAAGTTATATTCAGTCTCGCCAAGCACCACAGAAAAGCTTCCAACACCCTCTGTGGGTAGAAAATTGAATTCGATCGTTGGGCTTTGGCCAAATGAGGCAAGGTCTAAGGAGTCTGTATGCGCTGGAATATATCCAACAACACCTCCAGATCTAAATTCGGTGAAAGAGACGGGCGAAATTGAATTTGTTGTAACTGCGAGAATGCTTTCCAAATCAGGTGGGCTTTCTTCAACCACTTGGCTGGTCAAAACCGCAGATCCTGTGTTTATGCTCGCTGGAGTGATTACAAAGTTTGACGCGGCCGCAATTTCTTTACCATCATTTAGCAAAAATTCAAGTCTGCCCGATTCTCCTTTGACGCGGGTAACGTTAAATTTGTCTCCGTCACGCGCGGGCGTATTCACTTTGACAACCATACCTCCGAGATCTATTTCTTTGCGACCTTGGCCCAAAACGGACCCACTTGTGTCTAAAGCCATCCATTGATCGATCGCAGCAGAATACACAAACTGCATTTCGGAGAATGCGTCAACTTTACCGGGTACTTGCAAAAGGGTAATGTCCAAGGGTTTACTATTGGCTTCAGGTTGTTTGATTTCAAATTGTTTTGCAGTGAACAGTTCTTTGCCCCGTTCACCGTCGAAGTCTATTCCCGATGTATGTAAGGAGTTAAGCTCTTTGACCAAACGAATAGTTAACAAGTCCAGCTTTTCGACTGTAGATTCGATCACATTAAGGCTACTTGCCAGCCCCTTTAACACACCATCATCCACAGATTTGAACACGACGCCACTTCCCAACTGGAAGACAGTCCCAGAGGTTTCGTTATGGGTGCCATTTAGTGGAACTGCCCTATCACCTTCAACCAGAACGGGTCCTTTCGCAAATCGCCCAAAGGTGACTTTAGCTTCGTACCTGCTACCGTATTCGATGCTTACTAGAACTTTCTCAGATAATTGATTGATGAGCCGATCACGTTCATCCAAAAGTGCATTAGGGGGCGCACTTCCTAAATTCGAAGCGCGCAAGCGGCTGTTTACCAATGCAATACTCTCCGTCAATCGGTTTACAGCAGCAACCTCTTCATCGATGGATTGGCGAATTTGATCTCGTAGTTCCAAAACCACCTGAGATGTCACATTAAAGGCATTGGCAAGTCCGGAGGCTTGTTCAATGGCTGCGGCTCGTGGAGCGAGATCGCCTGGGTTTGCTGCAACGTCCGAGAGTGTAGAAAAAAACGTAGTAATTTGAGAAGAAAGATCACCTTCTGAAGGTAAAATTGCATTCTCAAGTCGTTCCATTGTCTCGACAAAACGTGTCGCAGATTGAAATTTGCTTTCTGCAGAATTTGTGCTTCGGGCAAGATATTCATTAAAGGCGCGACGCACCTCTCCCAATGAGACACCTAACCCAATTTGCGCAGATTTAGATGACAGCTCGCTTTGAGATCCAGAAACTTCTTTCAAATCCGCATCCCGACGTCGGTAGCCTTCGGTATTCACGTTGGCAATATTCTGACCAGTCACGTTCAGCGCCTGTCGCTGTGCGTTGATCGCACTTTTGCCGATATCCATTAGGCTAGGCACGTGAATACTCCATTATTTGCGGTTGAATTGCGAAAGTATGGCCTCAGCAATTCCAAGTGAACTTTTGTCTGAAACTTTCTGCGATATTTCTCTGTCCATCATTTCTAAGAACGGCTCAGAGGCTGAGGTATTTAGAGGATCATCAAAAAGCTTTGCTGCCCGACTAGATTTCATCATTTCATAGACAAACATTGCCTCAAATTGCTCTGCCACAGCGCGTAAGTCCGCGTCCTCTGGATTTTTCTTTTTATCGATTTGACGAGGGGTAAAGTTGATGAGACCTGCATTAATCGAAAGTGTATCTTGTGACATGTGCAGCTCTCTTTCTTAAATAATGATCAGCTGCGCCCTGAGCGCACCAGAGACCTTTAAAGCCTCAAGAATAGCAACAAGATCCGATGGCGTTGCTCCAACGGCATTGATCGCGTCAACGATTTCCGTAAGGCTCACGCCCGGATCAAAAACAAATGCTTTGGCAATTTCCTCTTCTGTATTGATCGCTGTATCCGGAGTAACCACTGGCTCCGCCGGTGTGGAAGCCACGGCGTTTTCTGTAGCAATGACATTGTCTTGCGTGGTGACAATGGGGTCTTCAGTAACGCGGACCGTAAGGCTCCCGTGAGTTATGGCAGAAGGGGTAACGCGCACATTTCCATTTATGATTACCGTTCCAGTACGAGAGTTCACGATTACCTGTGCAGGAGGTGCGGAAGGTTGAACCTCAACATTTTCCAAAAGCCCAACGAATGCAACGCGTTGGCTTGGATCCACAGGTGCGCGCACCCTTATTGACGCTCCATCAATAGGAACCGCAATGTCCTCACCAAAGATCTCACCCACCGCTTCTGCAACAGCTGCTGCGGTAGAAAAATCGTTACGGTGCAAGTTTAATATCAGATATTCAGTCTCCAAAAATGGCGTTTCAACCAGCTTTTCCACCGTTGCCCCTTGCGGGACACGGCCAACTGTGGGAATGTTGACCGTGAGGGATGATCCGTCGGCCCCCTCGACACCCAGACCACCGACAGCCAAATTGCCCTGTGCGATGGCATATGTTTGCCCATCAGCACCCAAAAGGGGCGTCATCAGAAGTGTTCCACCACGCAAAGAACTTGCGCCACCCAGTGCAGAAACCGTTACATCTAAAAGCTGCCCAGGTTTTATAAAAGGTGCTAGATCGGCAGTGACCATGACAGCGGCAGCATTAGCCCCAGACAGCCCTGTCTGATCCAAAGTCATACCAAAACGCGACAGCATGGCCTGCATCGATTGGAGCGTCAGGCCCAGATTATTATCCCCTGTTCCAGAAAGGCCTACCACCAGCCCATATCCAACAAGCTGGTTGGTGCGCACACCGGCAAGGGTTGCGATATCTTTGACCCGATCGGCAAAAGCAGCTGCCGAGCCAAAGCTCAGCAGAAACAACAACCCAAATCTGATGATCAAATTACCCATCTTCTTCTTTCTATAAAGGTGACACGACGGTTACGAGCCTGCTAAGCCAACCGCGTTTGGCCGTATCAGCGACTTCGCCTGCACCAATGTAGGTGATTTCTGCATTGGCTAAGCGGTTCGAATTCACGATATTTCCAGCACCAATATCTTGAGGACGCACCATCCCGCGAACTCGCACATATTCATCGCCATTGTTGAGCGTCAGTTTTTTCTGTCCAAGAACTTCAAGGTTACCATTATCAAAAACCCGCACAACAGAGGCAGATACAAGACCCGTTATGGCATTGGACTGAGAGGCCGTTCCAGTACCGTTAAAGGCCTGCGTTGAGCCAAAACCATAATCAGCAGCTTTAGCACTCTTGCCCACAAGATCATTGAGCAAGCCTGTTGGAAGCGTCACACCGAAACTATCGGTTTTTCCAGTTGCTGCGGATTGAGATTTCGAAGCGTTAAAGCTCTCGTTCAAAGCCACTGTAACAATATCACCAACCTTTGACGCTTTGCGCTCAGTTGCAAACAATCCGTTAGATTTACCCGTGTAGATCGCCCCGTCAACAATGCGCTCTTCCTCACTTTCATCAGGAATGACTGGCATAAATTGTTCACTAGCCACATCCTCAACATAGGTCGAACACGCGCTAAGAAGAAGTGCAAAAAAAAGTGGGATGATGCAGGCCAAGCGCATTGAATTACCCAATTAGGTCAGAGGTTGTTAGAAATAAACCGCATCATTTCGTCAGAGGCGGTGATGGATTTTGAACTCACCTCATAGGCGCGTTGCGTTTCAATCATTTCGACAAGCTGCTGCACCACATTCACGTTTGAAGCTTCAAGATTGCCTTGAATAATTTTTCCGCGACCTTCGGTGTAAGGAATTCCCACAGAAGGATCTCCGCTGGCTGCCGTTGCAGTGAAAAAGCTTTCCCCAATTGGCGTCAATCCGCGCGGGTTTGCAAATGTTGCAATAGGAAGCTGTCCCAGTTCAGTAAGTGAGGTTTCGCCAGGAAGAATAGCGGTAATAATTCCATCCTGTGAAATGGTAATCTGAGATGCGCCGGGTGGAATGGTGATTTCGGGTTGCACTACATATCCTGCTTGGGTCGTCATAACGCCCGTAGCTGCACGTGAGAATGTCCCGTTTCGTGTGTAACCCATGGTGCCATCTGGCCTTAAAACTTCAAAAAACCCATCTCCATCAATCGCTAGATCCAGCGCGTTGTCCGTCGTGATCATACTGCCTTGCGAGAATTTCTTTTCAGTGTTGACCGCGCGAACTCCAGTTCCAAGCGCAAGCGGGGATGTGAGAGCCGTTCCCTCAGAAGTTGGGTCACCTGCGACACGGGTAACCTGATAAAGAAGGCTTTCAAAATTGATCCGGTCACTCTTGTAGCCGATAGTGTTAACGTTTGCGAGATTGTTGGCAATAACTTGCATTCGGGTTTGCTGCGCAGTCAGACCAGTTTTTGCTACGTGCATTGATGAAGACGACATTTCTACACCTCTCTTTATGTATGAGGATGCAAAACATGTGCCAATTTAAAATCTGATCGGTGGCAGGGTAAAGTAAAATTCCAAATCTTTAGATAGTACTATGGAATAGATCTTAAAAAAACAAAATGGATATACTTAGCCAGGAAGCTGCATGATCCTTGCTGTGGCTTCATCCATCATTTCCGCCTGTTTGATGAATTTGACGTTCAATTCAAATGCGCGCTGACCTTCGATATTTTTCAATAAAGCTTCAAGACTGTCTGCATTGCTGCGCTCAAGAGAGCCCTGAATAATTTTTGCCCTCTGATCAGCAATTGGCAGATCCTCTCCAAGGGGACGGATTTGACCATCTTCAGATTTGACCAACTCGATATTTTCTGCAAGTGTCGTTCCGAGAATACCGACTGCCTGTCGGGTGCCGTCGGGAGAGCCAAATGGTTCAATCACTATCTTTCCCGCATCATCTATGATAATCTTGCGCGCATTGGGAAGTGTGATGGGTTGTAAGTTATTATCAAGCATCCGATTACCTGCACCGTCTACCAATTCGCCATCCGGCAAAAGCGTCAAATCCCCTCGCCGAGACAAGGCAGGATCGTCACTATTTTTGGGATGAATGAAAAAATACCCTGGTCCGCGGATCGCAAAATCAAGCTTTCCTTCGGTGCGCTCAATATAACCCTCCGCGTCGGAAAACTGCAATTTATCGTCCGTCGTGGTAAAAATCCGGCTATTGTATTGATCCATTGCAGTCAGAAACGCGCTTGAGCGCGTGATTGGCATGTCTTTCTTAAACCCAGGCACCTGAAGGTTCGCAAGGTTCTGCGCGTTGATCCGTTGATCAACGCGCAGATTTTTAAGCGAGTTCAGAGCTAAATGTATCATCCGATCCATTTTTTATCTCCTGCCCGATTGCTCAGAATTAAGAGCGAATATTGATGATCGCCTGCGTCAGCTGCGTGGAAGTTTCAATCGCCTTGGAGGACGCTTGGAAGTTCCGCTGCGCAGTGATAAGGTTCACTAATTCCTCAGTGATATCCACATTGGATCGTTCAAGAGAACCAGACTGGATTGCACCAAAGCCCTCTGCGCCTGCTTCACCATATGTTGGCGTACCAGATGTAGCCGTTTCCACAAATGTTGCGTTACCGATCTGTTTCAAACCGTTCTGGTTGTTAAAGTTCGCCAGAACGATCTTACCCAGAGGTTTGTTTTCACCATTGGTGTAATTTGCACGTAACAGACCGGTTGCATCGATATCCAAACCATCCAAACGACCCGATGTGAAACCATCCTGATCAAGGTTATTGACCGAGAAGGGTTGTGATAGCTGTGTAGAAGCAGAATAATCCACATCTAGCGAGATCGAGAAGCCAGTAGCTTGCTGCTCATAATGTACTCGGTTCAATGGACTGATGATTTGACCCGTTTTGTCAAAGGTTAGCTCACCTTCGTCGATGTAAAGCGGATAGTAATCCTCAACCAGGTTATCTGGAGGCGTTTCAACAACCTGACCCAATTCGTTCACGTATAGTGGCACGCCAGCAGCATTGGTAGCCTGCACCAAATTTACGATCTCCGGAACCGATCCCACACCCAATGGCACGTCATCAAGACCAAGTTTGGGTGCTCCCTTTACTTTGATGGTGGACGTGTCACCTGTAGTCCCAGTTGTGAAAACAAAGTTATTGCTTGACGGCTGGTATTCAACTGTCACACCGCCAACCACTCTGCCCGTTTGACCATCAGAGATCTGGTTAATTCGAGTTTGAAGTTCTGCAGCCAACGTAGACCCCACATAGTTCCCGCTCGGCACCTGAATGATACCGCTAATACCATTGACTGATACGTTGAAGATATTGTCTGCACCCGCAGATGAAAGTGAAAACACTTCGTTGAGAGGCTCTGTCGCTGGCGCCCCTATGGCGCGCGCAGGTTCAGACGCCAACCCGCGTGCTGACTGGAAGGACACATCGTTTTTACTTGCTCCAACGCCCATGAGACCGTTATCACCAGCCCCCATATACCGCGTCGCCGTATCAAAGGTTGCATTGACAACGCTGCCATTGCTTGAATCGAGAGCATAACGACCAACTTGGATGTTAGAGGCTTTTTGAACATCATCAACGCCGATTGCCTTGTCAGCACCGATTGCCTCGCCCGTGGTCCCGCTGGAAAAGGTAAAAGTTTTAACGTCACTATTGTATGCGACATTCACGCCAAAGCGTTTGGCATTAATCTGCAACTCTGCGCCATCTGCGACAAAGGGTTCTCCAGAGATGATCGCAGTACTGCTGATCGGCACAGAAGCCGCTGCATCAGCTGCAGGTATACCAAGATTGTTGGTGCCGTCTGCATTAGCCGCACCATATATCTTGAAGGCGCGGAAGTTACTGTCTGTACCTGGTCCAATTGCAGTATGGTTCACACCAAACTGGAATCTCTGGTTTACAGTATCGTATGAGATTTTAATCGGTGGGTTTTTCTCATCCACCCAAACCGTGTTATTTGTAAATTTTTCCTGAGTGAGGCCTAGACCGGACAAGGAAGAGGTACCACCCAATGCTTCTGATTGGAGATTTGAAAACACTTCATCGATCTTGATAACCTTGATACCCACGGGTATTTCGACAGCCTTCGGAGCGATAGAAACTGTCGATCCGTCGAGGGTTGCTACATATTTTGCAGCGAAGTCCGTATCAGCATTCAAATCGTCCTTAATCTCTTCAGCCTGTAAAGCCGTGGTTGTATTTACAGAAGACGCAATCGTATATGTTGTTCCATCAACGATCACGTCAATGTCTCCGGCCGAAGTCGTCGCTGAAGTGACAGTCAGTAACGTATCAGAGGCAATCCCGGTAAAGCCACCCGCCCCATCTGTAGCAGATGCGTCAAGTTTTGTCGCAACCGGTTTATAAAGGGTGATGTAGTCGCCCTCTCCATAAGTTTCGTCTGTTTGATCACGATCCACATCAGCAGTATTATTTTCTGATGGATCGTTGACGACCAAATATTTTTGGCCAGGCTCAAAATAAGTTACTTCCTCAAAGGTCAAAGTCTGAGCAGCTGCATCAGCCGTCAGTGTTACATTTGCTAACGCGGCATTATTGGCCTTCGCAGCATTAAACGCATCTACCAAATCAAGTTGCGTGTCCGCGGCAGAATTTCTGAAATCTGCAGAAATAAGGATACCATTTAAAGTAAAAGACGCGGTGCCGGTCGTAAGTGAGCTTGTATCTATCACATTTGTATCCAAACTCAGCTCGCTGGAAACTCCATATATCCGTGGTGAGGAGCTATATACTTGCTTCACCCGACCATCCCCAGTCAGGGTAGTTCCATTTGAATGGAAGAGAGTACCCTCGGCTACAGAAGCTAATGAAGTACCCTTCACGTCCGTTCCACTTGCCGATCCCGCTGCCCAATTGCTTAGATTATCATTTGCGGCTCCCGTGGATGTAATATAATATTCTGTGCCCGCGGTGAGAGTTCCCGTAACGGCCGTAGAGCCAAAATCCGTGTCGGCATGCTTGTAGGTGTGATTGGTAGTAACCGTTTCACGCAAAACGATTTTCTTATTATTATAACTGTTGGTCCCACCTGTTGGCTTCAATGATTCTCCTTCGAAAAAGGCCTCAACATCCGTTGAAACATCACTCAAAATATATGCTTCTTGAAACTCCGAGCCGCTTGTTCCAGAATTACTCTGACTTAGAGTGAAGGATGCATCGGGAAAGCCTTCTCCGGTGGTACTAATTCTGAGCTGATAGCTGTCGTCAACCGTATTCAGAATAGTCAATTTACGACCGTTTAACATATCATTGTAGGAGTCAAAATTACCAGCCAATCTGACAATTTCACCATCCGCAAACTGGGACATATTTGTGCCGCTTGGCAGATCAATTGTTAGAATGTTGTTTGGCGCATCGTATACGATTTTGCCACCATTTGGCGCCACAGTAAGCTTATTGTCGTAAACAGTTAACTCAGGCGCTTGGTTGTAGTAGGAATAAACAAGGTGACGCTCTTCCGTGTCAGTGTCTGCTCCATCTGCTGTCATTGATTTGTAATCAAATGTCACAACATCAGTTTGAGTATACACTTCATCCATTTGTGAACCAACGGAGCGCGTGAACAATTTGTTACTCACACCGAGATTACCCGGATTAGTGGTTTCGTAAAGGTTCATAGCATCAATGACGCGCACTTGTGCATGAGCTAAGAATTCTTCACGTGTAAAGTCTGGTGAAGAGCCAGTTGTATCCACCCCGATTTGCTCTGAGACATAAGTTTTCTGCAGAAGGTCAATTTCAACCGGTGTTGCAAGACCGCTCAGCGTCCCATCTGCAGTGTTCAAGGTTGAAAAGTCTACAGTGATCTTGTCGTCAACGTTTGAACGGACCTGAAGCTTGTTATCATCACCATATGCGTCGTTTATCGCACGTTCCACTTCGGCAGCAAGCTGGGTCGCGTTATAAAACCCAGGGCGCAGATCGATACTGACCGGAACATCCCCATCATCCACATTCACAAGCAGGAAATCTTTGCCCCAAAAAATAGAGCTGTCGGTATTTCCTGCTTCGCGCGTTGCCTTAAATCTCATGGGGTCATTTGTGATTTCAATAAGCTTGTTACCTTCTTCGCCAAAGTCAAAGCTACTTTGAGATCCTTGAAGGCGCGCCGGCTGTGAGGGGATAACCTGATTCAAATCATCTCGACGATAGAGCGGTGCACCTTTTCCTTCGGAGAAGTAGTTATCATCCGCAATCTTGTCGATAGTGGTTTCGCGTCCAAATCGGTCGATGTAGATCTGTTCGCCATTATCATTAACAGAGGCAACCAGATCAGGATCAATGACGGTTTCCCCGATTACTAGACGCGTATCATATTTGTTAGTTGGGTCTCCTGCCGTAGCAGCCTGAGTTTTTATGAAATACACCGTGGCAATAGTTGGGTTACCAAGGTCATCAAAGATCGTTAGCGAGGTTGAGTTTGTAAAGCTGTCTGGATCATTTGTGGAAAACTGGTAGCCATCGGCAAATTTTGGATTGTCTGTTACAACAGGCGCATCTGCTGGAAGGTTGACAGCAAGATCAATTTTTCCCGTAGCCTTTGGATCCCCAGACGTCACTGGCAGTTGCAATGGCACGGCGTCACCAATGGATTTCGATGTCACAGATCCGTCATCGTTCACTGGGTAGGTCAAAAGGAACTGACCCGTGGAGTCAACAACGTTCCTGTTGTTGTCCACGTTGAAGGATCCGTTGCGCGTATAAACCACCTGATTTGACGTCAAGGATGGCTTCAGAGCAAAAAAGCCCTGACCAGAAATTGCAAGGTCAAGCGCGTTCAAGGAAGAAGCGATGTTACCTTGGGTAAACTGTTGCTTAACCCCTTTCAGGATCGAACCCGAACCGATCGAAGAACTCGCGTTCTGCAATGGAGAGGTTGCAAAGATGTCACCAAATTCAGCACGGCTTCGCTTAAAGCCCGTCGTGCCCACGTTGGCGATGTTGTTAGACGTTGCAGCAATGTCTGCTTGTGATCCGTTAAGTCCAGTGAGTGCGGTATAAAACGACATCTACGTATCTCCCAGTGCGGTAGGTATTGACTTACATGCGAAACCGAATGACGCTTGAAGCATCAACGGTCTGCGCATTTTCGAGTTCCAGATTTGTGGCGCCGGTGGTTTTATCCAATTCAGCACCGATGACTTTTGAGAAGAGATTGGGTTGTAACGATTCCATCCCCTCCCCATAATTGACCATCACCTCCACGCGGATTTGTTTGGATCCATCCCGATATTCGCTGGGAAGGTCCGTCCACTGGAACCCGATTAGTCCAGAGGCCTGCGGCCCCATATTACGCGTCTCAAGCTGTTCACCTGTCGACGCATC
>Ga0181593_10005648_pt1 | contig 11302 bp, 7 predicted proteins | sample 071ome_19_FD_133756 | JGI IMG/M metagenome (GOLD analysis project Ga0181593, IMG submission 133756) | Coastal salt marsh microbial communities from the Groves Creek Marsh, Skidaway Island, Georgia - 071413AT metaG (megahit assembly) | ecosystem: Environmental > Aquatic > Marine > Intertidal zone...
CAGATCGTTTTGATATCAGTATTGAGCAACTGACAGACAACAATAACCGTCGTCAATTTAACCGCCTGATGCCCATTGTCGTTTGGCTGTTACAAGAACGCGGTGCTCATCTCGACGATATCACCAAATTGGTAGGTGAGGATGAAGAACGCTTACAGCTCTGGCTACGTAATCTGCCAGCCGATCATTCTCCGGAACTACTGCTGAAGCTGGAAAATATCTGGTCGCCTCCTATGCCATTATCGGCTCTACAACCAGCAGATGAAACGGTGGAAGAAGATGTTCAGCAACAAGCCGAAGATCAACCGGAAAACGCTGAAGCTGATCATTCACATTAAAGCAAAGCGTCTTATAATCGGCGCATGAAAGATTTAACCTCTCCTTCCATTGCAATTCTCGGTTTGGGTGCCATCGGCACCCTACTGGCGTTTCACTGGCGAAACCACTCACCGTTCTGCATCAGCCGTAATCGCGACAATTGTCAGCGCCAGATTACCGATCTGCAGCAACAAAGCCACCAGTTACAACTGGAATATTGGGATCACCAATCTGTGGATTGGCTGGTTGTCACAACCAAGGCTTCAGACACCTTAGCCGCACTGAAGCCGCTGCAAACAAAACTGCATGTAGTGAAGCGTGTTCTGTTATTACAAAACGGCATGGGTCAGCAGCAGGAAGTCGCAGACTGGTTATCCCAACAGCCGCAATCCCCCGAACTTTGGGCCGGAATTTCAACCGAAGGTGCCTATCGCTCAAATCCGGAGCAAGTCGTTTATGCCGGCGCTGGCGAAACCGTTATCGGTCGCTGGAATTCTGATCAGAAAAAACAGCCGGACTCTCAGCTAAACAATACCCAGATCGTTTCTGACATCCGGCAACGAATCACAGCAAAGCTGGCAATTAATGCTGTTATAAATCCGTTAACAGCCATCCATCGTTGCCGTAATGGCGAGCTGGTAACCAATCCGGAATATCACCAACAATTGCAAAAGCTGGCGGTTGAGACTCAACAGTTTTTTCAAAAACAAGGCTGGCTACTGCCCTTTGATCTGAAACAACGCGCAGCGGAAGTTGCCACAGCAACAGGCAATAATCGTTCTTCTACCCTGCAGGATGTTTTGAATCACCAGCCAACCGAGCTGGCTTATATTAATGGTTACCTGTGGCGGCTGGCACAGCAGCAACAGTATCCATTACCAATCACCAGGCAAATATTAGAGGAGCTCGGAGAAATCTGATTACCCGTATGAAAGGATTCACGACTCATCTATCAATAGAAGGGGGAAACTGATGCTGGCGCGGCAAAAAGCCATGCTCGCCACAGTACTGGCGACGGTGCTGATTATTGCACTGACGACACTGGCTTATATCGCCGCAGCTGATCGTGTCGGCCGTAAACACCTGGCTCCGGAAATAAGCGATACTTTCAGCGACCTTATCCAAATTGAGCTATTACAAAGGCAGGATGAACACACTCTTCGCATGATGCTGAACAACATGGCTCAGCATTATCAGGTCAATGAAATTGCCCTGTACAACGAAAACTATGAAAGAATACTGCACAGCTATAGCAGCGATCACCGGCCACAGCTCAAACCCGCTTTAGACGAAAATACACTGCCACCTTATATAACAACCTATCGCATAGATAGCACGCCAGCGGAGCAGAAAACGACACAGTTTACGCTCGCCATTGTCAGCGAACTTTCACTACCCACCTTCTTTTTTCTTGATACCCTGACCACCACCCTGTTTGTCGTATCGGCATCAGCTCTGATTATTTTCTTCCTGTATTTAGTTATTCGCCACTGGCAACGTCAGCCCTACCGGGAGTTATTAAATGAGGTCCAGAATAACCACAATAAAAACAGCAGCGAAGAAAATATCCAGCTCAACAGCCAGGATCCGGATACAGAAGAACTGATTCAGGCTTTAAACGACTTATTCTGGTTACGGGACCAGCGAACCCAACACCTGAAAAATGCCCATAACCAGGCAGAAAGTGCACGTTTAAGAGCAACTCGCCTATCTGACGAAACCCGGGTAACCAATGAAAACCTGGCCCGTGAAATATCCGTACGGCGCGGTATCGAAGTACAGCTTAAAAATATGCAAAGCCTGCTGGATGGCATTCTTAACGCGATGCCATCGGCGATTTTTGCAGTCGACCATCAGCTGAGAGTCGTACAAGGTAATCAACAAGCTGGTGACTGGCTAACAACAGAGCCTAATCAATTAGTTGGCCGCCATTTACTGCAGCTATTACCAGAGCTGGAACACCAGTCATTATTAGATAATACCAACCTCAAGCAACCTGAAAAAACGGAGCGCCTCAGCTTTACCAGTTTCTCCCCGAGTATTATTGCCGATTTATTAGTGTATCCGTTGCCGGATGACCAACAGGCTCATCTGGTCATTCGTATTGATGATGTTACCCAGCGTCAGCGAATGGAGGAGATTATGGTACAAACCGAAAAAATGATGTCGGTCGGAGGGCTGGCAGCCGGTATGGCCCATGAAATTAACAATCCGCTGGGCGCAATCCTACAAAATATTCAGAATATTCGCCGGCGCCTTTCCACTGAACTTAATGCTAATCAGCAGGCTGCAGAAGCCCTCAGTATTCCCGTCGAAAAAATCGGGCAATATGTTGAGCAGCGTGGCGTCAATCAGTTTCTTGACCACATACAGAGTGCCGGTGAGCGGGCAGCAAATATTATTGCTTCCATGCTGCGCTTCTCACGCAACGACCACTTGCAGAAACGGGAAACGGATATTGCGGAATTAATTGATACGACCCTAACCGTTGCTGGTACCGATACTGAGCTGAAGCAAACACAGCCAGTAACAGATATTGCCAGTAACCTACCCGCAGTTATTTGTGTTCCCAGCGAAATAGAACAAGTACTGCTGAACCTGATTAAAAATGCTAAACAAGCACTGGATAGCTTTGCCACTGAAACGAACGATAAAAACTGGCAGGCCAGCATTCTGATTCAGGCCACAGCCCATGATGATTATGTTTGTATAGCAGTAGAAGATAATGGCCCCGGCGTACCAGCAGAAGCGGTATCACATATATTCGAGCCCTTCTATACCACTAAAGAAGTTGGCGAAGGTACAGGGCTGGGATTATCGGTATCTTATTTTATTATTACCGCCCACCATAATGGGAAACTGGTACACAAAACCTCCGGCCTATCAGCCAATGCACCAGGCAGCAGGTTTGAGATCTGGTTGCCGACTGATCTGTAAAGCAGACTCACCTGAGCAATATTCATCGTCGCTATGCACAGAATTCAAATCTCATAACCTTGACCGAATATCGTACAAACTATATTCTGCCGGCCTTCAGGTGCTCTGATCTTAAGATCAAGTTAAACGGGAAGTTGGTGTTCCCTTAGCTCCCGCTAAGACATTCCAACGCTGCCCCCGCAACGGTGATCGGCTAATCTGACTGACCACAGCCACTGTGACTACTCTGTTTTGCTAGAAACAGGTCATGGGAAGGCGTCAGCCAGAGTTATCTCAGGATAAAAGCCGTCAGCCCGGATACCGGCCTGGAAACATGTTCAACTAGTATTGCGGTGGGCGATACAGAAGAAGTGGTTATTCTGAAATAGCCCTTGTTTTGGTTCCCGCCGATAGGAATTTTCCCGTCGGAATTATTATGAAAAAGTTAATCCTTGCTTCCAGCATTTTATCTGCATCTTCTGTATTCGCAGAGACCGAGCTGGAGACTCAAACTGTTACAGCAACCCGACTGCCTGATAATGTTATTTCAGATGCTAATTTTCTGGTAATCGATCGCGCTGACATTGAAAAAGCCAACGTACAATCGTTACCAGAATTATTATCTCTTCAGGCTGGTATGCAATTCACCCGAAATGGTGGGCGCCTGAATACAACAAACCTGTATATCAATGGTTTGGATAACAAACGAATTACTGTTTTAGTTAACGGTGAACGTATTGGTTCAGGTACCTCCGGCACCGCTGCATTCCAGTTGATTTCTCCGGAACAGGTAGAACGCATCGAAGTGATTAAAGGCGCACGCGGTGCATTATATGGTGCTGATGCTCAGGGTGGTGTAATTAACATTATCACTCGCGATACTTCTGGCCAGACCCAAATCAGCGCGGCTTACGGCAAAGATTACACGCGAGAAGTGAATGCAAGAACATCTATTCAACTGGGCAAAACGAATCTTTACCTGAATGCACAACATGATGGAACACATGGTTACGATGTTCGTGATGATGCTGAAAATGACGAAGATGGCCATGAACGTTACAGCATTAATGGTGGAGCATCGGTTGCGATTACTTCGAACCAAAATGTGAAGCTGGATTACCTGCGTTCAAAAGGTAATTACGAATACGATGGCAATAATCAGTACGGTAATAATTCAGACTTTGATAACCAGTCTCTGTCAGCAGGTTACCAATTTGCTGGAGAACGCCTGAGCCTGAATCTGTCTGCCGGACGTAGTGAAGACAACAGCTGGGATTACAAAGACAGTGAAAAACGTTCTGCCGACGACCTGTTTGCAACGACTAAAAACACTGCCAACCTGTTCGGTCGCTATCAGCTTACGGATCAGCATGCTGTGATCGTAGGTTCAGATTATCAATCCACCGATATCGCAGAATCCGGTACCGACTACGACCAGAAAACTGATAGCACCAGCGGCCTTTTCCTTGGCTATCGTCTGCAAAATGACGTAGTTGGCCTGGAGCTGGGTGCACGTCACGACAATAATAACCGTTATGGTAAGTTCCGTTCTTTTAATACTGCATTAACACTGACCACCGATAGCGGTGATACAATTAGTGTATCCCAGGCTACCGCGTTCCGTACCCCGACTTTTAACGACCTGTATTATCCGGGCTTTGGCAACCCAACTCTGGAACCAGAGCGCTCCCGTATCTGGTCATTAAGCTACCAAAAGCCATATGAGTCCGGCGCGATTCAATTAGATGGCCAACGCGCGGTTTTCAACAACCAGATTACCTATAACCCAGCCACCTTCAGCAGCGAAAACATTGGAAAAACCAGCGTTGACTCCGTTACTGTAAGCTGGAATCAGGAATGGACTGATGGTCTGAGTTCTAAGCTGAGCCAGGAATGGGTTGATGCGAAAAACGACGAAACGAATAAACGTTTACGCCGTATCTCACCACGCGGCAGCAAAGCTATAATCAACTATGCTTGGGATAAGTTATCAACTCAGGCCGAAGCCATCTATTACGAAGGTTCGCCAAAATCGGATGGCGGTGAGCGCCTGGCAAGCTACAGCTTGCTTAATCTGAGTGTTAATTATCAGCTGAGCCGCTATTTCGAGCTTGGTTTACGCCTTGATAACCTTTCTGACCGTGAATATGAAACAGTATCCAGCTACAACGCACCTGGCCGCAGCTGGCTGTTTAAAACGCGTTTAACTTTCTAACAGGTACTTCCTATGGGCAACCGACTTTCTAAAATCGCTACAAAAACTGGCGATAAAGGTGAAACAGGATTAGGTGATGGATCACGCATCAGCAAAAGCAGCGAGCGAATGCACGCCATTGGTGACGTCGACGAGCTGAATTCCTGGGTCGGTATGCTCAGAGCAGAACTTGATGAAGCAGATGAATTAATTCCTTTGCTTCATCAGATCCAACATGATTTATTTGATTTGGGCGGAGAATTATCCGTACCAGGCTATAACGCTTTGCAAGACATTCTGATCACAGATCTGGAAGATAATCTCGAAGCTCTGAATGATACTCTGCCGCCACTTAAAGATTTTATTCTTCCTGGTGGCAGTAAACCTGCTGCACTGTGTCATATGACACGCACCGTTTGTCGTCGAGCAGAGCGTTCTCTGGTTGAACTGCAAACAGCTGACGATCTCAACCCACTGGCTCTGCGCTATCTGAATCGCTTATCTGACTTATTATTCGTCATGGCACGGGTGCTGGCTCGTCGCGAAAATGGCTCAGAGATCCTATGGAAAAGTCGCCACCAGAAAGTTTAACACTATGATTACCAGCTGCCCGGCACTATTTTTATCCGCACCGGCCTCCGGACAAGGTAAAACTACAGTTACTGCAATCCTCGCACGCTGGTTAACGAATCAGGGAAAGAAAGTCCGCATATTTAAAACCGGCCCGGATTATCTTGACCCTCAGATTCTGCAACAAGCCTGTGGCTACCCGGTCGAGCAGCTCGATTTGTGGATGTGTGGTGAGCAGTATTGCCGTCAACGTATTCAGCGTGCTGCTCAGGATGCCGATTTAATTTTAATCGAAGGCGCGATGGGAATGTTTGATGGCGACCCATCCAGCGCAGACCTGGCTGCTCTGTTTGGAATTCCGGTTGCGCTGATTATGAATGTCAGTGCCATGGCACAAACCGCTGCCGCTATTGCGACAGGGTTGGCAAACTTTCGCACGGATATTCAGGTTGTCGGGTTAATTGCCAATTACTGTGCCAGTCAACGGCATCGTGAACTGATTGAGCAGGCCTTGCCCGATACTTTGCCACTGCTATTAACCCTTCCCCGAAATGAAGAAATCACCTTTCCAGAGAGGCATCTGGGTCTTGTACAGGCCAGTGAGATAAAGACAGAACTGGAAACAAAACTTGAACAAGGTGCAAAAATTTTTGACGGTTTATCTGCATCTGATTTTCTGGACTCTTTACCAGACGTGCACTTTTCATCCGAGCCAGATGAGCAACCGCCACAATCGCTAAACGGGGTCACTATTGCGATTGCTCGCGACGAAGCCTTCAGTTTTATCTACCAGGCAAATACAGAGTTACTGCAATCCATGGGAGCAGACATCCGCTATTTTTCTCCCATCCATGACCATGACCTGCCAGCTGCTGACGCACTGTGGTTACCCGGTGGCTATCCGGAATTACATGCCGAACAATTAAGCCAGAATACCGCCATGCGTGAAGCGATAAACCATTTCAAAGCCAGCCAGAAACCAATTCTCGCCGAGTGTGGTGGCTTTTTATATTGTCTGGAGCAGCTTACATTGTTAGATGGCCAGACTTTTCTAATGTCGGGGCTGTTGGCTGGTAATGGTTATATGAAACCTCGCGGCGGCTGCCAGGGGATGCAGTCCGCACCACTGACAGAAGGAGAAATAAGAGGTCATTCTCACCATCGCTCAGCAGCTGAGAATACGCCTGACCCCATTGCTTTTGGTAAACGAGCCAAACACCCCGCTCCCGGAGAGGCCATTTTCCGCGATGGCAAGCTGACAGCCAGCTACCTGCATTTATTTTTCCCGTCAAACCCGCAAGCAATCGCGTGCTTATTCAGGCCATAAAAAAGCCACTCACGATTTTTCGCGAATGGCTTTTAAAAAACTCACTTTAATGCAGAGAATTAATCTACTTTAAATTGCCCTACTCGCTCTGCCAGGGAATCGGTAATCGCCTGAGCTTTGCGCACAGCTTCAACGGTGCCTTCCGCATTATGGGAAGTTTCTTCACCACTCAGTCGAATGGCTTCCAGGTTAGTTTCCAACGCCGAGGCATTTTCTTTTTGTTCGCCCGCAGTAACCACAATATCGTTTGTTTTAGTCTGAATCTCACCCATGCTCGATTGAATTTCAGCTAACGTAGTGCCAACCTGCTCAGAATTGGCCACCGTGGTTTCTACCATATCGCGGTTCACCTTCATGGTATCAACCGCGCTGAGAATATTTTGCTGGACGTCACCAATCAGACCTTCGATTTCCTGTGCAGACCCCTGTGTACGACTTGCCAGCGTTCGTACTTCGTCAGCGACCACAGCGAAGCCACGACCCTGCTCGCCCGCCCGAGCTGCTTCAATGGCCGCATTTAAAGCCAGCAGGTTAGTTTGCTCCGCGATACCTTTAATCGTTTCCAGAATGCTGGAAATACTGGTGGAATTTTCAGCAAGGCGATTTACCGCTTCCATTGAGTTTTCCATCTCAACGGATAAACGCTGCACTTCATTCATTACACTGGTCACCACTTTGCCCGCTTCATCAGACTTTTCCTGGCCACTTCTCGCCGCATGTTCTGCCGCCTCAGCCAGGCTGGTTACAATAACGGCCCGGTCGACCATCGCTCCGAGAGCATCAGACACCTGATGAGTTTGCTCCAGCTGATTCTGAACCGCGTGACGGCTGCGATTGGCAATTTCTTCTACATCATTCACATTAGAAGTTACTGAGGCAGCTGAATCTTTCACTGTAGATAAGGTCGTACGAATATTCGATACCATGCTATTAAACGCATCGCGCAGCTGACCCATCTCATCCTTACCATTAAATTTAATTTCATGGGTCAGATCACCTTCAGCAATATAGCCTGCTGTTTTAGAGAAGCGTTTGATAGTGAAACGAATAGATATAAAAAATGCGAGATATAAATACGCAATAATTGATAGCACCACAGCAATCACAATCACAAAGTTACGCACTTTACTTTGCTGACTTTCTAAACGCTGTTGTAGCTTTGCAGAAATAATCGGCAATACCTGTTCTTCGATTGCGACCAATCGCTGTATTTCCTTTTCAAGGAAGGTATTGTAATCCTGCCAGCTCATTTCAACTGATACAGCGGCTATAATTTCTTCATCCAGTTTAATGCGGATATTCTCTAAAGCGGCATTAGCAACCCGAGACGCCTCAGACAACATTACAAGGCCAGAGTTCTCCGTGGAGTTTATAACGCCTCCCATAACGGATTCAGCCGCAACCAAGATATCATAGGTATCGTTTAATAAATCATACGTACCGGATTTCAGATATTTTTCAATCAGACTATAAGTACCCAATGCCCGGGCACTGCCGGCCGCATGAATCACTACCGGCATATCATTGAGTAAGACAGAAACTAATGTCTGGATCTCCTGATCAGGGTCCAGGCTAATACCACTGGCTTGAGCGTATTGACGAATAAGTACGTGTAGTTCATCAACAGCCGTTTGATAGTACTGTACCTGGCCGGAATATACCGTTTGTCGATTCTGGCCGTCAGTACTTAAGCGACTACCAAAATCTTTATTCCAGGCTTCCAGTTTTTTCTGAAGTTCAGGCGTTGGGCTGTTCTTAATTAACCGTCCAACCTTCATTTCCATTTCCTGGCGATGCAGCTTTACCTTATTAGCCAGCTCCACATCATCAAGAAATGGTAAAACAGATGCATGATCGCGATACAACTCGACATCATGCGAAAAGGCGATTAACTGGCCAATAGTTTCAATAGCAAACAGCTCTTGCTCCGTTTTTTTAACGGTTTCAAAAGCAGAAAGGAACACCTGCCCACTCAGTACTACCAGTGGCAAGGTAAACAGAAAACTAATCAGGCCAAATTTCGCGGCGTAATTTAAACGCCCCATAAATTTAATAGCTGGCCACAAAAAAGCGTTCAGCATGAGCTTGTTAACCCCTTGTGTTTCTTATAATTGTTTGACTTTTTACATCAGTACATTTCGCAGGTCCTGCAGGCAAGCCACCAGCCTCTGACTGAAACGTGCGGCTTCAGCACCATCAATCACCCGATGGTCATACGACAGCGACAATGGCAGCATCAGTTTCGGAATGAACTCTTCTCCATTCCATTTCGGCCGCATTTCAGATTTCGACAGCCCTAAAATCGCCACTTCCGGTGGATTCACAATCGGAGTAAAGGCTGTACCACCAATCCCCCCCAGGCTGGACAAGCTGAAACAGCCACCCTGCATTTCTAATAAGGTTAGCTTACCTTCACGGGCTCGCTGAGCTTTTTCATTAAGCTGTTGTGTGATTTCTGTAACAGAAAGCTTATCGACGTCGCGAATCACAGGTACCAGTAATCCTTTTGGCGTATCCACTGCAACACCGATATGCACATAGTCTTTGAGGATAAGGGATTCGCCATCTGAGCTCAGAGAAGCATTAAAGTTCGGAAATTCCTGCAGAACTTTAGCAATAGCCTTCAGCACAAACGGAACAATAGAGAATTTAACGCCCTGAGCGGCAAAAAACTGATTCTGTTGCTTACGATAAGCTTCCAGGTCAGTAATATCGGCCTGATCGAACTGCGTTACCTGAGGCACATTCAGCCAGGCAGTGGTCATTGCTTTCGACGTTGCTTTTTTAATGTTATTCAGCGCTTCAGTACGAATCGGGCCAAACTGAGCAAAATCCACTTCCGCAACCGCCGGTATACCACTACCGGAAGTCATCTGTGATGGATTCTGCAACTGTTGTTTCACATACGCCTGAACATCATCTTTGGTAATCCGGCTTTTAGGCCCGGTTGATGGCACCAGACTCAGGTCTACACCAAACTCACGCGCCAGTTTACGTACCGCAGGACCAGCATGAACTTCCGCTGCCGGTTGTGCAGTAAGTTGTGCAACGGGCTGCGCCGCTGCAGGACGGCTTGGTGGATTCACCGACGGTGCTGCTGCTTCATTTGCTGGCTGTGAAACCGGTATTTTTTCAGCCGCTAGCGGCACGTCACCCGAACCGCCAGATTGAACCAGCAGCGTTAACATGGCATCACCCTGGCTGACTTTGTCACCGACATTAACCGCAAGGCTGATGATGGTTCCTGCCTGACCTGCCGGAATTTCCATCGTGGCTTTATCGCTTTCCAGCACCAGTACGGTTTGCTCCGCATCAATCTGATCGCCTGCTGCCACAGCAATCTCAATCACTTCCACACCTTCACTGCCACCCAGATCCGGAACCGGGATATCCAGCTGAGTTTCTGTCAACGCAGATGGCTGAGGTTCCGGTGATTGAGACTCAGAGGCTTCTCCTATGGCTTCGGGCTGAGCAACTTGCTCTTCAAGCGTCGTTGAGGCACCTTCTGCAAAGGCTTGCACCTCCAGCACAATAAAGACATCACCTTCATTCACTTTATCGCCAGCCGCGACTTTCAATTCAACCACTTTGCCAGCGGTTTCTGCCGGTATTTCCATACTGGCTTTATCGGTTTCCAGCACTAACAGCGTTTGCTCTGCTTCAACCAAATCACCCGCTGCAACCGATACTTCGATCACATCAACGTCACTGGCGCCACCTAAATCGGGAATACGGAATTCTGTTGTCATCGTCATCCCTCCTTATGAATACAGTGGGTCAGGTTTGCCGGCATCAATATCCAGATCACTGCGCCAGCTTTCCAATTCATCGCTGGTTAAGTCGCCATTCTTCACCAGTTCAAAACCAGCGGCCCAGGCAACATGTTGCCAGTCTACTTCAAAGAAACGACGCAGATTTTCGCGTGAATCACTGCGACCAAAACCATCGGTACCTAAACAGCGATAAGAGCGACCCGC
>Ga0181593_10005650_pt1 | contig 11299 bp, 10 predicted proteins | sample 071ome_19_FD_133756 | JGI IMG/M metagenome (GOLD analysis project Ga0181593, IMG submission 133756) | Coastal salt marsh microbial communities from the Groves Creek Marsh, Skidaway Island, Georgia - 071413AT metaG (megahit assembly) | ecosystem: Environmental > Aquatic > Marine > Intertidal...
TCTGTCATCCACGCCCTTATTGTGCCGAGGGAAGGTTCCATTACTTATGGATCTTCTATCACCTGCCCATCGATCTTTGCAGCTGACTCAGGATCTGGAAGGCTTTTGGAAAGGCAGTTATGCTGAGATTCAGAAAGAAATGAAAGGGCGTTACCCGAAACATTTCTGGCCTGATAATCCTGAGAGTTCGATTGCTACCACCAGAACAAAAAAGAAAATGTAATAGGCATTCATGAAGTCTATCAAATTCATGTCGGCGTTAGCGTCAGCTTTTGATTGTTATACAGTTCTTTCCTTTAGCCTTACTTTCATACATCGCTTCATCAGCCGTTCTAATAAGCTCATCCAGAGTAACACCAGGCTTCCATATTGCTATACCGATACTTGCACCGATGAGTTTTTTGGAAGGACTCAGTGAATTTTCGATGTTAAGCGGTTCATTGAGATAATCCAGTTTATTCTGAACTACGTTTAACAACTCTGCTTGCTCTTCAAAACCACTTAGAATCCAGATAAATTCATCTCCTCCGATACGAGCTGCAATATCGGCAGACCGTAGATTACTCATTAATCGTTGAGCAAACTCTACAAGCACCTCATCACCGGCTTTATGACCATGGATATCATTGACCTGTTTAAAACCATCAAGGTCTAATAAAGCTAAAGCCAGTGTTGAGGGGTTTCGTTCTATGTGACTGATCAGGGCATTTGCTTGATTAAACAACGATTCCCTGTTTGACAGGCCTGTTAATTGATCTGTGAACGCCTTCTTTTCAAGTTGCTGGATCATTGATTCTCGTTCAAGAGAGTAAATAATTGCCCGTGAAAGGATTGAAGAATTGAGTTCGTTCTTAGGGATAAAATCAGAGGCTCCAAGCCTAATTGCCTCTTCTCCAATGGATACATCTTGGTTCCCGGTAATAACGACTACAGGTAATTTGGGGAATTGATGGATATATGATTTAAGGGTATCGACGCCTTCAGTCACACCTAAGCCCAAATCTAGCAAAGCGATATCAAAATCCTTTTCCTCAAAATTTGCGGCATCTTGAAGGTTGATAGCATGTGCGATGTCGTAACAGTTTCTAGGATCTCGGGATAAAATTTTTCTGGTCAAATAATACTCGTCAGGATCATCATCGATAAGAAGAACTTTATAATGGCGGGAACTCAGTAATGAGTTGCTTGGATTAATGGCATTAATTTGGGTCAGCATCGTTTGCATCCTAGCAGTATTGATTTGGTGTACTGACTACATCGAGCCAATAGTGACATAACGTCTCTATTTGTTGAGCTAATTCAGAGAAGTTTCCTGATTTTGATAAGAAAGATCTTGCTCCCTTTGAATAAGCTTCATTGATATCGTGTTCTGATTGTGAGGTTGAAAACACGACTGTTGGGATTACGTTGAGTTTTTTCTGGGCTCTCAAAGTATCCAATATGTCTAGTCCGCCCATGATGGGCATATTTAAGTCAAGAAGCACTAGGTCTGGAATCTCAGAGGATAAGTCTAGGCATGAGAAAAAATCAGCGCCAGAATCCAAACAACGAAGCTCTATATCTTCTCTCAGGGACGCCACTATTTTTTTAACTAGATATTGGTCATCCGGATCATCATCTACAAGCCAAAGTTTATAAGCTCTGTTATTTGTATTCATATGACATTGCTTCTTTTGGGAATAGTTACTTTAAATCGAGCACCAACATTAGGAGTTCCTGAGGCTTCGATATGCCCATTATGCGCTAACACAATTTGCTTACATATGGCTAAGCCAATGCCATGACCCGGGATTATTCTTCCAACTAATCGCTTAAATGGTTCAAAAATTTCTGTGCTGAACTTTTCATCAAACCCCTGGCCGTTATCGCTGAATGTAATCGCTATAGTGTCATCGCTTTCTTCTGTCGCTATTTCTATCTGGCAAGGCTTATCTTGCTGTGCGTAACGAATACTGTTGGAAACCAGATTGCTCATGAGTTGCATGAAGCTGCTTTTATCAACCCAAATCGTTGCATCATTGATAAGATTAATAATAGTTGAGGATTCTGAAATTGGGGTTGCTAGATCATCCTCGAGTAAAGTAAGAAGTTCGCTCAATTTGTAAGGCTTTTTGAGTGGTTCACTTAGCGCGTATCGTGAGAGTTGAAGAAGACCATCAATCATTTCTCTCATTCTTATCGCGGCATCAGAAATGCGTTCAAGCTCATATTGCGCGTCTTTATCTTCTAATTGGTCCTGTAGTCGATGACTTAGACTGTCTGAAAATGTACTAATTTTTCTTAGCGGTTCCTGAAGGTCATGAGAAGCAGAATAAGCAAACTTTTCCAGATGCTTATTGGATTCTAATAAGGCGTGTTCTAAGGCTTTCCTCTCGCTAATATCTTCCACGACAGAGATGAAATGGCTGTTTGAACCATCTTCATTTCTGACAATAGCTACCGTTAGAAGTACCCAAATGATCTGACCATTCTTATGAATGTATCTTTTCTCCATTGAGTAATTGTCTGCCTGGCCTTCGATAAGCTCTTGAACATGCTGGAGATCCAGATTGAGGTCTTCTTCATGGGTAATGGTTTGAAAGTCGGTCATAAGCAGCGCTTCACGAGAGTATCCAACTATTTCGCATAGCTTGTTGTTGACTTTTAGCCAAGCACCATCAAGACCTACGTGAGCAATACCGACCGCAGCTTGATCAAAGGTGGTCAAAAAGTCCTTGGCTAATTCTTCAATTCGATTTTCTCTGGCTTTAAGTTCTGAAATATCAACGAAGGTTCCTAACATCTCTTTCGGTAGGCCATCGGTATCTGTCTTATAAACTGAATCGCGAGATAGACACCAAATCCAATGACCCGCTTTGTGCATAAAGCGGTACTCAATAGAGAAGGCTTCATTGGACTGACTTTCTAAAACCCTTTTTATATGTGCATTTACTTCGTCCACGTCATCAGGATGGAATAACTGCATTAAATCCTCATCTTTTTGGATGCGCTTCAAGTCCTCGAGTGTGTACCCAGTGATTTTTTGGTATTGAGCGTTTACGAAGACGTTTTTAAATTCCTTCAAATCAAAGATGTACATACCAGAAAGAGACTTATTCAATACAGCATCTAGAAATCTATTTTTATCAGCAAGCTGCATTTCCAGCATTTTTACTTCATTGATGTTTGCTAGAGTACCCGACATTAATATTGGGGTATTTTGATCATCAAAGATGGTGTCGCCACGAGCATGCATCCATTGATAGCTCTTATCTTTTGTGAGCCCTCGATAAACGACTTCATATTTGCCTTTCTTTTCGAAATGTCTGTCTAAGGCTTGAGATACATAATTTTTATCTTCAGGGTGAATGTGGTTTAACCAATGCTCCAGCTTCGGTTTATCATTTTGCGGATCTTTACCAATAATTGTCATTAATCTCGGGCTGTACCAAACATTGTTGGTTTGAACGTTCCACTCCCAAATGCCTTCGTTAGTTGCATCGATGGCTCGTTGCAGTCGATGAGACGCTTCAAAAAAAAGCGTCTTTTCTTCTATTACTTCACTTACGTTTACGACTGAGGCGAAAGCGTGCTTCTCTCCCTCAAAATCATGGACCGATAGGCTAACTTCTACATTGATAGCGTCTCCTGATTTTGTTTGTCCCTGTACCAGTCGCCCAGAGGCCATAGAGTGGCGCTGATCTGGGTGTGATAGATATTTGTTCACCAGAGCTTCGTGTGGTTGGGATTGGTCTGTAGTGAGTAGCTCAGTGAGATCCTTGCCTATGAGTTCATCTTCCTTATATCCAAACATACTTTCCAAGGCTTTATTCGCTATTCGTATACGTTGATTAGCATCGATTACCAAAAGGCCTGTTGGTAGAAGTTCAAGAGAGAATTTGAAAATTGCGTCGGATCGGCGCTTTAACTCCAGTTGAGTTCGTTGAACGCGTTCTTGAGCTGCTTTTTCAAGCGCTTCTTCAAGCTCAGTTGGCGTTGGAATTTCAAGCATCGCTTTAATGCTGTTGAATAAAACATAGGCCGTCATGATTGAGACAAGTGCTGTAATGGCTTTTGCTATTCCGTGCAGTCCATATGTGCCATTCCATATCGTATAAATTGAGAATAAGTGAGTAATACCGCAACAAAGAATAAAGGCGGCAAACAGGATGAATATCCCTTGAAACTCCAGGTTCTTTTTCTTTTTTACAAAGATCAGTAGTGCAATAGGAATTGAAAAGTATGCAGTGGCGATTAGTAGATCAGATATGACATTGATCCAAAGAATACCAGGCTGCCACAAGTAGCAATGCCCATGGGGCATATAGTCTGCCCGAAAAAAGCTGGTTAGAAATTCTTCCATGAAAGTCTCCAAAACATTTTGGTTGTTATAAACATAGAAGAAGTTAAGCGTCTGGGAAACTACCAGTCACAACAGTTTAGTATTTCTCCATCCCATGAGAAAAATAGGTTTGACTATATTTTTGAACTAACTTTTCAACAGGAATCTGTTGTCCGATTCTTCCTCGGCGAACGTGTTGATGTTTGAAGCTAACCGCTCCTCTATGGCTTACAAGCTCTTTAAATTTATCAATATATGATTGTTCAAACTTACTGTTATAAGTATTGAAAAGAACCACATGTTTGTCTTTAAAATCATTTTCTTTGGCAAATTCCCAAATCGGAGGAGCAGGGCTATAGAGCCATATAGGGGGAACCAAGATAAATTACTTCATAAGGCGTTAGATCTATCGTCTTAGGGGATATGATAGCGGTATGATTTCGAGCATCAATCATTGCGTTAGACCATCCGAGCAAACCCAATTCATAGGCAGGTGCTTTCAGCTGATATACGCTAGCGCCAATCTCTTCTGCAATATACTGCGCTAAAATCAAAGTGGTTGAAGAACGGGAGTATACGATGATGACGGAATTATTTTGTTTGGGTGTATCTTTATCTTTTTGAATCAATTCGGCGTTCATATTAGCCTGAATTTTCTCAATTTCTGTCACGATAACAGGAATAGAAATAGAAACTATCAGTAAGATAAGAACAATGAGAAGTAGGCTGTTTTTTGGGGCATCTCAATTAGCGCCCTGAAGAATCTCAGCTTGCAATGCCTTTATATCTTTTGAAGGCGGTAAGCCAAAGAGTCTGGCGTATTCTCTTGAAAACTGAGATACACTTTCATAACCAACACCCAGTCCCGCTTGTCCGGCATCTACACCTTCATTCAGCATGATTTGCCGGGCTTCTTGAAGCCTGAGGTTTTTCAAGTATTGTAAAGGGCTCATGCCTGAGACCGATCTAAAATGTTGGCGAAATGTGGTGGGGCTCATATGTGCATTTTCAGCTAGAGTCTCGATATTAATGGGTTTGGCGTAGTTCACCTTAAGCCAAGCCAGTGTTTTAGCAATCTGCCTGCTTGGCGAAGCACTTGCATGGAGCTGAATAAAGTTCTGGCCTTTCTCACTGAGAAGTAATCTTGCAATAATTTCTTGCTGAATAAGAGGTGCAATAATCTCTAGCAGTTCAGGTTGACTCAATGCTTCCACCATTCTTAAAACCGCATTGAGAAGCTTACTATCGAGCGTGCCATGCTCAAGACCAACTTGTTTTCCTGACTTGGGCGTTGGTGGCAGAACCATTTGATTAACCACTTGCATAACCAAATGTGGCTCTAGTCGTATCATGATCCCAAGGTAAGGCTCTTGATCATTTGCCTCAGTCACACGTGATATAACAGGTAGATCTACAGAAGCAAGCAAAGCTTGACCAGCCGAGTAATTGAAGACTGTATTTCCTAAAGATACCTGTTTTTGTCCAGATATCGTGACAGCTAATCCCATTTCATAGATGCATGGAATTGTATCAGTGGGATTGTTTCGACGATGAACCGTGACGGCAGGATAGAGTGTTTCGTAATCACCTTCTTTTAAAGCTATTTTGAGTAAATCAACTTTTATTGTTTTTAGCATGGTTTCAATACATGCGGGTTGCTCATCCAAATTTAAGTTATTCATTACGTTCCTCTCTTTGATGTCTTTTACTATAGCTTGCTCTAACCAGATTTTTACCTAAAACAATTGTCATGCGTTGAAATAGGCAAATATATGTTCGCTTTGGGCAAGCATCAATCTCATTAAGAAAGGAAACTGAGTTCATGCCATAAGGCACCGATTCATTTGATAATTTTTAATGAGAGAACAACATGACTAAAGTATCAATTCAAAATATGAATGGTTTAAATAATTCCCTTTCCGCCGTTGTAAATTTTCCAAAGGATTTCGACAAAAATGAGTGTTACGCGGCTATAGTAGTGGCCCATCCTGGAGGCGGAGTAAAAGAACAAACTTCAGGAACTTACGCAAAAAAACTAGCAGAGCACGGTTTTATTACGGTCGCTTTTGATGCTTCGTTTCAAGGCGAAAGCTCTGGCGAACCACGTCAATTAGAGAATCCACACATTCGAACAGAAGATATTAGTGCAGTCATAGACTATCTAACGACACTTTCCTACGTCGACAATAATCGTATTGGTGCGATGGGTATTTGTGCCGGAGCAGGTTATACCGTTAATGCTGCAATTAATGATCGACGAATTAAAGCTGTAGGTGCTGTAAGTCTTGTAAATATTGGTCAAATGTTCCGAAATGGCTGGGACAATAATATGCCAGACTCTGACGCACTGCCTTTTCTCTCTGCTGGCTCAGATGCTAGAACTTCCGACGCTTCTAAAGCAGCTATAGCAACTATTCCTCTTGCTCCATTAACTGAAGAAGACGCCCCTAATGAAGAGTTACGTCAAGCTTGGGAGTACTATCATACAGAACGAGCCAAACACCATATGGCACCAGGTTATGCGACCGCTCGCAGTCTGAACCAAATTATCACCTATGACGCCTTCCAAAAGGCCGAAGTATTCCTGACTCAGCCCTTAATGATGGTTGTTGGAAGCAACGCCGGAAGCAAGTGGATGAGTGACGACTTAATCGAGCGAGCAGCAACTTCTAATAAACATATGCATATTGTTGAAGGCGCCAATCATATGGATTTGTATGACGGAGAAAGTGAAGTAGCAGAGGCAATAGACATGCTTTCTCCATTCTTCGGTCAAAATTTGTAATCAACCTTCTAAGCGCCCTAACAGGCGCCTATCTTGATAAAACGGGACAATTAAATATGAATTCAGTAAAGATTGAGAAGGTTACCTACCAGAATTTGGGTTGGAAATCGGTTGCTAATATCTATTTACCTCCTGACTTTGACGAAGCTAACACATATCCTTCAATTGTAAGCACCCATCCTATTGGTAGTTGTAAAGAGCAAACAAGCGGTAATGTTTATGCTAAAGCCTTGGCGGAAGCTGGTTTTGTCGCTATGGCATTTGATGCAAGTTTCCAAGGTGAAAGTGGGGGTGAGCCTCGTTATATGGAAGACCCCTCTATTCGAGTATCCGATATTCGCTTTGCAATTGATTATCTAGTTGCCCAACCATTTGTAGATGAGAACTGCATTGGTGCAATCGGGGTATGCGGTGGCGGCGCTTATACTATTCATGCGGCTATTACAGATCATCGTATAAAAGCCTTAACGTCCATTACTGGTGTCAACTTTGGACGCCTAATACGGGAAGGTTTTAGCGATTTTAGCCCGGTTGATGCGCTAAAAGCGATGGCTCAACAACGTACTGCTGAAGCCTTGGGTGCAGGCAGAAATGTCTTAAATTATTTACCCGATTCAGTTGAAGCTGCTAAACAATCAGGTATTACTGACATCGATGTTCTTGAGGCAACAGAATATTATAAATCCTCTCGAGGACAACAACCTAACGGAGAGACCAGCGGTCTCTTCTCTTTCAATAGTGCTGCCATGGGGTGGGATGCTTTCACACAAGCAGAAGTATTACTCACCCAACCAATGTTGGTAGTGGTTGGTGACAAGCCAGGAGGTTTTGGAGCATATCGAGACGGATGGGAAATCTATGGAAAAGCAGCTTCTAGAGACAAACAGATTCTGGTGGTAGAAGAATGTTCTCATTACGACTTATATGACAAACCAGAATTTGTAGATATTGCAATGCAAAGTATCATTCCTTTTTTCCACGAAAGGTTAAAAAATTAGTGTAATCGTTTCCATTTGATCGCAGTTTTCGACCCGTCACTCAATCGAGTCAAAAGCTGCTTTTCGCTTTTGTCGATTATCAAAATTGCTCAGTATTTCTCTATTTCTTTGTTTGTTCAAAGCAGAACCCAATAAAGAGATAACATAATAAATAGATGTCTGAAATTTCAAGTTCCAAGAATAACGTGGTTTAGCTCAGTCCTTCTTGCGTAAGTATTCTTATTTCTACTATTTTCCCTTTCTATGTACCGTTATCATTGTACAATTGCACCGATAACTTGGAAGATGCTTAAAGGCTTATAGATAGAAAGACGCGGTGATTTTTTAATTGTTATCAAATAAGTCACCCGGTTTGAGAGGAAACATGTCAGATTACAAAGATTCAATGCTACATTTCGTTACTCAGTTTGGTAAAAACTTAAATAATGACGAAAAGGATAGTTTGCTTCAACCTGATCGTGAATACTCTATTGATGAGCTTGCTAGGGCTTCAGGAACAACCAGTCGCAACATCCGTGCATATCAAGAAAAAGGCATTCTTCCTCCACCAAAGTTACGTGGACGTAAAGGCATCTATTCGAATGCTCATTATTCCCGGTTACGTTTAGTTTCAGATTTGCTGGAACGAGGATATACCTTATCTACCATTGCAGATCTTTTACGGGCTTTAGAAGAGGGCTTAGATTTAAGGGCTTTTGTAGGTGTTGAATCTGCTTTAACCAGTCCCTGGACTGATGAAACGCCGGTAGTGATGTCAATCAAAGAACTTTATGCCATGTTCAACGACGATATCGAGTTAAGTGCTATCAATAAGGTGTTGGAATTGGATCTGGTGCGCTTCGAAGAAGATATGGAGCACGTTCAGATTCGCAGTATGAGAACGATGAGAGCGGGAGCCGAACTCGTTTCTGCAGGTATCCCATTTGATGCGTTATTAGACATCATTCAAATGCTTCGTGGAAATGTTGAGCGTGTTGCCAGTGCCTTAGTCAAGCTTGTATCTGACCACGTATTAAAAGACTATGACGACGATGCCATTCCGCCCAATGAGGATTTGCCTGCCTTGGCAGAATTAATTTGGCGTTTACGTCCCTTAGCTGAAATGGCTGTACATGCTGAACTGGCTAGAGCAATGGAGAAGGCCGCCAACCACTTCCTGGGTGACCGTCTGGAAACCATCATTAAAAACCTAGAGCAAAAAGACTAACCTCTCATTCCAAGCTGTTTGAATAAATGGAGGAAAATATCCCCCATTTATTCATACTTCCTTACGCACTCGCAGCTTTAAATGCCATAGATACAAGCTTTTGATAAGAGCCTGGTAGGCAGCGTTGCATCAGATCAAGCACTTGTGCATCCGGTCCAATCAATACCCGTCGCTTGTTTTTTCTTACGCCACGAATGATCGTCTCAGCTGCCTTCTCAGGACTGGTTAAAAACAAGGATTCAAATTTGTCTCGCATTTTTTCAGCGGACGCAGATCCGGTAAGCTTTTCAACACTTTCAGCCATTCTGGCATTCTTGGCAATGTTTGTTTGAATACCACCAGGGTGCACGCAAGTAGCAGAAATTAAGCCACCTTCCAGATCAAGTTCTTGCCGAAGGGATTCTGTGAAACCACGAACAGCAAATTTTGACATGTTATAACCACTTTGTGTGGGCTGTGCAAAAAGTCCAAAGATACTCGATATATTGATGATATGGCCTTCTTCTGCTGTTTTTCGCATGTGAGGTAGGAAGGCTTTTGTCCCGTAAATGACCCCCCATACATTAACTCCCATAATCCACTCATAATCTTCATAGTGGGTATCTTCTGCTAATCCCCCCATAGCAACTCCGGCGTTATTGAAAACGAGATGAATCTTTTTGTGGTCTTTCATCACCTGATCAGCCCATTGATGCATGGCTTCTTTATTTGCTACATCCACTTCTGCGATGGTTACCTTAACACCCGCTGGTTCCAGTTCTTTAAGTGTTTCTTTAAGCCCATCCAAATCTCTGTCACTAAGCGCTAAGTTACAGCCTCGTTGAGCCAATGATATAGCCAGTGCTCGACCAATACCCGATGCTGCGCCCGTTATAGCCGCGACTTTAGAATTAAAATCTTTCATAGTTATTCTCTTTATTGTTAGGGGCTGGAATGGTTTTTCTTATCTATCCAGACGATATTTAGTTTAGTTGTTAGTTCGTCGAATTAACCTCTAGTTAATCCGTCGTATTCAATTAATCGTTATGGCAGTATTTAGTCCGGTTGTTTCCGGGCTAGGCTGATTCAGTTTTAGAACATCGGGTTGGTATTGCCGAATAAAGCGAATAATTCGCTTTAGATCCTTGTTAGCCTCGGGCAAAAACGGAACCATGATTGGCCATACATGGCAAACACCTGAGCGAGCAAACCATTCGACATTCACCCCTGCTGCAATAGCCTTATCTTTTGCATGTAAAGCATCGTAATAGAGAATTTCATCTTTACTTGCCATGAACATGATGGGGGGTAAACCAGAGAAGTCTCCATAAATCGGAGATGCATAGGGATGACTTCGATCCCCTTTATTTGGTAAATAAAGTTCAATAATACGCTTGACTAAAGTCGCTGATAGCATTGCATCTGAAGGACATTTGGCGATCAGTTTTTCTTCTTCTGGTAGGGCATTGGTCGCCGGTGATAACAAAACGGCACAGCGCGGATTAGGTAAATTCTGATCTCTGATTTGTAACAAGTTGGTAAGCGCTAAACTACCACCGGCTGAGTCACCTGCGATTACAATGTTTTCGGGTTTTCTTTCGATATCGAGAAGATAGCGATAGGCTTCCAGGCATCGGTTTGGTGCAGCTGGGTAAGGTGCTTCAGGTGCTAGAGGATACGTAGCCAAAAAAACTTCAGCCTTAAGTTGTTTTGCCAAACGTGCGGCAAGGTTATGATAAGTTTTAGTAACACCTCCGACAAAAGCCCCTCCATGAAAATAAAGAATTGTCATTTGGGGGTGCTTCACTGAAATTCGATCACCTTGGAATTGAGCTTGGTCAATTTTTCGTATCTTTATACCTCGGGGTATCAGAGGTATCACAGGCGTATTATTGAAAACACTACGAAGATGTTTTAGCGTTTGATCTTTATTCAGGTCGTGTCGTTTAATGGTTTTTCGTGATACAGCCTGAACCAGTTTTGAATGAATGCTCATAACCACCTCGTAA
>Ga0181593_10005653_pt1 | contig 11292 bp, 15 predicted proteins | sample 071ome_19_FD_133756 | JGI IMG/M metagenome (GOLD analysis project Ga0181593, IMG submission 133756) | Coastal salt marsh microbial communities from the Groves Creek Marsh, Skidaway Island, Georgia - 071413AT metaG (megahit assembly) | ecosystem: Environmental > Aquatic > Marine > Intertidal...
GATATGGCTATTCGGCCGCGCTGGTGTCTGGGGATGCTGGGCACGCCGCGCCGTTCCTTTGGCAATATTGTTGGCCATGTGGAAGGGGTATCGGATATGACCAGACTTTCTTCCTGGGTGGGCGAGCAATTTGATCTGCAGCTGGATTGGGATGATGTTGCCCGTATCAAGGATTGGTGGGGCGGCAAGCTGATCATCAAGGGGATTCTGGATGCAGAAGATGCAGCTATGGCGGCAAAATCAGGGGCGGATGCGCTGATTGTCTCTAACCATGGCGGGCGTCAGCTGGATGGAGCGGAAAGCTCTATTGCCATGTTGCCGGAAATCGCATCAGCAGTCGGCAAGGATATCGAAGTCTGGATGGATGGCGGCATTCGCTCTGGCCAGGATATTTTAAAGGCCGTTGCCCTTGGTGCGCAATCCACCCTGACCGGCCGTGCTTTTTTATATGGTCTGGGGGCAGCCGGCCAGAAAGGCGTTACTAAAGCGCTGGAAATTATGCATAAGGAACTGGATATGAGCATGGCGCTTTGCGGCCACCGTGATATTCAAAATGTGGACAGAAATATCCTGAAGAATTGTCCGTTCTAGCCCGATTAGTCGCGCGCTAGAAAACCGGCAAATCACGATCATTTATCGTTGCGTCATTCATCCACGCGCCATTTATGGAGGGCGGTTTCATCTGCCTGGCGTGCATCCACCCAAGCAGAACCTGTTTTGCTTTCCTCTTTTTTCCAAAAGGGCGCCTTCGTTTTTAAGTAATCCATAATAAAGGCTGCGCTTTCAAAAGCGGCTGCACGATGGGCAGAGGCCGTGCCGACAAAAACAATATTTTCTTCTGGCAATAAGCGGCCAACGCGGTGGATAACGCGCACCCCTTGCAATGGCCAGCGCGCTTCTGCCTGCAAAATAATATTCTCTATCTCCTGTTCTGTCATACCGGGGTAATGTTCCAGTGTCATCGCGTTCAGCTGCGGGTCTTTGGCAGTATCGCGCACAATCCCGGCAAACATCACCACCGCCCCGACCCCGGTTTTTTTCAAGGCGTCATATTCAGCCCTGATGTCGAAATCAGCTTTGCTAATCAGAATTTTTTGCATCTGTTTCTAGCCCCCTGTGACAGGCGGAAAAAAGGCAATTTCATCGCTATCTGTTATCGGACTTTCCAGATCAGCATATTTGCGATTAATCGCCACCCGCACCGTTTTCAGATTACGTAAAGCTGTATCATGCCCGGCCGAGCGGCCGCGCAAATATGCTGCCAGTTCTGAAATAGTGGTCACATTTTCCGGCAGCCGGATTTCTTCTGTACTGCATTTGGTGTGTTCGCGCATCCATGCAAAATATAAAATCTTCATAATGCCTGTTCCTGAAACGGTATGAAATTCAGCATATCACCTAGCTCTACAGCTATAGCGTCCAAGGGGATTTCAACCAGCCCGTCCACCCCTGCCACAGAAGATATCACGCCTGCCCCTTTGCGGCCATGCAAGGCTATCTGTTGCTGGCCTGTACTATCTGTCTGTATCACCGCGCGCAAATATTCTGCCCGCCCGGCCTGTTTTTTATGCTGGAAGCCGGATTTTATCTTTACAACCAAAGGCTGGCGCGGGATGCGGCCGGATAGCGCATCTATCGCCGGGGCGACCAGCAATTTAAAACATACAAAAGCCGCGACAGGGTTTCCCGGCAAACAGAAGATCATTTTACCCTCTTTATGAGCAGCTGCCATCGGCCGGCCAGGCTTCATCGCCAACCGCCAGAATAACAGCTCTGCGCCAATTTCGCGCAAGGCATACTGGCTATGGTCTTCGATCCCGTCCGATGCCCCGCCGCTGGAAAGGATAATATCGGCACGTGCCAGCCCGGATTGATAGGCTGTAACCAGCGCCTCTTTTTTATCCGAAATAATGCCGCCATCTATTATCTGAATATCTTCTTGCTGCAACAGGCCGGCCAATATCGGGCGATTACTATCAAAAATCTGTCCTGTTTGCCGCATCCGTCCAGCGTCTATCACCTCATCGCCTGTGGAAAATATCACGGCTTTTAACGGGCGATACACGCGCAGCTCTGCACAGCCGGATGCCGCCAATTGCCCCATATCCGCAGCCGTGATGCGATGCCCTTTTTTGCCGACCACTTCGCCGGCATTTAAATTCTCGCCCCTTGGCCGAATATTTGTGCCAGCAGACAGGCGCTTGTGACAGATAACGCTATTGCCTTTATCGGTACAATCTTCATGCATGATGATACAATTTGGCCCTTTGGGCAGGATAGCCCCTGTATAGATACGCAGCGCCTCGCCTGTTTTTACCTGCCCGTCAAAAGGATGGCCAGCGCGTGCGCTTCCGATAATTTTCAATGGCCGCTCCGGACTTTCTGCCAGGCTATCTGTATGAAAGGCAAAACCGTCCACAGCCGCATTATCTGTTTGCGGCAAATCAATCGGGCTTTTAATATCCTCTGCCAATATCCGTCCATAGGCTTGCATCACCGGACAGTTTTCTGTCTCGCGCTTTTGCTTGCTTGCCGCCCCCAGAATCAGCGTCAGCGCATCTTCCAGTCTGGTGGTTTCAGGATGCCCCATCGCCTTACCGCCTCTCCAGCCCCACATGGGCAAGGATGAAATCGGCCATGCCGGCAATATCCTCGCCGGCAAAACAGGGCAACGCACAGCCCGCCAGCTCATCATCGCTCATCACCGCGATAATATGGCTATCTTCTGGATATAAAGGCGGCATATCCAGCTCCTTTCGATAGATTTCCAGCTTCGGGATCGCCTCTTTTTTATAGCCCTCCACCAATACCAGATCGCATGGCTTCAGCTGGCTAACCAAATCGTCTAATGTCGGCTCTTCTTCTGGATGCTCGATAAAATGCACCGAACGCGCCGCAGAGGATACCAGCACCTGACCTGCCCCTGCCTTTCGATGCCGCCAGCTATCCTTGCCTGGAACATCTGCATCAAATTTATGATGGGCGTGTTTAATGCTGGCTACCGAAAAACCGCGCGAGACAATATGGCGGATCAGCTTTTCTGCCAGCGTTGTTTTGCCAGAACCAGACCAGCCTGCCAGCCCGAATACAGCCTGTTTTGCAATCGTCATCTGTCTGCCTTATCCGCCTGTGACATTCATCATTCGGCCAACATTTACAGCTTTTCTGCGGCTGATGACAAAATCATGTCCTTTCGGTTTGCGGCCAATAGCTTCGAATATGGCCGCTTCCAGTGCGGCCTCGCCGCCGCCGCGCAATGCGGTTGCCAGATTGGCATTATCCTCCTGACCAAGACACATATAAAGCTGGCCAGTACAGGTGATACGCACCCGGTTACAACTCTCGCAAAAATTATGCGTCATCGGGGTGATAAAGCCTAATTTTCGGCCTGTCTGTGCAACCTCTGCATATCGGGCAGGCCCAGCGCTAGCATGGTCAGAATCTGTCAGGGTGAAGCGTTTTTCCAGGCGCGAGCGCACCACCGATACAGGCAAATACTGATCGACCCGATTTTCATTACCGATATCGCCCATTGGCATCACTTCGATAATGGTCATATCAAAGCCCTGATCGCCGGCAAAGGCAACCATATCGCCCAGCTCATCTTCATTCACCCCTTTCAAGGCAACGGTGTTCAACTTTATCTGCAAGCCGGCTTTTTGTGCTGCTTTTAGCCCCGCCAGCACCTTATCCAGCGACCCCCATCTGGTTATCAGCTGGAATTTATCTGCCTCCAGCGTATCTATCGATACATTAATCCGGCGCACGCCAGCCTCTGCCAAATCCTCCGCCATTTTTTCCAGCTGGCTACCATTGGTGGTGATAGTCAGCTCTTCCAGCTGACCGGATTTTACCTCTGCGCCCAAATTGCGGATAAGATGCAGGATATTGCGCCGCACCAGAGGCTCGCCCCCTGTCAGCCGGATTTTTTTTGTCCCCAACCGCATAAATTGACGGCAGACCATTTCCAGCTCTTCCAGCGTCAACAGCTCGGATTTCGGCAAAAATGTCATTTCTTCTGCCATGCAATAAACGCATCTGAAATCGCACCTGTCCGTTACCGAAACGCGGATATAATCTATTGCACGACCAAAGGGATCTATCAGTTTGGATGGGCTATCTGGCATCTGTTTGTTATCAAGGTTATTCACAAAATCGACTATCCGAAACAAGAGCAAAAATGGCGATCTGGCCAGCTTGAAGGATACGCGAAAACAGACATATTTAGCAAGCAACTCTCAGGCGATAGGCGTAATCTGGCAGGCAGAAATTTACCCGGCCTGTTTCTGGCCTATATGCCGACCTGCCCCCACTGGCATCCCCATCCCCTTATGCGCTTCATATAGGCCAAGCATTCTATCGCGCAAGGGCTGGCGCATCGGCACAGCGCGCCCTGCCTTCATATCGACATGCAGCCACATTTGCTCGCCTGTGGCAACTTCCAGTCCGGCATCGGTTTTCAGGCTATGCCATAATCTGATCTTTTTTTCATCCGCATACAGGATTTGCGTAGATACCGTAATATCTTCCCCCAGCTTAGCTTCGGCCAAATGGCGGATATGGGTTTCAACAGTATAGATGCTATAGCCAGCACTGACATACTCAGCCGACAGACCCAGATAGGACAGCAAACAATCGGCAGAATCGCTCATCACCTGCAAATATCGAAATTCTGTCATATGGCCGTTATAATCAATCCATGCAGGCAGAACTTCTGTACGATGCCGGGCAAAGGGGGTTTCCGGCTGCCAGCTTTCCTTTTCTGCCTGTTCTGGCAGAGGGGCTGTTTTCAGCCAGTCTGAATAGATTTTTCCTGCCCCCCATTTATGGTCTTTGAGAACCTTTAGAAAGCCAACCAGATTTTTATCGCGAATAGCTTCCAGCTCGCGAATGGAATAATGTCCCGACTGGGCATCTGACTGGCTGGCGATTTTTTCTATCAGCGCCTCATCCAGTTCCGGCACATCCATCAAACGGGTCCAGGGCCAGGCTAAAGCCGGGCCAAATTGCGCCATAAAATGGCGCATCCCTGCCTCGCCGCCTGCCACGCGATAGGTTTCAAACAGGCCCATCTGCGCCCAGCGCAGCCCAAAGCTATAGCTGATGATCTCGTCTATTTCGGCGGTAGTGGCCACATCATCTTTTACCAGCCACAAGGCCTCGCGCCACAGTGCTTCAAGCAATCTGTCCCCGACATGGGCATCTATTTCCTGGCGCAAGGTGACAGGCTTCATACCGATTTCTTTTAATATCTGCTCGGCTGCCAGAATAGCGGGGTTGTCTGTACCGCCAACCAGCTCAACAGCCGGCAGCAAATAAACAGGGTTATAGGGGTGGGCGACAATAATCTGTTCCGGCCGCAGCGCCCCCTCACGCAACTGAGCGGGGCGAAAGCCAGAGGTAGAAGAAGCCAGCACCGCATCCTCGCGGCAAGCGGCCTGAATATTGGCAAAGGCAGATTGCTTTATCGCCAGCTGCTCAGGGATAGATTCCTGTATCCACAGCGCATCACGCACCGCCTCTTCCAGATGCGCACATATCACCAGCCGACCTTCTTTTGGCAGTGACTTGTCGGCAAGCAACGGCAGGCTGGCACGCGCATTTTGCAGCACTTCATTGACCTTGCGTTCTGCCTCCGGATCAGGGTCATACAGATTAACCTGCCAGCCATTTAAGACAAAGCGGGCTGCCCATCCACCGCCAATAACCCCGCCTCCGATAATGGCTGCCTGTTTATCTGTCATTTATTTTTCCTAATGTTCATATCTGTTGGAGCTAGGCAAGCGGGGCGCGTTTTTCGAGGCGCAGTTCCTCGCGCACTTCTAGCGGGCTCATCACTTCTACGCCCATTTTCTGAATGATGCTGGCCGCTTTTTCAACCAATTGGGCATTACTGGCCAGCACGCCACGTTCCAGATACAAATTATCTTCCAGCCCAACCCGTACATTTCCGCCTGCCAGAACAGAGGCAGCCACAAAGGGCATTTGATGCCGCCCCAGCGAGAAAGCAGAAAACACCCAATTATCGGGAACATTATTGACCATCGCCATGAAAGTGTTCAAATCATCCGGGGCACCCCATGGCACACCCATACATAGCTGCACCAGCACCGGATCAGATATCAGCCCTTCTGCAACCAGCTGTTTGGCAAACCATAAATGGCCGGTATCAAAAGCCTCGATTTCCACGCGCACGCCTATTTCCTGCATCATCTCGGCCATGGCACGCAACATACCAGGCGTATTGGTCATCACATAATCAGCTTCGGCAAAATTCATTGTGCCGCAATCCAGGGTACAGATTTCTGGACGGCATTCACGAATATGGGCCACTCGCTCGGCCGCACCAGCCATATCGGTTGCCCCGGCACGCAAGGGCAAAGGCGCATCGCTGGAGCCAAATACCATATCCCCGCCCATGCCAGCGGTAAGATTAAGCACAATATCGGTTTTGGATTGCCGTATCCTGTCTGTCACTTCGCGATAGAGTTCTGGCAAGCGCGAGGGCGCGCCTGTTTCAGGGTCTCTGACATGGCAATGCGCGACCGCTGCCCCTGCTTTGGCAGCCTCTATGGCGGCATCGGCAATTTGTTGCGGGCTGCGCGGTACCAAATCGCTTTTATCCTGGGTACCGCCCGAGCCGGTAATAGCGGCGGTGATAAAGACTTTTTTACGCATCGATAGGGGCATATCTGCGCCTCCAGATAATGGGTTTATGGCTTGTTCTACCCTGCCTTGCGGGAAATGAAAATAATATCCGTTTTTTTTCGCCCTATTTTTATCCTATCGGCCTGTTAGGGGATTGTCTTTTGCCAAATGGTCAGAAGACAGGTAAAATCGCAGCTATCTTTTTTGAAGGATAGATCAGGAAACAGATCCATGTCTGAGCAACCCCGAACACCCCGCCCGAGCGCGAACGAGCTGTTCGCACAATTGCGCTTTACTGCAGATGGGCTTGTGCCGGCCATCGCCCAACAATTTGATACAGGCGAAGTGCTGATGATGGCCTGGATGAACCGTGAAAGCCTGACAGAAACACTGGCAGGCGGACGGGTTGTTTACTGGTCGCGTTCGCGTCAATGCCTGTGGCGCAAGGGCGATAGTTCTGGCCATATCCAGCTTTTGAAAAGCTGTCATTTTGATTGTGATGGCGATACGCTGCTATTATTGGTCGACCAAACAGGAGCGGCCTGTCACGAGGGCACTCGCAGCTGTTTTACCCGTCAGATACATTCGCCCGACAAAACCAGCTGTCATGATACATTGTTGCCAGCCAATATAAGAGCCGGGCAAAAATGAGCGGAACAGAAAAAAAATCCATTATCCGCGTCCAGAGGGAAACCATCTGGCATATGAGCTGCGGGGCCTGTGGCTATTACTGGACTGTCCCGACCATGAACAGCCAGGATAGCCCGGCACGCCGGGAATGGACTTGTCCATTATGTGCGACCAAAAGCCCGGCAGAAGAGGCAGAAGAATAATGGTCTTGTGCCGAAATCGTGATTTTACCAGGCGATTTTGCTAGGCCGTTTCGACCTGTGTGAGCGCCTTTTCAAACAGGCTGACCGTGCGGTCGATATTCATCAGCTTGTCCAGACCAAACAGGCCAATGCGAAATGACATATATTCTTCGCCCTCGCCCACCTGCAAGGGAACGCCGGCGGCAATTTGCACACCCTGCCGCATGAATTTTTTGCCCGATTTCATATCCGGATCATTGGTAAAGCTGACAATCACGGACGGGGCTTGAAAGCCTTCTGCTGCAACAGAAACAAAGCCATGTGATTCCATCAGAGCGCGCATTTGCCTGCCCAGTTCAATTTGTGCCTGTCGGGCTTGTTCAAAACCAAAAGCGCGGGTCTCGGCAATCGCATCGCGGAAGGTTACCAGCCCGTCTGTTGGCATGGTAGCATGATAGGCATGACCGCCATTTTCATAGGCCTGCATAATCGCGTGCCATTTGGCCACATCACATACATAAGACGAACTATTTGTATCTGCCAGCTTTGCCACAGCCCGGCTGCCCAGCATCACCACACCGGCACATGGGGTGGATGTCCAGCCCTTTTGCGGAGCTGTTAGTAATATATCAACCCCCAGCTTTGCCATATCCACAAACAATGCGCCTGATGCCACACAATCCAGTACAAACAGGGCGCCTGCTTCATGGGCGGCATCGGCTATCGCCCGGATATAGTCATCTGGCAGCATCATGCCAGCGGAGGTTTCCACGTGCGGGGCACAAACAAGGCCTGGCTGGAAAGACTTTATTTCAGCGACCACCTCTTCTATGGCAGCAGGGGCGAAAGGCTTATAGCTGTTCTGGCCTGAAACAGAGCCTGTCTGGCCAGCGCACATCACCTTTGTCTGTTTGGCAAAACCGCCCTTTTCAAAAATTTCTGACCAGCGATAGCTAAACCAGCCATTGCGAACCACTAGACAATCCTGACCGCCGCCAAATTGCCGGGCAATCGCTTCCATCGCGAAAGTACCGCCGCCGGGTATCAGCACACACGCCTCTGCCTGATAGGCTTCTTTCAGCCCGGCCGAGATATCGCGCATGACCTGTTGAAAGGATTTGGACATAGAATTAAGCGAACGGTCGGTAAAAACAACCGAATATTCCAGCAACCCGTCCGGATCGACATTCTCAACAATTCCCATCAGACCTTCTCCCTGAAATCTCTGGTTCATGGTAACGCGATTTGGCGCAAACAACTCGCCGCACACCTCATCTGACCTAGCATGATATTCGGGGTTTTAAAAGCCGAATGCGCGATTTTGCCTCAGGGTGAAAAATTACAGCAAAACCGCTTTGCAAGAAAGCCTAGTCATCTTTCTTGCAGCTATAGGTGCGCTGGCAACTCAAGGAAGGCGATATCGGCACGGTTACTTCTGCATCGCCCCGCCCTTGCGCGGAATAGATACATAATTTTTGCCCTGTTTCTGCATCCTTGCCGACTTTTTTCAGCCGGCAAACTTTCGAGATTGCTGTTGGCGGTACAGCCTTGCGCCGACATTTTGTTTTTTCCCGCCCCATAGAGGTTTGCGGCCAGCGCAAACGCTGGGTATCCCATAAGGTACAATGAGCCTTTTCTTCACTGCCCTCATAAATCCGCCCCTCACTATAGGCAGCTTTATCGCTGAGCAATAACAAGGACAAGGACAAGGCCATCAGAACAAGCCCGATACCTGCCTGTTGCATTTTTATCAAACCAAAAAATTTCGCCCTAATCATCAAAAAAACCGTAACATTCTGACTTTATTTTATCCTGACGGGCCTTGCCTGGCCGGCGCCGGAAAACCGATCCCTAATCCCAGTATAACGGCGCGACAGCCAGCTTGTATAGTATCGATATCCGCCCTAAAAAAAATCTGTCTCTTGCCGTTATATCCTGTCACAAGCGCAAACGGGCAGGCACAAGAAACCAGCCCAAATCCGGCAGGCTGTGCGCGGGTGACGAAAACAGGAATAATGGGCATGAAAAAACATCTCACATCACTATTGCTGCTTTTAGGCGTGTTATTCAGCGCCACAGGATGCCAGTATTTTTACGATGGCCGTGATGAGTCTCTGATGGTCGTCTCGGCCGCAGAATGGGCAGAGTTACATCAATTTAAAAAAGAACAGCGCGCCCGGCAAATCGCAGCTGCCCGCCCAACCCCGGTTGAAGGGGCAGAAGCTATCAGCTTTACCAATATGTCTGATGCCTATCTGGCCGGATGCCGCTCGCTGGGCGTGGTAGAGGTACATCATAACGGGTCATATGATGATGCGATGGTTCTGATGCGCAATCAGGCAGTAGAGTTGGAAGCCAGCGTCATTGTACCGCTGGATGTATTTCAAAACACCACAGAAATTGGCCAGCCTGGCCCTGAAATGACCTATATCAAAGGCCGTATGTTGCGCTGCCCTGACAAAAAAGCAGAAGAAGAGGCATAAGGGATATGGCTGAAATCATTAATCTGCAAGCCTATCGTGCCAGCAAAACCAGCATGACCCCGGAGGGCAGGATTTTATGTGCAAGCGATATTGCTGCACCAAAAATCGGAACGGATCGCATTGATAGCCTTGCCAATAAAATCGAGACCATGCTGGATAATGCCAGCCAGAATGATCGCTTTGCCCATACAGTAGCGCTAACCGCTGGTCGTTATGCAGCGATGCAGCTTTTCCAGCTGCATGGCCGGGCGCAAACCCTGTCCTTTTTTGAAGATTGCATTCAAACGGTTGAGCTATGTGATGATTTGCTCAAACAGATGGATGATGATTTCTAGGCTTTTTGGTTTTCCAGCTGGGCTTTGCGCATAACTGTACCCGAGATATCCGCCCCTGAATCAACCGCCAGCGCATCGGTTATAATCTCGCCAGCGACAATCCCCGCCTCGCCAACATTCAGGCTTTGCGTTTCCAGAATACCGGTAAATTTTCCCGCCACTGAAACAGTTTCGGCCTGGACAAATCCCTGACAATGCCCGCCTGCCTCGATGATCAGGTCTCTGGCTTCCAGTTCCCCTTCAAATGTACCAGCTATTACCACCAGCTGGCCCGGGGCTTTTAACAGGCCGCGCAGCTTAAGGCCGCTATCGATATAGGTGGAATCACTCATGCGCCATCCCTATCCAAATCAACTGTGCCTTCTGCGGTTTCGGTTTCATTTTCTGTCCAATTATGCAGAATATGACAATTAAGCGCAGCCCCTCTATCCATTTGCAGCGCCTGATATTCTATCTGACCAAATAATTTTGCACTGGCCAGCAACCAGACGCTTTTGGCCTTCATGCGCCCGCGATATTCGCCGGCAAACACCCCCAGCCCGATATCCAGATTACCGGCACATTTCGCCCCTTTTTCCAGCTGAAACTTCTCGGCAATAATATCGGCCTGAACATCGCCATATATTTCCAGCACTCCGGCCGGGCTGATATGGCCGGAAAAAGATGCCCCGCTACCAAAGACAGATTTTCTCATTTGTCTGTTTCAGCTTCTGTGGCGGTGGCTACGGTCTTTGCCGGGTTGGCCGATTTTTGCTGAACAAAGCTACCTTCCAGCTGGGCGCCCTCTTCTACCTCGATAATGTGATAGCGCATTTCGCCATTCACATAGGATGAGCTTGCCAGTTTCAGCCGCGTTGCATCTACATCACCTGTCAGGCGTCCAGCAATAATAACCGTCTCGGCTTTGACATTACCTTCCAATTTTCCGTCTATGCCAATCTCCAGAACCGTACAGCTGACATCGCCGGCAACCTGGCCATTTAAAATCACCCTGTCAGGCGAATCAATCGAGCC